>Ga0194129_10002129_pt1 | contig 30316 bp, 39 predicted proteins | sample TA2KigCa35mmetaG_FD_150862 | JGI IMG/M metagenome (GOLD analysis project Ga0194129, IMG submission 150862) | Freshwater microbial communities from Lake Tanganyika, Tanzania - TA2015038 Kigoma Deep Cast 35m | ecosystem: Environmental > Aquatic > Freshwater > Lake | place: Tanzania: Lake...
GGAAAGGCGCAACTTACGCGCAGCGGCAGCTATTGGTAAAGATGCCGACTACGGAGTTCCTTGCTCGTTGGGGCGGCTCGTATATACCAGAGCTAATGAATACCAACGTGCTGTTGGAGAAGATGGGTGGCTTGACGCAACAGCTACTAGACTCAGCGGCTGTCCTTGCACACACTGTGCACAAGGCGTTTAAGGAAGATAAGACTTTACAGAGCAGATTAGAGGATATTGCTTACACATCTACGCTGGTGCAAGTAGACCCGTCTGACCCAAATGCCACAGAGCGTAGCGCCAAGTTAGACAAGATGTACGCAGACTTAGGTGCCAAAGGGCAAGCGATGTTCAAGCTTATCCTGCAGTACTACCAAGACATGTCTGACTACTTTGCGCAGTTACTGGACGACCAAATTGCAAACGCTCGTCTGACCACCGAGTCGCAGAATCAGATCATGGCGCTAGTACGCAAGATGTACGAAACCGGACAGCGGATCAAACCCTACATCCCATTAGTGCGGCGTGGAGACTTCTGGCTGGCTATTGGTTCGGGTGAGAATCGGCAGTTCTTTACGTTCGAGTCGGCTGCGGACAGAGACAAAGCGGCTGAGGCATTTGCAAAAGAGCGCCGTACTTCATTAGAACAGTTGAAAGAGGACCAAGACTTTGTGCTTGGCAACGACATACGGACTTTGCGTAAGGCTTCGTTCGACTCAAGCGGCATATTGAAGAGCTTGTTCGACATCATTGACAATCAGGACTATAGCGACCCTAGCGTGCGGGAAGAACTAAAAGACGCCATTTATCAGCTGTACCTAACGTCGATGCCGGAGCAAAGTTTCCGCAGGCAGTTCATTAATCGTAAAAACATTACGGGCTTCTCGACCGACTTGCTACGCAACATCTCTACTACTGGCATCAAAGTGGCAACTCAGCTATCTAGGATCAAGTACGCACCCTTGCTACGGAACTCTATATCGGCAGCGCAAGACTCCATCGTCGGCAGAGAAGAGTTGCAGCCGTTTATTACGGAGATGCAGGCTCGTGTAAATGCACGGCTGAACCCCGGCGAGCGCGGTACGCTTGATCGTGTCGGTGACTTTGCGAACAGGATGTCGTACATTTGGTACATGTCAGGTGCTTCATCCGCATTGATTCAGCCTCTAGCCGTGTTCCAAACTGCTACACCAATTCTGTTGTCTCGCTATGGGCAAATCAATGGCTCCCGTGAACTAGCTCGTACGCTGAAACTTTGGGATACCTACGGAGTATGGAGAAAAAACCCTGATGGCACACCGTCTTTTGTAGCGCCTAGCATGGCAAACGCTAAAGGACTTAAAGATGACGAGAAACGTGCTATCCGCGAAGCATTAGGTCGTGACGTATTTCAAGCTACTTACGCTAGTTCTTTGTACGGCTATAAATCTACGCCGACAGCAAATTTAGGTGGTCCAATTGAGTTTACCAAGAAAGGAATTAACTTAGCAGTCGCTGGGTTGATGCATACCACGGAGCGCTTATCCCGCGAGATGGTGTTCTTGGCTTCCTATCGTTTGAACCGTCAGGCAGGCAAGGGGTTTGACGAATCAGTCAGCCAAGCTGTTATTGATACTAACGACGCGCTTGGTAACTACGGGCAGTACAACCGCCCGCTGTTCATGCAAAAAGGGATAGGCAAAGTGGCGTTACAGTTCACCATGTACCCACTGCATGTGACGTTGTTCTTGTTACGTAACTTCAAGCGGATGCTGCCGCTACTAAACAAAGAAGGTAAATGGGAAGCAACCAAGATATTCTTTGGTACTCTCGGTACAACATGGGTTTTGACTGGTGCTCAAGGTTTACCGTTGCAATCAGTTATTAGTACGGTCATGGGTATGCTAAGTTGGTTCTGGGAGGATGAAGATAAACCCAAAGAACTTAAAGATGTAGATTTTGAAACTTGGTGGCGTGGGGAATGGTTACCTGAAACCATTGGTCATATTACAGTCGGCGGTAGAAAACTATCAGACATTGTTGAGTATGGCGCTGCTAACGCGCTAACGGGTTCAGATATTGCATCCCGTACGAGCTTAAACGACTTGTGGATGCGCGATACTAAAGAAACTAAGACCGCTCGCGAATCCGTGCTTGCTCTTGCGATAGAGAAAGCTGGGCCATCTGCAAACCTGATACTTTCCCTTGCCGACGCATACGAAGCATTTGGCAACGGCGACTACCAGAAAGGCGTCGAAAAGCTGTCACCTGCGCTTATCCGCAATCTTGTTTTGACCTACAAGTATGCAGAAGAAGGCGCTAAAGACATGAATGGTGGGGATCTACTTATAGCCGGAGGCTTCAAAGTAGGTGAGCTTATTGGGCAAGCAGTTGGTTTCCGCCCAGACATTCTTTTGGACCCGCAGCAAGTTGCTTTCAAGGTATACACAGACATAAGTAAAATTCAAATTGAGCGCACAAAACTAATGGACAATGCTGCGCGGGAGTATTTCAGCGGTACGCGTACAGGTAAGTGGGACAAGTATCTCAAGCAACTAGATAAAATAGAGAAGTTCAACATGAATTATCCTGAGAATATGATTGATGAAGATGCGTTAGACGAATCTATTAATCGCCGTGAAGAAAAAATGGCTGAGTCGGAAGAGTGGAGCGGCATACCCATAAATGAGAAGTCCGCCCCATACGGTGCAAAAGCCGCGCTTAACAAAATCGAGCGTATCGAGCAACGCAATAGGGAAACTTTGCAACGACGCCAACAGGAAGGCAAATAAAAAAGCCCCCGCCGGGGAGGAGCGGGGGCAGTAAGAAGGAGCTAACCTCCTCAGAGAAGAGCTACAGCGAAGTAGCCGCTCCATTGTAGCCTAAACTCTCCACACCCGCAGCCCCTTCACCCCATCCTGAATAACAACTTTAGTAAGTATTTCAATATTTAGTCTTTTAGTAACTTGGCGTAGCTCTTGTAGCGCCGCCTTATGGTCAATGCACGGTACAAAGAATGAGTAGCCCGGATAAAACTTAGACCAATCAATGTTGTACATCACTGTTTCTATTTTCATCTGTCGGCAGTATTGCGTCCATCTGGATAAACTCTGACGAAGAAGCGTCGAACTTCAGCACCCTGACTGCGGGAGACACAATCTTCATGCCCTTGGACATGCGCTTGTTCAAAGCCTCCACAAAGACGTTTGCTTGATACAACTCTTTCAAAGTTGTTTTATAGTTAATTTGTTGCTTGACACAAAAATCTTTGAACTGCTTGGCTGCTATGTACAAGTGCTTGTTGTCTGGCTCGTAGCGTATCAGTAGTTCGCCTTTTGGCTCCCACATGGGCAATGCTTCCAAGTTACTGCGAGCGTCCATCTCTCCGTTAACTACTAGCGCGTTAATCATGTGCGAGTTAATGAATTCGCCAAGAATAGTTGCAGGGTTAGACTGCGGAGGCTTAATATCTTCCCGCATCTCATTCAGCATTTTTACAAGCCAGTCGTAAACTGCAACCATATCAAAGTCATGCAGACCAAGAGATTTGGCAATCAAACCCCCGGTAATGTTGCAAGCAGCTACCGCCGACCAGAACCGCTCTCGGCTCGTAAACTGTACTTCTCTGTCAATCTTGGCTTGAACTTTTTTTATCAATGCCTTTGCATCTTCTAAGTTATTGACCAGCCATTGAATATAAATCTCACCCGCATGACCAAAGTTTTCTTGCAGCTGATGGTCAAACATAGCTTTGCCCTCGGCGACGCCGATAGCATCGTTGGGGCCTATGGTGTACTCAAGTAGACGCATCGACTCACCGTCGGGGGAGTCTTTAGCAGCGCCAAGTTTTTCGTAGAAGCTAGCATTCGCAGACGATAGCGTGATGCCCTGCCACGAAGTATTGTTTACTCGCATCGCGTTGACCTGCGACATCATCTTGTTCTTGCCCCTGCCCTGAGAAATGCTGTAAGACAAGTCTGAAAACTCTAGCGTCGTGGTGTTTGTTATCTCGTCAATTGTGTTTGGCAAGTTATTCAGCACCCCTAACCGGTGAATCTTAGCTGCGGGTGTGTCTTTCCAAATCGACGCCAACTTTACCGGCTCACCGTACACACTATTGCACATGTACAGCGTGGTTGACTTGCCCGACCCTGAGCGTGGGTAAATGACGTTGATAATTGCGCCGCTCAAACCTGTAAACTTTAGTAGTGGTGACCCAAACGCAGTAAGCGCAGCAAACGCATGTGGTTCCAACCCCTTGCGGGAGTACATGTTAAATACTTCTTTCCACTTCTCAAAGCTACCTTTGGGGTAAATAAGTTTGGCTTCATCTTTTGTGACTGTTGAAGGTGGGCTGTAGAACACCCCGTCTTTAGTTATCTCACGGTCACCCAATATGAATTTGCTATCTTTGTCTACCCACCCAAATTGTGTCCTCATGATTTCTGCCTTGTTTGCATACTGCAAGTTTTTAACAAACGAAGTGACGTAGAACAGCAAAGATTCAATCTGCTTGCCAGTCGGTGCAACACCGTGCGGGGCTAGCGCATCTCTTAACTTTTCCTTTACCACTGCTGCCGCAAGTGGCACGGAGAACTCACGCACTCCATCCCTAGGGAGATGTAATCTAAACAGCAATGTCTCTCCAGATTCGGGGTCATGCATCCGCTTGAGCACATACAAGTCATGCTCATAAACAAGCTGTGGCTCAGACTCTTCATCGTCCATTGCAGGGCGTCGGTAAATCCCACCAGCTTGCCCACGGAAGAAAGGAAACGGATACTCAGGTATAACGAACTGCTTAGTGTTCCCATTCTCTTGAACTTCCTCTACTTCCGGTTCTTCTGCTTCCGCTATGTCAGTACCGAGCACGATAGGAGACTTAATCTTGCCTTTGTGCGTACAGCCTTCACAACCACCGGGGTTTAGCTTTTCAAAAGTTTCGCACCTGTACGGACCACCTGTACGCTGTATGTACGCTACTTTTCTATCTACTTCCGAAGCGTTGTAGTTCGGATACTTGTCTGATAGGAGATGACTGGACTTCTCCCCGTCAACACAGAATGCGGCGATGGAAAGACCTGCTCGCCACAGTGGTTCTTCAATTTCAGTTTGATTGTTGTAGCAATGCAGAAGCTGTGCACACCCTACGCCTTGTGCGGACTTGAGCATGATGGTCTTGAACCGCTTTATCTTGTTCGCCATCATTGCTTCCATCATCGGGCTTAGCCCTCCTGACGGAATGAAGTCGGATTTAGTAATATCAAACTTAGGCTCAGGCGCACCTAGAAGCTCTCGCATCTGCTCGTAGGTGAGCATGGGGCACTCGATACTCATGACCGAAGCCCAGCTTGGCGGGTCATACCGGTAGTTGTACGTGTCTGGCATGCGCATAATCCGCGCTGCTTCAAACACCGCCGGGTCAACAATTAGATTATGTTCTGCACAAAGTTGACGTAGGCGTTTAGCTAAAGGCTCCCACTGATTTTTACTGATAGTCTCGGCAAGAGGCCAGTACATGTGTAGCCCATTGCCTGAATTGACAATGATAGGTTTAGGTAAGCCGACAGCTTTGCAGAACCGCTTGAACTCTAGCATCCCCGTGGCTTGGTCTACGTAACCTTTGCCTTCAGCGGCCTTCTCCTCGCCGCAGTCAATGTCCATCCAGAACGCCTTTAAGTACTTGGCATTCTCTTGGGTTCTATTATTCAGAGTGCCGTACTTAGCAACACCGAAGTAGACATTAAACTTCTGGTTGGCTAAACGCTGAGCGATTTCTAGCGCTTCTTCTCTTGTATCTGTAAAGTTCTGATCTGGGTACTTACCTAACCCCATGATGCAGTACCGACCTTCCGTCGGCAGCACCAAATCGAGCAAGTCGAAGTTAGGCATATTTTTAGGGGTAAAGAGGGCTTTAACAGGGGGCAAGCCCCCCGCGTTTTCTATTACTTACGCTTTTTTAGTGACTGCATGAGCTTGGCTATTCGCTCACTACGCTTGCGGTCTGGTATCGAGGAACCCCAAAACCAGTTGTAAACTGTAGATCGGCTAACCTCCAGCTTATCCGCAACGTCATTGACCGAAATGCCAAGCTCAATACAGAGTTTGCCCAAAGCTACACCCAGCGAAGTAGTGTCTGCACTTCGGTTTGCTTCAACTAAACGCTGACTGTATCCGTAACTCATAGGCTACTCCTCCTCGTCGCTCCATGCCTTCATCACCGAGTCAAGGTTATGCTTCGGTTGTGGCGGCTCTGTAGCTTTTTTTGATTCCCGTTTCTTCGGCTCGGCTACAGGAGGCGCTTTTTCAAACGGCTCCTCTGCTTCTTCCTTAGACATGGGTAATGCTCGTGCTGACATGTCAGCCTGATAGGGAGTCATAATCACCATTTTCTTAACGTCGTCACGTTCCTGTGCGGGTTTCATAACGTCGTAAATAGCACGGTTGATGTGGCCTATAGGCTGAAACAATACAGACTGATTGTCGTTATTTTCATTGAAACTAATTTCGGTAACAACCCACTCCAAAGATTTACCATTGTTCGCCAAATACTTGGAATAGTTTTCAAACGTAAAGCGATCACCTGAGTTATCCCCAAACAACGACTTCGATGCTAGGTTTATCTGATAGACATCGCCTTCTAACGCTGTACCAAAATCGTCTAACAACATCACAGCCAAGCGACGCGAGTAGCGGCATGCTTTGGAATTTACGCCCATGCCTGAACCCTTGATATTATTAGGGCAGCTATCGCACCGTGTAGCAGGTGCGTTTGAAACACTGGAGTCAGGAGCGCGACCGTCATTAGAGAAACAATCCGGTGCAGTAGGCTCGGCATCAGGTGACCACGCCTTCGCATAAAAGATGCGACCAACATGCGGGGCACCGTGAATGATGACCGCCTTCAATGAGTTGCTGGTCTTACCCATCTCCTCACCGCCGACCATCTTACGGAAGATGCCGTTTTTTGGCACGATCCGCTTTACACCGGTTTTACCCGCAAGTTGTTTGGTTAGTTCACTAACACCTACTTCCCGCAAAAAGTCTGGAAGCTCTTGACTCACTAACGATAGATTACTCATATTGTCCTCACGAAGAACGTCTAACGACTATGTTGTACTCCCGCTCGACATTTAAGCCCATTGGAAGCTTGTCTGGATTCTCAGATAAAAACTCTTTCATGTGTGTCTGATGGAGTCTCTTCTCTAACAGGCCAAATGCATTATTGTCCTTGATGAACGCATACATTGAATCCCAGTCATTTGTCCAATAACGCGATTTGATTTGACGAATGACAGTGCCGTGTTCCGTACGAATACTGCTTGCATTGTTTTGTTTACAGACTTCAAGCATATGCTGTTCAATTACTTGTAGCTGCTCTTCAAGGAGTTTATCTTCATCTTCAAATGCTCTCGCTTTTCGCTGTCTATGTTCGCGAATCTTTATATACACTTCAGTGAGTTTGTCCAACGGAATAGAAGGTGTGTCCTCTTCAGTGGCAGCATCTAATTGTTCAATCATATTTCCTCCAATATAGGCTCTAATTAAGTGGGGTCACCGAGTAGGAGGTCTATGGGAAAAATCAAGAAAAACCCATGACGGTAGCTCGGCCCCCACTGCTGCAGTTACCTTCCCCACACGCAGCTTGGGTACGTATGCCAAACATGTTCCCCGTCTTTCCGGGGTGTCATCTACTCACCACCACCATTTATCCCTAACATAAAAACAGTGGCTTTCGAACCTCTAATATACACCTAGATTGTACATTGTCAAGCGGTGTTTTCCATTTCTTGTCGATAAAGTTCAATTATTTTTTCATGGCTGTCGATATTGCTACGCAGCAATTTGTAAACTTTATCCTCGACTGGACTGCCAACAATGTGCACGATGGTCATGTTGTTCTGCTGACCGGGACGGTCAATGCGAGCGTTAGCTTGTAAGTAAGTTTCAACACTCGTTGTCGGCGCGTACCAAATGATTGTATCTGCTGCAGTTAATGTCAACCCGTGGCTTGCTGCCTGTGGTTGGATTAGCAACACGTGCGGATCAGGTTTGTTTTGGAAGTCTTTAACGATGTCGGCGCGACGAGAGACAGTCACTGCACCATTAATTACTTCGCAAGATATATGTTTGCTTTCAAGAAACTCTTTCAGTAACGCAATAGTGTGGGTGAACGGCACAAACACCAACACTTTGTGGCTTGCTTCTTCAATAATCTCTTTGACTACTTTTAACCTATTGCTAACGTCGAACTCGATTACTTCCCGTTTGTCTGAGTAAACCGCCCCGCTAGCAATCTGCAAAAGCTTGTTAAGCTTTGTAGCTGCGTTAACAGAACTAACTTCTTCTCCCGCCGCCTCGATCAGCATTTGCTTTTTCATCGTCACGTAGTACTTAAACTGCTGCGGGGTCATCGGCGCGTCGCGGTCAACAAACGTAACCGGAGGCAAATCTAAACAGTCGGCTTTCTCAAACCGTATGGCTGGTTGTAGAACACTGTGGACTACTTCTTTCGCATTAGATTTGGGCACCCACGTGTATTCACTCACCTTAGTCATCACGATGTCTCTATACTGACTAAAGAAAGGGGGCACACCCTCTGGGTTGATTAGCTTTGCTAAACCGTAGGCATCTAGCGGAGACTGCGCTGCCGGAGTGCCGGTCAACATCCACAAACCTTTCAATGATTTGTTTAAGTCTCTCAGCGCTTTCCATCTATCTGTTTGCGCGTTCTTGTAGGCTGACGCCTCGTCCACCACTACTAAATCAAACTTAGCTTTAGCGAGCTGGTCTTTGACGATCTTTACCCCGTCAAAGTTAATGATGACGAACTCAGCATCGCCGTTAATAATCTTTTTGCGCTTGTCTGCTGATCCGTGCGCAATAGCAACGGTGCGGTGCACGGCGAACTTAAACAAATCTTCTTGCCAAGCGGAGCGCATCACCGACAACGGGCAGACTATCAGCACTCGGCGTAATTTGCCTTTGTTTATTAGGTAATCAACTGCCCAAATAACTGACGCAGTCTTACCTGTGCCCTGCTCGTTGAAGCAGAACGACTTGCGGTTGCTGATTAAAAACTTAGTCGTTTCTTTTTGATGGGCAAACGGAGTAAACCCAAATGGCCTAGGCCACTCGTAATCTTCTAATAGCATCTTATTTGCGTTCTTTTTTACTGACTTCGGAAACAACTTTGTGGTTTGACCCTCTACGGAACGACCTGTTGGCTGACACCGACTGGATGCTCAGTCCATCGCCGTTCGATCCGCCTTTCGATAAAGCTCGCTTATGGGCAACATCTTTGCCTTCTCTAGCATCTGCTTTACCGTTGCCGTTTCGGTCAGTATATTTCTTATCGACCTTGGCTCGCGCTCGCTCACGCTCTCGGCGTTCGTAAGTTTCGTCTCTAGATAACTGCTGCTGATACTCTTTTTTGTACGGTCTAGGTTTATTTACGTAGGGCATGATGTCACCTTTTGTTTGGTTGGTTATTGTTTAGTTCTGTCTTTAATGTTAAACCACGCATTTGGCCCATCAGATTTTTTCATCTTATATCCTAGGTACAAAGCCGCGCAAATAAATTCCCCATTCGAAACGTAACTATTGCAATAGCGTTCTACTACATGTTTCCACGCGTAGCTAGATACTTTTGTATTGATTGTTTTGCGACGTTCTAAACCGTCATGTTGTAATAACCACTTAATACAGTTCTCCACTGCGGCTGGGCGAATACTCCCTTTTCCGCCAAAACCAAACTGAGTCAGCTCGGGGTATTTTTCTTGTATGCCATCAACAATATTTTGATATTCATGCTTTTCAGTATGCTTAGGCTCTTCGTATTCGTAATCTTCGTATTCGTAATCAGCCATTTCGTCGGGGTGCTCTACGTGCCAGTCACCATCAGTTTTTACATAAATGACATCGGGCGTACCGTTGACGTAAGTGTTGATTCTGTTGCATTCGGGGTCTACACTTGTAAAACAGTTGATTGTGCTTACCATATCCGGCACGTTTAATTCTGGCAAATACAAATGCCCCATGCGCGAATCAACGTCGATTACAATCTGTGAGACATTGCACATTACGTCCCATCCGTTTTCTGATAATCCTTTTAACATAGTTATCCTTTCCTATTATGTGCGCACTCAGTAACAGGACAGTATCTACACAGCGGCCCTGACACTGGGTTCCAGACATCGTTCTTTATAGCCGCTTCTAACCTGATCAGCTCAGGCTCCATGCTGTTCAGATACAACGACTTCATTGTGTGCTCATGCTTCTTCTTTACAATCTCGTTGCTAACTACAAACACCAAAGCAGATTTGATCTTCTTGATCTGTGGGAACTTAGCAAAGATACCTGCAGCAATCAAGTCCAGCTGCTTGACATCAGCGTATCGAGCATTCTTGCTAGTCTTATAGTCAACCGAATGGGCTAGTCCTTTTTCGTTGTTAATAATTACTAAGTCGGCGATGCCATGCCACCACACATCCGGTGCGTCGAACTCACATGCCTTAAAGTCACTTGTCAGTCCTAGCTTTACCTCGCAGTGTTTATCCCCCGGAATGTCCGCTAAGATTTTTAGCGTAGGCTCAAGGTAATTAAACTCTGGCGGTATTGGTTTACCGTCACGTATGTATTCCTCGGCAACTAAGTGCATGCGTTTGCCGTACAACGTAGCATCAGTATCAGACTCTTTTATATCCTTGATAACCTTCGTGTGGTAGTACTTCCTCGGACACTGCTGGAAAGTTTTCAAGCTGCTGTATGACCAGATAATGCTCATAGTTTTCGTTGGCAAGAAAAAGCTTGGATGTCTACTCGGAAAGCGTTAGCGAACTTACAGTCGCCAGCAATGCGCCCCTCTGTTTGAACTGTTCCTATCCACAACCCCAACAAAAACAACAGGATCGCGATCATTGACCTTGCCCACCAAGCGTTTATGATCGCCCAGACTTTTGAAAAATTAAGTGGTTCTAGCATTCTCCGTAGCTCCTTCCATAACCAGCCTCACAGTTTAATGGAAGCTCAGGTGCCCACATTGGACGTAGGCGCATGCACAACTCGATGAATTCTTTACCCGTATCTGCTTCGGCTTCTGGTACTACGCAGGTTATAGCGTCATGCACAGTCATGACAACCGGATACTTCTTGGCAATCATCAGCATTTGATCGCCGATTATTATTCGCGCAAGTGCTTGGCAGACGTTCTCTATGACTTTGCCGCCGTAGATGCGGTTGGGAACCATAGCCTTGCCTTTGCTTGTGTCATATACATACTCAGGCTTAGCTCCTTGCTCCCGCTCCAACCACCGCAGGTTTGGGTACTTGATATACAAGCCATTGGGCAGTCTGATGCCTCTCTTACCCTCAACCTTCAGTATGTTGTTGTATCCAAAAGTTGTAGCCTTGTCGCCGATTATGGCGTTTAGTGCGGCACCAGCGGTTCTCCAAAGCTCCGGTATCCGTGGGTAGGTGCGTCGGTAAGTCTCTATGATGCGTTTGCACTCGTCAAGCTCGATGTCAACCTTAAAAGTCTTTAGCTGCGCTTGGAACTTAGCCGCCCCCATGCCATAGCCAGCACCTAGTATTGTAGTTTTACCAACAAATCTCTCGTCTGGATTGATTGATTCTTCGGAGATACCGTATATGGCAGCAGCCATTATCTTGTACACGTCCTCCCCCCGATCAAACGCCTCCACCAAGTCCTTCTGCCCTGCCAGCCAAGCTAGTGTCCTAGCTTCAATCTGTGAGGAGTCAGAGTCCACGACTATATAGCCAGTCGGCGCGATGATTGCTTTTTTGATAGGTGATTTGCGGGGTAGGTTCTGTAGATTCAGCTTGTCATCCCCACCCCACCGACCTGTGTGTGCAGCGTAGTAGCGTAGGGGCACCGGTAGCGGCCCGCGTTGTCCTATGCCGATCATGCGTTCTGTGCGAGTTTCCTCAAGCGTTGACTTTATGCCTAGCCTAGCAGATACAAGGGTTTGTACCCGAGGGTCCTCGTGTTCTAATAGTTTCTTGAATTCCTCATCGTTCTTAGCGAACGCCCATGTTTCTTTGCCTGTCGTAGGGCTGATCTTGAGTGGTGGAGTAACACCCAACATTTGCAGCAAGTCGGCGAATTGGTCGTTGGATTGTAGTAATTCAGCTTTCAGGCTCGCCTTTTTCAGTAAATCTTCTTTCCTCGATCTTACAACTTCAAGATGGTGCCTAAGCCCAAGTGCGTCCACGTACAACCTCGGCTCCGAAAACATGCGGATGGTCAGGTCGATTAAGCGCAACTCTTTAGGTGGGAACTGGTAGGTCAATAGGTCAAACAGTTTGCGTGTCAGCTCTACGTCATTCTTGCAGTACTCCCCGTACCTAGCCAACTCGCCCGGAAGGAAGTCCGCACGTCGTTTGCCTAGCGCGTTGACTACCTCGTCGCCCTTCTCCCCCAGCTTGTAATACTTGGCTAGTGCCGCAAGGCTACCGCCCACCTCGATAGTGTGTAGTGCGCGAGCCATACTAAGCGTATCAAGCCAGCCAAGAGGCTTAATGCCAAAATTCCAAGTAAGAATGGCAGCATCAAACATAGCATTATGAGCAAGCACCACATATTTGCCCATATCGAATGAGTCCAAGAACTCTTTGATTTCCTCGTCTGTGCCGCTACACCACTGAGTCTCTGCGTCACCATCTTTTACCCCTACACCAATCGTTTCAAACTTATCACTGCGAACGTATTCTTCCGTAGTCAGCTTCGACAGACTGTATTCTTTGTCGTAGTACGTCTCAAAATCTATGGTGATTACTTTCATGCGCGGCTGTTCTCCAAGATAACTTGCTCTACTAACTCAAGGCTGTCCTCACGCACAACCATAGCTAGCCCTTTGCGTAGTTGTATCTCGCGTATCTCGCGCTCTTGCAATGCGGTGGGTTGGTTTTTACCGGCTTTGCATTCTATGGCTAAAAACTTACCGCCGGATAAGCAACAGATGATATCCGGCACGCCTGAACGTCCGTAACCGTGGGTGTTGGGAAAGAAATAGTAGACGTTGCTTCTTTTGAGAAGCTTAACAACCGCCGCCTTGACTTTGGCTTCTGGTGTCATTGCCATCGGTAACCTCTAACGAATAGTTCAGGCTACCAATATAGCATAGGAGTGTACTTTGTCAACAGTTAAAAACAAAAAAGCCGCCCGTAGGCGGCTGCTAATGACCTAACAATTGTTAGGTGACTTTGTTAATTTCTCGCTCAAGATACCACCGCGCTTTCATCAAGTCTTGCAGTTTGTTGCCCTTGTGGTCGGAGCGCGTGACGTACTTGATAACATTACCTAAATTGTATGACAGCCCCTTAGCCTCAATGAAGTCAATGGTCTCGATACCACCGTGGGTGTAGTGCGGTGGGTGATTGACCAAGTCAACATTTGAATTGCCAAACTCAAACTCTTCCTGCTTCGGAGTCTCGGCTAGCTCGTGTAGCTGCGCCAGCTTTATATCCTTTTGTTTATTGCGCCACGCCCAAAGCACTTGGTTTACGTACTTATAGGCAGCGCCAGTCGCCTTAGCTATTTCTATTGGTCTTGAGTTAGGGTAAGTCACTGCATACTTGCGTATCAGCTCCGACTTAGACAGGACTCCATTGTCGGTGTATATACTGAGAGGCGACAAGCTTGTCAATTTCTTCTTCGCTGAGACCTTCGTACTCGTTGACTTTGGTGGTCGGCCTCTTTTCTTCTTGGATACTTTGGCTGCTGCTGCTGTCATCTTTAGCTCCTTCTGTAATAGGTTTAACTGCTTGTTTACTGCGAACGTACTCAATCAATACCTCCCGCATCATTGCTTGCTTGGAATACGGATGGTGTTGGTCAAAGTAATCAACTTCTACGGGCAAACGCAAACTTGTATTAAACATAGCGGGTCGCTTGCCCAGTCCTCTCCCCTTGCGCTTGGCAGGGTCATCCATTGCCTCCTCCCTTTATCAAGTTAATCATGACAACGTAGGCTTTTTTACTCTGCTCGTGAGTATCTGCGTACACCATGTCGAATGCGGCTTCGTAAACTTTGGCTAAGTCTTTTAACACCGCAGCTATCTCCAAGTCGTGCTCATCTCGGGGCATCTCCATTAGTGCGCTTGCAAACCGTTCAGCCTTTCTTGCAATCACCATCTTGCTTCTCCGTATGTCTCGGTTGTTGGTTTAACCCTTTGCACTTCGCCACAGCCCAATCAAGGGCGGCTCCTGTTAGGTCTGCTGTTTTCATTGTGTTATCTCCTTCTCCTGCTAGTAATTGTTTGTCAGTCATTCTATGCTTTTAGTAGGAAGCCAAGCACCTTGGATAAAAACGAATAGCGTTCGTTTCTGTAACCAAGCAATATGCTTTGCATGAATTGTTCTTCGGGAGTGCGCTCATCTTCCTTAAACCTAGGCACGTAGAACTTACCGATCTTAGGCGGTTCTTCTTTGATGAATTGTCCGTTCTGTAGCATGATTACCTCCCTAATCAAATACAAGTGCGAATATGTTTGCGCTTATGCGACAGCCAACACCGCTCACCATGTGACCATCTACTACCAACTTAAGTAGTCCTATCTTGCCGCGGTAGTCCTCTGGTAGTGTCTGGTCATTGAATGCCTCCGGTGGTTTACCTTTAAATTGGACAGTGTATATACCATCATTTAGCATGACAAGGCAACTTGCACCACTCTTAAATTTATCTGTAATATCTTTGATAACTTCGTAGTTTTCTTTCGTATCGATGTACTTGTTTAGCAGATGTTCTTCGCCTTGTGAGTTCAAGTAGCTTCGATAGTCCTCCAGTCGTTCATCGAACACGTACCGCATTAGAGCGGGTTTTAGTTTTCCTAGTACTTCTTGAGTAGCATTTCTACTTCTGTACTCAATGTTAGAGACCTCCGAGTTAGCTTTATGCCACGCGGCCTCTAGGTTTTCTTGTACCGTTTGTTTGGTAAAAAACTTCTTAATTGTGCTTATGGCTACGTTAGGTTTAGTAGTACGCCGTGTATCTCCACGGTCTAATATGTTGCGTAGTTTCTTGCAAGAAACGAACACGGCATATTTATGTCGGTAGTACTCGGAGGCTATGTCGCCCAGCTTCTCACCGTCTTGAAATACCCGCACTGTGTCTACGTGTAGTGAATCATCTGATCGCAGTGAAGCTCTCTGGATAACAAAGCTCCAGTGTGGGTTGTCAACTGCGACTTTCCACAAAACCTCTACAAGAATATCGTCTGCTCTGTATAGTATTTGCTTGCCTTGAAACTTATCTTTGAAAACAGAAGCCAATGTTACGTTTGACAGTTTTGCTACATCGTCCATAGTCGTATTCATATTCATCTCCTCTTATACTTCAACAGTCAATAGTTATGCCTCTACTAACCTCTAATAAACACGCGCAGTTAAAGCCTTCGTACTGTACTTGTATGTCATCGTAGTCCTCGCCTATACGTATGAACTCGTAGTTAAAATTAGGCGTGTCCTCTTCCGAGGTCTCGTTGTTTACTAACTCCAAGAATTTATCTGCCGCTGCAATAAACGCCTTAACATCTTCAAAATCGTCATACCACTTGACACTTTCTAGTTCCAACACTATGCCTTTTTCAAACCAACGCACATCTTTATCAAACAATTTCATCGGGAAGTTCTCATCTACCCATAGCTTCAATGCGGGTAAGTGTTTTTCATCATGCACGTATAACGCCGCAGCCACGTCGCTTCTGTATCCCATAGTTTTCTCCAATCATCTAACAATTGTTATGTCACCAGTCGAACCGCTTCAAGATGTCATCGACTCGGTTCTTCAAGTCACTGCGCACCTCGGCACTCTCTTTGATGCCCTCGATGTCTGCGCCTAGCATCGTAACCTCAAGCTCCCGCCGCGCTTGCTCTAGCTGTGGGTCTTTGGTGATGTTCAGCTTGGATAGCAAGTCACAGAGTTCTTGTGCGTTGGTGATAAGTGTCTCGTGATATCGCTTCTTAGCCACCTCCCCGTTAGCGTCTACCTCGTCGGTCAGCTTGTTGCTCGTGTCTTGCAGTATCTTGTGCAGCCGTTCCCAAGGTGCTCGCATTGCATCGGCGAGTCGCTCGTCAAACTTGCGCGTGTACTCCTGCTTTATCTCCTCTAAGTCTGCGGTATTCACGTCTAGTCGGAAGTCTCCCGCCTCTGGTAGTGGGTTGACTGCTCGGCGAAACCCGAACTTGTCTCGTACTTCTTCAATAAGTGGATAGTCATCGGCTTTGTACATAGACCCAAGGTTGGTCTGCGCCTGTTGCACCAGCACCGGATACGAATTAAAGAAGTTGTCGCACATGATGGTGAACGTCTGCGCGTAGTTGTCCATCGTCTGCTTGTAGTCCATGAATAATGCCGTAGGTAATAGCCGCTCACCCTTATCAGCCCAAGGCAAAGTGTGTTGGTTATGAAACAGCCGAACTCGTGCAGCAAACTTCTCGATGTCTTTACGCATGCTAGTACCAGCGAATAGGTTCTTCTTTGTCTGCGCTGCGCCATACACCGCACCAGCATCATTGTTGACCTGCTCGGTAATCTCCCTGTCAATCTTCGACGCAGGCCACACAGAGATGTTCAGCTCTACCAATACTGCGCTACTTGCTATGCTCATAATTAGCTCCCATGTTGTTGATTGCTTCGTAATAACTTGACCAACCCTTGCGCTTGGCTGCGCTTCAAGTCGGTTGCAAGCTCTTTCACCTCCACCACAACTTCATCTTTGAAATGCACTTCTACTACCTTCCACAGCTTAGGATTAGCATCCGTACGCCTAGCGTGGTACTCCACCTTTAGCTTGGCGTAGTCTATTCCGAACAGTGCGTTCAAACCGGGGAGCAGCTCCCGCAATAGTTGTTTCCTAGTCACGATGCCCATGTCAGTCCTTCACGTGGACAGTCTTACCCTTCGCAGCCATTACGTCATTGCCTCCGACGATCACCCACAGCACCGGTGAAGGCCAGTTGCCGCCCCAGTCATCACCCACATACCCGTCGGTCAGCACAATGCAGCACTCTGGCTCGATGCGCTTCTCTTCCAGATACTGTGTGATGCACGATGGTGAAGTGCCACCACCGCCCATCGGCTTGGTCGATGTGACGATATTGTCCACCTCTGTGTCGGAATACTCCTCGTGTGCGGCTACGTCACTATCCCAATACAGCAAGTCCACCTTCTCAGGATTGACCTCCTCGGCAATACCCTTGACCTCGGAAAGGAAGTCTAGTAAGTCCTTGGGATTGATCGAACCTGATGTGTCAATAGCCACAACAAGATGCCCCACGCGCTCACCGATCAAACTTGGCATGTACGTATCACCAGACAGATAACGTCTGTTAGGTCTGCGCCAAGATGATGTGTCTTTGGCTCGGCACGTTGTCTTGACGAACTCACGCAACACCTCACGCCAATCGATCTTTGGTTCCAAAAGGTCTGCCAAGTCGCGAGACATCCCACCACTTCCCTTACCCGCTAGCTTCTGCTGCGCTAGTAGCCCTTGGCGTACAGCTTGGTCTATATCCCGCGCTAGCTTCTCCTTCTCCTCGTCGGTCAGTGCTTTGGCTCCCTCCCAGTCGTGCTCGTCAAACCCGTCCCCGCTACCACCACCTTCACCGTACTCTTGCTTTAGTAGGTCGAACACTTGCTTGGAGTTCAGTCCACGATACTTCTCGTCAACCAAGCCCATCGGCTTGCCCCGCTTCTCCCCATCACGGTGCACCGGCATAGAGATAAACTTACCCTCTGGGTCAAGGTCGCGTAGCTCCAAGTTAATGACGTAGTCACAAGCTGCGTTGCACAGCTCCTTGTCCTCCTCGAACAGCTTGCGCCACGTAGTCAAGTGTCGATACGCTTTGTGCATCGCCTCGTGTAGCACCACGAATGCTAGCTCGTTGTCGCGCAGCTTCTTGACGAACTCCCGCCCGTATAGCTCGTCGCGCCCGTTGGTACATGCGGTCGGCACGTCATCGTCCACTATGGTCTTGCCCACCATCAGCACACCAGCGAACAGCGCGAACTTCTCGTTACGCATCAGGCTGACCTTAGCCTTCTGCAACCTCCGCTCTTCCACCATGTCTAACCCCTTTCATTCACTATCAGTTTGATGTAGTTGTTGAACTGCTCCACGTCCAAGTCCGGTGTCACCAACTGACCACCACGCACCAGTCCGTACTTGTCGGTGTGCGGGAAGCGCACCATCTTGTAACCGGCTTCCCACAGCGCCTGTCTGACAATGGCGTTGCCCATCCACTCCCGCTCGATTGGGTCGTATGAAATCATCTCGATCTTTATTGACTCACCTAACAATTGTTAGCCCCTAGTTGGCAATCAGCTTGATGAATGGAACCATCTGCTCGATAGTCGGCGTGACATACAGCACCTCCTTGACGCGCATCTCTTTGCGCTCGTAACTACAGAGCGCGTACTTTTTACCCTGCTTGCGTAGGGTGAATCTTCCGGCCGCATACATAGTTTCCAGCACTCCACGCAAGTCAGGATGGTCAGCGAGTATTTTCTGCATCTCAGCGACGTATATCGTTCTGAGCTTGACTGTCATAGCAGGTCTTGGTTCTTAGCTACCCAGTCAGAGAATGCTTTGCTGCTGAATGCTATCTGCTGCTTGCTCTCCGATCTGGACACGTTAATGGCGAACACCGCTTGCCACTCGGGTTGCATTCTTGCTAAGTAAGTCATGAATGCCTCGATGTTGGTCTTAGTCACCCGAGCAATAGCCCCGAACACCACGATTGCACAGGCTCCGGGGTCTGCGGGTATTTTGGTAGTCGTTGGATGCTCGACAGTCTGCTCCCATGTCGGTAGCTGGTCTGAGAACTCTATGTAGGCTTGCATGTCACGCGCACCTGCCTCACCGACAGCACCGGCCAATGCAGCTATCACAGCGTCAGGATGGTTTTTGGCGCGGGAGCGCACAATGTCCGACGCAGTCACTAGCGAGCGCGGTGACACGAATGCTTGCTGAGGTCGCTTGGGGTTGAAGATGTACGGGTTCTCCGCTTGGCTCATGTCGGCGTAGCTTGCCAACACGTGCGGATACCTAGACACCCATGCAATGACCTCAGCCTCCACCTCGTTGTCCATTGCCCAAGCTATCCACTGGTCGCTGTCCGGCTTCTGCACCGTTATGGGCACAATGCGGTTTAATGTGTGCGATTTTAGTGTGTCGCCCACTCCGTCAGTCGCCAAGTTGCCCGTCAAGAAGATGATGTTGTCCTTGTGGATGGGCACGTCACCCAGTCGCGGGTTAGCCTTCTCAAGCATGGGGTGTAGCATGTTCTTGATGGGGTCAGCCCCCTTCGAAAACTCATCCAGCATGATGACCATCGGTCGCCCACTATGCAGCCCGAACCTAGCGTTAGGATAGTAGCGGGTAGTTTTAGTCTCGTGGTCAATGACCGGCATAGCCACGTCACCCAAGTCTAGGTTGGGCACGTCGATGTAGGCATAGTCGTAGCCCAGCTTGTCGGCGATGGTTTTCAGCATCCAGCTTTTGCCAATGCCCGGCTCGCCACGTAGCATGAACCGTGTCTGTGGGTTGGTGCGGATGAGTGTCTCGGCTTGGTTGAGTGTGACTGCTTTGCCGAACTGTACTTCTGCCATGTCTAGCTCCTTCTGTTAATGGATACTGCGGTATGCCTAACAATTGTTAGGCGGCTTGGTGCTGCTTGCTTTCCTACTATTATATTATACCACATTGTTACGTTTACTTCAAGCTTTGGTCGTTCTCCCATCCGATATGGGATGCCCACAGGTCGTACTTGTTGCTAGGCACTCTGCCTTCTTTGACTGTCTGTAGCATCAGCACGTCCTTAGCCTTCCAGATAAATAGCACCTCGTCTAGTGTCTCCATGTACTTGTCCGGCGAGAACTCCAGTCGCTCAGCCACCAAGCCATCTAGCAGGATGTAGATGCGTTGCCCTGCGAACAGCCCCACCGCTGCTTTCAAGAAGTTGACGTGTTTAGTATCCTCTGGCTGGTCGTTGCGGATAAGGTCGTAGTAGTAGCTAGCCGCCGTGTGAAACTCCGACTTCCCCGTGAGTGACCTTGTTGCTCGGTGCGGGTCTAGCGCGTAGAAGTGTGATGTGTTTATGCATGGCTCCCCCCGCATGGTGACGACACCAAGCACATCTCTTAGCTCCTCAACGCTGAATGAGATGACGTTATAGCTGCCACCTAAAACTCTCTTCGCCTCTCTTGCGCGTAGGCTCACGAACCCATACAGGTAGTTGCGGAACTCACTCACCGATGCACGTATCTTCTTGGCTGCGGTTCTGTTGATTGCCCATTGCTTGTGTGTCGGCGCAGACTGCACCTCGTAGTTGCCGTTTTTGTACTGCAATATCAGCCTGCTGTCTCTGTCTCCGTCTTTGATAGCGTAATTCCTGCCGTTGAGTACAAACACACATGACCCGCGAGTGCGGTAGGCGGCTATGCCCAGCACTTGCCCGACGAACTGTATGGTCGTGGCATTGTTCCATTTGCCTACGGCGATGTCGATATTGCCGTTAGGGTAATAAGTGATTACATTTGTCTCGTATAGCCTAGCTGAGTAGGCATAGTTGCCTAGCGTGGACTCGTGCCGCACGATTTGATATTGCTTATCCCGTCTAGCTCCCAGTGGGCGCGTGTTGTCGCCCCTGATTGGCTTGATTGTGTCGTAGGCATGCCTAGCTGCTTCGTAGTCGGGCAGTGGGCAAATGCGCCTCACGGTTGGAAACCGGTAGCGAGTAGCGTTAGCGAACATCACTTCCTCCTAATGAAGTATGGTTATGAAGAAAACGGTCATGACTGCAATGATGATGCAGCCCACCACAACTATTACATCTTTGTCATCGTCACCTAACATATGTTAGCCCTCCGAAATAGATGAGTAGCGCAAGTCCTAGTGCTGCGCCAATTACTGCACCTAGCACAGCAGCACCAATTAGTTTTAGCTCTGCGGGTTCTATCATGTTGTCCTCTTTGGGTTGAGTTGTTTCAGTTGTGACAAGTCTGTGATGAGCATGTAGCTCGACTTGTTGATTGGTGCGATGGTGTGCTTGCGACTCTTAGCTGCGCTTTCGCCGCACCCAGCGCAAGTGATGAGCACTTTCTCGTTGATGCACCGCCTTGCCCTAGCGTGTGGCACTTGTTCCCAGTAGCAGAGCTGACAGATATATTTAGTGTCCTCGTCTTGCATTAGTGTTTCCTAACATTTGTTAGGTTGGTCGGCTTGGTCTCGAAAGGCTCGTAGTTGTCCTCGTAGGCGTAGGCTTGCTGGTCGCGCAGCCATTCCTCGTACAGGCGGTCGAAGTAGGCATCCTGCTCGCGCTCGCTCAGGTGACGGTGCAGCAGGTCTTGATAGTAGGCTTTGACCTTAGTCATGTTGGCTCCCTTCTGTTAATGGGTTTGCTGAGATACCTAACAATTGTTAGGTGCAGCGGGAAAAATATTTACTCTCCCACTATATAACATTATACCACAATGTTACGTCTACTTCAAGTTTTAGTCGTTTGTGCGGGACTAAAGTGTTATGAAATTAACGTAACATTGAGAGAAAACGTAATGGGAAACGTAACAGGCAAAACGCAGAGCTGGTGCGGGTTTTCAGAGATTTTATTGTAGTATGTTATAATGTTATGCTAAATAAAATTGAGAGGGGTTGGCAAACTTGCTAAAATGGGAATAGTTATGCACTTGCCGAACTCAAGAAAAAATTTTATAGTCGCTCTCAATTTCAAAAATAAACGTAACATATAACATTGCTGTAAAATCAAGGACTTACAGAAAACATAACGTAACAATACCCCTTTTTTCATAACATTAGAACGTAACAAAAACCTGAAAAATAACGCTTGACAAACGCCAAAAAAAGTACTAAGCTGCGTGCAGCTTAGTAGTTAGGCAGACTAAGCGGCTAACAATTGTTAGGCTACCCCTGCACAGAGAACTGGTTGGTCAAAATTTAGGCAACCTAACAATTGTTAGGTGATGGGCAACAAAAAAGCCGCCCGAAGGCGGCAATAAAAAACCCGCCTTGCGGCGGGTTCGGTGTTACTGGATTACAGCGCAGATATATCGATACCAAGTGCGCTAAGTGCGGATGCTATGTGTACCAGTGCAGCCGCTTCGCGTTGCTGAATTGTGCCTTCTTTTTCAGCCCGCTTGCCCGCCTTGTAATCAGCGGTTAGGTTTTCGGTGTAACGTAGCGTTAACGAGCGGCGGTGACGTGCGCCGGTGGACTCAGCCGACTCCATTAAATCAGCCGGTATCTCAGCACCCGACTCAGCCGCTTCGCGTAACACGGCCGCCTTGATCTGATCGGCCGCTTCTTTGCGGATGCGCGCCCAGGGTGTCGACGGGTTAGGGTGCTTGCCCTTATGGTGCTTCTCATGTAACACCTTGAACAACGCCGCCTTCTCAGTATGCACCAAGTCTGCTTCCACACCCTTAGCGTTATGCTCGATTGTGTACCATGCAACCGACATATCCGCAAACGCCTCATTCAGCGCGATAGCATAGTCACGTTCAGCGCTACCGCTGACTGATGACGCCTCGGCAACCGCATTGCGGCGCACTTCCAACATATCGGCAACGCCGATAGCAATTTTATTCAATTCCATAGCATCCTCCAACAAAGGGATATAACAATTGTTAGGTGAACCGCCTAACCGGATGACAAGCTGTTATGTCATGATTAAAATGTACCACAGAAAAATAGCTAAATACAAGTCTGATGGAAACAATAATTCAGCCACCTAACAATTGTTAGGTTGCGCCGAGGGTACGGGGGTGCACCCCCCCAAACCAGCAGCAGGGACTCCGGCAAACCCATACACACTGATCCACTCACTCGATTCCGCATTTTAAATTTAGCCCTCCCACCCCCTCACTAAATCTGCAACACCGTCACCCCTTAACTATATAGAAACACCCCCCGTCAATGGTACCTAAGAAACTTTCGTAGGTTTTGTAGGCTTACCTTGCGTTTTTTCAAACAGACGTCGAATTACCGTAATTAGACATTTATTTAGTTGTTCGCAAAAACGTATAAACGTACCTATTGCATTTCTGACCACCTATGTTAAATTTCGCCCATTCCCCGTGACCACGGTGCGCCATGATTACTATTGAGCCTTCGAAAGAGCACCCGATCCCTTTCGACTTGTCCGAAGAGAAACCCAAAACGCTCTCGGATAGCATTGCTATTGCTGCAAATACTGCAGACATGATTGACTCCCTCGGTGGGAGCATCGATTTCTCTGAGCAAGACGAGCAAGCCGCTCGCGAACTAATCAAAGGTCAGGTCAAGACCACCACCCCCCAGCACGTCACTCAGCCCGGTGTGGCTAAACGCGCAGCAGCAATCCTGAAACGCTACGACTACCAAGCCATAGAGGATGCGCAACAAGCCAGAAGCTTTATTACTAATAAATTAATTGAGCTAGCTGACTGCGGAGACGCAAAGATTGAGATCAAAGCGCTGGAGCTGTTGGGCAAACACTCTGATATTGGCATCTTTACTGAGCGTAGTGAGATTACTATCCATCACAGAAGCTCGGTGGAGTTGGAGAACTCTATTAAAGAGCGCATCAAGCGCCTGTTAAACAGCGATATGATCGACATCGTCCCGCTAGATGATCTGGATGCGCAGCTAGGCACACCCAAACTGATTGATAGTGACGTAGAGTCGGAGGAACGCAGTGAGTGAAGTGACGCTCAAGGATATTTCTGCGTTATTAGCCAGTGGGAAGCTGTCGGAAACTGATTTACGTGCGTTAGAAGCACAACTTACTTATTTGGAACGGCTAAAACAGCGCGAATTAGCGCAAAATAGGTTCCTGAAGTTCGTCGAAAAGGTCTGGCCTACGTTTATTGGGGGTAAACATCATGCGCGAATGGCTGATGCGTTTGAAAGAGTGGCTCGCGGAGAGTGCAAAAGACTTATCATCAACATGCCACCACGCCACACGAAGTCCGAATTCGCCTCATACCTGCTGCCAGCATGGTTTCTGGGCAAGTTTCCTCATAAAAAGGTGATTCAGACCTCCCATACGGCTGAATTAGCGGTGGGTTTCGGTCGAAAAGTGCGAAATTTGGTCGATTCTGACATATATGCAGACATTTTCCCCGGTTTATCACTCCAATCTGACTCAAAAGCGGCGGGACGCTGGAATACTTCCAAGGGCGGGGATTATTTCGCTATCGGTGTAGGCGGTGCTGTGACCGGTAAGGGCGCAGACATACTAATTATTGATGATCCGCACAGCGAACAAGAAGCTGCAATGGCAGTAACCAACCCGGACATCTACGACAAGGTGTATGAGTGGTATACGTCAGGTCCTCGTCAGCGTCTGCAGCCCGGTGGGGCTATTGTCATAGTTATGACGCGCTGGTCGCAGCGGGATTTGACTGGACAGGTGATAAAAGCATCAGCAGCGCGGGGTGGAGAAGAGTGGCAGGTCATTGAGTTTCCGGCTATTTTGCCAAGTGGCAACCCGCTGTGGCCGGAGTTTTGGGCTTTTGATGAGCTTGAAGCGCTACGTGAAGAACTCCCCAACAGCAAGTGGCAGGCACAGTATCAGCAGAACCCCGTTGGCAATGAGAGCGCTATCGTCAAGCGAGATTGGTGGAAGTGGTGGGAGTTTGAGCGGCCACCTGTGTGTAACTATATTTTGCAGACGTGGGATACGGCGTTTGAGAAAAATAACCGCGCTGACTATTCTGCGGGCACAACGTGGGGTATCTTTGACAACGACGAGGATAACGGTGCCCCCAATATTATTCTGTTGGATACCTATAAGAAGCGTGTCGAGTGGGTCGAGCTAAAGAAGGACGTGCTGGACTGGTACCAGAGGTGGGAGCCAGACGGGATGCTAATCGAGAAGAAGGCAACCGGCGCACCGCTCATTTACGAGCTACGCTCCATGGGCATTCCTGTGCAGGAATATACTCCCAGCAAAGGCCAAGACAAGATCGCTCGCTTGAACTCAGTGTCGGACATCATTGCCTCTGGTAAGGTCTGGGTGCCTAAGACGCGCTGGGCTGAAGAGCTAGTTGATGAGATCGCTGCTTTCCCTAGTGGCGAGCACGATGACTTAGTTGATGCCACAACACTCGCATTGATGCGGTTTAGGCAGGGCGGGTTTATCCGACTGCCGATTGACGAGCCGGATGACATTATCTGGTTCAAAGGTAAACGTGGGCGTGATCGCTATTACACAGTATGAACACATACGACGACCTTACTAACTTCAAGGTTTGGTGGGAACAGAACCGTGTATTCAACACCCCCAAAGAAGAGCCGGTCGTTTGCGATGATGCAATTTACGGAGTAGTGCTTTACAGACAACCGCCGTATCAAGTACAGCTTTTTATTATGCCGCCTAACTCTTTCATTGAAGATCACATCCACCCCAATGTGGATAGCTATGAAGTGTTCGTTGGTGGGGACATCGCCTTTCGCTGTAATGGTGAGCAGTACATACAAGATGTGCTCGGAGCGTCAATTAGAGTTTTGCCTGATAGCTGGCATGGCGGCAAGTTTGGAGGGCGCGGAGGATGTTTTTTATCTATTCAGAAATGGTTGAACGACGTGCCTCCTACCTCAGTGGGGCATGACTGGCGTGATGGTGCAAACAACACGGCTGGCACAGCAACTCTACTTAAGGATTAATCATGGCTATAGACAAAGGCTTGTACGCAGCCCCCGTGGGGCTTGAGCAGGTAGCGGCAAATGTGCCTGAGATTGAGATTGAAATTGAAGACCCTGAAGGCGTGACAGTAGGGATTGATGGCGAAGTCATCATTGACTTAAAACCACGCAAACAAACCGCTGAAGATTTCGACGTTAACCTTGCTGACTTTATTGACGAGAGCGAACTGCAGAGTTTGGCTGAGGAGCTTATTACTGACTACGAAAAAGATACGCGTGACCGCAAAGACTGGATACAGACGTATGTAGAAGGGTTGAAGTTATTGGGTTTGAAGTATGAGAATAGGACAGAACCATGGGCGGGCGCGTGTGGCGTGTTTCACCCAATGCTAACTGAGTCAGTAGTGCGCTTTCAATCAGAAGCTATTACTGAAACATTTCCTGCTATGGGGCCGGTCAAGACCAAGATTATTGGCAAAGAAACTCCAGAGAAACACGACTCCGCTACGCGTGTCCAAGAGGACATGAATTACCAGCTAACGGAAGCCATGCCTGAGTATCGGCTGGAGCACGAGAAGCTGCTGTGGAATTTACCTTTAGCAGGTTCTGCGTTTAAGAAGGTGTACTACGACCCTAGCAAAGGGCGGCAAATATCGATGTTTGTCCCCGCCGAAGATATTGTGGTGCCGTATGGCGCATCTAGTTTAGAAACAGCAGAGCGCATTACTCATGTTATGCGCAAAACTGAGAATGAAGTTAAGAAGTTGCAAGAAGCAGGCTTCTATCGTGATGTTGAGTTAGGCGAGCCTAACTTGGAGTTAGATGACATTGAGAAGCAGAAAGCGGAGGAAGATGGCGTCACCATGACGCAAGACAACCGCTACCGTCTGTTGGAGATGAATGTCGAGCTTGACTTAGTTGGTTACGAGCACAAGAACAAGAAAGGCGAGATGACTGGCATCGCATTGCCGTACATCGTGACTATAGACAAGGGCACTAAAGAAATACTAGCGGTGCGTAGGAATTGGTACGAGGACGATGAACTGCATATGCGTCGTCAACACTATGTGCACTATCAATATATTCCGGGTTTTGGGTTTTACGGATATGGCCTCATTCACTTGATTGGCGGCTATGCTAAATCTGCAACGATGCTTATTCGCCAGCTGGTTGATGCTGGTACTTTATCTAACCTCCCCGGCGGTCTTAAGTCCAGAGGTCTACGAATTAAAGGGGATGACACCCCGATTCAACCCGGCGAGTTTAGGGACGTGGATGTGCCATCCGGTTCTATCCGTGACAACATCCTGCCACTTCCTTACAAAGAACCAAGCCAAGTCCTGTTTACTCTCTTCAATCAGATTGTGCAGGAAGGCCGCAACTTTGCCTCGTCTGGAGACATAAATGTAAGCGACATGAGTTCGCAAGCGCCAGTGGGAACAACACTGGCTATTCTTGAGAGAACGCTAAAGGTAATGACAGCGGTGCAGGCTCGCTTGCATTTCTCAATGAAGCAGGAGTTCAAGCTCTTAAAAGTTATTATTGCTGACTACACACCAGACGATTATGACTACGAACCAGAAGAAGGTAGCCGTTTTGCCAAACGCAGCGACTACGACTCTGTCGATGTCATCCCAGTCTCCGATCCCAACGCCGCGACTATGGCGCAAAAGATCGTCCAGTACCAAGCAGTCATGCAGCTTGCCCAATCAGCTCCCCAACTCTACAACCTCCCCCTCCTCCACCGACAAATGATCGAAGTGCTGGGTATTAAGAATGCTCAGAAACTTGTGCCGATGGAAGATGATGAAACACCAGTCGATCCAGTGCAGGAGAACCAGAACATCCTGACTGGCAAACCAGTCAAAGCATTTATAGAACAGGATCATGAAGCACACTTGGCGGTGCATATGTCTGCGATGCAGGACCCCAAGATTCAACAGCTGATGGGGCAAAACCCTCAAGCTCCAGTGATGCACGCGGCGATGATGGCGCACGTCAACGAGCACATAGCACTGCAATACCGCAAGCAAGTCGAGCAGGCTATCGGCTTGCCACTACCTACCGAAGATCAAACCAAGCAGATGTCGCCAGAGGTGGCAGCACAGGTGGCGCAGCTAGCAGCCCGCGCTGCAAAGCAACTACTTGCGCAAAGTCAAGGCGAGGTGGCTCAACAACAAGCACAGCAAGCAGCACAAGACCCCATAGTGCAGATGCAACAGCAAGAACTGCAGCTCAAGCAAGCTGAGATGGAGCTTAAGAAAACTAAGCTACAGATCGAAGCAGCAGAAAAAGCAGACCGCATCCGTGTTGAAGAAAAACGGATTGCAGCGCAAAAAGAAATCGCTGCTATGCAAGTTGGAGCAACTGCAGCGGCTCAACGCGACAAAGTCAGTCGTCAGCAACAGACGGATGGCGTGCGGTTGGGCATTGATATAGCAAAACACAAAGAGCAATTAGCTCAACAGAGGCGTCAGAATGCAGCTCAATCAGTTCAACGAAGCGTGCCAACTAAGAAAAGGGAGGAGTGATGGATGACACAAGAATATTAAGTTATTTAGTTGGAGAAATCCAAGCGCAAAAGAACGACAAAACAATTTTTATAGCAGACGGTAGAGCGGCAGATTATGCCGAGTACCGTCACGTCTGCGGGCAAATCCGGGGTCTGGCCCTAGCAGAACAACTTTGTAAAGACCTTGTGCAACGACTGGAGCATGGTGATGAGTGAAATTTTGATTGGTGAACAAGCTACTCCGCTACCCGAAACACCGGAACGGAAAGCAAAGCAAGTGCCGGAGCCGGTGACCTACCACTTATTGTGTGTAGTGCCGGATGCGGAGGAGCAATACGAGAGCGGCATCGTGAAGGCTGAGACAACTCAGTACTACGAAGAAGTCTTAACTCCAGTTTTGTTCGTCATGAAGATGGGGCCGGATGCATATAGAGACGAAAAACGGTTCCCGTCTGGCCCCTCCTGCAAAGTAGGTGATTTTGTGATTGTGCGGCCCAATTCTGGTACGCGCATGAAGATTCATGGTCGTGAGTTTCGGATCATAAACGACGACAATGTCGAGGCGGTTGTCGAAGACCCACGTGGTATTTCTCGCCCTGCTTAAGGAGAACTAAATGAGCGGATATAAATTTCCAGACGAGCTAGATGGAAACGAAGATAAAGATGTGGAACTTCATCCAGTTGAAACTTCAGCCAAGGAAGCTAAGCAGAAGATTGAAATCGAGATCGAGGATGACACTCCTTCGGAGGATCGTGGACGTAAGCCTATGGCGGACCCGCCAGAGGAGGTCACCGACGACGAGCTTTCCACCTACGATGAGAAGGTTCAGGCCCGCATCAAAAAGTTCACCCGTGGTTATCACGATGAGCGCAGGGCTAAAGAAGAGGCTATGCGCGAGCGGGAGGCTGCTGAGCAGTTCGCCCGTCAAGTCTATGAGGAAAACAGACGCCTTCAAGAGCAGCTTGCATCCGGTAGCCAGATATTTGTGGAGCAGGCTAAGTCTGTTGCCGAAATTGAATTGGAGGCAGCTAAGAAGAAATACAAAGAGGCATACGAGGCAGGTGATCCAGACTTACTAGCAGAAGCCCAAGCTGAGATTTCGAGGGCGACTTTGAAGGTGGACAAGGCTGAGAATATGCGGCCTTTACAAGTTCAGGAAAACCCTGTACAACCTCCACAAAATACCAATCCGACATCAAATTTGACGGAGCGGGATAAGGAATGGCTAGCCGATAACCGTTGGTTTGGTCCTAACGATGAGATGACCAGCACCGCGCTAGGTCTGCATCGCTCGCTAGTCAAGGAGTACGGTGAACAGTTTATTGGTACCTCAAGGTACTACCAATATGTAGACGACGTTATGCGTCGTAGATACCCCGAGTACTTCGGGAGCGGAAATCCGGATGGAGACGAACCTCCACGCCGTGCACAGAAACCAGCTAACGTCGTAGCTCCGGCTACCCGTAGCACCCCGCCTGACCGTATCAAGTTAAAGGCCTCGGAAGTCAACACTGCGAAACGACTTGGAGTGCCTCTAGAACTGTACGCTCAAAAGGTTGCTGAACTGAGAAAAGGAGAATGACTATGACTGATACACAAAACAGACAGTCACGTGAAGTTGATTCACGCGAAAATGCTGGACGGATTACACAATGGCGAGCACCGGAGCTTCTTCCGATTCCCGATCATCGCCCCGGCTGGAGACACCGCTGGGTGCGTATCAGTGTCCATGGTCAAACAGATGCTAAAAATATATCTTCCGCTCTCCGTGAAGGGTTTGAATTCTGCAAAGCAGAAGACTATACCGAAATGATGCTGCACGCCGTTACCGAAGGCCGGTTCACTGGCAATATTGAGGTAGGCGGTTTGATGCTGGCCCGGACCCCTGCTGAGTTCATGAAGCAGCGTATGAAGTACTACGATGATATGAATAGAATACAGTCAGAGTCTGTGGACAGTACATTCTTGAGGCAAAGTGATCCTCGTATGCCGCTGCACGCATTTGAGCGCAGGTCGAAGACCACTTTTGGTTCTGGTTCTTAACTTGGAGTAAATCATGGCTTATCCAACCGTAAGTGCACCGTATGGACTAAAGCCCGTCAATCTAATTGGTGGACAAGTCTATGCGGGACAGACTCGCCTGATGGAAATTGCAAGTGGCTATGCTA
>Ga0194129_10002130_pt1 | contig 30288 bp, 27 predicted proteins | sample TA2KigCa35mmetaG_FD_150862 | JGI IMG/M metagenome (GOLD analysis project Ga0194129, IMG submission 150862) | Freshwater microbial communities from Lake Tanganyika, Tanzania - TA2015038 Kigoma Deep Cast 35m | ecosystem: Environmental > Aquatic > Freshwater > Lake | place: Tanzania: Lake...
TGAATGGCAATACCAACCAGCGCAAGCGAGCCTCGCACAATCGCCAGAAACGTCAATCGCTGCATCGCTTCAATGAACCGACAGCGGACCCTGCCGTCGATCAGGAATCGCCGCATCATCGAGTGCCACAGGATGTGTGGACGCCGTTGCCGCACGCTCGTTCGGCAGCGGCGAGAAACGGCTGCCAATGAGTGGGATTCTGCGGTTCACGCCGTCCTGCTTCGGCATCAGTGGGTAGACCGCCCAAATGATGACCGCACACCCGATCGACGCGAGCCACATGTACCGATCCACGCCGAAGTACGTGACCGTTGCCGCGGCTGCGAGCAGAAGGATCGACACGGGGATCATCCCCTGCCACGCCAACTTCATGAGCTGATCGAATCGGAAGCGCGGCAGTGTCCAGCGGATCGCCATGGCAAATGCGAGCATGAATGCGGTCTTGCCGATCATGACCCCCATCTGAAGCAGTACGACGCCCAACCCTCCCACCAACGGGAAGTCCCAGTTCCACTGCGACGGGGTCAAGCCACCGACAGGATTGATGCTCCAACCACCGAGGAAGAGCAGCGCAAAGAAAGCAGATCCCGTGATGACATGGAAGTACTCGGCCAGGAAGAACATCGCAAAGCGCATGGAGGAATACTCGGTGTGGAATCCACCGACCAGTTCGCTCTCCGCCTCCGCGAGATCGAATGGCGCACGATTGGCTTCCGCCAGCAGGCAGGTGTAGAAAACGATCGCCGCCAGCGGCTGCTGCAGGATGTTCCAGCCTTGCTGCTGCTGATGTGTGATGATCGCATACGGATCAAGCGAACCCGCGAGGAGCACGACACACAGCAGGCAGAGCCCCATGGGAATCTCATAGGAGATCATCTGCGCGCTCGCTCGCAGTCCGCCAAGGAACGAGAACTTGCTGTTGCTCGCCCAGCCTCCGAGTGCCACGCCGTACACACCGAGGCTCGCCGCCGCGATCAGATAAATGATGCCCACATTCACGTTCGCTCCGGTGATCCGCACCAGCGAGTCACCAAGACTGGCACTTGCACCAAACCACTCCACCAGTTTTGAGGAGATCGTGGAGAGATCCAGGATGCCTCCCCACGGGATGATGATGAACGCCATCATGGCGGGAACGATGCTGAGACCGGGACCAAGCGTGAAGAGAATCGAGTCTGCACCACGGGGCGTGTGCTCTTCCTTGAAGATGAACTTCAGTCCATCGGCGATGGGCTGCAGCAAGCCCTTCGGTCCGACCCGATTCGGCCCGATGCGATCCTGCATCCACGCACTCAATTTGCGTTCAAGCATGACACCGTAGGCGCAGCCGCCAAGAATGACATGCAGCATGAGCACCAAGACCAATGCATTCACGATCAACTGCGGAATGCCGCCCGTGACGGGGACCAGGGGAATCGAATCAAGCATGGGCTGCGAAGTCTAGCGCGGGCGCTTCCAAGGGCGATCGTGCCAGGTGGGGGAAGTGATCTTGTATCGCACGCACATCCCAAGCGCCCGTTTGCAAGGCGCGGATCGCCTGCACGGCCGCACGTGCACCCGCCACGGTCGTCATCAGCGGCACACTTGCTCGCACGGACGCGGCACGGATGCGCCCCTCATCGGTATTGGAACCCTTGCGTGTGGGCGTATTGATGATCAGTTTGATCTCGCCCGAGCGAATGAGGTCGATGACGTTGGGTCGTTGCCCCTCGGCAATCTTGGGGAGCAGTTCACTCTCGATACCTGCACGCGTGAGTGCCTCATGCGTGCCTCGCGAGCAGACAATCGAGAATCCCGCACTCTTCAAACTACGCGCCACATCCACGGCGGCAGCCTTATCGCTCTCACGGACTGACAAGAAGACTTTGCCCGCGATCGGCAGCATCACGCCCGCCGCCATCTGCGCCTTGGCGAAGGCGACCGCGAGCGATTGATCCGCACCCATCACTTCACCCGTGGAACGCATCTCAGGTCCGAGCACCACATCCACGCCGGGGAACTTCGAGAATGGGAAGACGGACTCCTTCACCGCGTAGAAGCCTGTGTCATCGATTTCCTGAACCCCCAGACGATCGAGCGACGCACCCATCATGACCTGCGCCGCCACACGTGGCCACGACACGCCCTTTGCCTTGCTCACAAAGGGCGCCGTGCGCGAGGCGCGCGGATTGACTTCGAGGATGTACAGCACATCGTCCTTGCACGCCATCTGGACGTTCATCAGACCGCGCACTCGCAGCCGCTGCGCCAGTCGCCTCGCCTGTTCACGAATCCGCGAGACGGTCGCCGTGGGCAGCGAATACGGAGGCACCGTGCAGGTCGAGTCGCCCGAGTGGATGCCCGCCTCTTCGATGTGCTCCATCACGCCGCAGACGACTGCTCGAGACGTACCCGGCTCATACTTCAGATCGGGCCGATGATTCCCGCTTGCGGGCTCGAAGTCTGCGACGACATCGACATCGATCTCGATCGCGTCGCCAAGGAATCGATCAATCAGCACAGGGCGATCGGCCAGCTCGCTCGCATCGACGGCAGTGGCCATATAGCGGCGCAAACTCGCTTCGTCGAAGCATGTCTCCATGCCGCGGCCACCAAGCACATAGGAAGGACGAACGAGTACGGGGTACCCAACGCGGGCGGCGATCTCCACCGACTGCTCCAGGCTGCGCGCAATGCCGCTCTCGGGCTGACGAAGCCCCAGTTCATCGATCATCGCCTTGAAACGATCTCGATCTTCCGCCAGATCGATCGAGTCGTTGCCTGTACCAATCAGCGGAACGCCCGCTGCATCGAGTCCGTGCGCGAGATTGAGCGGCGTTTGGCCACCAAACTGCACGATCACGCCGGCAACCGCCCCCGTTCGATTCGCCACATCGATGCCTCCGCCGTTCAGTCGCTCGACAACATTCAGCACATCCTCAAGCGTGAGCGGCTCGAAGAAAAGAAGATCGCTGGTGTCGTAGTCGGTCGAGACGGTCTCGGGGTTCGAGTTGATCATCACACTCTCGAAGCCCATGTCGGCGCAGGCGAATGCTGCCTGACAGCAGCAGTAGTCAAACTCGATCCCCTGCCCAATCCGGTTCGGACCACCGCCCAGCACAATGATCTTGCGGTTCGGCGAGATGCGGATCTCATCTTCGATGATCGGCTTGCCTGCAATCCGCACCGGGTGCTCGTACGTGGAGTAGTAGTACGGAGTCTTTGCCTCGAACTCCGCCGCACACGTATCGACCAGTTTGTACACGGGTTCGATCCCAAGCCGCTTTCGGTGTGCTCGCACGGCGAGAATGTTCTTGGTGGTGATCGCACCGAGATACACAAACGCCAATTGCGCATCGCTGTAGCCGAGCACCTTCGCCTCGCGAAGCGTCTCTGCCGGGAGATCCTCCAGTCGGCGGACCGCACACAGCTTCGACTCGAATTCGCAGAGCTGCGCGATCTGGTCGACATACCAGGGGTCGTACCCGGTCGAGCGTGCGACATCTGCGATGCTCCATCCCATCTTCAGCGCATAGCGCACGAAGAAGAGTCGCCCTTGGCTTGGAACACTCAGCTTGCGACGAAGCAACTCATCGGGAATCGGCCACACGGGCGCCGATCCATCGGCAAGCTCCCTGTCGGCTCGGCGCTGACCGGCGAGCCACTTGTCGTTTGCATCAAGGCCAAGGCCAAATCGCTTGACCTCCATCGACCGAATTGCCTTCTGCAATGCTTCTTTGAAGGTGCGCCCGATCGACATTGCCTCACCCACGCTCTTCATCTGGGTCGTCAGCGTCTCATCTGCCTCGGGGAACTTCTCGAACGTCCATCTCGGCATCTTCACGACGACATAGTCGATCGATGGTTCGAAGCACGCACTGGTGGTTCCGGTGATGTCATTGCGCAGTTCGTCAAGCGTGTAGCCGACGGCGAGCTTTGCGGCAATGCGGGCGATCGGAAAGCCCGTCGCCTTCGATGCGAGTGCCGACGACCGGGAGACGCGCGGGTTCATCTCGACGACCACCATGCGCCCATCCTTCGGATCGATCGCGAACTGCACATTCGATCCGCCCGTATCGACCCCAACCGAGCGCATGATCGCGAAGGATGCATCGCGCATGCGCTGATACTCGCGGTCAGTCAGCGTCTGGATCGGTGCGACCGTGATCGAATCGCCTGTGTGCACCCCCATCGCATCGATGTTCTCGATGCCACAGATGATGATGCAGTTGTCGTTGCGGTCTCGTACGACTTCGAGTTCGTACTCCTTCCATCCCAGCGCGCTTTGATCGATCAGGACCTGTCCGATCATGCTCGCGGACAGTCCGCGACGGACTATGTCCTCAAACTCCTCGAGGTTGTAAGCGATGCCGCCACCCGTTCCACCAAGCGTGAATGCCGGTCGGATGATGGCGGGCAGTCCAATCTCCTCGAGAAATGCTTTCGCATCATCGAGATTCGTGACCGTCCGCGAGTGAGGCTGCGAGAGCCCAAGCGACTGCACGATCGCACGGAACGCCTCGCGGTCCTCGGCGCGCCGGATCGACTCGCGTGATGCGCCGATCATTTCGATTCCATGACGCTTGAAGACACCACTGTCATAGAGCGCGCATGCACAGTTCAACGCCGTCTGCCCGCCGAGGGTCGGCAGCACCGCATCGATCGGATGTCCCAGTTCGCGCTCTCGCAGGATCACCCGCTCCACCGCATCGGGAGTGATGGGCTCGATGTAGGTGCGATCGCTCATGGCGGGATCGGTCATGATCGTCGCAGGGTTGGAGTTGATCAGCACCACACGGAATCCATCTTCACGCAATGCCTTGCATGCCTGCGTCCCGGAGTAGTCGAACTCGCAGCCCTGCCCAATGACGATCGGTCCTGAACCGATGATGAGGATCGTGTGGATGTCGCTGCGGCGTGGCATGTGTGTGCTCGCGTCGGTGCTGAGTGCCGCACGTACGGCGCGCTCAGTCCAAACGGGCAAAAGGATAGCGGATGAAGCCGTTGGTACCCACCTCGGTTGCGTGCGATTCGAAGGACGCGCCAAAGCGGATACCCTCGCCGCCATGATCAGCCGCATCGAAGGGATTCTCGAGCGGGTCGATGAGGACCGCGTACTTCTCGCGGTCGGTGCATTGGGTTACGAAGTATCGATCCCAGCAGCGGATGTGCAGCGTTTGCAAGAACGGGTCGGCGAGGCGGTGGTGCTCTTCACGCTGCACTATTGTGAGTCGCAGGGGCAAGGATCCAGTTTCTGGCCGCGCTTGATCGGATTCCAAACAGAGGCAGACCGCGAGTTCTTTGAGCTGATCACCAGCGTCAAGGGCATTGGCGTACGCCGGGCGCTTCGGGCGCTGACGATCCCATTCCCGCGCGTGGCAGAGGCGATCGTTCGGAAAGATCTCGGCACGCTTGTGGCGCTGCCGGAAATCGGGCGCAAGACCGCCGAAACGATGGTGCTTGAACTGCGAGACAAGGTGGAACGCCATGCCATGCGCAGCGGCGGTGCACCGACAGCCGTGCCAACTGCCGCGCCGCGCACTCGCACCACCGCGAGCAAGGGCACGCGTTCGGGGACAGCTGCATCCACTCCGCCCGTGCCAGCGCAGCCGACTTCGGGACCAACGATCAGCGCAAGTGCCGTTCTCGATGCGGTCCAGGTGCTTGTCCAACTCGGGGAGAACCGACTGGATGCACGGACACTCATCGATTCGGCTCTTGAACGGGAGCCGGAGATCAGCAGCGCCGATGCGCTCGTGGCCGCAGCTCTTTCGCTCAAGGGGGTGGCGAGGTGACGCACCGTCACGCCGTCATCATGGCGGGTGGATCGGGCACTCGACTGTGGCCGATGAGCCGCGCCGCACGCCCGAAGCAACTCATGCCGATGCCCCATGGCGGAACGCTGCTTCAGATCGCCGCCGCGCGCTTGACGGGCGTGGTGCCGTCAGCGCATCAGTTCGTCTGTGCGTCGCGTGCCTACAAAGCTGACATCCTTGCCGCGGTCCCTGAACTGCATCAGGATCGTTTTCTCGGCGAACCGATGGGCAGAGACACTTTGAACGCCGTTGGCTTCGCTGCGGCGGTCGCCGCTGCGCACGATCCAAATGCCACCCTTGCCGTACTCACGAGCGATCACATCATCGAACCGCAAGATGTGTTCGCACAGAAACTTGATCTTGGCTTTCGGTTGGTGGAGGCAGACCCGAGCCGACTGGTGACGTTCGCCATCACGCCCACCTTCCCCGCCACGGGCTACGGCTATGTCGAGCAAGGCAATGCGATCGCGGGATTCGCGGGCGCCTTTGCTGCGAAGCGCTTTGTGGAGAAGCCGGATCTTGAACGCGCCACGCAGTTCATTTCCGCCGGCACTTTTGGATGGAACAGCGGGATGTTCATCTTCCATGCAGCGACTGTGCTCGATGCAATCGATCGCTTCCAGCCCGCGTGCGGTCCTGGACTGCGCCGCATCGGCGCCGCATGGGGAACGGCGCGCGCACAGGCGGTCGTCGATGAGGTCTATCCGTCGCTCACAAAGATCAGCGTTGACTACGGACTGATGGAACCCGCATCGCGCGATACCGCTCTTTCAATCTGCGCGGTGCCAATGCCTGTGGCATGGCGCGATGTGGGCAGCTGGCCTGCCTATGCCGCACTGCTGCCAAGCGATGCGGCAGGAAATCGCACATCATCGATGGCAACGCATCTCGATTCACGCGACGTTGTCTGTATCAGCGACGATCCATCGCACTTGGTTGCAACCATCGGCATCGAAGGCGTCATCGTTGTGCGAACCGCCGATGCGACACTCGTGTGCAGAGCAGCAGATGCAGAGCGAGTGAAGGAACTGGTGGCACTGCTCCCCGCCGATCGGCGCTGATGCAGATATGCGCTTCCTCGCCATCGACCTCGGCGATCGACGGACGGGCCTTGCGTGCGCCGATGATGTGCTGCGCATCCCGGCCCCCATCGAAGTGATTGAGGCATCGACGCGCGAGGTTCTTCTGCAGTCGCTCGCGCACGCCGTCGACTCCTACGCTCCCGACGCACTGGTGATCGGCTTGCCACTCAACATGGATGGATCCGAAGGACCGCGTGCGAAGATGACGCGCGACTTCGCCCTCGCCTGCGAGGAGCGCTTCCGCCTGCCCGTTCACTTTCAGGATGAACGCCTCACCAGCCATGCCGCAGAGACATCGCTCAACCGAAGCGGGCGGACACACGCGCAGAAGCGGCGCATCCGTGACGCACTCGCCGCGTGTGAACTGCTGAAGGACTTCCTCGCTCAGCGCGGATGAGGCATTCAACCGTTGGGCGGAGCGGCAGACGCGCGGTCGAGATGCCACACAAGAGTGCCGGAGGGCCGAATGTTCTTGATTGGCAGCGCGATGAAGTCGTCGCTGCCCGTTGCCACACGGTGAATCATCGGAGCCTTCTCGCTGCCGAGCGCAAGCACAGCAACAGAGCGGGCTGCGTTCAGCAATGGATAGGTCATGGTCACACGCGCAGGAGGCGTCACCGTCGGACCATCGCAGTCACAGACCAGCAACTTTCTCTCGCGCAGTGCCGCAGTCTGTGGAAAGAGGCTTGCCGTATGTCCGTTGTCGCCCATGCCAAGCAATACGAAGTCGAGGCGCTGCTCAGTGACGGCGCGGCGGCTGAACGCGGCACGCAGTGCGCGTTCGTAGCGCGCAGCGGCGTCTTGCTCCATCGCCTCGATGGGATGCGCCTGAGCGGGCGGGATACCGGAGTGATCGACGATGATCTCGTGAATCTGACGCCAATTGCTCTTTGGATGATCAAATGGAACGCGCCGCTCATCGACGATCCACAGATGCGTTCGATCCCAAGGGAGCCGCCGATACATCGGATCGGTCATCAGTGACTGGTAGAAGGGAAACGGCGTCGATCCGCCGGAGAGTGCGAGATGAAAGTCGCCCATGCTCGCAACGCACGCATGTGCCTGCTCCATCAAATCACTGCCGAGCGCTTCAGCGGCTTCGTGAGGATCCGCTGAAACCTGCACGCGCCCCCACAAAGGTGGAACAGAGGGAGATGGACCATCAGGGGCCAGCGGGATCGGTGCATCATTCGTCATGGGTGGACAAGGGTACGCGAGGAAGGACGAACCGCCGCTGCCACCGATGGCCCGCGTCAAGGGACTATCGTGAGGGCGTATGTCGGAAGCCGCTGCATCGGTCATCGTGACCACCTACAACAGACCCGATGCGCTTCGCTGTGTACTCGAGGGACTTTTGACGCAGGATCGCCGAGATTTCGAGTGCATCGTCGCCGATGACGGCAGCGGACCTGAGACTGCGGCGCTCGTGGAATCGTTCAAGCCACGGTTCGCAGCTGCAGGGATCACGCGCCTGCACTGGGTCTGGCATGAAGACAAGGGCTTTCGGGCCGCGGCGATCCGTAACCGCGCTGCCGAACAGGCCCGGGCGCCTTGGATCATCTTTCTCGATGGCGATTGCGTTCCGCGGGCGGCGTTCATCCGAGGGCATGCGTCATGTGCAAAGGCACGGCGACTCACTCGTGGCAGTCGCGTCCTCATGACGGAGCAACTCACGAAGGACGCGCTTGCCGGCCGGTTGCCGCTTCACACGTTGACGACTCAAGCACTCTGGCGACTTCGGCGGCAGGGGCAGCTGAACCAGATCACTCCATTGATCGGAGGACTCTTCGATGGGTTTCGAAGCGCCTGGACCGCTGCACGACTCGACCGATGGAAGAGTGTTCGCACATGCAATCTCGCTCTCCACCGAGATTGTCTGGAGAGTCTTGGTGGATTCGATGAGCGCTTCGTTGGCTGGGGTCTCGAAGACAGCGAATTCTGCGTCCGCGCCCAGCATGCGGGGCTTCGGCTTCTGCGCGCCCCCGCCGGCACCGCGGTGCTGCATCTGTGGCATCGCGAAGGGAGTCCGGCCATTTCACGCCAGAGTCAGGACCTGTTCGCTGCAACCGTCACACAGCGCCTCACGCGCACTGAACACGGACTCCGGTGCGCAGCAGTGTCCACCTGAGTGCCCAATGGGCATCATGCAAAGAAGGCCCCCCCTGGACCGTAGGACCACCGTGTAGTCGACACGCTGAGCCATGCTTCGGTCAAGCCAGAGCCCGCCGGAGAGGATGGGTCAGGGACGCACCGTCGATCGATCGATCTCCCGATCGATTCAGCGCCAATAGTTGTCGAGATGGAGTTCGGAGACATCGATGTCGCCATGCGAGTATCCGGCGTTCGCGATGCCGATCGGAATCGACCCGAGCTTGGGGTGCCTGACGTCGGCGTTCTGGGCGAACCACAGCAGTACCCGGGGATCGTCAAGATGCCGAATCAAGGACCGATCCACCGGATAGTCGATGTTGTGGGTGAAGAGCACGAAGGGCTCGTCCAGTCTCCTTTTCGCGAAGAACTGGTCGATGTAGTCCGTGTTCACGAACACCAGGTTGTTGCAAAGATCGGGATTCACGCGATAGCCGTCGTAGTTCCAGACATGCCGGCATCTGCTGGCGTTGCCGTTCCCGGTGATAGAGGGGTGACTGTAATCGTGAAACGACGTCCAGAGCGGGTGCACCGAAGAGCCCTCCCGAGGCTTCCGGGCGGATCTCGTCAAGAGCTTCCGCAGCAGTCGTTTCATGTTGATTCGGAACCTTGCGGCAACGTTCGCACACCTGCGTCTCGAAGCACGCTCCGATGGCGACCATGGCGGATGCGGTCCAAGACCGAGGCAGATGATGCTATCTGGAAGTGCGAGGCCCACCGACCTTTCCGGGTCGTCCTGGACGCGGCGAAGACAAACGCGGACATGCCCTTGCCCGCAGCCGGGTGCTACATTCAAGCCGTATGAAAGCGGTCATTCTGGCCGGTGGCCTCGGCACCCGCATCTCCGAGGAGACCCACCTGAAGCCGAAGCCGATGATCGAGATCGGCGGCAAGCCGATCCTGTGGCACATCCTGAAGCTGTACTCAGCTCATGGCGTGAACGACTTCGTGATCTGCTGCGGCTATCGCGGCTACGTGATCAAGGAGTATTTCGCCAACTACTTCCTGCACATGTCGGATGTCACCTTCGACATGGAACACAATCGCATGGAAGTACACCAGCGCAAGAGCGAACCTTGGCGCGTAACGCTGGTGGACACCGGCGATGAGACACTGACCGGCGGACGACTGAAGCGGGTCGCCGAGCATGTCCGGGACGAGGAGGCCTTCTTCTTCACCTACGGCGACGGTCTGTGCGACGCCGACCTCGCCGCCGAACTGGCGTTCCATCGTCGCCATGGCAAACTGGCCACGGTGCTCGCCGTGCGTCCTCCCGGGCGCTACGGCGCCCTCGACGTCCACGGTAGCCGGGTGCACGGCTTCACCGAGAAGCCCCGTGGCGACGGCGGCCGCATCAATGGCGGATTCTTCGTCCTTTCGCCGAAGTGCATCGACCTGATCGAGGGCGACCAGTCGAGCTGGGAGGGTGAACCGTTGATGCGGCTCGCGAAATCCGGACAGCTGGAGGCGTTCGAGCACGATGGCTTCTGGCAGGCGATGGACACGCTGCGCGACAAGAACCACCTCGAGGAGCTCTGGCAGTCGCGCAACGCCCCCTGGAATCGATGGGCGTGAATCCGTCCTTCTGGCGTGGCAAGCGTGTCTTCCTGACCGGTCACACCGGCTTCAAGGGCGGGTGGATGGCGATGTGGCTGGCGAGCATGGGCGCCGAGGTGCACGGATATGCGCTGCGACCACTGACCGCGCCCAGCCTCTTCGAGGTGGCCGACGTGCGCCGATGCCTGAACTCGAACACCATCGCCGACGTGCGTGACGCCATGGCACTGACCCACGCCCTTCGTACCTCGCGTGCGGAGATCGTGCTTCATCTAGCGGCACAGTCGCTGGTGCGCGAGAGCTATCGCGAGCCGGTCGAGACCTACGCGACCAACGTCATGGGTTCAGTGCACCTGCTTGAAGCGGTACGCATGATTGACGGCGTGCGAGCTGTGGTCAACGTAACCACCGACAAGTGCTACGAGAATGACGGTCGCCCGCAGCCATATCGCGAGCATGACGCGATGGGCGGCTACGACCCCTACTCCAGCAGCAAGGGTTGCGCGGAACTGGTGACCGCGGCATATCGCCGATCGTTCCTAGCCGCCCGCGGCGTACGTGTGGCCACCGCCCGCGCCGGCAACGTGATCGGTGGAGGCGACTGGGCTGCCGATCGACTGGTGCCGGATTTCCTGCGCGCCATCGACGCGGGTCAGGAACTGGTTATCCGATCGCCCGGGGCCACACGCCCGTGGCAGCATGTGCTGGAACCGATCTCCGGCTACTTCACGCTGGCCCAGCGTCTTTATGAGGATGGCGAAGCGTTCGACGGCGCGTGGAACTTCGGACCGCACCTCTCGGACGTCAAGCCAGTGAGCTGGATCGTGCAGCGGTTGTGCGACGGCGTACCGGGGTCTCGCTGGAGCGTGTCCAGCACACCGCAGCCGCATGAGGCGCACATGCTCTCGCTGGACAACGCTCAGGCGCGCGACCGCCTTGGCTGGAGACCGCGATGGTCGATCGAGCAGGCGCTGGCACGCACACTGGAGTGGCATCTGGCGTGGCGGAAGGGTTCCCGCATGCAGGCCACGTGTCTGGAGCAGCTTCAGGCCTATGAGGCCACGGCATGAGCGAACGATTCGACGTGGTGCCCACGCGCATCGCGGGCCTGATGGCACTCCAGCGGAAGCCCATCGGCGATGCGCGCGGATTTTTGGAGCGTCTCTACTGCGAGCAGGAACTTCGGCCGCTGCTGGGTGAGGTACGCATTCAGGCCGTGAACCGCACCCGCACCGCCAGACGCGGCACGGTGCGTGGCTTGCACTTCCAGCGGCCGCCCCATGTCGAGGACAAGGTGGTGCAGTGCCTGCGAGGCGAGGTTCTCGACGTGGCGGTGGACCTGCGTCGCGGCTCCCCCACCTTCCTGCGATGGCATGCCGAGGTGCTTTCCGCAGAAAACCACCGAACCCTGCTGGTGCCGCGCGGTTTCGCCCACGGGTTCCAGACGCTGTGCGATGATTGCGAGATGCTGTACCTGCACACCGCGGCGCACCATCCCGCGAGCGAAGGAGGATTGGACGCGCTGGATCCGCGGCTGGCCATCCAGTGGCCGCTGCAGGTGAGCGAGCGATCCGCCCGCGACCAGGGCCATCCGCCGCTCGAAGCCTCGTTCACGGGCATCGACCCATGAAGTGCCGGCATTGCGGGGCCGAACTCTCGCTGCCGCTCGTCGATCTGGGCATGGCCCCGCCATCGAACGCCTATCTGACCGTCGAGGCATTGCAGCGGCCCGAGCGCCGATTTCCGCTAAGGGTGCTGGTGTGCGAGCGCTGTTGGCTCGTGCAGACCGAGGACTTCACCGACGCCGACGAACTGTTCGACGCCGACTACGCCTACTTCAGCGGCGTCTCCACCTCGTGGCTTGCGCACGCGGAGCGATACGTGGCCGACATGATCGCCCGCTTCGGTCTGCATGCCCGCAGCCGGGTGGTCGAAGTAGCCGCCAACGACGGCTACCTCCTGCAATACGTGAAGGCCCGAGGCATTCCCTGCACCGGCGTGGAGCCCACCGCCAGCACCGCTGCCGCCGCTCGCGCGAAGGGCATCGAGATCGTGCAGGACTTCTTCGGCCGCCGGCTTGCGGAGGCGATGGCGGGCCGCGGGCTGCAGGCCGATCTGATGTCGGCCAACAACGTGCTGGCCCACGTTCCCGACATCAACGACTTCGTGGCCGGATTCGCCACACTCCTGAAACCGGGTGGCGTGGCCACCTTCGAGTTCCCGCATCTGCTGCGGCTAATGGCCGAGGCGCAGTTCGACACCATCTACCACGAGCATTTCTCGTATCTGTCGCTCACGGCCGTGCGCTCCGTGTTCGAGCGCGTCGGGCTTCAGGTGTTCGATGTGCAGGAATGGCCCACCCATGGCGGAAGCCTGCGCGTCTTCGCCCAGCGGACCGACGCCGCCGCACACGCGGTGACGCCGGCCGTGGGCCAGATGCTGGGCCGCGAGACCGAGGCCGGCGTACGCACCGCCGCCTACTACCGCGGACTGCAGCCGCGCGCGGAGCGCATCCGCGACGACCTGCTGAAGTTCCTGCGTCAGGCGAAGGCGGAGGGGCGCACGGTGATCGCTTACGGCGCCGCAGCGAAGGGTAACACGCTGCTCAATTTCGCTGGCGTGGGGCCGGAACTGTTGCGTTGTGTGGTGGATCTGAACCCAGCCAAACAGGGCAAATTCATGCCCGGCAGCCGCATTCCCATTGTGGGGCGGGATGAACTCATTGCCCGGCGACCTGACGATCTGCTCATTCTGCCATGGAATCTGATCGCCGAGATTCGCGAGCAACACAAAGGCCTGGCGCGTCTTGGCACGCGTTTCGTAGTGGCGGTTCCCCGTTTGGTGACGGCATGAGTGGAGTCGCACCGACGCAGTGGATTGCCGTGACCGGTGCATCCGGGTTCATCGGCCACCATGTCTTGGCCGCACTTCGTGCTCGCGGAGTTGGCATCGTCGCACTTGGACGACATCCACTTCAGGAGGTGAGCGACCTGCGATGGGTTTCGTTCGACCTCGCCGCGCCTGGCGATCGTGAACTCGAGGCACTCGGATCCGTTGATGCGCTGGTGCACCTCGCCTGGGAGGGTCTGCCGAACTATCGGTCCAGACGGCACCTTGACGACGAGTTGCCGCGTCAGAGCGCGTTCCTCGATGCCGTGCTCAGTGCCGGCGTACGGCGAATCGTCGTGGCAGGCACCTGCTTCGAGTACGGAATGTACGAGGGCGAACTTCACGAGCAGCTCGAGCCGGCGCCAGCCAACCCCTATGGCCAAGCGAAGGACGCGCTGCGGCGCCATGCGGAGGCGGCATGTGCCCACCACGGATGCGACCTCGCATGGACCCGGCTCTTCTATCTGTACGGCGACGGACAGGCACCGACCTCGGTGTGGAGGCAGCTCAGCGACTATGTCCGCCGCGGCGAGAAAGTGTTTCCCATGTCGGGCGGGCAGCAGGTGCGTGACTTTCTGCCGATTGAGTCGGCGGCCGAGATGCTGGTCCGGATTGCTCAGACCCGACACGCCCATGGAGTCATGAACATCTGCTCGGGTCAAGGAAGGACCCTCGAGCAAACAGTTCGTCGATGGATCGCCGAGCGCGGCTGGGATATTCAGCTTGAGCTTGGTCGATTCCCGTATCCTGATCATGAGCCGTTCGCCTTCTGGGGATCCCGGAGTCGGCTCGACAAGGTGCTCGCGAGTCCATGACGAGAGACAACCCCATCTACTCGACCGCCGAACTCCCGGTCCTCCAGAACACCACGTACTCCTCGGCGGAGGAAGCACGCAGCTGCCCCACCGGGCAGGTCGAGCTGCGCCGAGACCCGCACACTGGCATCGTGACGAACACCGCGTTCGATCCATCGAAGATCGTTTATGACTCGCGCTACCAGAACGAGCAGGCCCATAGCAGCGCGTTTCGACGACACCTCGAATCGGTGGCCGACGAGTTAACGGCATCGATGGACTGCGCCGCGGTCGTCGAGGTGGGCTGCGGAAAGGGTCGTTTCCTCGAGGTCCTTTGGGCACGTGGAATCGATGCGATCGGCTTCGATCCGGCCTACGAGGGCAGCGACATGCGGATCCGCACGCAACTCTTCGGCGTGGATGTCCGCATTCGCGCTACCGCAATCGTTCTCCGGCACGTGCTGGAGCACATCCCGGACCCGGTCGCCTTCCTGGCCGCAATCCGCGATGCCAACGGAGGCAGCGGGACGATCTACGTCGAGGTTCCTTGCTTCGACTGGATCCGTAGTCACCGTACATGGTTTGACGTGTTCTACGAGCACGTCAACTACTTTCGCGTCCAGGACTTTCGACGGATGTTCGGCTCAATCCGCACTCTTGGGCACTGCTTCGGTGGGCAGTACATTCGCTTAGTCGCCGATCTAGCGTCCCTCCGTTCGCCGGGACCGGACAGCGGAGCCGAGCCTTCGGTCCCCGCTGACTTTCTGGGATCGCTCCACCGGAGCATCGCCGTAGACGGTCCGCGCCGCCCAGTCGCGGTCTGGGGCGGCTCCTCCAAAGGCGTGATCTTCTCGATAGTCCGCGAGCGACTCGGGCATGGGGTGAACCATGTCATCGACGTGAACCCGGCAAAGCAGGGACGGCACATCCCGGTCACCGGGCTACGGGTGATCTCGCCGACCGAGGCACTGCGCAGTATCCCTGAGGGAACCCACACTTGGGTCGTGAACTCGAACTACCTTCCAGAAATAGCCGAGGTCGCCGGAAGCCATCTCCGGCTGCTTACCATCGACGATCCCCACGCCATGCGCGCAATTGGATCGACAGACTCCAAAGGCTCAGCATGAATCAATCATTCCTGTCCGAAGTTCAGCAGATCACGGCAGCGAACGGCGCGAGTGAAACGCTCGCTGCGGCAACCCGTCAGTGGATGGAAGAGTCGATCCGAGCCCGCTACTCGTACTGCTTCCGCTGGCTGGGGCGGCCAGTGATTCAGTATCCGCAGGACATGGCGGCGATGCAGGAGCTGATCTGGGCGGTTCGGCCGGACCTCATCATCGAGACAGGCATCGCCCACGGCGGATCGCTGATCCTGAGCGCGTCGATGCTCGCGATGCTTGACATGTCCGATGCGATTACCGAAGGGCGCACCCTGGATCCCGCGAAGTCGGAACGGCTCGTGCTCGGCGTCGACATCGATATCCGTGCTCACAACCGTGCTGCGATCGAGTCCCACCCCATGGCGTCAAGAATCCGCATGATCCAAGGCTCCAGCATCGCCGAGGATGTCGTAGCACAAGTGCGAGAACTTGCTAAGGGCTTCAAGCGCGTAATGGCCTGCCTGGACAGTAACCATACGCACGATCATGTGCTTGCAGAGCTACAGGCTTATGCCCAACTGGTTACGCCCGGAAGCTACTGCGTGGTGTTCGACACCGTGGTCGAGGACATGCCGGCGGACATGTTCCCGGATCGCCCGTGGGCCCCTGGCAACAATCCGAAGACCGCGGTGTGGGAGTTCCTAAAGTCGCACCCCCAGTTCGAGATCGATCGTGACATCCAGCACAAGCTGCTGCTCACGGTGGCCCCGGATGGATGGCTGCGGCGTGTCCGCTGACGTGGGCACGAACGCGCGACCCGCGCCCGTGGCACGCCATCCGCTGGTGGTGCTGGGGGGTGCCCGCGTACAACGAGGGACGCTTCCTGGAGCGCACGCTGCGATCTATTCAGGCGCAGTCGCACGGGGACTTCGTGGCGCTGGTCTCCGACAACGCCGCCACCGACGACACCGAGCGCATCGATCGGGAGTTCGCGCGGTAGGATCCGCGATTCGTGTTCGTCCGGCATCCGGTCGACCTGGGCGCCAACGACAACTTCATCTTCCTGCGGGACGCCTCCGAGAGCCCGTTCTTCGCCTGGATCGGAGGCCATGACACCCTCCACTAGGACTACGTGGCTCGGCACGTGGACTGCCTGCAGTGGCACCCGACGGCCTGCGGCAGCTTCACCTACTTTTAGGTGATCCACGAGCTAGATGCGATCCTGAAGGACGAGAGGCCCGAAGGGGTGGCTCCGGCGGACCGCGGAGCGATGTACTGCTACCTGTGGACCGTGACCATGGGCGAGGAGCTGGCGCCCATGCACGGCATGTTCCGCTGCCGCATGCTTGAACGGATCCCGCTGCGGCGGTGCCTCGCGGGTGATCATGTGCTGGTCACCAGCTGCGTCCTGCAGGGGGCGCTGAAGGCGCTTCCCGGGCACCTGTACCGCATCCGCGACCTAGACCGCGTGCCGCGCGCGCAGACGCGCCTGAAGCGGATCACCGGCCGGGGCGGAACACCGACCGACTTCCAGAGCACTCTGGACGGCCATCTGTCCGACTTCGACCTGTTCGTACCACCCGGCTCGCCGGGCGCCGCATGGTTATCCTCGCCAATATGGGTTGAGAGAAACCACCCCGCTCGATCAGCCCGCACTCTGAAAGACCAATCTTGGGTGATCTATCAAATCGGATCTCGGTGCTCCTACCGACGTTCAAGCGACCCGCGCTTCTCAAGCGCGCGATCGACAGCGTCCGACGACAGACACTGCCTGACTTCTCGCTGTTGATCTCTGACAATGGCGACGACGACGAGACCCGGGGCATCTGTGAGCGAGCGGTTGCTGAGGATCCTAGGATTCAATACACGCGTAACGAAAGGAATCTGGGGGCGGTGGGCAACATCCAGAAGTTGATTGGTAGTGTCGTCACTTCGCACTACTGCATCCTCTCTGACGACGACTTCCTATTCCCCAATTTTCTTGAGGATGCGATGGACGCGTTCCGGGAATCTCCGCACCTTGGCTTCTCATGCTCCCCTGTACTCTTTGTTGACGCGAGACGCCGACGCCTTGAACGGCGCAATCAGGACTGGCGTCCTGGCTTTCATGCGCCGAGCCTTGATTCGGTGCACCAAATGATGCGATCACACTTCACGTCGACGGGCGTCGTCTTCCGTCGGGACATTATCGACGTACTCGGCGGATTCCATGACTTCGGTGATGACCGCCTCTTTCTGACGCTCGTGGCAAGCATCTGGCCGTTCCATGTCACGGAGCGGATGGGCGCAGTGTTCGTCGTGACCGAGATGAGCTTCTCGGGTCAAGGTGGAATCGGAAGGCAGACTAGCCTGCCGACGCTTTGCGATTCGCTCGCCGCCAACCTCTCACGCATCGCGCAGCACGTCTCGTCCGAGTTCCGAAGCGAAGTTTCCTCGATCTTTATATCGACGTATGTCGAATACCTGCGACAGCGCCTTCGTGCAACGGGTGGGCAGCATGCTGAGGATCGCGGAATCGCCCGCCAATTCAAAAGTCTCGAGCCCGCGGCCTCCTGGAAGACCGTGCGCCGAGCGATTCGCGAGATTCCGCGGCTGTCCGCTCGATCTGTGCTGCAACTTGCGACTCTCAATCCCGCGGCGACCTCCACGCGAGACGAGCCGATCGACGACTGCATGTGGGCCTACCTGCAGGGCGACGTCTCGCAGCGAGAGCCCTTCCTGCGTGCAGCAGCAGAAAGGTTCACGTCGTCGAGCCGCTGACGAGCGCGACCGTGCGATGCACGTCCCGTCCGCGCCACCATGGGGGCAGGACCTGCCCCGCCTTCTCCAGCATCAGCTTCCAAGCGCGATTTCTCGCTCGCCAATCCCAGGAAACTCGGTCAGACCCGCTTTGCGACTTGCCGTGTAGCGCGAGCACTCGTTCCGACTCGAGTGCGCCCACGTCGCCGAACATACTTGTCTTGGTCGCGGCATGCGCGCGGTAGGCGGCAAGGCAGCGAGGTAGCAGGCGAGGCACGACGCCACCCGCGGCAAGACGAGCGAACCACTCACGATCCATCGTGAAGCGGAATGATTCGTCGAGAAAGCCAAAGGCATCATGCAGGCGCCTCCTCCAGAAAACGGCCGGCTGGAACAGCAAGCTTTCGCTGCAAAGCATCCTGGCGGTCGGCTGGGCATGCACCCACCGCCGGCGTACCCGACCCTGCTCCGACATCATCACACCCCAGCCGCAGATGGCCTCGACCGACGGATCCTTGAATGCACTCGCGACGGTCCGAAGACATCCGGGAAGCAGCATGTCGTCGCTGTTCAACCAACCCACGATCTCGCCGGTGGCACGCCGAAAACCCTTGTTGATCGCCTGCGTCTGGCCGCCATCCCGCTCGCTGCACCACCATGCGAGCCGCTTGGCGTGGGATTCGATGATCTCGCGGCTTCCATCCGTGCTGCCGCCATCGATCACGATGTACTCGAGGTCGGCATAGTCCTGGGCCGTGACGCTGCGGATGGTCCAGGGCAGAAATCGCGCTTGTTGGAAACTTGGAGTAACGATCGTGATGCGTGGTTCCGGCGTGGATGGCATGGGTCGGAGATGGCCACTGTATCAGCGAGCGGCGACGGAGCGGTCCGCGATGCCGCGCTCGTACACGCCCTCCACCACCTCCGCCACCCGATCCCACGCGTGATCCTGCGCAGTCCGACGCGCCGCCTCGCCATGACCTTGCGCACGCGCTCGTTCAGCAGCCGCACAGCAGGCTGGCGCAGGCCTTGTCGATCTCCTCGGCTGAAACCACGAATCCAATCTTGCCATCGCGCACCAGCCCCCCCCATCCCCATTCGCTCACTCACGATCACCGGCAGCCCCGCCGCCATCGCCTCCAGCACCACCATGCCGAAGGTCTCGAACTCACTGAGCAACGCGAAGGCATCGGCCGCGCTGTAGTAGCGCTCGATGCCGTGGACCTGGACGCCGGCGAAGATCACGTCCTGGCGGATGCCCAGCTTTGTCGCCCGGCGCTCGAACTCCGGCACGGGACCCCGCCCCACCACCAGCAACCTTGCCGCGCGGCCCGGCTCGCGCCTTCGGAACTCGGCGAAGCCCTCCATCAGCGGCCCCAGGCCCTTGGGCCCGAAGTTCATGCCGACGAAGAGCATCACGAAGTCCTCCGGACCGATGCCGTGCATGGCCCGGATCTCGGCCCGGGCCTTGGGATCATGTGCAAACCGCTCCGCGTCCACGCCAGGGTGCACCACACTCCACTCGCCGGGAAGCTCGCCGAACACCTCCTCGAAGCGCTCCTGCAGGAACGCGCCCACGGGCATGAACACCGACTTCGATCCACCTGTGATCATGCGCCGGTCGATCATCATCATGACTCGATCGCACAGGTTCGGTCGGCGCTTCAGCACATGCCTCACCCACCACTCGTGTGGCGCCCATGCGTGCTGAAGACATCCGCCTTGAATGTCGGCCAGTGCGAGTGCACCAGATCGAACCCACCACGGGCGATCCCGCGCTGCGCCATCGCACTGAAGAACCACTGCTGCAAAAACCGCGGGAACTTGATGCGCGGCACCTTGTGGAAGATGACATCGGTTCGCCCGCGCTCCCACCGATTCGCAAAGACATGGAACTCGTGCTTGCCGATCGCAATGAGGCGCTCGGTGACCTCCTTCACGAACCGTTCGCTGCCGCCGATGCCGCCGTATTTCTCGGCGATGATGGCGATCCGTGGCGGAATGAGCGGAGGCTATCTTGGCATAATTTCGCGTAACCATCGCCAGGCGCGACGCGCCGACCGCCGAGCCGTAGACCGCTCAAATGCCCAAACGCGCATCGGTATTCCGACCACTCGACCTCCTCTATGTGGCCCGCAAGGCCATGAAGCAGCGAAGCCTCGCCTGGCTCCCGGTGTACCTGCGTGATCGCAGAGCCTTCGGGGCCGCGGGCGGGCGCGTGACCGATCGTTACCCGATCCTCAACGAGTTCGTCTCCTCACGCCGGCTTCGCCTCCGCAGGCACAAGCTGCAGCCACATCTCGTTGCCGAGGATCTCCTTCAGTTGATCGCGGGCTCGTTCCGACGCTTCCTTCGCCGCCTTCGATTGATCCCGCCGCTGCGTCATCTCTTTCGCCACTTGCTGAAGGAGCGGCGACGGCGGGTTCATCTGCCACGTCGATGGATCGTCCGCCTTCAGGCGCTCCGCGAGCGGCTGCGTCTCGCGCAGCCACCGCGCATCCACATCGAGCACACCCTGGTACGCCGCCAACTGCGCCTTCTGCCAGCTCTCAAGCACCGACTCAACCTTGGTCGACTGCTCAGGGGTCGTGCCCTTCAGCAGCACCGCCTCGGCGCAGAGCCGCCTGATGTCCAGCGCACCCACGCCGCGCCGCATCGCGCGCGGGTCAAGCGCGATCAGTACATCGGCCGCCTCGACAGGTGCCAGTGCAGTCGCCAGTGCTTTCACCAGCTCCGTGTCAAGCTTTGCCAGTTCGGCTGCTGGCTTGACGGCCGGTCGACCGATCATCAGCACAGAGAGCACACGCAATAACTCAGGATCGACCGCGACCTCCTGCGCCAACAGATTGGTCAAGCTCATCTGAATCGTCGTGTTCATCGACTGAACATCCGCCGCCGAGACCTCCAGTGATGCCAACGACAACCCCTCCGCTGCCTCAGCGCGCCGCTCAAGATCTGCAATCAACAAGTCCCGTGTCAGCACGCCTCGGTCGGTCGACAGGTTGATCGTCTGCAGCCCAGGTCCAACAGAGATGAACGACACAGGCACCAATGGCATCCGCTCGAGGGTGCTCATCGCCGCATCGATGCGCAGCATCTGCCGAAGTGCATCCAGAAGACGCGTGCGACTTGGGTCATTCGCATCCGGGAGCGCAGTTGCAACAACGCCTACTACCTTCAAGTCAATCTCCGATGCGCCGCGGCGCGCCTGTGCCACACTCTTCAGTGCAGCGTCATTGAACACCCCACTTTCACCTATCTGCTGCGCGATCGACTTTTCTGCAGCGATTAGCGCGCCTGCATTAAAGGCCGCACGCTGTTCCTTCGCCGCCTCAAATGCCTTTTCAATCGCCGCGTCGATCGCCTTTGTCGCATCACCGCCGAGTGACCGCAGACCGACCGCACGCATGCAGTTGCGAAGCGTTGCCTCGTCGAGTGGAGCCGCGACGATCGGCATCGCCTTCACCCGTTCCAAAGCCGGATCCTCCACCACACCCTTTGCTTCCTGTGGCGACGCACCAAACGCTGTGGACACGAAAACCACGGATGCCAGAGCAATCAGAACGCTCGTCTTCGCGAGCGCCTCGGCAACCCCCCCGTTCTTCATACGCAGCCCTGTCAATTCCTGAATGTTCATGGCACGAGGGTACGCCGACTCTTGGGCGATCAATCATCATGCCATGCGCGGCCATCGCGCCGCATCAGATCATCCGCAGCCGCGGGTCCCCAGGAACCCTGCGCGTAGTTGCTCGCCATCCCACGCCGCAATCCAACCGAGCGTTGATCCAAGAAGGGCATCACAGCTGCCCAGCCGCTCTCGACTTCGATGCGGTGCTTGTAGAGTGACTGATCGCCACGCATCGCATCGACAAGCAGCGGTCCGTACGCCTCGATCGCCGCTACACCAAACTGTTTCTCCAGATCTGCCTGCATCTCGACGCTGTCCATCCGAAGAGGCATTCCGGGAACCTTCGTCTCAAATCGCAGCAGCGTGCGCTGCATCGGCGCGATCTCAATCACCAAGCGGTTTCCACGCACACCGCCCGCAGCATGCGGGATGTCATGGAATAGGTCCGCAGCGGGACGCTTGAACTGCACGACGACTTCCGTCCGCTTCGCAGCCATGCGCTTTCCCGTCCGCAGATAGAACGGTGTTCCCGCCCACCGCCAGTTGTCGACATGAAGCTTGAGCGCAGCGAAGGTCTCGGTAGTGCTGCCCTTGGCGACACCAGGCAAATCCACGAAGGCGCCTTCCTCAGCCGACGCCGCATACTGCCCAAGGACGCCGTGAGATGGCACATCCGCATCGGTCGTCGGTCTTAGCGCACGCACCACCTTGATCTTCTCAGTACGAATCTCCTCTGCGCTGATGCTCGTGGGGGGCTCCATCGCTGCGAATGCGAAGATCTGCAACAGATGGGACTGAATCATGTCTCGAATCGCGCCCGTCTGGTCATAAAAGCCTGTTCGATTCCCCACACCGACTTTCTCCGACGCCGTGATCTGGACATGATCGATGTATCGGTGGTTCCACACTGGTTCGAACATCGTGTTGGCAAAGCGAAGCACGAGCATCGCCTGCACTACTTCTTTGCCGAGGTAATGATCGATGCGGTAAATGTCCTCTTCCTCGAACACGCGGCCGAGTGCACGGTTCAGGCTCGCCGCGCTCTCCTCATCGTGGCCGAAGGGCTTCTCCACGATGATGCGCTGCCACGAACGCGTGCTCGCGTCGATCGAGCACCAACGCCTGCCTTCCGTCACGAGCGCCGCCTCATCGATGCGCTGCACGATCGACTCGTAAAGTTCGGGCGCCACGGACAAGTAAAAGAGCCGATTGCCCCGCGTCCCTGCCGATGCATCCATCGCCGCCATGCGGTCGGCAAGCGCTCGATACATCTCGCCCTGCGCTGCATCCCCCGGGAAGTACTCGATGCACTTCGAGAACTCTTGCCAACGCACCGCATCCCAGCGCGTGGCGTACTCCCGTACTGACGCCGCCAACTCATCTCGCCACTGCGCGTCACTCTTCGCACGGCGCGATACGCCCAGCACGCGAAATGCCTCGGGGAGATTGCCGAGTATGTACATCTCATAGAGCGCAGGGATCAGCTTGCGTGCAGTCAGATCGCCTGACGCACCAAAGATCACAAGCACACAGGGATCAGCCTTGCGAATCACCAGATACCTCCCGTTCCGACAATCATCGATACACCATCCACCAATCGGCGCTCCAGCGGATCAATCAGCCAGAGCCAGTCATCCAGCAGAAACTCCACACGCTGCGAAAGCAGCGCTACACGTCCCATGACGGTGAAACCAAATGCCGCACCGAAGGTGATCATCAAATACATGATGCCAACCCGTGCTGCACCACCGACCACCCCCTTGTGCTCCACGGAGAAGAAGAAGTAAGTGAGACAACACAGAACTCCAATCACCACCAACACATTCGGCAAACTTGCCCAGACCGTGGCCACATTCCAGAGCGTGCCATCGACAGGCTGTACGAGCGGCTGCATCGTTGCCACCGTCTGCGCAAGCAGATCGCTCTCCACATGACTGACGATCTTCGCACCCGCTGTGATGCCAACGATGAATGCCATCGTCCACACACTGATCCCTCCCACAGCAGGCACGAGCCGCAACAACAGAAGAACGCCAAACGCCAGTGCGATTCCCATGCCGACCTGCGACTGCGCAGTCGGTTCGGGCAGATTGGGAAGGATGTACGCCGTCGTCCAGCCATGCGCGAGTGCCCCACCCAACTTCGGCACGATCGAATCCCATACGCCGATCACCCCCCAGTACGCAGCCGATACGCCGATGACGATCGCCTCCGCCAAGCGGTACGCAGGATTGTCTCGGTAAAGGAACGAAAAGATCGCCAGAGTCAGCAGTGCGGCAACCCACAATCCCACCGTATATGCAGCGCTCAACTGCACACGATCCTGCGATGGAGTTTCGCGAGAGGCGAGCAAAAAAGCTGCGGGCGAAACGGACTTCCACTCCACCCATTCCACAACCCTCTCGCCATTTGGACTTTCCGAGTCCTGGACGGTCACACGCATCTCCACGCGCTCTGCATACGCACGTGCCATGCCATCGCCAAGCCCAATTCGAAGCCCCACGACGGCGGCAACCGCAAGCACGATCACCGCCCAGACCACAACCGCTGAGGATCGAGGGCCTGTACTCATGCTGCAGCCCTCCGTTGTGAGCGCCGCTGCGCGAGATACACGACATTGCCGAGCAGAATCAGCACAACCATCAGCAGGTGCGCGCCAAGCTGTGGTCCCATGCGCCGCTGCGCTTCGAGATACTTCGGCGGGATCACGGCAGAGACGCCGACATCTGCCCCTGTACTCGCGATCTCCGCCGCATTCGCCGGATCCAAGACCCACGCATTGATCAAAGACTCATACTCCGCCGCACCCTTGATCGCACCGAGCAGTCCTCGAATCTGCCCTGGGAAATAGGGGTAGAGCTGCGGCGTCTGAACGCCCGTGCAACCCGACACCATCGGCAACTTGCCACCCGATGCGGACACCACATACTGCACCCACTCCTTCGACCCTGGGTAACCCGCACTCACCTCGGCGAGCAGCGCGAAGTCTCCCACGCGCTGAATGCCGCTCAGGATCGGCAGGTCTGCGGTGGCGCGTCCTGACTTCGTGGTCGGGAAAGCACGCTTGAAGTCCGTGAGCACGACACGCATCACCTGTTCATTCCCGGCTTGAAACCCGAGATTCACATAATCCACGCCATCCTGCAAGTGTGGGAAATCGGCGCGCAGCACCTTCTTGATCGTCTGATCAATCATCTGTCCACCAAGAGGCCAGAGTGAAATGAACACCATCTTGTGCCCACAAAGCGCGCACTGACGCGCCATGCTGACGCCCATGGGCTCCAGTTCTCCAGCACTGCCCGGATCAAAGTCGAACGACAGCAGCACGGTGCTTCCCCGCGGCAGCGATTGCACCGCCTGAAACACCGCGCGCGAGGCATCCGTCGGCGTCTCGGGAAGCGTCTTGCGCGTGATACCCATCACAAGAATCGGCCCCGCCACAGCGAGCGCCATCGCCAAGAACACCCAGCGGCGGTCCAGTCTCTCCAGAATGCCGAGAACTCCCTGCATGCTTACGCGCTCCCCCCGCCCGCACCCATCCACGAACGGTCAATGCCAAGCAGAATGCGCAGACTCGTTGCGGTCACACCGAGTGCGATGCCGATGATGATCGCTCGGTTCCCCGCAGTGTTGAAGACCTGCATGATGAACATCGAGAGATTCTCAAGCCGCAGTCCACTCGCCCACTCGGGCAAACCCCCCGTCAGCCACACGCCCGCGAAGGTGCGCCCGAGCAACACGATGAAAGCGGTCCCAAGGAGCAGCATCGCCTCTCGGTTCTTCGCACGGAAGGCGCGGAATGCGGCGCTCGCGACATAGAACGCAAGGAGTGCAAACATCGTGCTCGTAATCGGCGTCAACACGAACTCATAGATCCACGCAAAGGCTGATCCTGCCGCATCTTTCTCGCCCGCCCATGGTGTTGCGGCAAACTGCGGATTCGGTGGTACCCCAATCTTGCCCAACCCCACGATGAGAGTGATGGCGAAGCAGAGCAGCGTCACGAGCGCGTATCCCCAGCCCGCATCACGCCGTCCGATGCGCGACAGATTCACCTTCACGAGACTGCCCGCACCCAAGATGAACGCGATCGCGGCGATCACATTGAAAATCTCGCTGGACTGCGCACCGACACTCTCCAAGTCTGGGAAGAAGGGTGACAGCAGCATCACCAGCCCCGCGATCGATGCAATGGCCATCGCAACGATGCGCATCATGACCCAAGCGCCCCCTTCACCGACTCGAGTACTCGCGAGACTGCCTCACTTTGCGGCACATTCAGCGCCGCAATCGTGGCGAGGACCACACCCAACAAGATCAGCGTTGCCACAATCACCTTGGCAGCATCCTGCCCCTTTAGCGATCCGATCTGATCTGGGGCGCCAGACAGGTACGCGCTCGCCGCCATGAACTCTTCCCCGATCAACGTGTAATCACAAGCGGCGACGAAGAATGGAAGCTGACTGCTTTCCGCGGTGCCGGCAATCTGAATCGCGCCAATGGAGTTGCCCGTCTCCGCCAAGATCAGGCTCTCCGCAAAAAAGCAACCCATGTAGAAGCAGGCGGCTGGTTTCTCGCGAACCATTTGTCCCGACACGGATGCGACGAAACCGAATTGTTCGTCAGTGATGTATCGGATTGCATCGGCGTTATAGGCATCGAATCGCCCGGCCGCCTGATACGAACCGCGGACCGCTTCGCGTGCGGCTTCCATCACGAGTGATCGACTCGTCGGCACCTCGATGGTCGCGTCGTACTCGGCGGTGGTCTTTGCGACATGGCTCAGTACCGTGATGCCCGCGACCGTCTGGATGTTGTCCATGTCCTGAATACCGGCGATGAAGAGCACGGGGCGGCCCATCTCCGTGGAACGTCCCACCGCATTCGTCACGGCATCGAGCGCAGGGATGCGGCGCAGGTACATCGCTGCACCAGCACGCGCCTGCAGCATCCACGCGATGATGCAGCCACTCGTCACGATGATGGCGACCGCCAATGGCAACTTGCCTGGCGTGAACAAACTCGCCGTTGTCGCGCCGGCTGCCGCGGCATCTTCAGCCGACACCACAGCGGTGATCTCCTGTAGGTGTGCGCTTGCCGGAGTGTGATGGAATCCAGCCGCGGCACACACTGCGAGCAGGAGCAGCACTCTGCGCGCTGCGTCGGATGTGATGGAGCGCCCTCGAACCATGCCGTACGCAGCACGGTAGCCCCTCACGGCAGATTGGTCGATCAGGGTTTCGGTGCGGGCGCGGGTGTAGGTGCGGGTGCCGGTGCGGGCTGCGGCTGTCCAATCACGGCCGCCTCTGCTGCCTTGGCGTCATCGATCGCCTGCTTCTCCATCTGCGCAACCTGAGCTTCGGTCTTCGGTACTTCAACAAACGCGAGGATCACGCCATCGCCAACTCCAAAGAGCGCCCAACCGGCGATCACTCCCGCACACACGGCCTCGCGTCCATCCACCCACAACCGATGACCAAACGATCCGATCCGACTGCGGTTGATCATCTCGAGGAACGAGAACACAAGCGCACCCATCCACATCATGATCGTCGACTCAGGCCCAAGCACGACACCGAGGCCAATACCGACGGCGCTCAGCGGGAACTTGCCGCGTGTCAAGATTTTCAATGCCTCGAACACGACCGCAGCAAGCGCACCGAATCCCATGGCGATTGCGGCGCTGACTGGGAGGACTCCCCAATACTTGCGAATGCCATCGACAACTTGAATCGTCTCGCCGGTACCGGAACCCATCCCGCGGATCACCTCCGCGATCGCGGCCCACTGCACGGCACCGATCATGTCGTACTTCTGCGTCGCCGCATCGCGCAGCGTCTGCCCTGTCTCTGGCGTCCAATCGCTCAGGAACAGAATGAAGAAGAGAGGCGTACTTGCGATCGCGCCTGCAAAGATGCCAATCACATGTCCCCACGCCTGCTGCCTTGGCTTCGCGCCGAGCATGTATCCCGGCTTGATATCCATCAGCAGATTGCTCGCATTGCTCGCCACTTCGGTGGTCATGCCTGCGGTAATGAGGTTGGTTCCGGCGTGCGTTGGATTCGCGGCACCAAAAGTGAACTGCGTGATCTTCGACAGCGCGCCCGTTGGCGTGATGCTCGTCAGCGCGGTGGCATTCGCCGCAATCAAGGTCAGGAGCACGATCAGCGGAATCGACAGAAGCCCAAGCAAGGGATTGACCCCGAACCACAGCCAGTTCATGAGAACGGTGACCCCAACCATCACAGGCACGCCCACCAGCGTGATCCACATCGGGAACTCGATGTGGCGCAGACAATCCTCACTGCTCCCACCGCGGCGGAACAGCCCCGTGAACGCACTGATGATCACCTTTGGCTTCGCGAGCAGTCCGGCCAGGCTCGCCGTCACCATCATGGACACTCCCCACCACAAACTCCACGTGTTCATGATGTGTCGCTGCCCGAAGATTGCCTGCGAGAGGTCGAACGATCCGTCCGCCTGCGCGATTGCTGCGAAGTTCTTCGGCAAGATCTCGCCGTTCGCGATCATGAGTGGTGCAATCAGCAGATAATTCAGCGCCATGCCGATCATCAGACTGTTGGTCAAACGGAGCCCCATCAGTCCACCTGCACCGAACATCGCGAGCTCGATGCCGACGGTGACACCAAGTTGCTCGACGGTCACGCCCTGCACGCGTGGCACCCACGCCTGCGCCTTCACGGCATAGTCGTAGTACCACTTGTCAAGCCGCTCGGTGAGATGCCAGATCGTCTCCTGGCTCTTGGATGTGCCAAGCACTTTGATCTGCAGCAGCGACATCCATCCCACGGTCAGCAACACCTGCACGATTGCTCCGATGGCGGCCGCTGCCGCGAGCGCCTTGGCCTTGAAAATGCCAGCGCGCGCACCCTCGTCGTCGTCTGACCCATCGCTGCGCTCCACAGGCAGATTGTTCACCATGTGATCCGTGCCGCCGCGTGGGGCAGAGGGATAGAGCGAATCCATGACAACACCTGCGGCGCGACCTTCCGGGAACGGCTGCTGCTCATCGTTGATGAATCGCCGCTTCATTGGGAACGCCACGAGCACACCAAGGATGCTCGCCAGGATGTTCCACACCATGATTTGGAACCACGGCATTGCGCGATTTTCGATGAACATGAAGGCCATCAAGGCGCTGATCAGCGGCCCAGTCATGTAGCCCGCGGCGGTTGCAATCGACTGCACCGCGTTGTTTTCGAGGATGGTCAGGTCCTTCACGAATCCCGAGCGCGCCATGGCGCGAAAAATCACGAAGCTGAGGATGACGCTCGTCACACCAACGCCAAGTGTCCAGCCCGTTTTCGCTCCGACATACAGGTTCGTTGCGCTGAGTACGCCGCCAAGCAGGAAGCCTGTGACCGCCGACCGCAGTGTCAGCTGCGGCATATCACCGCGGAACACATTCTTCAGCCACCACCGATCCTTCTCCTCCCGCGACATGTCGCGAACCTGATCATCCGTCAGATGGGGAAGCGCCATGGGGTCGTTGTCTCCTCACGAGTCGCACCAGGCTCGCGAAGCCGTGGTGCTTCGGTTCCTTCGGCTCTCTCGATCGGCAAAAGGTAGCAGAGTCCTCAGAATCGTTTAAGGAGACCAAGCTGCGAGCAGCGGCGTAAGGTCCGAGCCATCCGAGATGCCATCGCCATTCACATCCGCACAGCTCTCACTGCCGAACGCTGAGAGCAGAAGCGTGAGATCTGCCCCATCTATGCGCCCATTGCCGTCCAGATCCGGTGTACGTCTTGATTGCTGAACAACACCATCGGCCGCAGGTGGATTGCTCCATACTTCACCACACCGATCACGGTCGCCCACGAGATACAGCAGCAGAAACTCAGTCATCTCGCGCCGCGTGATCGCCAGCTGCTGCGCACGAGAGACTGACCCGGAGTCGCAGAAAGCGATCGCACTGTCGATGAATCCGCAGTGGAAACCACCCGTGATGGTGATCAACTGCGCCGCACCTGCGAGGTTGGGATACATGGTGCTCGTCGACGACGGCGGAACGATCGTGTCTTGGCTGCCGACGATGAGCCGCGTCGCACAGCGCACGTCCACAGCTGCTGCAATCGACGATGGATTTGTGTTCGCTGCCGCCTGTCCGATCACTGCACGGATACGCGGGTCACTCTTTGCCGCCAGGAGCGCGCAGCCACCACCCATCGAATGCCCCGCAACGGCTCTACGCTCGCCATCGATCGCTCCCTGCCAAGGTGATCCTGCCACCGTTGACTGTGCCACAAGCCAATCCATCGACGCAACAAGATCGAGGGCAAATGCTGCGTGACTCGGCAGCAATCCCCCCTGCGACTGCGGCAAGATGACGACGATCCCCCACGATGCAAGATGCGCACCCGTCGACAGATATTGGTTCACGGGCGTCACGAAACCATGACCGAACGCAAGGACAGGTCGTGGGCCGCTGCTTGTATCGACTGGCGCATTGGCTGCACTTGATGTGGCGGGATAGTGCACAGTGGCCACGAAGGTGGATCCGTCTGAACGCACCACCGTGACATCGCGGCGCGATGG
>Ga0194129_10002133_pt1 | contig 30276 bp, 31 predicted proteins | sample TA2KigCa35mmetaG_FD_150862 | JGI IMG/M metagenome (GOLD analysis project Ga0194129, IMG submission 150862) | Freshwater microbial communities from Lake Tanganyika, Tanzania - TA2015038 Kigoma Deep Cast 35m | ecosystem: Environmental > Aquatic > Freshwater > Lake | place: Tanzania: Lake...
TTTGGTATCTATTACTCCAGCGATACTTGCTTACCGAAATCATGAAGTGCACGGGTACGCTGCAATTTCTACAAATTTGGGTGTAACAATGCGGCTGGGGGCTGGCCCTGAAGCTACAGGTGGTTACTCAAGTCAAGCTGCAGGAGCAGTAGAGTGTCTAGAAATTAGTGGAGATGCTTCAAAAGTTGACCGTGCACTTGTTAGATGTGTTGTTGATTGGTATCTCGAGAATCCAACGAAAGCAATTTATCTCTTTTGGAACAAGGCTAGATTTTTCTGGTCTCCATGGTTTGGACCAGAATCGAATGGAACCATGGCTCGTAATCCATGGAGTCAAAATCACCCGCTAAAGTCCACCGCCCAGACGGAGGATGGCTTTAATTTGATTTTTGGTGGATTTGGAAAATTCATTTCTTGGACTTGGATGCTCGGAGGTGTTTTTCTGGTCTTCTATGGTTTCTTACTGCTATGGCGATTAGGCGATTTAGAGCGCTTATTGGCTTTAGTTTTTGCCTCAGCTTTCTTGGTTAACCTCCTAAGTTCTATGCTAACCATTGGCGATCACAGATTTAGAATCCCAAGTATGGGTGCTAGCATCTTTTTACAAGCTATCGGGTTAATTGGAATCTACTCACGAAAGAGTGTTGTTAAAAACTCGGTTACGGAACCTCTAGTTTGGCCTATTTTGAGGAAAAAGAAATCAACTCAATTGGATTCTTGATTAATTTCTATATTGGAAGGATAATTCCGATCAACTTGCGCATCACAGCCATCAGGTTTGGGGGTTAATCCAGTGCCTGCCGACAGAATTGACTCAGAGGTCCTTCTGACTCCAGCTGAAGTTGCTGCGATATTCCGAGTGGACCCAAAGACCGTTACGAGATGGGCAAGATCCGGAAAGTTGACCGCGATAAGGACTCTTGGCGGACATCGAAGATATCGTCAATCCGAAGTCCAAGATCTACTCAAACTGAATGACTCGAGAAAGGGTGCTCGTGAATAAATCGGAGCAAGAGGATTCGAAGGCGAAGTTCAGAGCTGCCCTGGAGAAGAAGGTTCAGATCTCAAAAGGAGAAAACTCTGGGAGTGATACTAATAAAGGCAGAAGAATTAAGGAGTCTTCTGGAAAGACTCCAAAAATCTTCCGACGTAAGTCTGGTTAAGGGTTGGCGAATTGCAGCTCACAAGTTTTGATTTCCTCTTGTTGTTCTGCGCTTCACTCCTTTTGACAAGCTTGCTGACCCCAGCAGTTAGGGTATTGGCTTTAAAGCTTGGAGTAACTGACAGTCCGAATCAGGCTCACAAGACTCACAAAGAACCCGTTCCATATCTTGGTGGTGTTGCCATTGTCGTAGGTACTATTGCAACTACATTCGTAACATCGCTTTTTAGCGATTTCACTCAGCAGACACTTTTATTAGCAAGCACAATTTTGATTCCTGCACTCTTGATGTCCTTAGTGGGATTAATCGATGATATAAAGCAGTTGAAACCATGGCCTCGATTCGTGGCACAAAACGCACTTGCTTTGATATCCGCCATAATCCTGGTCAATACGGAGACTTTGGGCACCCCATTCGGTGTCCTAATTTTAGATTTTGCCCTGACAATGCTCTGGTTGGTAGGAATCACTAATTCCATAAACTTCTTTGACAATATAGACGGTGGAGCTTCTGGAGCTATAGCGATTAGTTCAGCCGCTTTGACTCTAATTGCGGTATCGAATGGACAAATTCTGATCGGTGCAATGTCAGCAGTACTGGCAGGATCCACAATCGGATTCTTAATTTGGAATAAACCACCTGCTCGTATTTATATGGGAGATGCTGGTGCATTGTTTCTCGGCATTCTTATTGCGACGCTTACTATCCGGCTAGATTCAAATGAAGAATTAGGGACGGTAGGAGTTTTCATCCCATTTCTCCTTCTTGCAATACCGATACTTGATACTACAGTTGCTGTAACTAAGCGCATCTATAGGAGGGTCTCGCCTTTTCAAGGAGGCAGAGATCACCTCTCACATAGATTGATGCGTCGAGGTTTGAAGAAACGAAATGCCGTTTTAACCCTTTGGTCGCTATCAGTAGTGTTTTCAATACTTGCCGTGATGCTTTCAAAAGGTAATTCACGCGATGCTGTGGTTACTTTTGGTGGCGTTCTTTGGGGTTTGCTTTTGATCTTCTTCCTATCTACCGAAGACGAAAACTAAAGTGGCTGGGGACGGGATCGAACCGTCGACCTCACGATTTTCAGTCGCACGCTCATACCAACTGAGCTACCCAGCCTCGTAATAAATCGCGACCCAGACGGGACTTGAACCCGCGACCTCCGCCGTGACAGGGCGGCGCGCTAACCAACTGCGCTACTGGGCCAACACGCAAATACAGATAAGGAGAGTTACTGCATTCCCTTTATCTGGCGTCCCCAACGGGATTTGAACCCGTGTTACCGCCGTGAAAGGGCGATGTCCTAGGCCCCTAGACGATGGGGACCAGGGAATTCAAGTCTACCCCAAGTATCATTGGCGAAAAGTCAAGCCATTCAATGCAGGTTTTATGAGATTTCGAGGTTTGATGACTTCCCGCCACATAGGGATGGTAAGTAAAGTTCAAATTCAAAACAAATTTTCGAAGATAGTGAGTAGGTTTATAAATGCTAGTGGACTTAGTTCTTTTTAATGACGAGGTCGAGTTGTTGGCTTTTCGACTCAAGTACCTTTCTCCAGTTGTTGAGAAATTTGTCATCTTTGAGGCCACTCGTTCATTTAGTGGTAAAGCCAAGAAACTCTTTGCATCCGAAGCGGTACAGCTATCCGAAGTCTCAAAGGACAAAGTCATTATCTCGAAATACGAGTTTCCCGCCGAATTACTCATTCATGCCGGAAGTAATAGGTGGCCCTTAGAACGCTTTGCCAGATCGCGCTTAGAAGTATTCTGCTCAAAGTTTCCGCAAGACACAAGACTCCTGATATCTGACTTGGATGAGATTCCCTCAATTTCTCAACTGATAGAAGCTCAAGACAATCATGAGGTAACACTCTTACCAACACCCCTATTCTACAGATCTGCAAATTGGGCAGTTTCACACGGAGAAGACTGGAAAACGGCAAAAGTAGTCCCTAAAGAATTTCTAAATGATGTTAATACCCTCAGGTATCGGGACGATTTTCAAATATCTAACTCTGAACCCGGAGGTCACTTTTCATATCTTGGGTCGACAGACTTAGAGTTATTCAAGAAATTAGAAGATATAGCGCACGCAGAATTCAGTATTCCTAAATCTGAAGTCACTGTCATTCTAAAATATTCAAATAAGTACTTTTTGGATCACCTTGGGCGCTTCAATCGAAAGGGGTTTGGCCTTCTCAATAAAATCGAACCGCATGAACTGTCTAGTCTTCAGAGAGCACTACTCGAATTTAATCCTGCCTTTTTTGAATTTGAAGTTGAAATTCTTCCTCTGCCTCAAAGGCTATTTGCTTCATTTAAGCTCTGGGTTGCCTGGAGGAGTAAGGATTTCAAAATATTGGAAGCTAACTTCAGGGGAAGATTGGCCCTTCAGTTCGTCACATACACGAGCAAGTTTTGGGTTCTAAACACGCTTTTGAGTTTTAGGGGATTTATCAGCCAACTGATAGGACTTTTTTCAAGGAGATAGTAAAACTTTTCCAGGAACAAAACTGACTAGACCCGTGCCACTAATTCCTCGGGGAGTGCCGCGCTGCCACCGACGGCCATGTCCTATCTCCGTCAAATCAAATTTCTCTTCCTTGATTGTCGTCCATAGCATTTCCATAGGATCATTAAAAAAAATGTCATCCAAGAGAATGAGACCCTGGAACTCTTTTGATCTTAAGTATTCTAAAACTTGATTTTCAAATACGCCATCATGATTAGTGTCCAAAAAAATCATGGATGAATTAAGTAAAGTGTCTGGATTCAATTGCAAGACGTTGCCAATTCTTCGGTTGAGATTATTAGGCGTTTGCTTTGCGGAATATTTATCAATCAAATCCCAAGTCTCGACTTGTACTTCAGGATTATGACAAAGGGCTAGTGAACCGGTTCCGTGGTGCGTACCCAACTCAACAATTTTCCCAGTTAGATTAGTAGAAAGATAAGCAAGCAACCTGTAATGCTCTACCCCCGCTCTGGCCGCCAAATGTCTTTTATGGTCTTTTCGAGATATTAAATGATTGAGATAAGTTAGATCTGTCTTGCGCACTTCATGAAATTTAATGTTAAATTGATGCCTATCCACAATGTATAATCTTGCCACACGATGGTGAAAACTATCGCCCTAATCTCTTGAAGATTAGTTCTTGGGCCTTTAGCTCAGTCGGTAGAGCAACGGACTTTTAATCCGTGGGTCGTCGGTTCGATCCCGACAGGGCCCACGTAGTTCTCGGAACTTTCCATTTCGTTGCGTTATCCTAGATTAATGGCTCAAACAAATTTGGGACAAGGATTAGCTAAAGCTCTCGCTTTAGCTGGGGTAGCTGTTACTTTGGTAATCAGCCCATGGGGAATTTACGATCCAATCAATCTTCCAAAGCTCTGCGTTATGATTCCTTTTGCATTTGTGTCGCTAACACTTTCATTTGTTATTTTGATGAATCGCGGATTTCAGCAATTTGATAAAATTGCAATGATTTCCCTTGCTTTGTTTGGCGCGTTTCTCTCTATAAACTCCGTCTTCCTCTCTGGAAATATTGCCCAGTCAATTTGGGGAGCGTGGGGTCGAAACACGGGAGCCGTAGCCTATTTTTGCCTTTCGGCGATTCTTGTGGGCTGTTCATTGCTGCAACCGAAGGATGCCACGCTAATCTTCCGTTATTTCAGCAGACTTAGTTACTTCGTATCCGCATATACCTTTCTTCAATATTTAGGGTTGGATCCAATCGCCTGGGGTCAACAACTTCCTTTTGCAACTTTGGGCAATATAAATTTTATGTCGTCATTTTTGGGTATGGCGACAGCCTTTTTTATTGCAAAAGTAGTTTTTGAGAAACAAACTTTTACAGCAAGGATTCATTATGTTTTCTTTAGTTTGTTTAACTTTTTTCTGATTTTGCAATCAGGATCGATTCAAGGAATAGGAATTTTAATTGCTGCGGTTTGTGTCGTGACGATTAGTTACTATTGGGAGAGAAGAAACAGATTTATGTTTGCCACGGTTGCATTTTTCTCGGTCTCAACAGGCCTTGTTGTTGTAATGGGAGTTGCCGGATGGGGCCCTCTTGGACGTCAATTGATTCAGCAAACAGTGTTGTACCGATTTGATTACTGGGGCGCCGGTTGGGAAATGTTTAAAAGTAGCCCAATATGGGGTTTGGGCATGGATAGCTACGGCGACTTCTATCGCGAGTTTCGGGGCGAAATTGCAACTCAGCGAACAGGCCCGGCACGTGTAGCCAATACTGCACATAATGTGTTCCTCGACCTTATGTCGGGAGGGGGACTTCTTGGGGTTTCCTTTTTAGTTTTGGCATTCTTAGTGACATTTGTTTGGTTAATCAAGAGAATAGCAAACAGAACAGCAACTCCGGAGAGCTACCAAATGCTACCGGTTGTTCTGGGTTTCTTTCTCTTTTGCCTAATAAGTATCAATCAATTAGGAGTTGGTGTGTGGGGATACATATTTTTGGGCACTACATTGGCCTTACTAAGAGAGGATAGAGTTAAAGAAAAATTAGAAAAGCGACCAGATTCAAGGATTAGTCCATCTAACTCCAAAGAATCCTTGCGCTCGATACCAGTAAAGAGAGCAAAGTCTGTAGTCTTTTGTGGCTTAGCGATTTCGATTATTGCTACAGTTGGCGCAGTCCAACAAATCAGAATTGACTCAGGATTCCTCAAGGCATACAAAGGAACTGATATCGGGTTGATGACAAAGTACATAAATGCATTTGCTCCGACAGGTTTCTACGAAGACAAGTTGTTGGTCTTATTAACCAGCAAAGGATTAGATTCCGAGGCCTTGGCTGTCGCGGAAAGGGTTATAGAGAGAGACCGACGTCAGTTCACAGCCTGGTCCGTTGTTGCTTACTCAAGTGTGGCTTCTATGAGTAGGAGGGTTGAGGCGAAGAACGCTCTCTTGAAGTTGGATCCCTTTAATCGACAGTTGGCAGATGAGTTATCTGCAATGGGACTCTAAGGAGCCCGATTAATTCCTAATGTCCGTTTTTCGCGACAATTTCACACCTAATTCGTAGTAGGGGGTAGAGGCGGCGATGGTCGACTCTGCAGTACAAATGAGCACTAAACCGGTATACAAGTAGGGGCTCCATAAAAGTGGCATTACGCAAGAAAGCTGACTCCGCAGGTCTGAAGGTATGGACTGTCGCGGAGCTAGGTGCTTTTTACACCGAGCACCGCGCAGAACTTCATGCCCACGCCTCACGCATTCTGAAGGAAACCGCTCGTGCGGAGGAAGTAATCCAAGATGCTCTGATCAAGGTCATGCTCGCTGCCCCTGAGCTTGAGTCCGCTGATCATGCTCTTTCTTATATGCACCGCACGATTGAAAATCTATGCATCGACATCTTCCGCCTCGAGGGTCGCCGCCCGAACCTCGTTGTCTTAGATGATGCGGCCGCTGAGGTCGAATCAACCTGGCAAGAAAACATGGATCACTCTGATGTGATCGCCGCTGCCGATGACGCCGCAATTGTCCGCCAGGCCCTAGCGATGCTCTCCCCAGCCGAGCGCGCAGCGCTTGTTATGTGGGAGATGGAAGGCCGCTCTACCAAAGAGATCGCCCGCGAACTCGGCATCAAAGAATCAGCCGTTCGCCATACCGTCTCTCGCGCCCGCGCCTCCCTCCGTCGAGTCCTATCTGAGCTCATCATCGATGAGGCTCGCGGCCTAACCGCCTTGGACATGCTCTCGACTACATATAAAAAGGCATCCGAACTTGCAAAGAAGTCCTCGAAGGTTGCGCTCTCGCTAATCCTCGTTCTCTTTGCCTTCCTCGGCTTCAACTCGATGCCCACAAACACTGGAATTCCGGCCCACGTAACCGAGGAGTCGGTATCAGCACCTGAGGTAGCCCCATTGGCATCTGCCGAAGCCTCCTCAGTTGCTGTAGAAGAAGAAGCAACCACCCCTGCTCCTGCTGCGACGAAAGCACGTGCCTCCGTTGAGAATGCAAAGAGCACCGAACTCAAGTTCCCAGGCCTGGATAAGGCCGGGGTTCCTTCTGGGTTCACGGTTGCGGATACGACCGGGGCGCTCGGAAGTGCATACTTCACTGAGCGCACCCCCGTATCGACTGAGACGGAATTGATCATCGGACAGATCATCAAGACCGACTCGGGGGCAGCAAATATATTCATCTCCCAGACCCTGACCACCGACGCCAACGGGCTCGCATACCGCCCAGTCGTCTCCTTTGGCCAGGCTGGTAGTTGGATTCCACTACTTACCAGGGTCTCTTCGACCGATATCACGCGCCAAATGAGCGGTAATTACCTTTTTACCGCCTACATTGCCGTAGAATCTGCCGTAGATACCCCGATAAAGATCGCCGCGACCACTAACGGGCGCGATCTTGCTGCGGCACCACGGCAGGTTATTACCCGCCTCGTGCTCGACCCGAGTAAGACCCAAGTTTTGGCGCAAGCCATTTATGTAGTTGAAAAGGGAGTAAGGGCATGAGCCGCTCCCAATTTAAGTTTCTTCGTCGCGTCCGGATACACGACGGAGAATGTGGTGCAGTAGCACGTGCATTGCATCACGAGGTAAAGATTCAATCTTTACCAGCCGCCATAGAGAAAGTCTCTATGGCGACTAAAGAAAGGAAAGTAATGTCAAGTAAGACATTCTTTAAGCGTATTGCGATTTCAGCGATAGCCGCCTTGGGCTTCGGAATGCTTTCCGTTGCGCCTTCGCAAGCTACGGTGACTTCTCATACGTTGACAATTGACGCAGCCGCAGATTCAATTGAAGTAAATGAATCTGCAACCGCGGTTCTCACACATTCTTTTGTTAACTTAGGTTACATTGGCGACTCTGTAACTATTACAGGAATTGTGACATCATCAAATGCAGGAACTGCAGGAAGAATCAACTTGCGCGTTACGGATAGCTATACAAGCGTTGCGAATGATGCCTCACTTGCTAACTCGCCTTATTACGCGCCATCTGCTGCATACACCGCAGCGGTAGATGACTCTTCAACTTCCTTGTATGCAGCTTCAGATCGTCGAGATAGCGCTAGCAGATCAACAATCACGATTTCCTCAAGAGTCGCTGATCGTTCTCTGGGCACACAGTTATCCGTTGATGCATACAACTTCACAGCCGCTGGCACTTACACAATCTCATTCTTTACGAATGTGAGCAGTGGTGCTGCTGCATTCTCAGGCACAAACACCCCATCTGTTACTTGGACAGTTACTGTTACTGAGCCAACCCGCACAGCAGCGGCTAACTCCTCAGTTACTCTAAGAACTGGCGCGATTTCGTCAGATTCAGGTAATTTCTGGGCCGGTACTAGAGAAGGTGGAGACAGTGGAACTGTCGCTGCAGCTACCTCATCTGCAACTGATGTGACCGAAGAATTCTCACTTATCGTTCTTCAGAAGTCGTCAGTAGCAACCAACACTGCTCGTGAGTCTTACACCGTAACTGTTTCGGGTGAGGCTTATGTAACAGATGCCGGAACCACTGTTTCAACACGGCCAACTGCTAACTCCGGTGGTCTCAAGTCAGTACGTATGGCAGTAGCTACTGCTGGAACTGCTACTCGAGTTGAGATCTGGTCAACAGGAACTGCTGGAACTGCAACAGTTACTGTTACGACAGATTCTGGTCTAGTACTTGGTACTAAGACCCTTACCTTCCACGGAACCATTGCAGGTATTGAGAAGGTCGCTACCTATAAGAACGTTATTCGCTCTGGCGTAACAACTGGATCTACTAGCGTTATTGCCGTAAAGGCAGTTGATTCAGCAGGTAGAGGAGTAACTGGAGTTTCAATCGCCGGTGTCTCATCAAACCTAAATGCGATCGCAAGCGGTACCTGTACTGACAACATCAGCTACGCTGGCACTGCGGCGGATGTATCAACGCGCGATGGTACCTTCTTCTGCGATCTAACCCAGTCGGTAAGTTCGGCTTCTGGTCAGGCAGCAACCATTACATGGAGAGTTCTTAAGTATCTATCCACTACTGAGTACTGGACAGTTACACAAGATGTGACCATGGGCGGTGCATTCTCAACATTTACAATCAAGACTGATAAGGCAACTTATGAGCCAGGTGAGAATATGGTTATCACCGTTACCGCAAAGGATGCCTCCGGTAACACACCATATGACCTACAAGATGGTCCAACCCTTGCTGTCAATAAGCAGACTGGCGGAACCTGCACCATCGGATCCTTACTTGGTGGCGTTGCTACCTCTTCGGGTCGCGATGCATTAGGTGATGTAGTTGACGCAAAGCGTTGCTTTGCTCCTGCTGCATCAGGCAAGTTCATTATCTCTGGCCAGGATGCACAGACAGTTCCTGCAACAGTGACTGCAACAGCAACAATCGGTGATGACGCAGCAACTGCTGCGGCAGCCGCTGCAACTGATGCCGCTCTTGAGGCTATCGATGCTGCTAATGCAGCTACCGATGCTGCAAACCTTGCTGCTGAAGCTGCTGACGCAGCAACAGTTGCCGCTGAAGAGGCACGTGATGCCGCCGATGCTGCAACCGCTGCCGTTGACCAGCTTGCCAAGGACATTGTGGATCTAGCGGCTGGAATAAAGGCTCAGATCACAACTCTTGCCAACACAGTTGCCAAGATTGCTAAGAAGGTAAAGGCATAAAGCCTTAAAGCCCTCTTCGACTCGAGGCCCGGCTCCCAAAGGGAGCCGGGCCTCGGTCCTTTTGTTGACTAAGATTTTCCAAATGCGCATAGCAATCATTGGCCAGGGTTACGTGGGCCTTTCGATTTCGGTCGGAGCTTTCAAGGCTGGCCATCAAGTGATTGGCGTTGATTTATCTGAGCGAGTTGTAGAGCTTCTCAAGCGCGGGGGCTCTCATATCGAAGGTATAGATGCGAGTGATATTCAAGAAGGCCTGGCCTCCGGAAAATTCGAATCAACGACTGATTACAGAGCGATTAGCGATTGCGATGCCGTGATAATTGCGGTTCCTACTCCTATAGATGAAAACGAAAGACCAGATATCAGCCTTCTTGAAGATGCATCCAAGAGAGTTGGTCAGAACCTAAAGAGACCCACTTTGGTTATTAACGAATCGACATCTTTTCCGGGCACGCTACGAAATGTAATTAAGTCGATTGTCGATCGCGAATCAGGCTTCAAGAATCTTTATGCAATTTCGCCGGAGCGCGTGGATCCAGGTAATGAGCGTTTCGGGGTTAGAAATACTCCAAGGCTAGTGGGGGGTATCGACGAAGTATCCCTAAAGGCTGCGGTTGATCTCTATAGAACATTTTGTGATGAAGTGGTGCCCGTTTCCAGTCCGGAGGTTGCGGAAGCGGCGAAGTTACTAGAAAACACCTTTAGATACGTGAACATTGGATTCATTGATGAGTTTGCCACGATAATGAATGCGATGAATATTCCGATAGAAGAAGTAATCCAAGCTGCAAGTACAAAGCCTTACGGTTTTATGCCTTTCTATCCAAACATAGGTATCGGTGGACATTGCATACCGGTAGACCCTCACTATCTTCAGCAGGAAGCGGTCAAAGTTGGGTTACCAAGTAAGTTCATCGATTTAACTTCTGAGGTAAATTCTGAGATGCCTGGGCACTTGATTTCAGCTGTTGGTCGAAAACTAGGGGGACTGAGCGGAAAGAAATGTCTACTTATTGGTGTGACCTACAAACCAAATATCCCTGACACTCGAGAGACTCCTGCAAGTGAAGTTGTGCGGGAGCTAAGAGGCCAGGGTGTCGATGTGAAATGGCATGATCCACTTGTTGAGAAGTGGAATGGTGAAGAATCTGCCCCAGTCGATGGGCAATATGATTTCGGGATTGTTCTTGCTGCACATGACGCGCTAAATCTAAAGGGCTGGAAGGGCGCCCCAATTTTCTCAGTGCGCTCAGACAAACGGCATCCAGATTGGATTTCCTTGATTAATCTTGGCTCTGAAGTTTAGGGAATTCAACGAATGAAAGTCCTGCATGTCATAGCCAGGATGAATGTTGGGGGCACCGCGACCTATCTCCACAGTCTCATCAGTGGGCTCGATGAACGTGGCGTGGATGAGTTGTTAGCTGTTGGAAATGTGCCACCGAATGAGCGTGAAGACTCTCGACTAGAGGAATTGAAATTTAAGAGAGTTTTAAATATGTCAAGGCGATTGAGTTTTGGGGGTGATCTTCGCGCATATAGGGAATTGCGAACTTTGGTGGGGGACTTTAGACCAGACTTAATACATAGCCATACCTTTAAAGCAGGATTACTGTCTAGAGTGAAGAATTTTGGCGTGCCTATAGTGCACACTTTCCATGGACATCATTTGTATGACCCTGAGTTTGGCTGGGTCTCAAGGAAAGTAATGAATTTTGTTGAAAAGGTTTTGGACAAGAGGAGCAGAAAACTTCTAACTATCGGAACGAAAGTTGGAAGGGAGCTTCTTGAAGCAGGAATTGGAAGTTCATCTCAGTTTGTTTCTATCCCTCCGGGGATTGAGGAGCTTGGAAGAGTTAATCGAAGGGCAACTAGAGAGAAGTTTGGAATTGCGGAGTCCGCTTTCGTTGTAGTTTGGTTGGGAAGATTCACTCGAGTTAAACGTCCTGACCTCGTGCGGGAAGTCGCGAAGTTATTGCCTGAAATGGTTTTCGTGATGGCTGGAGATGGGGAGTTGTTGGATGAGGCAAGGGGCACAGCTCCTTCTAACTTAAAGACTGTTGGTGTTCAGAGCGCTGCGGAGATGTGGGGAATTGCCGATGTAGGGCTTCTTACTTCAGATAGTGAGGGTATGCCGCTTTCTGTGATTGAGGCCCAAATGTGCGGTGTTCCGGTAGTCGCAACCGATGTTGGCTCAGTTTCGGAAATAGTTGAAGATGAGGTGACAGGCAAACTAGTTTCGGGAATTCCTGCTGATTTGGCGTCCGCAATCTCCAGTCTCGTAGAGAGTCCTAACACTTTGCAGAGCATGGGAGAGGCCTCAAAGAAACGGGCTAAGAGTTTGTTTTCAAGAGAAGTTATGGTGAATCGACACCTAGAGGTCTATGAAGAAATCTTGGGTAAGATTAGTGAGTGAGAACTCTCGTTACTGGTGGGGCGGGATTCATTGGTTCTCATTTATGCGAACGCCTATTGGATATGGGCCATAGCGTTGTAGTTCTAGATGATCTTTCGACTGGCTCTAAAAACAATTTAGGAAAACTAACTTCAAGTAAGAATTTCGAGTTTATGGAGGGCTCGATTCTTGATGCTTCGCTCGTGAAGAAAGCGATGAGTGGAGTTTCGAATTGTTTCCACTTAGGTGCTGGCTTAGGAGTGCAGAGAATTTTGGAGCGCCCTCATGAGACTCTCAAGACAAATTTGGTTGGAACGGAGAATGTAGTCGAAGCAGCGCTTGCCAGCGGTGCGAAGATGTTTCTTGCTTCAACGTCAGAAGTTTACGGAAAGACCGAGAAGCAGCCTTTAACCGAAGACTCGGATCGAGTGCTTGGATCTCCCAATATTCTGCGCTGGGCATATTCAGAAGCAAAGGCAATTGATGAGACTTTGCTTGAGATGTTCCGGCAATCAGATGGATTGAGATATGTAGTTGTAAGATTCTTCAATACCGTGGGGCCGCGACAGTCGGGTGACTATGGAATGGTCTTACCTAGATTTGTCAGCGCTGCTCTTGCCAATAAGCCGGTGCGAATCTTTGGCGATGGTTCTCAATCTCGAGTCTTTGCCCATGTTCGGGATGCGGTTGATGGGGTTTTAAAGGTCTTCTTTGATGCACGTGCAGAGGGTCAAACTTTCAATATCGGGGGCGAGGAAGAGGTCAGCATCAGGGAATTGGCTGAGAGAGTGATAAGTGTGACGGGTTCGAGCTCTCGGATTGAGTATGTATCCTACGAAGATGCTTATCCGGCGGGCTTTGAAGAGACGATGCGAAGAGTCCCGGATACAACAAAATTGCGAACACTTACTGGCTGGAAGCCGAAATACAGCCTCGATGAGATCATCAAAGATATTGAGAATTACTTTAGGAGCAAGAGTTAGAAGTTTCAGTATTCGTGCCTTGGTCGGTGCGCTGCTTCTTGTATTTCTTCCACCACTTCCTTCCCAGGCTCTTGAACAGCGAGTCGTTGATGTAGTCCTTGCGACTTGGGCTGGGGCGGGAGCGCTGCCGGGAACGGTTAGTGATGTGCAGCGCGAGATTGAAGTGGTTGTGAAGCCAAGGTGGCGTGAGTTAACAACAGTCCAAGGCTCGACTACTGATAAGCGAATCGAGTTTGTTTTCGGGCAATCTGTTCCGACTCCGTTAGTTATGAATGTGCCGCTTCCATGCGAGCGAGTTGTGATTGCGTGGAGTGATGCCGTGCGCGAAGAGGCTTATCGAAGGCTTGGGGTAAGCAACTATGAGAATCGATATTTAGCGATTGTTACGCCCGCAAATGGATGTATTTGGTCGGGGTTGGCGAGCATTGGGTCAGCGGCGCAAAAGGGTGGAGCGGTGGTGCTCCATAACACCATTAAGGGATTTGTGATTGCCCACGAATTGGGACACTTGTTGGGATTGGGGCATTCGAATTTGATGCGCTGCCCAAACACAAATCCAGATGGGAGTTGGGATTCCTGTCGCGCGATTGAGTATGGCGGAGCGATTGATTTGATGAGCAACGTTGATGTCTCAACTCCGCTCTCGACTTATCACCAATGGCGGATGGGCCTAGTTGAGCCAAATGAAGTGATCCAATCTTGGGGATCAGAGACCGTTGAGTTAAGCGCGGTTGATGTGGCAGGTAAGGCGCGGGCCCTCTTTTTGCGAGATGGTGGGTCGACTTATTGGATTGAGTATCGCCGGGCTATCGGGTCACAGAAGGTTGGATTGGTGATTTATCGGACCGATCCTCCGCCCGGGGCAGCCGTGGTCTCTCCGAACCCTGCTGATGCCCTCCAGAACGCCTCTATGGCGGTGGGAACGGATATCTGGATGATGAACCTGGATAGCTACGTTTACACCAATTCCCAGTCTGCCGGTTCGCCATCACTTCCAAGTGGGCGAAAGTTAGTCCTTTCCTCGGGGGCGGTATCGATTACGCCAACGGTGACGAGCGAGAACTCGGTGTCGATTGCGATTGATCGGAGCGCGACGAAGATTTCAAGCAAGCCAGCTTTGGTGCCGGTAAAGAATTGGATTTCACCGGAGAGTTCGATTCTTGAATCCACTTATGTGAACCGAATTAATGCGGTCGCGGAGTATCAGGCCCAAGTAGATGGGCGAGAGGTGGCCCTTTCGACGCATTCCTCAAGTGATTGGCGGCCCACTTATTTAGATCCATTTACGCAACCGAAGATTTTGCGCCAGAAGGATCTTCCAGAAGGCGAGTACTCGCTATCGATTCGGGTTAAGGATTTATCTGGGGCGCTAAGCCCTTGGTCTGATCCAGTGAATGTGAAGATTGATCGCGGCTATCCCGTTGTTGGTAGCTCGGTATCGATTGAGAATTTTTCAAGCGCAGGATTAGGTGTTCGATTATTGGAGGCGAAAGATGATGGAAGTTCTTTATGTGCAACTCAGCTTGTAAATGAAGAGGGCTGGGTGGTTTCTCGTTCAAATGAGAAGAATCGACCGCTAATTCGAATTCCAGGGAGAGATATTGGCGCTCGGACCGTGAAGGCTTTTGATTGTTTGGGTAATGGAGTAGCGAGCGCTTTGGGTGGATCGATTGGCTTAGTTAAAGGCGCTGATCTAAAAGTTCGCGGTGAGTGGAGTTCTGCAGGTAAAGATTTTCCGAGTGGTTCGATTAGATGCGTAAAGAACTGTTCAACTTACTTGTTGGCCCGTGGAGCTGTGGGCGTTGTGCTTGGTTCAGGAAGCGCCCAAGTCCAGATTGGCTCTGGAAGCAAAGTAAAAGTTGACGCGACAAAGAGTGGCTCGAGCTATCGTGCTTTTGCGGCCGATACTGGAAATGCGCGAAAGACCGTTCGGGTGACGGGTAAAGGTTTTGTTTTGGTAGGAATCGCGCAATCGAAGTTGAGCTTTGGTCAAGCGGTAAAGATTGAGAGATCACCTTTAGTTGAGGATCTGTCTCTCAATGACCCAGCGCAGAGAGTATTGAGCCAATATGGCTTTAGGTCCGAGGATTTCTCATCTGAGTGGTCGGTAGTGCCGATGAGCCGCGGGACAACGCTTGAGGATCCGACTTTGGATTTATGCAGTGGGGTTTTCGAGTCAGAGTTGGGGCGGCGCGAGCGACGTCAGGTAATGGCCTTAAGGCCGGGAACTCCTTATCTCTTTTTATCGACTGAGACCGTTCGATATAGATCGCGTGCAGCCGGTGAGGCAGCGATAACTGAACTGAAGTTGAAGTGGCGCGATTGCCTAAAGAATGGTGGCGGGGTTGAGAAGTCGGGAAGTTTTGTTAAGTACTCATTCCTTGAGGTTCCAGAAAATGGCGCTGAATTAGTCGGCGAAGGAAGTCGATTGATTGTTCATACTGCAATCGGTCAAGGTGAATCACTTCGTAATCTCTTTGCGGTCTACCAATACAACGGCGATTTGTTTACTGGTTTGTATGTAGTGCGAGATGGGAAGGATACGTTTTCGAAAGCTGAATTATTGCGGTGGTTTGATGTTGCCGGCGAGATGGCCAACCGCCTACAGAGCGCGGTTAGTGGCGCTTAAAGACGATAGTTCGGTAGCTCCAAAATCTAAATAAAGTTCCAAAACCAACACCGATAATGTTTGCGGCGATGTTGTCGGCGAGCGCAGAATCAAAGCCGAGGACATAGCGAGAAATTGCTAAGCAGATCACGTTGAAAACCAGCGCGATTCCATTGATGATAAAGAAGAGCGTTACCTCGCGCTTAGCGCCAGTTCGCTGTCGATCCTTCCAAGTCCAGTTTCGATTTCCAGCGTAGGCGACGAGAATTGAAATAATTCCTGAGATGATCGAACCCGTTAGAGGTTTATTTGAAAGCGGGGCATTGTCTACGTGCACTAGAAGATTGAATCCACCAACTCCAACGACATATGCGATTGCGCCGACGCTAAAAAATTTTCCTAATTCGTGGCGGAGCGAATAGATCAATTTGATCACCGATAAAGGGTACTTAGGGGCTCGAAGGGCAGAGCCTTTATGTGGTAACCTTTCATCAAGAAATATCTTGATGGAGGAAAAATGGCTATTTCGCGTGAGAAGTTCTCCTCGCAGCTTGATAAGGAACTTCTCGAGAGGGCGCGCCTAGTAGCGGAGCGGGAGGGGCTCCAATTTCAATCGTTATTGGAGGCTGCCCTACGCGACTATCTAGATGGTCTCGAAGACGAGAAACCACGTCGCAAAGTAGTCGATGCACTTGCTGCGAGCCTTAAGGAGTTTGATGAACTCTATAAAGAGTTAGCTAAGTGAGTCAGAAGTTTCTCTACCCAACTGTCGTTGAAGCACTATCAATCCATAGCGTTCTAATCAAAATGTATGGGGGATCATCGGGATTGCGTGACGGGGGCCTTTTAGAGGCAGCACTTTTCCGGCCACAAACGGGCTACTACAAAGATATTGTCGAAGAAGCTGCGGCACTGATGGAGAGTTTGGCAACTAGTCACTGCTTCATTGATGGCAATAAACGAGTTGCCTTCGCAGTAACGGATGTCTTTCTTCGAATCAATGGATTCCAAATTCTTGCTAGTAGCTCTGAAATTTATAAGAAGATGATTGGTTTCTTTGAATCTGGAAAATTTGAATTTGTAGCGTTTGAACCTTATCTCCGTTCCATCGTGGTTGAATCGAGAAAGAAGTGACTAAGGCTTGGGTAGCCGGCGAGGTGCTGATCGATCTTCTCCCTTTCGGAAATGAGAAGAAAGCTGTAGTGGGTGGCGGAGCTGCTAATACTGCGAAGGCGCTCGCAAACTTGGGGATCACGACTTCCTTTATTGGTGGAGTTTCTAGTGACGAATATGGTGAGTTAATCCGGAAAGAGTTAGAGAGAGTAGACCTTAGCCGAGCGCTCAACTCTGACCTGCCCACAGCGCTTGCAATTGTGAGCCTAGATGCTGATGGATCTGCGAGTTATGAGTTTAGATTAGAAGGAACCGCAACTTTTGATTTTCGAAAGGATTGGCTTTCAAAAGATAGGCCTGATGTGCTGCATGTTGGGACACTTGCGACGATTATTGAGCCCGGAGCTAGCGAATTATTTGAGTGGGCGAGCGGGTTAAATGCCTCTGTTGTGTTTGATCCAAATGTCCGTCCGAGCGTTGTTCCTGATCGAAAGAAATATCGAGATGCGATTGAAAAATGGACAAAAATCGCTGCGGTCGTAAAACTCTCGGACGAGGATTTGGCTTGGCTTGGTTACGAGGGCGTTGATCACTTCTTCGAATTTGGCGCAAAGTTGGTCGTTGTAACCCGGGGGGCAAATGGAATTGATGGATACACCCAAAGTGGTCTTGTATCTGTTCCGGGTGTGGTCGTAGATGTGGTGGATACGGTAGGAGCGGGAGATACAGTCGGCGCTGTTCTTGTTGAAGGTTTAGTTAAATATGGTTTAAAGAATTTAGTGAGCGAACGGCTATTTGAGGTACTAAATCGCGCCGCGAAGGCGGCAGCGATAACTTGTACACGTGCTGGAGCTAAACCACCAACCCGAGAAGAACTGGAGCGTTCATGAGTATTCTTCATAATCTTGATGGTGGTGAAATCTCACTAGCAATTGATATTGATCAAGGGGCGCGAATTTCATCCATAAATTTTCGCGGGATGGAGTGCGCGGTTCCGTTTCGCGGCCAAACTTTGACTTGGGGTTGGTATGCGATGGCTCCGTGGGCAGGACGCGTAAGGGATGGCTTGATAAAGGGCTCTTCAGGCACGGGTTTTCAATTACCAACGAATTTGGCGCCACCTCATGCAATTCATGGATTTACTCTCACCAATCCTTGGGAAGAGCTCGGTAGCGGTTACTTCGGTATTGAATTTCCTGATCCCTATCGAGGCGCACGGCTAGAGCAACGTTTTGAGATCTTGGATAACGCTCTTCGCTGGTCGCTTGAATATGAAGCTGGAAGCTGTGAACTTCCATTTTGGATGGGATTCCATCCTTGGTTTCCGCGCGAATTAGAAAGAGGAAGCTCCGTTGAGATTGATTTTGCCCCAGGAAAGATGTTTGAGCGCGGGCCCGATTATCTCCCTACTGGAAAGCTTGTTATTCCCACTTCGGGGCCTTGGGATGATGCATTTACCGAGGTTCGAGGAGTTCCTCGTGTGTATTGGGAGGATGCCCTACAAATTTCAATCGAGTGCGATGCCCCATATTGGGTCGTTTACGACCAAGATCAAGATGGCGTTTGCGTCGAGCCCCAAACTGCACCGCCGGATGCAGCGAACCTGGGAATTGTCGGAGATTCATATATCGAAGCGCTCTTTGTATTTGAAGAGATTTAGAAATGCGTTCGCGTGGATGCGAATTTAGACTTCGCTGATGCGCCGGACTCTCGCAATTGGATTAACACTTCTAGTTTCTACTGCTTCCATTGAGTCGGTCTCTGCAAATGCACCGCGGGCGGGAGCAGCGTGTAAAAAAGTTGGAGCGGTTGTTCTCTCGAAAAGTAAAGAATTTACCTGTGTTAAAAAAGGCAGTAAGAGAGTGTGGAGCCGCGGAGTTAGCGTCAAAGTTGTTCCAAGTCCAACGCCAGTTCTGACAATTTCGCCAACACCGACGCCTTCTCCCGTTATCTCTATCCCACCGACTCCAGCCCCAACCCCATCTCCTTCACCAACTCCAACTCCAACCCCATCTCCTTCACCAACTCCAACCCCATCTCCTTCACCAACTCCAACTCCAACTCCAACTCCAACTCTAACCCCATCTCCTTCACCAACTCCAACTCCAACCCCATCTCCTTCACCAACTCCAACTCCAACCCCATCTCCTTCACCAACCTCAACAGTTAAGGAATACACCCGCACTGAAGTATCTCAACGCAATACCGCTTCAAGTTGCTGGACGATTGTTGATGGAAATGTTTATGATTTAACGAGTTGGATTAATTCCCATCCTGGTGGCCCTGGCGTAATTCGCTCGCTCTGTGGAGTTGATGGAAGCGCAAGCTTTAGGGCTACACATGGCAGATCTGCGCGGCCGAACAGCATTTTGGATGGTTATTTGCTGGGGCCGCTAAAGCGATAGCAAGAATTAGACTCTAAAGCAATTAGATTGGTAGTTTCGACAAATGATTGACCGCGCCCATCTCAAGAGACTTAACGCGATTGAGGAAGAACGCTTCTTAGCGCGGACGCCTAAGAGTCGCGAGCGATTTGAAGCGGCAAAGAAAGTAATGCCCGGTGGCGTACCGATGTCATGGATGACGAAGTGGCCTGGAAAGTATCCACTCTTTGTTGCGAGTGCGAAGGCTGCGCACTTTACTGATGTTGATGGAAATGAATATATTGATTTATGTCTCGGTGATACGGGATCGATGACCGGGCATTCACCTAGCGCGACCGTTGCTGCGATTAAGTCTCAACTTGAGCGCGGAATGACTGCGATGCTTCCAACCGATGATGCTGTGGCAGTATCGAGTGAATTAGCGCGTCGTTTCGGCCTTCCGTTATGGCAATTCACGGTTTCAGCAACTGATGCAAATCGCCATGCGATCCGCTACTCCCGGTTGATTACTGGAAAGTCAAAGATTGTTGTTATTGATCGCTGTTATCACGGCTCAGTTGATGAAACTTTTGCGACCCTCGATGCAAACGGTAAAACGGTGGTGCGAGAGGGAAATATCGGAGCCCCGGTACCGCTAGATGTGACTACTCGGGTAGTTGAGTTTAATGATTTGGCAGGAATGGGGAGAGCGCTTGCGGCCGGCGATGTGGCGGCGATTTTGATGGAGCCGGCGATGACCAATGTTGGAATCGTGCTTCCAGACGATGGTTATCTCGTTGCGGTAGGCGAGTTAGCAAAGAAATATGGCGCAGTCTGGATTATCGATGAGACGCATACGATTTCTGTGGGTCCTGGTGGAATGACTGCGGATCTTGGTTTGAAGCCGGATATTTTGACTATTGGTAAAGCAATTGGTGGCGGAATTCCTACCGGAACTTTTGGGATGACTAATGAGATTGCTTCACAGATCGCCAAGAAGACTGAGCGCGAGGTGATCGATACTGGCGGTATCGGTGGAACTCTTGCCGGAAATGCTTTATCGCTTGCGGCGATGAGGGCAACCTTGGTAGAGGTATTAACGGATGCGAATTTCAAGAAGATGATTTCCCTAGGAGATAGATGGTGTGATGGAGTTGATACGGCAATTCGTGAGTTCGGATTAACTTGGCACTGCAGCCGTTTAGGTGCGCGTGGTGAATATTTATTCCAATCGAGCGCTCCTAAAACTGGCCGAGAGGCTGCGAGCGCGGGTGACTTTGAGTTAGAGCAATACATCCATCTTCGTTTACTTAACGATGGATTCTTACTCACTCCGTTTCACAATATGGCGCTGATGTCGCCCGATACCAGCGAAGCTGATGTTGATGCACATACCGCTGCCTTTAGAGCTATGTGTCAAGAATTAGTAAGTAACTGAAGCTCTTCCGGGGCTAGTTCCACTACCTGCATAATCTCTTTGATCTGTTCTAACTTTGTGGCTGAGGCGATCGGGGTGGCAACGGTCGGTTGGGCGCGGAGCCAGGCGAGAGTGACCGCAGCCACGGAGCAATTCTTTGCTTTAGCAATCTGATCTAACTTTTCAAGCATTCTCCAGCCGCGATCATTTGCATAAGAGTTAGCTACGCCATTCGCACGAACGGATTCAACGGTAACTCCTGGGCGATACTTTCCAGTTAAGAATCCACGCGCTAAGCCGTAAAACGGAATCTGGAAGAGTCCATTTGCTTTCAATGTCGGCATAAGCGTCTTCTCGTAGTCGCGATCCATCAAGTTGTATTGATCTTGTGAGGCGATGTAGGTGCTTAGGTTGAGCTTTTTGGCGAGATCTAGCGACTCTTGTAGGCGCTCTGCGGTGAAGTTTGAAGCTGCGATATAACGAACTTTGCCGGCTTTAATCAGCGAGTCAAAGGCGCCGAGAGTCTCTTCAATCGGGGTGTCAAGATCATCTTGGTGGGCGTAGTAAAGATCGATGTAATCAGTTTGCAGGCGTCGTAATGAATCATCGCAAGCCGCCTTAATGTTTTCTGGTTTTAGGCCAGGTCGGGTATCTAGTTTTGAGACTTTGGTTGCGATTACCATCTTGGCGCGATTGCCGCGTCGCTTCATCCAATTTCCGATGATCGTTTCGGATTCGCCGCCAACATGGCCCGGAGCCCACTGGGAGTACATATCAGCGGTATCGATGAAGTTTCCGCCGTTATCGAAGTAGTAATCAAGTACAACTTCTGAGTTAGTGGCATCGGCGCTATAACCGAAGACATTTCCACCTAAACAGAGCGGGTGGACTTCTAAATCAGAGTTAATGAGTTTAATCATTGGGTAAGGCTATAGCGATAGAGGACATCACGCCCCCACTCCTTAAATCCAAGTGAGGTATAGAGATTTATCGCACTAGTGTTATCAGCATCAACATAGAGCATGGCGCTAAATATCCCCTCATAGCGAAGGTGCTTTAACCCTGCGATCGTGACTGCTTTGCCAATTCCACTTCCTTGGAAATTCGGATTGACTCCCATTATGTAGATCTCGCCGATTGGGTCATGATCATGTTCGCTCTCACCATCAGAGTGTTTATGAATGTGACCGCCATGAACTTTGGTCCAACAAAACCCAGCTATTTCGCCATTAATCTCAGCGATCAAGAAACCCTTGGGATTAAACCAATCTTCTTTAGTGCGAATCGCAAGATCGCGATCGCTCCAATTTGATTGTTCGGGGTGGCCTTGGAAGGCCTCATTATTTAATTTCAACCAGCTCTCGTTATCGATTCCAGGAAGAAAACTTCGGATGGGAATCTTTGAATCGATTTCTGGGATTGGATCAGTGAGGGAGCGGCGCATCTGGATGACGGTTCTGGAGTGCTTTAGACCGTTCTTTTCAGCCAAGTTCTTGGCTCCCGGTAGATCACCATGCGACCAGAGCCTTAACGTCTCGCCTGCGTAACTCTTTACGCTGGCGATTAATTCATCGCCGATTCCCTTGCTGCGATGTGCAGGTGAAACTACCAATTCAGCGCTCGGTCCTTCGACCTCATCAGTTAAATCTAAGTGGGCATAGCCGAGGACTTCACCATTTTCTTCGGCAAGTAAATGAAAATCTTCTTTATCGCCGCCGTGGCGGAGGTGAAGGAGAACGTCTTCAGCAACGGGAGGGATGCCATCGACATCGGTAGCCGATGCGATTAGCGCGAGGACTTTGTTTTGTTGATCAGGATTTAGATTTGAGTAGCGCGTAATCAAGAGCGTTCATCTTGGAGAGCAGCATCGCGACTGGTGTTGAAGCGATAGCCGACATTTCTAACCGTTCCAATAATGGCTTCAAACTCGGGGCCGAGTTTTGAGCGGAGGCGGCGGATATGAACATCAACAGTCCTTGTGCCACCGAAGTAGTCATAGCCCCAGATTTCTTGTAATAGCTGGGCGCGCGTAAAGACGCGGCCGGGGTGTTGGGCTAGATATTTAAGAAGTTCAAATTCTTTAAAGGTTAAATCAAGAGAGCGACCTTTTATTTTTGCAGTGTAGCTCTTCTCATCGATTATTAATTCACCGCTCTTGATTTCACCCGAGCTTGGGTCAGCAGCAACGCGGGCAGCTTCTAGTTTTCCAATCGCGACGCGGATGCGTGCGTCGACTTCGGCAGGTCCTGCGCTATCGAGGATTACATCATCAAATCCCCAATCAGCGCTCATTGCCGGCATTCCACCTTCGGTTGTAATCAAGATGATTGGACAACCAGCGCCAGTTGTTGCGATTAACTTCGAAAGCGCTTTGGATGAAGGTAAATCACGACGAGCATCGATAAACAAACAATCAACTTCTGGGATATCAACTAGAACGGAACCGACAGCGGGCAATATGCGAACTTGGTGCTGGAGCAAAGAGAGTGCAGGAAGCACTTCTGCGCTCGCGCCTTGCGAGTTCGTCAAAAGTAGAATGCGCGCCATAAGAATGGAAGAATACCCACGTGTCTGAATACCTTCCAATTCTCCTTATTTTCACGCTCGCGAGCGCTTATGGGATTTGGTATCAAGCAAGTCGCGGGAAGGTGAAGGCGAAGAGGCGAAGAGCGGATGTAAATCCTTTGGATGCGAGCGACTTTGGAAGTGATTTTGGATCGCGGGCAACATTCATTCAATTTTCTTCTGCTTTCTGTACTCCATGCCGAGCAACTCGAGCTTTGCTTTCGGATATAACCGCAGACCTAAATGATGTGAAACATATAGAGGTGGATGCGGAGAAGAACCTTGAGTTAGTTCGAAAGTTAGATATCCGTTCAACTCCAACAACCTTGGTTTTAGATAGCGATGGGGTAGAGATCGGACGGGCGATTGGGGCGCCGAAGCGGGATGAGATTCTTGCCACCATTGATGCGCTCAAATAGCTGCAAATAATTCGCAACTCGCTTACCTTCTAACTAGCCGCTAAAATTCCCTCACTATGTGCCAGGGGCTATTTACAAAACGTCGCGTCATTGATTTCTGCCGCGTAGCCTCACAGCTCTGTCTCCGCTAAGTCGTAGCGCAAATCCATCCATTCATGACTTACAAGGAGAGAAAATGTCTATTACAAATGTTCTAACTTTCAAAATAAATAGCGATGTGAAGTTAATCGATGCCCGCGGACCTCGTTTCGGTGCAGTCTTAACAACGCTCGTGTTGAGCGCTTTTATTGTGACTCAATTCTTACCGCTTCTATATTGGCAACTAGCGGTCTTTACCCTCGGGGCATTTCTTGGTTCATCACCCTATAGTTTTATCTATCGCAAATTTGTGAAGCCAAGGCTAAGTGATGATGTTCCAACTGAAGATGTTCGGCCACCACAATTTGCCCAACTAGTTGGCTTCCTATTTGCCATAAACGCAACTATTGCTTACACACTCGGTGCTTCAACACTTGGTTTGGTGATCATCAGCTTCGCGTTGGCAGCAGCCTTCCTAAATGCGGGATTCAATTACTGCCTTGGTTGCGAGGTCTATCTCTTGATTGTGCGGGCGAAAAGTGCGGTTACTTCGCGTAAAAATCACGAGGATTCATACAACCTACCGAGCCTCTAGAATTACGGGGTGGCAAATAAAGAGAAAGCTCATGAGTTACGCGAGAAAGGTCTTCGCTTAACTCCCCAGCGCGAGTTAGTTCTAAGCGCTGTTCGCGAGCTTGGCCATGCCACCCCAGAAGAGGTTGCCGAGAAGGTTCGCAAGATCCATCCCGGAATCAATCTCTCCACCGTTTATAGAAACCTTGAGACGCTAGAGAATGTTGGCTTAGTTCAACATACCCATCTTGGTCATGGTGGGGCTACATATCACGCTGCGGAAGAGTTAACCCACCTTCACTTGGTATGCGGAAATTGCGGTTCGGTAGGCGATGCCCCGATAGAGACGGCTGCGCAGTTTGTGAATGCGCTCGTTGATGAATATGGATTTAAGACTGATGTGACTCACTTTGCCATCTACGGAACCTGCCAAAACTGCGCGAAGAAATGACCGCTGTCTACGTTGAAGAGGGCCTAGATAAAGGCGCGATCTGGCATTTTGGTGAGGTAGCCAAAGAGCAGCGCGCACTAGCTGAAGGAAAAGCTTGGGCCGATTTCTCCCATCGAGCCGTAATTGAGATAAGTGGCGCTGATCGACTTACTTGGTTGCACTCGCTAACAACCCAGCACCTAGAGAAACTACAACCCGGTGATTGGAAAGAGGCGCTGATCCTCGACCCCCAAGGACATGTAGAACAGCAATTTTTCTTGGTAGATGATGGAAGTTCGACATTTATCCATCTAGATCAGGATAAAAGAGATTCGCTTATCTCCTATCTTGAGCGAATGAAGTTCATGCTCCAAGTTGAAGTTAGGGATGTATCGGATCAATATGCGATCTTCCGTGCGCCCGGAAAGAGCGATGATTTAGGTGGCCCTTATGCGCTAGTTCCGCGCGCTGAAGTTGAAGGAACAGCAAAGGCGTTTAATTCATCAAATCTACAAGTTGGTATTTGGGCGCTAGAAGCAGAGCGAATCGCTAGTGGCCGGGCGCGGATTGGATTAGATACCGACCATAAGTCGATCCCAAATGAATTAGGCGCATTAAATAAATCAGTTCACATGAATAAAGGTTGTTATCGCGGCCAAGAGACGGTGGCAAAGGTATTTAATCTTGGCCATCCACCGCGTCGATTAGTGCTTTTGCATTTAGATGGAAGCTCAGTTGATCTACCAAAACATGGCTCGCCGGTTTCTAATGAAGGTAAAGAGATAGGTTTTATCGGCTCGGTCGCCCGCCATCATGAGTTGGGCCCGATTGCCCTTGCGGTAATCAAGCGGACTACGCCGGCTGATGCAGTGCTTATGGCCGAAGGAATCTCGGCGAGTCAAGAGATCCTGGTGCCGATTGAATAGTTGGGCGGCTTAGTTAATGGAGATAATCACAACAGTTCTACTTATTCTCGCTACCCTTTTCTTTGGTCTAGCGATGTTGGGTTATGCCGCACGGATGTGGCGTAAGTTGAAACGAGGCGAGTAGTGGCATTTCAAATTCCAGAAGGTCTGCATCCTGATTTAAATCCACTTGCCTGGATGGTTGGGACATGGCGCGGTAAAGGTCATGGCGATTATCCTGATTCAAAGTCCTTCCAATTCGCCCAAGAAGTCACCTTTAGCCATGATGGTCGACCATTCTTAACTTACTTCTCTCGCTCCTGGGTTATCGATGACAATAACGAGATCATCAGCACCGCTGCATCTGAGACTGGATTTTGGCGAGTGAAGCCGAATAATCAGTTAGAGGTTGTTCTGGCGCACTCAACTGGAATCGCTGAGGGATGGGTTGGGCGATTTGATGGACCAAAGATCCAACTAGTGATGGATAGCGGGTATGCCGCACCGACCGCGAAGAGCGTGACTGAAGGACAACGCCTCTATGGATTAGTGGATGGTGAACTCTTCTTCGCTTATGACATGGCTTATGGTGGAAAGAAACTGCAAGCACATATCTGGTCGACTCTGCCGCGCGTGACCTCCTAATGGAGCAAGGCGAAGATTTACTTGAAGTAGTTCGAAATGAGATGGTCGAATCGATTCATGCTGGCCACTTATTGATTCTTGATAAAGATGGAGCGCCAATCCTTGAGTTAGGCGATTTGAAGTCTCCTCTTTATCCAAGGTCTGCTGTTAAATCGATCCAAGCTTCGGCGATGCTTCGCGCGGGGTTGAAAGTTTCACCAAAGGAGTTAGCGCTGATTTGCGCTAGCCATGCGGGAGGTGGTGAGCACCTTGATGTGGCCCGTTCAATTCTTAGCGGCGCTGGATTGGATGAGCGCGCGCTCAAGAACACCCCGGATAAACCACTTGGCGCTTCCGAGCGAGCGGCGTGGGGAGATAAGGCTGCCACTTCACTAGCTGCAAATTGCAGCGGTAAACATGCTGGAATGGTTGCGACCTGCAAAGTAAATGGTTGGGATTTGGGAAGTTATAAAGAGGTCTCACATCCACTACAGCTTGCCATAAGAGAAGAGTTCGAAAAGTTATCTGGTGAGGCGATTATTAAAGTCGGCGTTGATGGATGTGGCGCTCCGCTATTTGCGATTTCGTTATCTGGATTAGCTAAAGCAATTAGAAATCTAATTCTTTCGGCTGACCCAGTTCATCAAGAAGTTGTAACTGCATGTCGTGCAAACCCAGTTATGGTTTCTGGAGTTGGAAGGTTACCGACTGTTTTGATGGAGAAGGTAGATGGTTTGTTTGTTAAGGATGGCGCTGAGGGCGTGATGGTGATTGGAACTCGAAGTGGCGAAGTGATTGTTTGGAAGATGAGCGATGGCTCTCAACGCGGGGCGATGACGCTAGCTCTTGCAAGCCTTTCGCATCTTGGAATAGAGCTAGATATTGAGCGTGAAACCGTGCTCGGCGGAGGCGATGTTGTAGGAGAGATTCGCGCGAGTAAACTCGTGCGCCATGGCTAAACGCGCAAACCGGATCGCATCATTGATGCTCCATACCTCACCGCTTGAACAAGCGGGTACTGGTGATGCCGGTGGAATGAATGTTTATGTCGTAGAGAGCGCGAAGCGAATTGCTGAATCGGGTGTGAAGGTGGATATTTTCACCCGCGCCAATCGCCCTAATTTGCCAGAGGTAATTGAGATCGGGGATGGCGTAAATGTGGTTCATCTTGAAGCTGGGCCTTATGGAAGCGTTACAAAGGATGAATTACCCTCACAAATCTGTGCACTGATGTCTTCATACCTTCGTTATGAGCTACAGAAATCACCGGGTTATTACGACTTAATCCATTCGCATTATTGGATCTCTGGGCAGCTTGGTTGGTTGGTTTCCGAGCGATATGGGATTCCACTAGTTCACACAATGCATACGATGGCAAGAGTTAAGAATCAATCACTTGCTGAAGGCGAATCCCCAGAACCACAATCGCGAGCAATTGGTGAAGAACAAGTTGTTAAAGCATCCTCCGCTTTGATTGCAAATACCGCATCTGAAGCTGCGAGTTTGGTATCTCTCTATGATGCATGTCCCGACAATGTCTTCGTCGTATCACCTGGAGTTGATCTTCGTACCTATAAAGTAAATGGCGGCAAGAAGAGCGCGCGTGAAAAGTTATCTATGGGACAAGATCAATTGATGCTGCTCTTTGTAGGAAGAATCCAGCCACATAAAGGACCTGAGGTTCTAATCCGCGCTGTTGCGGAGATGGTGCAACACACTCCGATGTTACGTAGCAAATTACGCGCGGTGATTATGGGTGGACCATCCGGAAATGGTTCGAGTGAACCGGAAAGATTAGAGGCGCTAGCCAAGTTTCTTGGCGTGAGCGATATCGTCCAATTCATCCCACCGGTTGCCCATGAAGAGTTATCCGATTGGTATCGCGCTGCAGATTTAGTCTGTGTGCCTTCTTATTCAGAATCATTTGGACTAGTTGCGCTAGAAGCCCAAGCATGCGGCACCCCAGTAGTTGCAACGGCTGTTGGTGGTCTTCGCGCTGCGGTGGCTGATGGAATTTCCGGTGTTCTAGTAGATGGTCATAATCCAAAGGCCTGGTCGGCAACGCTCATGCGTTTACTTATGGAGCCGCAAAGAAGAGTTGTTCTCTCTATGGAAGCGGTAAATCACGCATCGCACTTTGGTTGGGATGCAACCGCGCGCGGAATCTTGGATGTCTATGACCAGGTGCTCTCAAAAGGAGCTTCGGCAAAACTTAGCGTGGTCTGATGAGCACGAGAGCAATGGCCCTTGCAACTATCGAGGAGTTCCTTCATTCCCACGATATTGATAATGAACGGAGTGACTCATCATTTCTTCTCACTCTTCCCGGAGAGCGAAAGCTTGAGACGCACTGTGCGCTTGTAGTTGGCGATCACTCAGTAAGTATCAACGCCTTCATTATCCGAAAGCCAGATGAGAATGTTGAAGCAGTTCATGAGTGGCTATTGAAAAAGAATGCGACGATGTATTGCGTTGCTTTTGCGATTAACGAGTTGGGCGATATCTATCTTGTTGGAAGGTTGCCTTTCAATTCAATCACCGAGAAGGAGCTAGATCGAGTGATTGGCGCGGTGTTGCAATACTCGGATTCATCATTTAATCCATTACTTGAACTGGGCTTCTCAAATGCGATTAGACGTGAGTGGGCCTGGCGGGTCTCACGAGGTGAATCACTCTCTAACCTCAAAGCCTTTGAGCATTTGGTTCAGTCATAGATAAGTAAATAGAATTAGGCCATGTTCAATCTAATCCTGCTTCGCCACGGCGAGAGCGAATGGAATGCCAAGAACCTCTTTACGGGCTGGGTTGATGTGAAACTTTCAGCAAAAGGTGAGGAAGAAGCAAAGCGGGGCGGAGAGCTTTTAAAGGAGCGCGGTTTACTCCCCGACCTTGTTCATACCTCGCTACTTCGCCGGGCGATTCAGACGGCGAACTTTGCCCTTGATGCATGTGATCGCCATTGGATTCCAGTTCGTCGTTCATGGCGGTTAAACGAACGCCATTACGGAGCCTTGCAAGGGAAAGATAAAGCCCAGACTCTTGCTACCTATGGTGAAGAACAATTCAAATTGTGGCGCCGGTCTTACGATGTTCCACCACCCACGATAAGCGATGATGATCCTTATTCACAGGCGCAAGATCCGCGCTATTTAGATCTAGGCAATGAAATGCCTAAATCGGAGTGCTTGAAGGATGTTGTAACCCGCATGCTTCCTTATTGGGAGAGCGCGATTGTTACGGATTTGAAAGCAGGAGCTACAGTTCTTGTGGCGGCGCATGGAAATTCGTTGCGGGCGCTCGTGAAACACCTAGATGGAATCTCCGATGGCGAGATTGCTGAGCTCAATATCCCAACCGGAATTCCGCTTCACTACGTTTTGGATGCGAATTTAAAGCCAACTAAAGCGGGCGAGTATCTAGACCAAGCGGCAGCTGCCGAAGCAATTAAAGCGGTAGCAAATCAGGGTAAGGAGTAGAAAAACTAGAAGTCGCTTAGGAACTTTCCAGTTACCTGGTAATAGACGCGACGGGCGACCGAGACGGCGTGGTCTGCGTAGCGCTCGTAATATCTTCCAATCAGCGTTACATCAATTGCAGTCTCAATTCCATGGGCCCAATCATCGCTAAGTAGAACTTGGAAGAGTTTTCGATGGAGTTGATCCATCGCATCATCATCTTTCTCGAGCTCTACAGCTTTCTCAACATCCTTAGATCCAATCACTTCAGCAGTTTTCTTTGCAATTGTTGAAGCGACCTTCCCCATCTCTTCGATGGTCAGAAGAAGCTCTGAGGGAATGGCGCCATTGGGATGGCGAAGTCGAGCAATCTTTGCAACGTGATGAGCCATATCGCCCATACGCTCCATATCCGCGGCCATACGAAGGGCGGTTGCTAAGGCACGCAAATCAGATGCAACTGGTTGTTGACGTGCGACGATGTCGATGATTCGTGCATCAAGTTCATGTTGGAAATCATCAATCTTG
>Ga0194129_10002134_pt1 | contig 30263 bp, 12 predicted proteins | sample TA2KigCa35mmetaG_FD_150862 | JGI IMG/M metagenome (GOLD analysis project Ga0194129, IMG submission 150862) | Freshwater microbial communities from Lake Tanganyika, Tanzania - TA2015038 Kigoma Deep Cast 35m | ecosystem: Environmental > Aquatic > Freshwater > Lake | place: Tanzania: Lake...
ACGAAGACGACGAGCACGAAGACGACGGGCACGAAGATGAAGGGCACGAAGACGACGGGCACGAAGACGACGAGCACGAAGACGACGGGCACGAAGACGACGGGCACGAAGACGACGAGCACGAAGACGACGAGCACGAAGACGAAGTGCACAAAAACGACGAGCGCGAAGACGACGAACGCGAAGACGACGAGCACGAAGACGACGAACGCGAAGACGAGAGCGAGGCGGCAGGGAGCCGTGTCTGGTGTCGATGACGACCGAGAGGCCTTCAGTGTGTCGCGGCGCGATGCTGTGTGAGTCCGTGGACAGGCGAAGCGACCCGCGCGCCGCAGCCAGTGAGGACGACGAAGCGAGCACGATCGACTGCGGGGCCCGGGTCGCTTTGCCGTGCTGGGACTCCGAGAAGCGCCGGGGGTCCTGGGGGCCGGGCGCGACCGGCCCCCAGGTCGCGCCGAAGGCGAAAGACAGCCACGCTGATCCGCAAGCAAGACAAAGACGACGACGGCGAAGACGACGGCAGCGGGGCGCAGTCTGGGGCAGACGACGGCGCGAGCCGCGAGCCGCGAGCCGCGAGGCGAAGAAGAAGAAGAAGAAGAAGAAGAAGAGGGTGCCGCATCGCGCGCCCCGTTCGTGCGTCTTCACGCAACCTCGAGCCGGACGCTCAGCCCGAGGAGCATCAGAAGGCTCCCCTCGCTCGGGCACACGACCTGCTCAAGGGACGCTCGCGCCAAGACGGCGCCAACCAGGGAGGAAGTCATGGCACTGGTCCGCTGGAACCCGATGAAGGAGGACGAGGGCATGCAGCGTCGGTTCGACAACCTGTTCGGCTCGACGATGGGGCCGATGGGCGCGGCGGGCTCGATGGGCGCGTTGCCCGGCCCGCAGCCGCTCGGGCTGTGGGGCAGCGAGCAGCTGTCGGAGAGCGACTGGACGCTGGCCGTGGACGTCGCTGAGACCAACGAGGGCTACCTGCTGAACGCCGAGCGGCCCGACGTGAAGAAGGACGATGTCAAGCTGGCGGTGCAGGACGGCGTGCTGACGTTGTCGGGCGAGCGCCGCGCCGAGCAGGCAGAGAAGGGCAAGCGCTACTTCCGCGTCGAGCGCAGCTATGGTCGCTCCGAGCGGAGCTGCGCGCTGCCGACGGCGGTGGATGAGAACAAGAGCACGGCGTCGTTCCAGAACGGCATCCTGCACGTGATGGTGCCCAAGACGAGCCCGGGGTCGGTGTCCGGTCGCGAGATCCGCATCGCCTGAAGGGCCGACGAGGAGACCGGCAGCCCGGTCTCCTCGTCGGGCTCCGACGTGGCGCAGGGGACCACGTCGTGCGCGTCGGCGCGGGGGGCCTCGACGCCGCGTCACGTTCCTTGCGAGGGGGGAGAGACGGCGGTGATGATCGTGCGGTGCTGGCCCTCGCGCTCGCCCTGCTCGTCACCACCGCCGTCGACGGCGAACCTGGCCCTGCAGGGGTGCAGCTGGGCCTGTCCGCCGGGGGCGGCGTCGTGGGGGGCGACGCCGTGGCCGGTGTCGACGTCGTCATGGGCGTCGGCACCGCGCCTTTTTCGTTCTTCGTCCGCGCCCCGTTGATCCTGCGCCTCGTCGACCGCGCTCCGGTCGTCGACGCCGCCGCGCCGTCGTTTTGTCGCGCGCTGCGCTGCGAGGAGCTGTTGCAGGGCGAGCGCCTCGACCCCACCGCGCTGGCCCGCCTCGTCGACGAGATCCGCCTGTTCTCGCCCGGCGACCCCGTGCGCGCGCGCGCCGGTCGCCTGCTGGTGACCATCGGCGACGGCAGCGTCGTCGACCGCTTCACCACCGCCGCCAGTTGGGACCGCCGCACCAGCGGCGCGCTGCTGGCGCTGCGCACGCCGTGGCACCACGCCAGCCTCGACGTCGTCGTCGCCGACGTGCTGTCCCCCGCCGAGCTCGTCGCCGCCCGCGTCGAGCTCGCCCCGCTGTCCGCCGGCGGCGACGACGGCTTCGCGCCGCTGCGCGTGTCGCTCGACGCTGGGCTCGACGCCTTCGCGCCCACCACCGCCACAGACCGCAAGGGCGAGTCATCGCCGCGCGCGCCGACGCGCCCGGTGTCGACGAGCGTCCTGGCCACGCGGCTGGTGCTCGGCGACGGCGTGTGGTCGCTGTCGCCACGGGTGCTGGCGGGCGTCTCCACCGGCTTCGCCCCCGACGGGGGCCCGCGCTGGACGCCGGGGCTGGGCGCCGGCGTTGGCCTCGACATCGGCGTGCGCACGCTGCCGGCGCAGGTGCGCGCGCGCGCCACGGTCGGCGCCGGCACCGACGGCTTCCGCCACGCGCTGTTCTCGACCCTGTACCTCGTCGAGCGCCGTCGCGCGCTGCTCGGCGCCGGCACGGACGGCGACGGCGACGGCGCACCGATGGGCCTCGCGCGCGTCCCCGCGCCGGCCGGCGTCTTCTTTGACGGGCGCATCGAGGCGAGCGTGCTCGACGCGGTGGCGCCGCTGGTGCGGCTGCACGTGGGCCCAGCGCCAGGCGAGAGCGTGCTCGAGGCGGGCGTCGTCCTCGACGAGGGCCCGCTGCGCCTGTCGCTGCTCGCGCAGCGGCGCGGCCTCGCCGGCGCCGCCGACGTCGTCGAAGCCGACCTCGCGCGCTTCCCGGTCGTCGGCGTCGTCGAGGCGGCCGTGCGCGTGTGGGGCCCGGTGTCGGTGGGCGGCCGCTGGCTGCGGCTGCCGCGCTTCGCCGGCGACGGCGCGCTGCGCATCGACGACGACGTCTGGGGCTTCGTCGCCATCGACGGCCTGTTCGCGTTCCCGTGACGACAGCGCGACGACGACAGCGCGACGACGACAGCGCGACGACGGCAGCGCAACGGCGACAGCGTTCCGACGACGTCGGCCTGTCGAAGACGTGTCGCGGCGGACAGGCGAAGCGACCCGCGCACCGCAGCCAACCTCGACGGCCAAGCGAGGATGATCGACTGCGGGGCCCGGGTCGCTTTGCCGTGCTGGCGCTCCCAGGAGCGCCGGGGGGCCTGGGGGCCGGGCGCGACCGGCCCCCAGGTCGCGCCGAAGGCGAAAGAAGGTCAGGCGAAGGAGCACGTCCCGCGACAACGCCGAACACGACGACGCCGGCAGCGGGGCGCAGCCCGATCGAAGAAGCACCACCCGACGACGCCAAGAGCGGGGCGCAGCCCGGTCGAAGAAGCACATCCCGCGACAACGCCGAGCCCAACGACGCTCAAAGCGGGGCGCAGCCAGCAAGCGCAACGAAGAAGCTCAACGCGCGATTTTGCGATTGCACAACGTATTGTGCACATGCACATTACAGAGATGGCGAAGAAGAACCGCGCCGATCTGCCGCTGGGCGAAGAGCTCCTCGACCGCAGCGTGGCCCTGCTCGAAGGACCGCTGAACCGCCTCGTCGAGCGCGCGCTGAAGAGCCGCGTGGTGCTCGTGCCGCTGGGCGTGTCGTTGAAGGTCGCGCTGAAGGCGGCGGCGCTGGTGGTGCCGCCGCCGCCGTGGTCGCCGTCGTCGGCCGCGCCGGCTGACGCGAAGAAGGAGTCGCGATGAGCCTCGTCGCCCGCATCGCCGCCCGCGCCGGCGTGCTCTCGGCCGTTCCCGACGCCGTCGCCCGCGGGGCCGGCGCCGTCACGCTGGCCCGCTGGTCGCTTGCGCGGCAGCCCGCGCCGGTGGCGCCGTCGTCGGCCGAGGTGATCGCCGTGGCGGGCGCGGCGAAGCTGCTGCGCTACCGCGCCAAGCCCGGCGTCGCCCTGTCGAAGGCCCCGATGCTGCTCTGCCCGAGCCTCATCAACCGGCTCTACGTCCTCGACCTGATGGAGAACCTGTCCGTCGTCGACGCGCTGCTGTCGGCGGGCCACCCCGTCTACGGCATCGACTGGGGCGACCCGGGCGCAGCCGAGCACGGGCTCGACCTCGAGGGCTTCGTGCTCGGGCGCCTGCGCTCCTTCCTGCAGACGGCGTGCAGCGACGCCCACGTCGAGCGGATGGCGCTGCTCGGCCACTGCCTCGGCGGCACCATGGCCACCACGCTGGCCGCCGTCGACGACGCCCACGTCGAGAGCCTGATCCTGCTCACCGCCCCGCTGTCGTTCCACGACGGCGGCATGCTGTCGGCGTGGACGCGCACGCCGCTGTTCGATCCGGCCGACCTCGTGCGCGTCGTCGGCCACGTGCCCGGGTGGGTCACGCAGCCGGCGTTCGCGGTGCTGAAGCCGCTCGGCCAGACCACCAAGGCGCTGCGGCTGTGGCAGTCGCTCGGCGACCCGAAGTTCCTCGAGATGTTCCGCTGCCTCGAGACGTGGATCAACGACAACGTCGCCATCCCCGACGCGTTCTTCGTCGACCTCGTCGGCAAGCTGTACCAGCAGGACGCCCTCGCCCGCGGCACGCTCGCGTTCTCCACCGGCCCGGTGCGGCTCGACGCGGTGAAGGTCCCCGTGCTCGCCCTCGCCGCGGCGCAGGACCACATCGTGCCGCCGTCGTCGGCGCTCGCCCCCGTGGCGCGCTTCTCGTCGACGACGAAGCGCTGCGAGCAGCTCGACGGCGGCCACATCGGCGTCGTCGTCGGCGGGCTTGGACGCAAGCGCCTGTGGCCGCTGCTCGTGCAGTGGCTGCAGACCCCGCGCGCCGCCGACGCCCGCGCCGCCTGACCAGCCGAACGACGAGCCGCCGTCGACAGACACCTTCGTCGACGTCCGGCCCCTTCCCCGCCGCCCCCGCGCCGCGCGCCGTGGCGACCGACGACGCCGACCGCGTCGACGACGAGGGGGCGCCGGGTCCGTCGACGTGACGCCGACGGCGCAGGGTCAGGCGCGCTGCGCGACAGCCTCGATCAGGTGGTGCGCCCCCGGGGCCAGCTCCCACGACAGGTAGCGCCGGGGCAGCCCGGGGCAGATCCCGTCGGTGTCGTGATCGACCAGCGCGACGCTGCCCCCGGTCGTCGCGGCGCCGGCGTAGAAGCGCGCGACGAGCTCGTCGATCGGCAGCGCGGTCGCGCTGCGCGCCGCGCCGGGCGCGATGTGGGTGGCTCGTCGTGGCCGCCGTGGAGGTGGTCGTCGTCGCGCTCAGGCGGGCCCGGGCGCCGCGTTGGCGTCGGCGGGGGCGGCGTCGCCGGCGTCGACGGACGCGGGGGCGGCCGTGCTCCCGTCGGCGGGGCCGGGCAGGAAGCCGCGGCGCTGGATGGTCTCGCCGATCACGTCGCGGAAGACGCCGAAGTAGGCGCGCAGATCGTCGCCGGTCAGCCCGTGCTCGGGCACCCACGTCGACATCTCGAAGCGGAAGCTCTTGTCGTCGCACACGATCTTGACGATCGTCTCGGCGTTGATCCCGGCGACGTCGGCCCCCAGCGGCGCGCACGGGCCGCTGCGCCAGCGCGGATGCAGCCCCTCGTCGTCACGCGAAAACGTCGACCACACCTGCAGCATGTTCGACGCCGGCAGATACGCGCAGCCGAAGTCGGTCTGCTCGGGGTGCGTGCACGTCCGCCAGCTCAGGTCGGGCGACGCCTCGCACTTGTAGCCCTCGCGCTCCACCACCGCGACCGCGGCGCCGTGGATGTCCTGCGGCGGCGCGCCCCGGCGCACCACCGCCGGGGTGGCGCACGACGACGACAGCGCGAGGACGACGAGGAGCGACAGCGAGCAACGACGCATGGGGACTCCCGACCGCAGACGACGACCCGCGACCGCCCGCGGACCCGCGCTGCCTGCGGCAGCTTCGCGTCCCGACCGGCGTCACGCAAGCACCCAGCGGGCGCCAGGCTCCGCCGCGTTGACCCCGCCACCGACGACCCCGATGCTCAAGGCCGCATGCGCCACTCTCCACCGCACCCCGCTGCTGCCCTGCTCGGCGTGCTGCTGTCGTCGGCCAGCGACGCCGGCTGCGGCGCCGACGACGCCAGCGCCGACGTCGTCGTCGAGCGCGAGGGACCCGACGCCGGTGACGTGTTGCCAGACGCGGGCGACGTCGTCGACGCGGGGCACGTCGTGGACGCGGGCGACGTCGTCGACGCGGGGGACGTCGTGGACGCGGGCGAGGTCGTCGACGCGGGCGACGTTGTCGACGCCGGCGACGTCGTGGTCGACGCCGGCGCGCCACCGGAGCCCGAGGCGGACTTCGCGTCGCTGCCGTGGGTGACGGGCGACGACGTGGGCTTCGGCGTGGCGTTCAAGGACTCGGGCAACCCGCGCGGCGCGGACGTCTTCGTCGGCTACGGCGGCTACGGCGTGACCCGCGATGACGCCTGCGCGTGGACGACGGCGTTGTACGCAGCGACGCTGCGCGCTCGCGGCGTGCGCTACGTGTACTGCGTGCAGGGGCCGGCGACGGTGGGCTACGTGGGGCTCGAGATCGGGAACTCGCGGGTGGCGCGGCGGATCGTGGCGCAGGTGGGTCCGCGCACGCGCTTCGTGCTGGTCGCGGCGCACTCGAGCGGCAGCTTCGTCGCCCACGAGCTGCTGCGGCAGCTTCACGACGGCTTCGACGACGGCGACGTCACCGCCGACCGCGTCGTCTACTTCAACCTCGACGGCGGCGCGGCGGGGCTGTCGTCGTCGGTGGTGGCGCGGCTGCGGCGCGCGTACTTCGTCGGCGCCGTCGACGGCCGCACGCAGACGCCGTCGCCCAACCGCGACACGATGGTGGCGCTCGGTGCGTCGTACGGCGGCGACGGCGCCTACCTGGCGCTCGACGCCACCGGCTCGGGGTGCGCCGCCGGCGGGACGTGGTGCGTGCACATGGCGCCCATCACGACGCGGCCCCACGACCCGCAGGGGTCGGACACCGCGCGCGACTACGGCGACTTCGCCGGCCGCGCGGTGACGACGGCGTGGCTCGACGCCGTCGAGGACGAGGCCGGGCTGCTGCCGCCCTGAACGCGCGAGCGAGCCGGCAGCGGCTATTGCAGCTCGATCACGCTCAGCTCGTCACGGTCTTGCACGAAGAGGTGCTTGCCCACCGACAGCATGGCTTCCTCGAGACGGATGCTGCCAGGCAGGCTGACGACGAACGGTGCCGAGGGATCGAGCGTATTCAGGATCACGCTGCTCGGCTCGTCTGCCGAGAACACGTGGTCGCCGGAGGCCACGATGACGGCGCCCCCGACGGTGGCGCGACCAAGCAGTGTCGGCGTCACCCGGTTGGTGGCGAGATCGTAGATCCGCAGCGAGCCCGTGCCCGTGCTCGTGGAGCCGCCCACGAACAGCTGGCTTCCCTGCACCGTCACGGCGCCGGCGAAGTCGGTGTTGGCGATCGAGCCGGCGAGGGTCGGGCTGGCTCGCGCTGCGATGTTGACGACGCTGATGTCGGTGGAGTTTGCGCGGGTGATGTAGAGGTGGTTGCGGTGGAAGGTGATCGAGCCATCGCGAAAGCCGGTGCCGTTCGGCAGGCCGAGGCTCGCCACGCTCGTGTTCGTCGACAGGTTCAGCACCCGTAGCTCGTTGCCCGTCCGCGCCTGGCCGCCGGTGTCGGAGAGGAGCACGTACGCGAAGGGCCAGCGGACGTGGAGCGCGTTGGCGCTCTTGGCGACGCCGTAGCTGGTGAGCCCGAGATCCTGGAGAACCCATCCTTCGGTCGTCAGCTTGGTGGTGCCCCCACCAGCGCTGAAACGGTAGGTACGCAGCTCGTTAGTCTCGGCCACGTAGACGGTGTCGTGGGTCTGGAAGAGCATGCGGTGCTCGGTCCCATCACTGATGTCGTTGTCGCGCAGCGACGGGCTCGCGGGGCTGTCGACACGGTAGAGCGCCACCCCACTGCGGCCGGCGATCAAGAGGTTGCGACCGCGCAGCGCCATCGAGCCGCCACCGTTCACCGAGTCGCCGAAGCGCCCATCGATCGCGGCGGTGAAGTGCGCGATCTCGCGCGGGCGCGTCGGCCGACCGACGCGGTAGACGCGCAGCCCCGTGCTGTCGTTGGCCTCGAGCAGCAGGTTGTTCGCGACCGCCAGACGCCCGGTCAAGCCGATCTCACGCGGAACCGTGCAGTCCTCACGCTTGACCACCAGCGCGCCGGCGTTGTCGCAGATCTGGAACGTGCTCTGCCCCGCCGTCGGCGCCTCGCCAAGGATCTGCGGTCGCTTGCTGATGGAAGAGCTCGAGAACGTCTCGGTCTTCACCGCCAGGATGCGATGGGTGGTGTTGTCGCTCTCGGCGATGAACATCACCGGACCGGCAACGGTCAGGGCGCGTGGCTGCCCGCTCACCTGCGCCACCGCGGCGGCCTGATCCTGCGTCACCGAGACCGTGCCGCCCGGAGCCGAGTGCACGCGAGCCATCCCGTTCTGCGCGATGTACACGAGGTGCCCGTGGGCCTCGACATCCCACGCCGTCAAGAAGCTGAACGCCGACTCATTTGTCCGCACCGGCTCCGCGGGCCTCGAGATGTCGATGATGTCGAGCACACGGGGCGCCGGGGTGTTGCCGATCTCGCCGGTGCCGACGTAGGCAAAGTTCCCCTGCAGATCGAGCGAGATGGCACTGCCCTTATCGCGGAAGACGCAGTTGCTGCCCGGACAGGGCGGGTTGTAGATGCCCGTCGGGCTCAACGAGACGACGCCCGACTCGTTGGTGAGGTTGCCGGACGAATTGAGCGTGAAGAGCAGCACGCCCTCGCGCTCTGCCGCCACCGCCAGCAGTCCTGGGCGCACTGCCAACGCGGTCGCGAAGTCCGTGCCGGCCACGGCGGCGGCATTGAACGACACGCTGTTCACCAGCGTGATGGACGTGGGGTCGGCGATGTTGAAGGTGCGGATCAGGGAGCCGTCGCTGACGAAGGCGCGCTCACCGAGGATCTCAAGGTCAAGCGCGCGCGCGTTGACCCCTGTCGTGGACGCAAAGGAGCCGACGAGCACGACCTGCCCCGGGTCGCTGACGTCATATGCCGCCAGGCCGCTCGAGCTGCACGTAGCGGCGTTGTTGCACCCGAATGCCACCCACGCGATCCCATCAGCCCACGCAACCGCGCGCGCGCGGCCAGCGCCAGGCATCGCCGTGGCCGACGCGAAGATGAGCGGCGTGTCGCTGGGTACGACCTCGGCGCCAAAGCGTTTCAAGGCTCCCGGACCAACGTCGTCGACGGCGCGGACGGCCACGAACACCGGCGTGCCGTTCGGCAGACCGGTCAGGCGCGCGGTGGTCGCCTGGCCGACGTCGACCGGGCTCGCCCCCTGATCGGCATACACGCCATTGTACTCCGACGTGATCGTGCTGTTGAGTGGTCCATAGAAGACCTCGACGCGACGAATGTCGTCACGGGTGGTGTCGAGGTCGTCCGCGTTCCAGCGCAACGTGATCTCACCATTGCCGGGGTCAGCGATGAGACTGGTGATGATCGGCCGGTTCGGATCGAGCCGGACGGTCAAGACGTCCTCGCCGCTCAGGTTGCCCGCCTGATCGACGGCGCGCACGCGGACGCGGTTCTCGCCGGTAAACAGCGACAATGACGGCACGCTCAACGAGCTGGTCCCGTTCCACCGGCAGGTCGTCCCCACCTGCGTCGTCCCGACCGGGCAAGTCGTGTTGGGAAAGATCAGGTCGTACGGCGTGCTGGCCCGCAGACCGGAGCCGCTGTCGGTGGACTGCGCGAGCAGCGGCGCGATGGTGAACGTCGACGCGGTGACGGTGCTGTCGCCGTCGAACTGCGGGTCGGTAGGTACCGTGGTGTCAAGGCGGATCGCGACCGCGGCGAGGCTCCCGCTGACGTTACCAACGTCGTCGGTGAAGCGCGCCCGCACTGTCTTGCTGGCATCGCCGCCCGAGAGCGTGAACGGGTAGAGCACGCCGGCCACCGGGACGAAGCTGAGAGCATCGTTGAACGACGTGAGCTCCGAGAGTTCGACGCGGACCACGTCGGTGGACAGCGTGCCGGTCACCCGGGCGTTGATGTTCACGGTGCGGGTGATCGTGCCGCTGGGGGTGCCCGTCAGCTCGAGCGTGAGTCCGCTGAGCGACACCGCGTTGTCGAAGACAACGGTGTCGGTCGATGGGCTCGCCGTCCGGTTTCCGACGGCGTCCTCGAAGCAGGCGTGGATCGTCTTGGTCTCGTTTGTCGTGTTGAGGAGATTCACGGTCAGGGCCGTGCCGTAGGCGGCAGTCGCACAGTCGAGCGCCGCGAGGCCGGTGCGGTCGGCGAGGGCAACGCGCACGGCGTCGCCGACGCCGAGCGGCACCGACGGGATGATGGCCAGCGCGCTGGAGACGTTGGTCTTGTTGTTCCCCTTGTCGGCGACCGCGATGGTCAAGCCGGCTGGCGCGGCCGTGTCGAGAACGATCTGGTCGACGGTGGAGGTGATGTTACCCGCAGCGTCACGCAAGCAGGCGGTGACGACCTTCACCCCGTCGCCCGCTGACAGCGTCAGCGCGTTGGCGATCGTCTGGGGGCTCACACCGACGCTGCTGTAAGTCGCGCTCGCGCAGTTGATCCCTTCGCCGAGCGCGAACTGCGTCGCCTCGCCAGCGCCACTCGCGAACGTGATCGTGACCGCTGGCGTCGTGTCACGGGTCGTGGTCGCGCCGGCCTCGAGGCTCAGCGAGACACCCGATGGAGCGCTGGTATCGAGTGTGATCGTGTCGCTGCGGCAAGGCGACGACACGTTCCCGGCGAAGTCCTTGACACAGACCTGCACGGTGCACGTTCCGCCGGGGCAGTTACCCGCGTTCAGCGTCGCCGTCGTCGTCGGCGAGAACGCCGCGAAGCTCTCGGTGTCTGCCGTGCCGTCGATCGCCACCTGCATGAATTCGGCGGCGGTCGCGGTGATCGCGAGCGCGACCGAGACGCTGTTCGTCGCCGACGCGTCGCCGTTGATGACCACACTCGCGATGGTCGGCGGGTCGCGGTCGAGGATGATGGTGTCGCCCGCGGCGGCGGACTCGTTGCCCGCGTCGTCGCGGAACACGGCGAGGACGGTCTTCACGCCGTCGTTCGCGGCTCCGGTCAGGTCTTCGATGGTCACGCTCTGCGTGTGTGGGAACGTGCGCGCGACGAAGCCGGATTGGGGTCCGGCATCGGGCGTGATGATGCTGAGCTGCGTGGCGCCGACGGCAGAGAACGTCACGCTGTTCGCCGCGATGGTCGTACGCTCGGCGCCGCTCGCGATGAGCACCGTCGCGTTCGACGGCGGCGTCGTGTCGAGGGTGATGTTCTGCGGCGCGAGGTTCGTCTCGTTGCCGGCCCGGTCGCGCACGATGGCGTTGATGGTCTTGGTGCCATCACCCTGCGACAGGAGCAGGAACGTCTGTGACGTCGAGGTGAATGGCACGAAGAAGGCGCCGACGAAGCCGCTGTCCTCCGAAGCCATCAGCTCGACGATGTCGGTGGAGGCACCGCTGAGCGTGAGCCGTACGTTGGTGTTGCGGGTGAGCACCGACGACGTCCCGCCCGCCGCCTGCCCGGTCAGGACGAGCGTCGCCGACGGCGCCGTGGTGTCCACCGTGATGTTCACATTCGTCGATGGCGACAGCCGGCCCGACGCGTCGCGGAAGCGCACTCCGATCGAGTTCACCCCGATCAACAACGTCGGCGTAGTGACCTGATCGTCGAAGGGCACGAAGGTCTCGGTCGAGGCGACGGTGAGGCCTACATCCTTGACGAAGCCGTTGGGGTTCGGATCTTGCGCCTCGACCGCGATCTTTGGCGTCGTTGTCTTGCTGAAGAGGTTGCCGCTCGTGTCGGTGCGGCACGTCGCGCAGGTCGCCGAGAGGTTCAGCGGGTTGGTCAAGTCGACGTTCACCGATGCCGTGGCCGTACCGACGTTGCCGGCCGGGTCACGCAGGCAGGCAGTGATTGCATGGCTGCCCTCGCCGCTGCCGAGCGTCAGCGAGCCGAGGTTCACCGACGCCGTCGAGGTCGTGGCATAGCCACCGGTATCGCTGCAGTTCACGTTCTCGCCGGCCTTGACGCGGAAGCCGGTCGGGAACGTGGCCGCTTCGCTGGTGATGGTCAGGCTCGCGGCGACGCTGGCCGTGGTGACGAAGCCGTTCGTCGTCGTCAGCGTCAGAGTCCCTGCCGGCGACGCGCGGTCGAGCGTCAACGTCTGCGTGAGCAGCGTCGTGTTGCCGACGGTGTCGCGCAGGCAGACCGCGATCGAGCGTGCGCCATCCGAGCCGTCAGCGAGGAACAGCGTCGACGTCTGCGAGAACGGTTCGTAGATAAGGCCCGTGTTGTCGCAGTCGAGGGTCGCGGCCTCGTGCGTCGCCATCTCGACCGTGTCGACGGACGCGTCGACCTCGAGCGTCAAGTCGAGCACGTTCACGACCGTCCCTTCGGCGACCACAAGGGTGGCCACGGGGTCGGTGGTGTCGACGAAGATCGAGTCGGTGAGCGGCGTCAGTGTGAAGTTGCCAGCGCGGTCCTTCAGGCAGACGAAGACCGTCTTGCTGCCATCGGCACCGAGGAAGGTCTGCGTCGTGTTCGCCTGGAACGCGCCGTAGCCGACCGTCGTGCAGTCGATGTTGGCCCGCGAGACCTGCATCCGGTCGACATCGTCGGAGGCGACGATTCTCACGGGAACGCTCGCGAGCGTATTGGTCACAGTCGCACCGTCTGCGAGCACCACGTTCCCGGACGGCGCGGTCCGGTCGACCGTGATGGTCGTCGTCGCCGACGAGACGTTGCCGGCGGCGTCCTTGAAGCACGCCGAGTACGGCTTTGCTCCATCGGCGGTCGACAGCGGGACATCACCGACCACGAACGGCGACGTCGACGGTAGCGCGACGTAGCCGGCGCCGGCGCAGTCGATCGCTCCTTCGCCATGCTTCACCTGTGTCGCCTGCCCGGCGCCGGTCGCGAACGCGAGCGAGACGTTCGCCCGCGCCGTGGTCGTGAAGCCGGCGCCGTCGCCGCCGGCAGTCGACGTGAGGGCGACCGTCGTCGCCGACGGCGCCGTCGTGTCGAGCTCGATGGTGTCGGTGACGGCGGTGCCGGCGTTGCCGGCGTCATCGCGGAAGACCACCGACGCGGTCTTGCACTGCACGCCGGCGTTGCAGTCACCGGCGCTGATGGTCGCGAGGGTGGCCTGGGTCACCGGCACGAAGGCGGCGCCATTGACACTCATCGTCGCAGCGTCGGCGGGCGGGGTGATCGTGAGCGTCACATTGGTGTTGTTGGTCACCGCCGCGCCGGCGTTGATCACCACGGCGCCGCCGGTGGGCGCGGTGCCGTCGAGCTCGATGGCGTCGCTGACGACCAGCTCGTTGCCGGCGGCGTCGCGGAAGCACACGACGACGGTCTTGGTGCCGTCGCCGGCGGGCAGCGTCACCGCGCGCGTCGCCGCGAAGGCCTCGAACGCCTCGGTGTCGGGCGTACCGTCGGTGGCCACCTGGATCTGGGTGGTGGCCTGCTCGGCGACCAGCAGCGACAGCGACAGCGTCGCCGCCGTCGAGCGCGTGCGCGCGTCGCCGTTGTTGATCGTGACCCCGGCGTTCTGCGGCGGCGTCGCGTCCAGCGCGAGGGTCGCCGTCGTCGCGGTCGCCGACACGTTGCCCGCCGCGTCCTTCAGGCAGGCGCTGACCGCCTTGGTGCCGTCGCCCGCCGTCAACGTCAGCGTCTGCGACGCCGCGAACGCCGCGTAGGTGGCGGTGGCGCAGTCGGCGATCGCCGCGGCGGCCCCCGACGCCGTGGCGAGGGCCAGCAGCGACGCGTCCGCCGACGCGCCGGTGAGCGTCACGGTGACGTTGCGGTCGCGGGTGGCGGCGGCGCCGCCGTTGACGGCGAGGGTCGTCAGCGTCGGCCGCACCGAGTCAAAGCCGATGCCGTCGAGGCTCGCCGTCGCCGTGCGGTTGCCCGCCGCGTCCTCGAAGCAGGCCTCGAAGCACTTGCCGCCCTGCGTGGACGGGTTGCCGAGGAGGTTCTGCGCCACCGTCTGCACGAGCACGCCGTCGATGACGGTCGCGCCGCTGACCGCCGCGTACGTCGCCGTGGCGCAGTCGAGGGAGGCCGTCGTGCAGCTGGCGTTGGTGGTCTCGGCCAGCGCGAAGCGCGCGGTGCCCGCCTCCATCCGCAGCGTCACCGCGACGTCCTCGACGGCGGTGAAGGCGGCGGCGCCGGCGACGATCACCGAGCCCGACGGCCCGGCCTGGTCACGCACCGTCGTGTCCGACGCCGTGGCGACGTTGCCCGCCGCGTCCTTGAAGCAGGCGAAGACGCCCTTGGTGCCGTCCAGGCTCGACAGCGCGAACGCCGCGCGCGTGAACTGGTTCACGGTCGCGAGCGATGGGCGCTCGTACGGCTCGGAGCCGCAGTCGACGCCGCCCTCGCCGAGCTTGAACGCCACGACGTCGCCATTGGTGGTCCAGCGCAGCAGCACGTCGACGGTGGTCTCGGCCTGCACGAAGCCGTCGCCGTCCTGGATCGTGACGGGCACCGACGCCAGCGACGGCGGCACGGTGTCGAACGTGATGGTCGCCGACGTCGCCGTCGTCGACGTGTTGCCGGCGCGGTCGCGCAGGCACACGAACACCGTCTTCGCCCCCTGCGTGCCCGACGACAGCGTGAACGGCGTCGACGTCGAGAGCGGCAGATAGGTCGCCGTCGCGCACGACGGCGCGCTGGCCGCCTCCACCAGCGCCATCGCCGTGGCGTCGGCGGGCACCCCGACCAGCGACGCCGTCACCGTCGCGTTGTTGGTCGCGCCGCCCGAGGCCGCGCCGTTCAGCCGCAGCCCGCCCGCCGTGAGGTCCGGCCGCACCGTGTCGACGACGATGGTCGCCGTCTTGGCCTGCGCGTCGGACGACACGTTGCCGGCGCGGTCGCGCAGCTTCACGCGGATCGAGCGCGTGCCGTCGGCGAGGCCGCCCAAGGCGAGCACGCCGTTGGTCACCGCGAACGTCGCCTCGGCGCCGCCGTCGATGGCGACCCGGGCGTCCTGCACGCCGCTGCCCGACTCGTCGAACGCGACGGCAAGGCTCAGCGTGCCCGACGCCGACAACGTCGTCGCGCCGTCCTGCGTGCAGCCCGGGCACAGCAGCGCCGACACCGTCGGCGCGGTGCTGTCGCGCACGGTGGTGTCCTGCGCCAGCGCGGCGTTGCCGGCGGCGTCGCGGAAGCACACGGCGAGGGTCTTCGTGCCCTCCGTCGTCGACACCGCCACGGCGGCGAGCGTCGTGGTGTTGGCCGCCGACGGCAGGTCGACGTAGCCGTCGTTGCTCGCGCAGTCGACGACGCCCTCGCCGACCTTGGCCCGCCGCGCGTCGCCGCTGGTCGTCCAGGCGAGGGCGACGTTGACCGCGGTCTCGCCCTGCAGGAACCCGTCGCCGTCCTGGATGACGACGGCGGTCGCCCCCGGCAGCGACGGCGGCACGGTGTCGAACGTGATGGTCGCCGACGTCGCCGAAGCCGACGTGTTGCCCACGCGATCGCGCAGGCACACGAACACCGTGCGCAGGCCCTGCGTGTCGGGGGCCAGCGTGAAGCGGCTCGTCGTCAGCAGCGGCCCGTAGCTCGCGCTGGCGCACGACGGCGCGCTGGCCGCCTCGACCATGGCCATCGCCGTGGCGTCGGCGGGCACCCCGACCAGCGTCGCCGTGATCTCGGTCGCGCTGGTGGTCGCCCCCGACGACGCGCCGTTGAGCCGCAGGCCGCCCGCCGCGAGGTCCGGCCGCGCCGTGTCGACGACGACGGCGAACGTCCGGGACTGCGCGTCGCCCGACGTGTTGCCGGCGCGGTCGCGCAGCTTCACCCGGAGCGACCGCGCGCCGTCGGTCAGCCCCGCCACTGTCACGACGCCGTTGGCCACCGCCGCGGCGGCCTCGGCGCCGCCGTCGACGGAGACGCGCGCGTCCTGCACGCCGCTGCCGGTCTCGTCGAAGCCGACGGTCAGCGCCACCGACGACGACGCGCTCAGCACCGTGGCGCCGTCCTGCGCGCAGCCCGGGCACGACAGCGACGTCACCACCGGCGCGGTGTTGTCACGGAGCATGGTGTCCTGCGCCAGCGCGACGTTGCCCGCGAGGTCGCGGAAGCACACCGCCAGCGACTTCGTGCCGTCGCCCGACGAGAGGCCCACGTTGGCCACCGTCAGCGTATTCGCGCCGGTCGGCAGGTCGACGTAGCCGTCGTCGCTGGCGCAGTCGATGGTGCCCTCGCCCAGCTTGGCGCGGCGCGCGTCGCCGTTGGTCGTCCACGACAGCGCGACGCTCACGGTGGTCTCGGCCTGCAGGAAGCCGTCGCCGTCCTGGATCGCGACGGCAGTGGCGGGCAGCGACGGCGGCAGCGTGTCGAGGCGAATGCTGGTGCTCAGCGGCGTGGCGCTGCGGTTGCCGGCGCGGTCCTGCAGGCAGGCGCTGACGGTCTTGTCGCCGTCGCCGGTCGGCAGGGTCAGCGCGAACTCGGCGACGAACGGCGCGTACGCCGCGGTGGCGCACGACGCGAGCGCCGCGCCGGTGCCGGTGGTCTGGGCCACGGCCATGGCGGCGACGTCAGCGAGCGAGCCCACGAGCGTGACGGTGACGACGCGGGCGCGGGTGACGTTGTCGACGGCGCGGCTGCCGTTCACGAGCAGCTGGTCGAGGGCGGGCGGCGCGTTGTCGAAGGTGACGACGAGGTCGCGCGCGGTGGCCGAGACGTTGCCCGCGCGGTCGGCGAGCTTGACGCGCAGGGTGCGCGCGCCGGCGGTGAGGCCGGTGACGGTCACCGTGCCGTTCACCAGCGCGATCGTCGACTCGGCGCCGGCGTCGACGGCGACACGGGTGCTGGCGAGGCCCGAGCCCGCCTCGTCGGCGGACACGGCGAGCACCACCGTGGCGTCGGTGGTGAACAGGGTCGCGCCGTCGGCGACGCAGTCGGTGCACGACAGCGACGTCACCACCGGCGCGGTGGTGTCGCGCAGCGTCGTGTCCGACGCGGTGGTGATGTTGCCCGCGGCGTCCTTGAAGCAGGCGAACGCGAGCTTGGTGCCGTCTCCCGAAGAGACCGCGAGCGTCTGCGTCGTCGTCGTGCCGGTCACCGCGGTGTAGCCGCCGCTGGTCTGGCAGTCGGCGCCGCCCTCGCCGAGCTTCACCGCGGCGACGTCGTTGGCGGTCGTCCACGACAGCACCACCGGAATGGTCGGCTCGGCCTGCAGGAAGCCGTCGCCGTCGTTGATGGCGACGGCGGCGCCGGCAGGCGCCGCCGTGTCGAGCACGATGGTGTCCGAGGCCGCCGCCGTCGACACGTTGCCGGCCTGGTCCTTCAGGCAGACGAGCACCGTCTTGGTCGCGTCCGCCGACGACAGCAGGAACGGCGCCTGGCTGACGAGGGGCTGGTAGGCGAGGTTGGCGGCGTTGCAGGCGATGGTGCCCTCGGCGGCGGCGAAGGCGACGACGTCGACGTGGGGGCGCACGTCGAGGGCCAGGGTCACGCTGCGGCGGGCCGTAGAGGCCGCGCCGTCCTCGATGACGACGGCGCCGTTGGGAGCGGTGCGGTCGACGACGAGGAAGTCGCTGAGCGCGGCGGCGCGGTTGCCGGCGGCGTCTTCGAGGCACACCTGCACGGTCTTGGTGCCGTCGCCCGCCGACAGCGTGAGGTCGAGGGGCGAGACGAAGGCGACGTAGGTCTGCGTCGCGCAGTCGACGGGGGTGGCGGCCTCGACGCGGGCCATGCGCACGGCGTCGACGACGTTGGTCAGCGCGACGCTGACGATGAGGTCGGTGGAGAACGCCGCGCCGCCGTCGAGCACGACGACGCCGGTGGGGCCGGTGCGGTCGAGGGTCGTCGTCGCCGTCGCCTGGCTGGTGTTGCCGGCGAGGTCCTTGAAGCAGCCGACGACGAGCTTGGCGCCGTCGGTGGCCGACAGCGCCAGCGGCACGGTGGGCGACGGCGTCGTCGGCACGGCGAGGTAGCCCTGCGCGGTGGCGCAGTCGAGGCTGCCTTCGCCGAGGACGAACTGGCGCGCGTCAACGGGGAAGGTCAGGCCGACGTTGATCGTCTGGTCCCTGGTGAGCGCCGGCACCGACAGCGTCACGGGCGAGGGCGGCGTGGTGTCGAGCACGATCGAGTCCTGCACCTCGCGGGTGTTGCCGGCCTGGTCGCGCAGGCAGACGAACACGGCGCGCGTGCCGTCACCGGGCGACAGCGAGAACGCGCGCGGCGACGTGAACGCCTCGAAGCTGCCCGAGCAGTCGCCGCCGGCCACCGTCGCCGCCGTCTCGGCGAACGCGACCTGCAGCACCTCGTTGGCGAAGCCGTTGGTGAGCGTCGCCGACAGCGTCGGCGACGACGTCACGTCGCCGGCGAGGGTCACCGTGCCCTCGGGGGCGAAGGTGTCGAGGAAGATGGTGTCGACGGCGGACTTCGTCTGCGTCGTGTCGGTGCTCTTGCGGATGCAGGCCGACACGGTGCGCGTGCCCTCGGCCGGGGCGCTGCCCGACGACAGCGCGGGCAGCGTGAACGTGTCCTGGAACGCGACGTAGCCCGCGCCGTTGGCGCAATCGAGGGTCAGCGCCTCGACGACCTTCATCTGGTCGAAGTCGGTGGACGGGCGGAACAGCGCGACGGGGACGTTGGTGCGGCGGCGGGTGGCGGCGGCGCCGCTCTCGATAGCGACGACGAGGTCGGCGCCCGCGGTGTTCTCGAAGAAGATGGTCTTGCGAATCGGGGCCGACAGGTTGCCGGCGCGGTCGGTCAGGCACAGCATGACGACGTTGTTGAGGTTCGGCAGCAGCAGCACCGTCGTCGACGTCAGCGGCGTGTCGACGGCCTGGCTGCAGGCCTGGTTGCTCGGCGAGGCCGTCAGCGAGATGCCCGCGACGTCGGCGTCGAACGTGAGCGTCGCGGCCACCGGCGAGATCGACGTCGTCAGCGCGCCGCCGGCCAGGGTCAGCGTGCCGGTGGGCGGCGTGGTGTCGACGGTGATCGTCGCCAGCGCCGACGCCGACGCCGTCAGCCCGGCCAGGTCCTTCACGCAGACGCTGACGCTCTTGACGCCGTCGCCAGCGCTCAGCGTGTGCTGCAGCGTCGGCTGGAACGTCGAGTACGTCGCCGTGGCGCAGTTCAGGCTGGCGGCGTTGGCCACCGCCACCTGCGTGACGTCGCTGGAGGCCACGAGGGTCACCGTCGCCACCCCGCTGCGGGTGAACGCGGCGCCGGCGTTCAGGGCCACCGACGTGGTGGGGCGCACGGTGTCGACGACGACGTTCGCCACCGCGGGCGCGGCGCTCGCGTTGCCGGCGGCGTCGCGCACGCAGACGCGGACGACGTGGGGGCCGTCGGGCCCGAGGGCCAGCGTCTTCGTCGCCGCGTACGCCTCGTAGCCGGCCTGGGCGCAGTCGAGGGCGACGTCGACGGCCAGCGCCATCTCGGTGACGTCGGGCGAGGCCTGCAGCGCCGCCGTCGTGCTGCCCGTGGTCGAGAACTGCGCCGGCAGCGACAGCGCCACGGCAGGGGCGCTGCGGTCGACGGCGAGGGTGGTGGTGGCGGTGGCGGTGTTGCCGGCGGCGTCCTCGAAGCAGGCGAGGATCGTGCGCGGGCCGTCGCCCTCGCCAAGGGTGACGACGAGGTCGTCGCTGGGCGGCGTGGCGGCGGTGAATTCGCAGACGCCGGTGGTCGACGCGGACACGCGCACGGTGTCGGCGGGCATGGTCACCGTCGCCGTCACCGTCGCGGCGCGGGTCACGCTGACCGGCACGGTGACGGAGCCCTGCGGCAGGGTGCGGTCGAGGTTGATGGTGTCGCACGCCTGGCTCTGGTTGCCGGCGACGTCCTCGACCTGCACGCACACCTGGCGCGCGCCGTCGGCGCCGGCGATGGCGAAGGTCGTGCGCGCGGCGAAGTCGGCGAAGGCGCCGGCGAAGCTGGTGGACGGCGACAGGCGCATGCGCACGGCGTCGCCGGCGGGGACGTCGATGGCGAGGGCGAGCGTCGCCTTGCGGGTGGTGGTGGCGCCCACGCCGTCGTCGCCGGGCTCGATGACCACCGCGGCGATGGTGGGCCCCTGGGTGTCGTGGCGGACGGCGCGCACGAACGACTCGCCGGCGTTGTCGACGACGTCGATGGGCACGATGGACATGGTCGCGTCGCGGTTCGTGGGCACGAGCACGCCGTCGATGCGGCCGCTCGCCGGCACGACGAACGTCTGCGTCGGCGCCGCGGCGAGCGGCGGCGAGAACGTGAGCTCCACCTTGCCCACGCGGGTCAGCGCGTCGGTGGTCTGCAGCACGAGGTCGACGCGGCCGTCGGCGCTGCGGCTGGCCATGACGCCGAAGCCGTCGTCAACGCACGTGGTGGACACGCAGCGCGCCGCGAGCACCGACGGCGGCGAGGTGTCGCGCAGCACCGTCTGCTGCGACACGGCGACGTTGCCGACGGCGTCTTCGAGATGGATGTCGACGGGCAGCGCGCCCTCGGTGGCGGGCAGCGTGAACGCCGCGTCCAAGGGCAGCGGCAGCGTGAAGGTCTGCGGCGGCAGCGCGGCGACGAGGAAGCGGACGACGCTGGGCGCCTCGGCGCGCTCGGGGACGGTCACGGCGAAGGGGATCGTGGTGGCGCGGGTGGGCGCGCCGCCGTTCAGCGACACGACGGCCACCGGCGGGGTCAGGTCGAGGCGCACGGTGACGCTCTGCTCTTCGGAGACGTTGCCGGCGGCGTCGACGAGCTGCGCCGACACCACCTGCTCGCCCTCGCTGTTTTCGAGCGGCGGCACCGCGATCCCGCCGCCGTCGCGCACGTCGTCGGCGAGCGCGACGGGGACGAAGCGCTGGATCGGGGCGCGATCCGCGGTCGACGCGCCGAGCGACAGGCGGACGCCGAAGACGTCGGCGACCGCATTGCCGTCCTCGTCGAGCACGTCGTCGCCGGCGAGGGTGGCGGCCCGCCCGAGGTCGAACACGCCGCGGTACAGGGGGGTCGGCAGCACGCGCACCGCGCCGTCGGCGACGCTGCCGTTGGCGGCGATGGCGAAGCCAGCGGCGGGCGGGGTGGCGTCGCGGAACACGAAGGTCGCGACCGGGTCGGCGCAGTTGCCCGCCACGTCGCAGGCCCAGGCGAGGACGTCAAAGCGACGCTCGTCGTCGTCGGGCAGCGCGACGCGGCAGACCTCGCCGTTGCGGCAGGCCTTGAAGCCGGCGGTCGGCGCGACGGCGGGGCGTTGGTCGACGAGCACGCGCGCCGGCGCGAGGGGCGCGACGGCGCCGTCGCCGGCCGAGGCGGTGATGGTGACATCGACGAACTGCTTGTTGGTGAAGCGCTCGTCGAGGGCGCCGGTGGCGAGCTGCCGCACGAGCGCGACGGCGTCGGGGGGCAACGTGTCCTTCACCAGCGGCGCGGTGAGCGGGGTGTTCAGCGATCCGTCGGCCTTCTCGGTCTGCACGCTCAGGACGAGGGCGCCGTCGTTCACGGCGGCGATGTCGACAGTGGCGCGGCCGTCCTCGCGCAGCGTCGTGCGCACCCCGGGCCCACCGTTGACGGCGACGACGGCGGCGACGAGGCCGGTGGTGACGCGCAGTCGGACGTCGACAGTAGGGTCGCGGACGAATTGCAGCGCCGTGCATGTCGGGTCGCTGGTCGCGCAGACGTCGAAGTCGCTGCTGCTGCGGCCGAGCTGCGTCTCCCCGAGCTCGAGGGCGTCGCCGGCGAGGGTCGTGGTCGTCGAAGCCGTGCCGTAGTCGCGGGCGCTGAAGGTGACGCGGAGCTGCTCGCCGGGCAGCGTGCGGGGCACGCCGCGCACGGCGAAGGCACCCGCCGGGCCGGTGAAGGCCGTGGCGGCGAACGCGCGGCCCGGCGACGCGAGTTCGACGGAGACCTGGATGCCGGCGTGGGCGGTGTCGTCGTCAGCGAGGTCGGCGCGAAGCGCCACGCCGCGCACCTCGCCCCGCAGCAGCGGCAGCACGAGGGCGCCGACGTCGATGGTCTCGTCGTCGTCGACCGCCAGGTTGCGCAGGCTGACGTCGGCGTGGCCGGAGAGGCGGGCGGTCAGCGCGTAGCCGCGGCCTTCGGGCACGGCGGCGAACAGGAACGAGCCGGTGGCGTCGACCACGCGGCGGTCGAGCTCGGCGCCGGCGGCGTCGGTCAAGGAGACCTCGGCGCCGGCGACGCTGCGGACGGTGTCCGGATCTTCGCTGGCGACGACACCGGCGACGGTGCCGCGCAGGTCGAGGGCCACGGTGCGCGTCACGCGCGTGGTGTTGCCTACGACGTCGACGACGATCGCCTCGAACGTGACCGGCAGGCCGTGGCGCAGCGCGGCGGGCACGGTGACGACGCGGTCGCCGAGCGGACCGACGTCGCGCTCGTCGACCTCGCCCTCGAGCCCGACGGCGACAAGCAGGTCGGTGTCGCCTTCGACGGTGCTCGTGACCTGCAGCGTCGCCGCGCGCGACCGCAGCAGCCCGTTGTCGGCGCCGACGACGGCGAGCGCCACCCGGGGGGCCTGCGTGTCGACGATGACGTCGAGCGTCTGCTCGGGGCTCTCGTTGCCGGCGCGGTCGACGAGGGCGTAGCGCAGCTGGTGGCGCCCGTCGCCGGCCGCCGTCGAGTCCTTCTGCAGGCGCTGCAGGCCCGGCGTCGGCAACGCGCCGACGGTCTCGGTGGAGTCGAAGCCCGAGCGGAGCGCGGCCAGCCCGCTGGTGACGTCGGTGCCGTCGACGCGCAGGGTGACCTGCGGGTCGGCCGACAGGTACGCACCGTCGGCGGCGCGCGGCAGGTTGAGGATCGTGGCCTCGGCGATCGCGGGCGCGGTGCGGTCGCGCACCACCTCGAGCACGAACGACGGCGACGTGAAGATGAAGCCCTGGCTGCTGCGGGCCTCGAACTGCGCGAACACCTTCACCGGGCCGTCCCGTGGCGGGATGGTCACGATGGCGTCCGGGTTGAACGGCGAGAACGGCAGCGGCTCGCCGGCGGTGTCGACGAAGGTCTCGGCAGACGACAGGCGCATGCCCGTGACGCCGACATCGGCGATGTCCGCGGCGGCGAACGACAGCACGGCGACGGGCACGTCGTCGCGCCGCAGGAACAGATCGTCGCCGTCGATGACGACGCCCTCGGACGGGATCTTGGGCAAGAGCACGGCGCTCACCGGGCGCACCACGATCCGCGCATCGCCGGTGAACGCGTGGGTCAGGCTGGCCTGCTCGCCCTCGTCGACGTTGACGTCGAGCCGGTAGGCCGGCGTGTAGCCGTCGCTCTCGACGACGACGGCGTAGAAGCCCGGCGCCAGCGCCGCGAAGTCGAAGCCGCCCTCGCCGACGACGGACTTGACGAGCGTGGTCTCGCCGGAGCGACGCGCGTACAAGCTGGCCTGCACGGTGCCGAGGGCGCCGGTCTCGGCGACGACCTCACCGCTGATGCGCCCCGGGCCCTCGTCTCCCTGGCCGACGTAGGTGAACACCAGCGTGTCCACCGTCGTCGTGCCGCCGGCGAGCACCGCGATCGTCAGCAGCGGCGGGCGGTCGTAGAACGACGGCACCCCGTCGATGACCAGCGAGTAGGCGCCCGGCGGGAGCTCGTCGATGGCGAACGTGCCCGTGCTCGCCTCGGGGTCGACGTTCTTCAGCACGACCGCCAGCGTCTCGCCGTCGCGGCTGATCCGCCGGCCCGAGTCGTCGAGCAACCCGACCCGCAGCGCGTTCAGCTGGCGCTCGCGCGTCTCGGGATCGAGCGGGTTCAACAGCTGCACTTGCCCCTGGATGGCCCCGCGGGCCTGGAGGTCCTCGGGCGCCTCCGGATCGAACGGATTGGTCGGGACCACGACCTCACAAGCGACGAAGAGCAGCGCAGCGAGCGCCACGATGGGACGGACGGATGACATCGAACACCTCGGACGGGCACGCAGGCTAGTCCTGCTTTCCGCCGCGAGCGACTGTGGTCTTTTCGCAACCAAAGTGTGCCAAGGACCCGACGGGGTGACCTTGCACAGGACGCCGTTGAATGACGAGACCCGCGCGCGCGTCCGCGGGCGATCGAGCATGCCCGCGCCGATGGTCCCCCGGTCGAAAACGGCGTCGTGCTCCAGCTGCTCGGCATCGACGCGACCCGCGCCCTCGACGCCAACGCCGAACGCGTCGTCGATCGCCTGCTGACCGCCCTGGTGGGGTCGTGGATCCGACAGGCGCTGCTCGACGCCCGGCGCGGCTGACTCTGCTGACTGCTCCGGTCGCGTCCGACGACAGCGATTGCCGGGCGGACCTACCGACCGGGCACACGTTATCCCTGCATCGTCGCTGACGGATGGCTGGTTTGCTTCATCGTCGGCAGTGCTCGTAGGTTGTCGCGCGCCTTGGATGGACCGGGGCCGGCCCTGGACGGCCGACACGCGAGAGGGACGAACATGGGGATCGACACGGGCGCCTGCCTGTCGGCAGGCTGGGAAGGCTTCAAGAAGAATCCGGTGAACCACATCGTGGCCGTGCTGCTGGTCGGCGCCGTCAGCAGCGTCGGTATGGGCCTGCTCACCGGCCCGATGATGGTGGGCTACATGCGCATGATGATGCGCGAGGCCGAGGGGCAGACCACCAGCGCCGGCGACGTGTTCAAGGGCTTCGAGGACTTCGTCCCCGGCCTGATCGTGGGCCTGCTCGGCTCGATCATCGTGTCGGCGGGCTACGCCTTCTGCTTCATCCCCGGCCTGCTGCTGGCGCCGTTGATGCCCTACGCGCTCTACATCGTCGCCGCCGGTGAGAAGGACGGCGTCGCCGCGCTGAAGCGGGCGTTCGATATGCTGCAGGCGCACCTGGTGCCGGGCGCCATCTGCTGGTTCGTGTTGAGCCTCGTCGCCGTGCTCGGCCTGGTCGGCTGCTTCGTCGGCCTGCTCGTCACCGCGCCCATCGCCGCCATCGGCAGCTTCTACATGGCGCGGATGGCGGCCGGTGAAGGCGCCCTCGCGCGCGGCTGAGGGCCTGACGGAAGACTGGCGGCGCCCCCCTGGCCGACCTTCGTCGCTCGCTCACGTCAGGCAGGTGCGCTCGATGCGCTCCTCATCCGGCGCGGCCGGCGGGCTGTCGGCGGGGCGCGAGCCGCGCGACGACACGATGGGCCCGAAGCCGGCCCGCGCGCGTCGTCGGCTTCGACGACGACGCGCTCAGGGTCGAGCCGCCGAGGACGTCAGCGCGATCGTCGAGCCGGGAGCCGCGGCCCGACCGTCGGGCCGTCGCGCAGACTGACGCTGTCCACGTCGACGACGCGCGCCCGGCGCTCCCCGCCATCCTCTTCGACGATGACCCGCGAGCCGTAGGCGTCGTCGAGGAACGGCAGCCGGGTCGCCAGCCGGCCGGGGACGCGGGCGCTCTGCTTCATCTGGAACGCCCGCTGCAGCGCGCGGTAACCGTCGCGGTCGACCTCGACGAAGACGCCGTAGACACGGGCCTTCGGGTGGTCGAGGGGCACGCGCAGGACGACCTTGACGAAGCCCCGGGTGCGGCGCGCGCCGCCCTCGCCGATCTCGTCGAGCAGCACGGTGTCGAGCCCGGCGCGCACCCGCGCCTTGCGCTCGTCCTCGGACAGCACGAGCACCGCCTCTGGCCAACGCGCCGACAGCGCCGTCTCGTCGACCGGCGGCTGCTCGACATCGAGCAGGACCGGCAGGCCCCTGGGCTCCTTCTTCTTCTTCGACGAGGCCGACGAGGCGAACGGGGCCGGCGAAGACAGCGGGGCCGGCAAAGACAGCGGGGCTGGCGAAGACAGCGGGGCTGGCGAAGACAGCGGGGCCGGCGAAGACAGCGGGGCCGGCGAAGACAGCGGGGTCTTCGGGATCCTCGGGGTCTTTGGGGCCTTCGGCTTCGTCACGCGGTCCTCGGCGCGCCGGGGTTCGGAGCGGCTTGGGTATGCTTGGATCCTGTCGTCTCGCGCGCAGCGGGGAAAGCCCCGGACGGCGCAGCGGCTGGCGTCGTCGTCTGCTTCGTCACGAGGTCGTGGTGCCCTTCACATCCAAGCTCCCCCCGTCGGTGGCCGAGTCGCTGAAGCTGAAGAAGCCGGAGCCGTCGGTGCTGGTGAAGGCCCGCACCCACCAGAGTCGGGCCGAGAAGCTGCGCCAGCAGGAAGAAGAGGCCACCCGCGACTCGCTGCTGCAGCAGTTCGAGGACAAGAAGAACCGCGGCCGCGCCGTCGACCACGACCGCCCCGAAGCGCCGAAGCCGCACCTCGAATTCCTGGAGCGCTGGAAGGTGCTCGAGGCGGCCCTCGGCCCCATCACCGAGAAGGCGACGCGCGAGTACGCCGCGAAGCTCGGCGAGGAGCCGCGGCCGCACCAGGTGCTCGGGCACCTGCTGGCGAACCTGCCGCGCCCCCGGCTGGACGCGCTGATGCGCAACGAGCGCTGGGCGAAGCTGAACGTCGTGTGGGGCCACCGGCCGATGGCAAAGGTCGTCGCCGACAACGAGCTGTTGCAGGATCTCGGCATCACGTGGACCACCTTCGTCGACGCGAAGCGCGATCTCAAATTCCAGCTCGGGATCCAGTCGTACAAGTCGGCGCAGGCGATGGCGGTGTACCTGACCGTCGTGCGCGCCGCCTGCGAGCCGAAGGTGCGCAAGACCGCCAACTTCGTCAACGACGAGGCCGTGCTGGATCTGGCTAAGGAGCTCCTGCGCGAGGTCACCACCCACGTCGTCGACTGCCTGCAGGGCGCCCACGACTCGTTCTTCGCCGTCGGCGACCGCGCCGCCCAGGGCGAGCAGTTCCGCATCGACCGCGCGAAGCGGTCCGGCCGCGCCGTGCCCGACGCCGACGCGCCCAAGGGCCAGCCGGCGCTGCGGGGCCCACCGTCGCCGACGAGACCCGGCGCCGGGCCGTCGTCGCCGCCCTCCTCTCCGCCTCGCCCGTCGCCCGGCGCACGCAAGGCGTAGGCCGCCGCCCGCGCGGACGCACGACCCGCACCGGCGCCGTCGTCGCTGCCGCTGCCCCCCCCTGCCCCGGCCGGCCTCGTCGCTCCCCCGTTGTCGACGACGACACGGCGCCCTTTGCTGCGGCGCGTGACCGACACGCCCCGCTCCGTGAACGACCGCCTGCACCAGGCCCTCGCGCTGCTCGACGAGGTCGTCGCCGACCGCGCCGTGCTCGCCGACGTCGACGCCGCCCTGCGTGAGCGCCTGCAGCGCGTGTGCGGCGAGGTCGCCCGCCCCGACCTGAAGCAGCGCAAGAAGCTGCAAAAAGAGCTCTTGCGCCGCGAAAGACAAGAAAAGAAAGACCACGACGAAGCGCTGCGCCAAGGTACCGCGATCCGCCAGCTGCGCAGCCAGCCCGTGTTCCCCACGCCGGCGCCGCACCCGTCGCTGCCGCCACCACGGACGCCGTCGCCTACGACGGCGAGCGCCGAGCAGGGCCGGTGGCGCGACGGGCCGGCGCTGCACGAGCCGCGCGTCTGCTACGTCTGCAAGGCGCGCTACGTCCACCTTCATTTCTTTTACGATCAATTGTGCCCGCAATGCGGCGATTTTAATTACGCACGCCGCAGCCCGCGCCAGGACCTGTCGGGGCGGGTGGCGCTGGTGACGGGCGCGCGGGTGAAGATCGGGTACCACGGCGCGAACCTGCTCTTGCGCAACGGCTGCGACGTCATCGTCACCACGCGCTTCCCGCGCGACGCCGCGGCGCGCTACGCGCGCGAGCCCGACTTTTGCGACTGGGGGCATCGGCTGCAGGTCTGGGGCCTCGACCTGCGGCACACGCCGAGCGTCGACGCGCTGGCGCGGCACCTGTCGACGTCGTTGTCGCGCCTCGACTGCGTCATCCACAACGCCTGCCAGACCGTGCGGCGACCGCCGGGCTTCTACGCGCACCTGATGGCGCACGAGGAGGCGCCGCGGTCGTCGCTGCCGCCGGCCGCGCAGCGCGTCGTCGAGGCCTACGAAGACTTCTGCGCCGACGCACGGGCCCCGCGCGGGCTCGCCGCCGCCGCCGCGCTGTCGCAGGTGGCCACCGACGCCGACGGCGCGCACGCGGCGCTGCCAGCGACGACGGCGGCGCTGCAGTCGATCTTCCCCGCCGGGGCGCTCGACGCCGACCTTCAGCAGGTCGATCTGCGCGCGCACAACTCGTGGCGGACGACGCTGGGGGACGTGCCGGTGGTCGAGCTGCTCGAGGTGCTGCTGGTGAACGCCGCCGCGCCGTTCGTGCTGACGAGCAAGCTGCTGCCGCTGCTGCGCCGCGACAACCGCGGCCGCGACCGCCACGTCGTCAACGTGTCGGCGATGGAGGGCCAGTTCTACCGGGCCCACAAGACCGACAAGCACCCCCACACCAACATGGCCAAGGCGGCGCTCAACATGCTGACGCGGACGTCGGCGATGGAGCTGGCGAAGGACGGCATCTGGATGAACGCCGTCGACACTGGCTGGGTCACCGACGAGGACCCCGCGCACCTCGCCGAGCAGAAGGTGCTCGAGCACCGCTTCAGCCCGCCGCTCGACATCGTCGACGGCGGCGCCCGCATCGTCGACCCGATCTTCACCGGCCTTGCATCGGGCGAGCACGCCAGCGGTGTGTTCTTCAAAGACTACCGTCCGACGCCGTGGTGAGGCGGCCGTGGTGAGGCGGCCGTGGTGAGGCGGCCGTGGTGAGGCGGCGCCAGGTCAGCCGCCACGGCACGACGTCACCACGCCTTGCCCCTCACCATCGCCGTGACCTCGGCAGGCCGCGCCCCGTCGTCCACGCCTTGCTGCCAATTCGCTGCCGGGGCCGACCGGCGCGCCGGACCTGAGCCGGCGTGCAGAGCGTCCCGTTACGCCGTCGGCCGCGGCGCGCGACCCTCGTCGATGCACGCGGCGCTGTCCTCGATGCGGTCGTGCATGAGGCTGTGGTGCACCTCGGCCACCACGCGCCCCGGCACGGTCTGGTCGAGGTGGTCACGCAGCTCGCCGAGCCAGCGTGGTGCGGCGACGCGCGCGCGCTCGTCGTACGGACTCTGCTGCAGCGCGCGCGTCAGGTGAGCGCCGACGGCGGCGGCGCAGCGCACCTGCTCGGTGTGCCGCGCGGAGCCGCGCTGCTTCATTGCCTGCGTGTGCCCGCGCCCTCGCGCGCTCATGCGTCCGGGCTCATCGCTGACGAGCTCCTGCTCACGCAGGTGCCCCGCCGGGTGCTGCAACGACTCCACGAGCACCGGCGCCGCGCGCCGCTGGCGTGACCAGACGCGCGCCTCGGCGTCGTCGGTCACCACGATCCACTGCACACGACCATTCTTCTGCCTCGCTGCCGACATGGGCCCCCCGTGGTTCTGGTCTCCGGCCCTGGTCGATCGTCACACCCGCGCATCGCGCGGTCGCGCCTCGCCCCACAGCTGACGACCGCGCTCGAGCAGCTCGGGCGCCCGCACGACGGCGGCGACGATGTGGCGTGCACGCAAGGCCGCGGGTTGTGAGTCCCGGCGACGGCCGCGTCGCGTCCGCGTGACGGCGCGGGCGGTCAACGCGCCAGCAGATCCTCGAACCACGTGCGGCACCGGTCGTAGTGGTCGGCGTGGCAGGTCAGGTGGCTGTCGTCGGGCAGGGCGACGAAGGCGCAGGTGTGCTCGGGCCCGGCGTCCAGCGTGTCGCACAGCTCGGCGATGGGCTCGCCGGCGACGATGTCGCCCAGGCAGGGGCGCAGGTTGCTGCCGCACTCAAAGAGCTGGAAGTCGCGCACGGCGTAGGCGTGCGCCGGCACCGCGGTGATGGTGTCCTCGGCGGCCCTCGGCTCGGCGGCGAGGTCGCAGGTCGCCTCGGTGGCGCCGGCGCCGCAGTAGCGCTCGAGGCCGCGCCGGTACGACACCGGCCTCTCGCAGGGGCGGCCACCGACGGCGCCGGTGGCGAGCAGATCGAACGTCGCCTGAGGGTCGTAGAGTCCGTCGAAGAAGCAGCCGGCGGTGAAGCGCGTGCCGCGCCAGTGGGGCTGGTCGTCGAGCGTGGTGCGGGCCATCAGGATCACGGGCGCGGTGGCGCCGTGGCTGATGCCTTCGAGCAACAGGTCCTCGCCGGTCCAGTACGCCCGCCCCCACGCCCCCGTCGTGGCGGCGCGCACGGCGATGTCGAGGCGGCTCGCCTCGTCGACGTAGGGCACCGCGCCCGAGCCGTCGGGGGTCTCGAAGTAGTTGATGCAGACGGCGGCGTAGCCCTGCGCCGCGTAGCCGGCGAGGACCCTGGCGTGGCCCGCGCCATCGTCGCAGCCCATCTCGCCGCCTGAGAACACCACCACCAGCTTCGCGCAGCGCGCGCCTGTGCACGCCGACGCGTCGGTGACCAGCAGGCAGCGCTCGGCCACGCCGCTCTCGCCGAGGCAGGCGTCGACGACGACTTCGCCCACCGGCGGCGGCGGCTCGCCTTCGCCTTCGCCTTCGCCTTCGCCTTCGCCTTCGCCTTCGCCTTCGCCTTCGCCTTCGCCTTCGCCTTCGCCTTCGCCTTC
>Ga0194129_10002135_pt1 | contig 30252 bp, 31 predicted proteins | sample TA2KigCa35mmetaG_FD_150862 | JGI IMG/M metagenome (GOLD analysis project Ga0194129, IMG submission 150862) | Freshwater microbial communities from Lake Tanganyika, Tanzania - TA2015038 Kigoma Deep Cast 35m | ecosystem: Environmental > Aquatic > Freshwater > Lake | place: Tanzania: Lake...
TGCAGAAGTTCGCAGCAGGCGTTCTGGTGGGTATCCGGAACACACGCGGAATCAAGGCCTGGGCCTATGAGCTTGCGATGCGCGCCGCGCGACGCCACGCGCGTGAGCGCTGGGAAGGCACGCCCGGTGCCATGGTGTCGGCCGGCGCCGCCGCAGCACGCACGCTGGTGCTCAGACGCGTGCTGAACAAGCTGGGACTCGACCAGTTGAGTCTGGTGCTGTGCGGTGGCGCGCCGCTTCCCGCAGACACCGCCGCACTCTGGCAAATGTGGGGCGTGGACGTCCGCGAAATTTACGGGCAGACCGAAGAGGCAGGCGCGATCATCACAGGCCAGCGTGGCCCGTTTCCCAAACCGGGTGACGTGGGCGAACTGGCCGCCGGCTGGGAAATGAAACTGGTTCCGGTCGATGACGGCGCCACCGGCGACCCGCAACCGGCGCAGGCAGAACGCGGCGAAATCTGGCTTCGAGGCGACTGTCGCTTTGAGGGCTACTGGGGCCAGCCCGAAGCGAGCGCGGATGTGCTGCGCCCTGACGGTTGGCTGCGCACCGGCGATGTGGGCGAACTCATTGACGGCCGCTTGAAACTGGTTGACCGGGCGCGCGACTTCATCGTGACGGCAGGCGGCAAAACCCTGTCGCCCTCCACCATCGAGAACCTGCTCCGAGCCAGCCCTTATGTGGCCGAGGTTGTTGTGATTGGGCATGCCCGCAAATACCTCACCGCCCTTATCGAAATCGATTACGACACGGTCTCGGACTGGGCGCGTGCGCAGAACATCGCCTACACCGGTTTCGCGAGCCTCGTCGAGCATCCACAGGTCGTCACCCTGATCGATCGCGAAATTGCGCAGGCAAACAGCCAGCTGGCGCGCGTTGAAACCATCAAGGCATTCCGCATCCTGCCGAAAATGCTCGACCCTGAAACCGAAGGCGAACCCGTCACGCCCACCCGTAAGGTGAAGCGCAAGCAGATGGAGGCCCGGTTTCACGATCTGATTGAATCGATGTACGGTGATGGCGAGGCGCGTTTGCTGGCAGAGGCCGCAAGCGGCGTGCGCCACTGACAATCATGGTCAATGCTGTTCAAACCAACGAGGAGACATCCCACATGAAGCGCAGGATCCTATCGCTCTTATCGGCCGCAGCCTTCGCCGCGGCGGTCGCGCCCGGCGTCAATGCGCAGAATGCCTATGTCGTGGGCGTCACCGCCGCCATGACTGGCCCCGCCGCGGGCACCTATGCGCCCGTCATGGATGCACTCAGGGCCTACATCGATCATGTCAACGGCAAGGGTGGTGTCAATGGTCGGCAGATTCAGCTGATCATCGCCGACGACCAGGGTGAGCCCTCGCGTGCCGCCGCCAATGCCAAGAAACTGCTCAATCAGGACAAGGTGGTGCTGCTTATCAACAGCAGTCTGTCCTCCACCTACGCGCCGGTAGTGGCCGACAGCAAACGCGCTGGCGTGCCTCTGTTGTTTGCAGGCGCGGCCTGCCCGAAGGAAACCTTTCCGCCCGCCGATCCGCTGCAGTTCTGCTCCACTGCGTTTGGGGCCACCTTCGATTCGCGCGCGGCGCTTGACTTCATCAAAGGGCAGACAAAAGAGCCTGTGAGGCTGGGATTGGCTGCAATGGCCATTCCGCTCTCGCGTGGTGAAATTGACTTCGCAGAAGGACTTGCCAGACAGGTCGGCATGACGCCGGTTGACAAGCAGATCACCCCGCCCCCCACACCTGACTACACGCCGTTTGCCACCAAGCTGAAGGATGCGAATCCGAATTGGGTATGGGCCTGGTCGCCCTGGATTTCGCAGGTCCGCACGTTTGAAGCGATGCGTCGCCTGGGCTGGAATGGCCAATACCTTGCCTGGGCGCATCTGAACGCCGAGGAAGACCTGGCGCGAATCAAAGACCCCGGGTTGTTCGTGATCGGCAGCAACGCGTTCTTCAGCGATGATCTGCCGATTCATGCCGAGATTCGGGCGGTCACGCATCGGGCCAACCTCAAGCATCCAGTGAGCTTTCTCGCCGAAGGCTTCGTGGCGGGGCTGGTGATTGAAACCGCCATGAAGGGGGCTGCCCAGCCCACGGCGCAGGCGGTGACCGCCTCCATGAACAACCTTAAGGTTGATCTGAAGGGATTGCGCGGCGGCCCGCTTGAGTGGACCAAAGATAACCATTTCCGCACGCGGCAGTACTACCGCGTCTGGCGCTGGGAACCGTCGGCTGGCGCTGTGCGCCGTGTGCAGGATTGGGTGGCGGTCGACGTCAAACAGTAAGCACAGCCGAAGCCAATGCAAACGCTCGTCAACATCGCGGTGCTCACGTCGATCTATGCGCTGATCGCCTGTGGCTACGTGATCGTTTACCGAACCAGCCGGGTGTTGTCGCTCGCCCATGGCGAGTTGATGATGCTCGGCGCCTTCGGGCTGTGGGTCACGATCGCACTGTTTGACGGCATGCCGCTTGCAGCAGCGCTTGCCGCGCTGCTGCTCGCCGCGGTGGTCGGGGTGGTGGTCTATGCGGCGCTGATGCGCCGGATGACGGGCGAGGCGGTGCTGGCGGCGGTGCTGGCCACCATTGCGTTGGGCATTCTGCTGCGGGGGCTTGCGGTCCTGATCTGGGGCCCCACCGAGCGGCATCCGCTCGCGGCGCTGGGCTGGGACAACCCGGTGTTCGAACTACCCGCCGGCGCCCGCATCTCGGCGATCGATGCGTCACTGGTCGGAGCCGCGGTGGTCTGTTATGCGGGGTTGTTTGCCTTCCTCAGGTTTTCGCCCTGGGGCATTCGGATGCGCGCCGCAGGGCAAAGCCCGCTGCTCGCAGCACAGCGCGGCATCTCGCTGCACGTCATTTACGCGCTGGCCTGGTGTCTTGCCACGCTCACCGGCGGCACGGCCGGCATGCTGCTAGCACTTAACACCGCGCTCGATCAGACCATGGTGGTGATCGGGCTCAAGGCGTTTCCAGCCGCCCTGGTGGGGGGGCTCGACAGCCTGGCCGGCGCCATCCTGGGCGCACTCATCATCGCCGCCGCCGAGGTGCTAATCATTCAGTTTGTCAGCCCGCTGCTGGCTGATGTAGTGCCTTTCATCGTGCTGCTCGCGATGTTGATCGTTCGTCCCTGGGGCCTCTTCGGGACACGCGAGGAACTCGACCGCGTCTGATCACCCGCCATGCCTCAGCCTCACTCAAGCGGATATTTCCGCACCGATTACGCCGATGACTGGCGTCTGCTGCAAACCCGTGGCCAACGTGGTGCCGCTGCGGTGGGGCTCGTGCTTGCCTGCGTATTCCCGCTGGTGGCGTCGGCCTTCCTGCTTGATCTGGCCAATCAGGTCCTGATCGCCGTGGTGGGTGCAGTGGCGCTCATGCTGCTCACTGGCTATGCAGGGCAGGTGTCGCTGGGACACGCAGGGCTGATGGCCGCTGGCGCATTTACCACTGGCATCCTGGCGCGCGAAACCGGCGCACCGTTCTGGATTGCATTGCCCGCATCGGGTGCGGTTGGCGCGCTGATCGGTTTTTTATTCGGACTGCCAAGCCTGCGACTACGCGGCCTCTACCTGGCAGTCTCGACGCTGGCGCTGCATTTCATCGTGATCCACGCAGGCCAGGAATACGAAACCCGGCGTGGGTTGTCCTCGGGCGTGGTCATCGACCCCCCCTCGCTGTTCGGCGCAGAACTCGTCGACCCAAGGCTCTGGTACGCCGCGCTTTTCGTCTGCGCGGGAGCCGCCGTGCTGTTTGCGCTCAATCTGCTTCGAAGCCGCACCGGCCGCGCCTGGCGGGCATTGCACGGCCGCGAGCCGGTGGCCGAAGCGCTGGGCATCCCCGTGGCTGGCGCCAAGGTCAGCGCCTTTGTCATTGCCTCAACGCTCACTGCAATGTCGGGCAGTCTGTTTGCCTATTACCGCGGCTTTGTTTCAAGCGAGGCCTTCTCTTTATTCCTCACGATTCAGTATGTGGCGATGATCATCATCGGTGGTATGGGCTCCATTCTCGGTGCGGTACTGGGTGCGGCATTCGTCACGCTGTTTCCGTACCTGATCGAAATGGCACTTGCTCAGTTGCCGGGTGGCGCGTCCATGTCGAGCCTGGTGTTCGCCGTCAACTATGCGGCCTTCGGCCTGGTCATGATCCTGTTCCTGCTGTTCGAGCCGCAGGGCCTGGTGGGCATCTGGCATCGGCTTCGCAACTGGTTCCTGTTGTGGCCGTTCCGGCAGCGCCCGCTCAAGTAAGGCACAGGCTATGAGCGCGCCGGCACCACTGCTGCGAATCGACCAGATCGAAGTCGCGTATCACCGCGTGATCACTGCGCTGCAGGGCGTCAGCGTTGATGTGCACGCCGGCACCATCGTGGCGATTCTAGGCACGAACGGCGCCGGCAAAACCACTACGCTGCGTGCGGTGTCGGGCTTCATCGGGCTTGATGACGCACGAGTCACCTCAGGACGCATCGTCTTCGAGGGCGAGGCAATCGAAAACCAGCCGCCCCATCGCATCACAACCCGCGGCATCGTGCTCGTGCCCGAGCGCGACAAGGTATTCCCCAATCTCACCGTCGCCGAAAACCTCGAAGCGACCGTCACCCGGCCTGGCAGCGACCGGCGTGGGCTCATCGACGCCGTGTGGGAGCTTTTTCCTGCGCTCACGCGGCTCAAGCGCCGCACCGCCGGCCTGTTGTCGGGCGGCGAACGTCAGATGTTGGCAATTGGCTCGGCGTTGGTGTGCGGGCCGCGACTGCTTCTGGTGGATGAGTTATCACAGGGGCTCGCACCGCGCATTGTTGATGACATCGCCGATCGACTTCGGCAGGTGCGTGAGCGAATGGGTGTGTCGGTGCTGCTCGTTGAGCAGAATGCCGAGCTTGCGCTGTCGATGGCCGATCACGGGTACATCATGGAAAACGGTCGCATTGTGCTGGACGGCACGCCCGCGCGTCTGCGTGAGCATGCCGACGTACAGGAGTTTTATCTGGGCGGCACGGGCGAACGACGCAGCTATCGCGAGGTCAAACAGTATCGGCGCAGCCGCAGGTGGTTCGGATGACGCAGTCTCCTGTGCTTCAGGTTGAGCAGCTGTCGCTTGCCTTCGGCGGCCTCGAGGTGCTGTCTGGCGTTCATTTTTCGGTGGATGGTCCCGAGCTCGTCGCCCTGATCGGTCCGAATGGCGCCGGAAAAACATCGGTACTCAATTGCATCTGCGGTATCTATCCCCCCACCCGGGGCAGTATCCGGTTCAAGGGTCAAGCGCTGTCTGGACTGCGGCCACATCGAATCGCCCAGCTGGGCATTGCCCGCACCTTTCAGCATGGCGAACTGGTGCCGCACATGAGCGTCGTCGACAACCTGATGGTGGCCCGGCACGCCAGAATGCGCGCGAGTCTGCTCGCTCAGGGGCTGTTTACGCGGGGCGTACGCGATGAGGAGCGCGCCCATCGCCACGCAGTGGAGCGTGTCATCGAATTTGTTGAGCTTGAGCGTTGGCGGCACGCCGATGTTGCGGGCCTGCCGTTCGGACTGCAGAAGGTGGTGGGCTTTGCCCGGGCGCTGGCCATGGAGCCCGAGCTTCTGCTGCTCGATGAACCCTCATCAGGGCTCAATCGCGATGAACGCGAGAACCTTGCGCGCTTCATTCTGCGCGTCAGGGTTGAACTGGGCATTCCAATGATCTGGGTAGAGCATGACATGCAGATGGTGAGCGATCTGGCCGACCGGTTGGTGGTGCTGGCCCACGGCCGGCCGCTTGCCGAGGGCGCGCCCGAGCAGGTACTGAGCCAACCCGAGGTGGTGGAGGCTTACCTGGGGCGACGGCGGCCGGCTACGGGCGCGGCAGGTTGACGAAGTACCCGTACCCGGGGTGCGATGAACTGGGCAAAAGCCGGCCTAGCCACACGTAGATCGTATTCCACCTGCAGGTTAAGCCAGAACATTGGCTCAACACCAAAGAACAGGCCAAGCCTTAACGCCGTATCGGCGGTAATGGGCCGCTTACCGTTGACAAGTTCACTGATTCGGCTGGGCGGTACGTCGATATCGGACGACAACTGGCGCGCGGTGACCCCCATGGGCTTCATGAAATCTTCGAGCAGGATTTCGCCCGGATGAATTTCATCTACTTGCGCCGGCATCATTACTTTCTCAGTGGTAGTCAACGATTTCAACTTGATACACCCCGTCAATACTCCAGACGAAACAGAGTCGCCACTGACCGTTGATCCGGATGCTGTACCGGCCGTCTCGATTCGCGCGCAGGGGTTCCAGATGGTTTCCTGGCGGCACCCTGAGATCAGACAGTCGGACGGCAGCATGGCGCTGCAGCAGCTTTCTCCTGGCGACCCGCTCGATGTTGCCAAACCTGGGAACCGAACGACTTCGAAACAAGGCCTCGGTGTCAGAGCACGCGAATGATCGGATCATACCAAATTTCCGCTTAACGGATTCTGTTTCACAGAACAGTATTGACTGGCTGACCCTGCAGATCATCGCCAGCGCGAGCGGAAGCGAACAGAAAATGGCGCCCGTTAGACCTATGCCTCGTGCTTAGGGGGGAATCGTTAAGCAGGAGCCCCGCCGATCAATCGCCCCACACGCGCTGCGCGACCTCGACACAGCGGGCGAGCTTGGCCAGCTGATCGGCTTCCGTCACGGGATTGCCCGCTACCGTTGAGGCAAACCCGCACTGCGGGCTAAGGCCCAGCTGCGATACGTTGATGAAGCGGCCCGCATCATCGATCCGTGCGCGAAGAAAGTCGACAGACTCCAAATCTGCCACCTTTGACGAAACAATGCCCAGCACCACGCCTTTGTCGGCGGGTACGTGGCGGAGCGGCGAGAAGTCGCCCGCGCGGGGCGTGTCGTACTCGAGCAGGAAGTGATCAACCTGGGCGCCTTTGAAAAGCTTTTCGGCGACATCGCCGTAGCCGCCCTCCGACAGATACTTGCCTTTGAAGTTGCCGCGACACATGTGCACGCCGATCTTCATGTCTGCGGGTCGCTCGCCTACTGCCTGATTGATGGCCTGGACATAAAGATCAACCAGTCGATCGGGATCGCTGCCCTGGGCGCGAACCTTGTCGCGAATGTCGGGATCGCACAGCATCGCCAGGGGCACCTCGTCGAGCTGCGCATAGCGGCCGCCCGCCGCATACAGCTCGGCAAGCTCTTCCTGAAACACTTTCGCGAGATCAGCGAAGAAGCTCTCGTCGGTGTCGTAAGTGCCAGGCTCTGCAAACGAGGTACCGCGCCAGAAATGGAGCGTGGATGGCGACGGCATGGTGACCTTCACCGTTGCGCGCGTGAGCGGCGCAACGAAGCGGAACTCGTCAACGGTGATCGGCCCGCTGCGGTGAATTTTTTTCTCGACATGCGGCGCAGTGAACTCGACAACGTTGTCGGATTCATCGCGAAACTTGAACACGGCAGGCCGGATACCCATGCCGGTGGTTTTCTGGACAAAGCGCAGCCAGTAGGAGCCGCGACGAAACTCCCCGTCGTTGACGACCTGAAGCCCCGCGCGCTCCTGCAGGGTGACCACGCCGCGAATCGATTCGTTGGTGATGCGATCGAAATCCGTTTCGTTGAGCTGTCCCGCCGAGCGCGCCTTCCATGCCTGGCGAAGGGCGGCCGGTCTGAGCAGGCTGCCAACATGATCGGCACGAAAGGGGGGGCGGCCAGACGACGGGGTGGACATGAGTGCGGGCTCCGAATCAGGCAAACGAGGACCCGAATTGTATGACGCGACAACCGCCTGTGCGACCTTCGCGAGCCGCCAACTTTCCGGTAATTCTTGCGACAGCCAGTGGACTCTTCGGTGCCACGCGGAGCCGCTCAGCGGCTTTGACTGACCCCGCTCTCAAGCGGTAGCCAGAATCGGAAGCAGGCGCCGACCGACCGCCCGGCTTCAACACGCACCCAGCCGCCGTGCGCCTGGGCAATGTGCCGACACAAATACAGGCCAAGACCAAGGCCGGGCTTTACCTCGCCACCCAGCGATTCACCAGCGCGAAAATACTTTTCAAAGATCTTTTCTTCCATGGCCGATGGGACGCCTCGACCCTGGTCTTCAACGGTCCAAACGAGGCCCTGCTGACCTGCGTGCGCTGACAGCGCTACGCGCACCTGAACCGGCAGGTGGGCCGGAGAGTACTTGCAGGCGTTATCGATCAGGTTAAGGAGCGCGAATCGAATCGTTCGCAGATCACCCTGGAAACTCGGCAACGCATCGGCCAGCTGGATCTGTACCCTGGATGATGCGGGCTTTCCCACCAGCAGCACGACATCGTGAGTGAGTGGTGTCGGATCAATCTCGGTGAAGTGATGCTTCAGCATGCCTACCTGCAGACCGCTCTGGGCCATCGCCAGGTCGGTTAGCGCAATCAGTCGGTTCACTGACCGCCGGACCCGGTCGTAGCGCTCGGATCGATCTGGCGTTGGCGCTGAGTCCAGCATTGCAAGTGAGCGCGTGGCTGCATCAATGACAGCAACCGGTGTTCGAATCTCATGGGTGATCATGGACAGAAGCTTTTCCTGGTCCTCGCGATGCTGGCGTTCCAGTTCGGCCTGTCCTTCGGCCAGCGCCGAGCGCTCGAGCGCAGCCGCACGCTCCCCTTCAGCCGCACGCAGGCGCTGCAGCAGCGCGAAGTGAACCAGCAACACATGGCATAGGTTGCTGGCCAGCCCCGACCACAGCGTCCATTCGCTGTAAGGAACCGCGGATAGGGTTCCAAGAATATTCAGTGAGGCCAGAACGCCAAACAGCACGTAGGCGGCAGCCGTCAATCGCGCTGCGGGCTCGCCCGTCTGCCATTGACGATAGGCGGGCCAGGGAATGCTCAGTAGCGAAAGCAAGCCCAGCGTGAGCAGAGGCCCGGCGAAGAACTGGAAAAAACCCAGCAATGTGGCGAGCACCCCAACGCAACAGGCGCCAATACCGATCACGTTCAAGCGGAAGGCAAAGGGGTGATGCTGCTTGAGTTCGAGCGCCAGCATGTAGAAGAGCAGCGCGAGCGCACCCACCGTTGGCATGGAGACCTTCAGCATGAGATTGGCCAGCGCCGGTGACTCGGGAAACATTAATTCCGCCAACAATCCCTTAATGCCCAGCCATTGCAGCGAGTTGACGAGCAGGAAGGCCACATAAACCAGAATCTCAACGCGACGTATGAACAGCCAATTCACCAGGTTGAACACCATCACGGTAAAGATCAGGCTGAAGTAGAGCCCCAGGCCCAGGTAAACGAGCCGGTGATTGCGCGTGAACGCATCGGGCTGCCAAAGCTTGATCAGCGCCGCGACCGTGCTCGTGGTTTCAATTCGAATAAAAAACTCATGAGCGCCGGGCGATAAAGAGAATTTGAAAACATGACCCCGGTAGTTCTCCTCTTTGGAAGACTGCGGCAGGGTGTCACCACCGCGCCGGGTGTCGACCCGCCCGTCTGGCCCAATGTGATGAACCTGAACATCGTCGATGAACGCAGGCATTACCTCGAGCCAACGCGTGGCCCACATACCGCTTGAATTGGTGACGCTAAAGCGCAACCAAAAGGCATCGGACACGTAGCCGGCGCCCAGGTTTCCGGCCAGAGGCGTGTACCGATCCCGCTGCGCGTCGCTTCGCGCATCCTCCAGCGTGAGCGCACGACCCGGGTCGCGCAGCACTTCCAGGTCACCTCCCAGAATCGGATGTACGGCCGCTTCATCCACGAACCAGGGCCCGCTGCGTGGTTCGGGCTCGGCTGTTCGGCTCGCCAGCCACACCATTGCGATGGCTATCAACAAAAAGAGGGGTACCAGCGGGGGACGGATCAGGCGCATGGAGCGACCCGCCATCCAAATCGCCGGGCAAGCCAGCGATAGAGTGCCCCCACGCTTAACAGCAAAACGACCACACGCGCCAGCTGAAACGCGGTCACCACTGGCACACCGAGCTGCAGCACCTTGGCGGTAAGGGCCATTTCGGCCACGCCACCCGGTGCCACCGCCAGGAGAAGCGTTGCCACACGCAAGCCCGACAGCGAAGCGAGCCCCCAGGCAAGCAGCAGCGCCATGACGACCCCTGTGACGGAACTGATCGCAACCACCGCCAGATAGCGCGGCGCTACGCGGAAGAAATCGGGTGCGAAGCGTGATCCGATTGCAACGCCCAGCAACAGCTGCCCGATATTGATGAGCGGACGCGGCAGTGCCGTAAGCAGAATTTCCGAGTAAGCCATGAACGCCGCGCAGAACAGGGGCCCGAGCACCCAGGCATTGGGTACGCGGAGCCGCTGCGCGAGCACCGCGGCGACGCCGGTGCATGCCGCCAGTGCAAGCGATGCGGGCACTGATATTTCCATGGGAGGCGGGAGCCAGGCGTCGTCGCCGCGCACCCCGAGCATCGCCATACTGAACGGGATCAGCGTGATCACGATGATCAGGCGAAGCGTGTGTCCCGCAGAGATCAGTTGCCCCGACCCACCATTGCGCTCGCCCTGCACCAGCATCTCGGAGGCGCCGCCGATCGCGCCACCGAAAAATGCTGTCGCGGGGTCAGCCCGCGCGAAGCGGATCAGCGCCCAGCAAAAACTCAGTCCGATCATGATGATGGCGAGCGTGGCAACGATCAGCGCGGGCCCAAGCGCCGCCATGCGCGCCACCGCGCCCGGCGTGAAATACAGCCCCAGCACGGCCCCCACCACCCATTGCCCGCTGCGGCGCACCGCAATGGGCGGCGCGAAGCCAGCCCCCGCCAGATTGCAGACGGCGATCGTAAAGATCGGGCCGAGCATCCAGGGAAGCGGCGCGTTCAACCATGCAAACGTGGCGCCGCCCAGTGCGCCCAGGACGAGCGCTGCTGCGGTTCGCATCCAGCGCACGGCCGCCTTATCCACTTGCCCACTCGGCTACCGGCCGCGACAGGAATTCAGCCACTGGCACCCCGTCGCCACCGATCAGCAGCTTGCGCTGCGCGCGGTGTGCCGCGCAAAACGCAGCCGTCCCTGGATACATGGTGGGAGACCGCCCGCTTTTCACCTCGATCGCGGTGACCTGACGCCCCACCCGAACGACAAAATCGACTTCCAGAGACCGCTCACGCCAATAAAAAAGTTCGCAGTCGCCAGCAGCGGCTGCATTGGCAAGATGCGCCCCCACTGCAGATTCGACCAGCCGCCCCCAAAGCTCATGGTCGATCCGGGCCTGCGCAAGGGTGAGCCCGCAAACCGACGTCATGAGCGCGGTATTGAACACCTGCAACTTTGGAATCGAACCACGCAAGCGCGCGGCATCACCCGCGTATTTCTGCAGGCCGCACACCATTCCGGCCCCGGAGAGCAGGTCGAGGTAGTGCGCGAGGGTGGTGACGTTTCCCGCATCCTGCAGCTGACCCAGCATCTTGGTGAAAGACAGAACCTGCCCGGAATAGCGGCATGCCATTTCAAACAGTCGACGCAAAAGCGCTGGCTTATCGACACGCGAGAGCAGGAGCACATCCCGCGATATCGACGTCTCGATCAGGCTTTCACGGATGTAGCGCCCCCAGCGACGCGGTTCGCTGATCAGCGGCGCGGCCCCGGGATAACCGCCGTAAAAAAGATAGTCATCAATCGACCAGCCAAATGCGGCGTGCATCTCACCGAATGACCAGTGAGGAACATGAAGGGTTTCAAAGCGCCCTGCGAGACTCTCGGTGAGACCGCGTGCGATCAGGAGCGGCGCCGACCCGAGCACGATGACATGAAGCGGCAGCCGCGTCCGGGTATCTTCGTCCCATAAACGCTTGGCGGTCTCGGACCAATTCGGGATCTTCTGGACCTCGTCGAGCACCAAAATGGCGCCCAACTCGCTTGCCTGCAGCGCCTCCCGGCGGGCAATCTGCCACTGCTGCTCGATCCACTCGGGTCCACGAAGCGTGGGCTCATCGGCGCTGGCATACCGGACCGGGCGGCCCATTTCGCCGATCAACTTTTGAACGAGCGTGGTTTTGCCGGCCTGGCGAGGACCGGCAACCACCTGAATGAAACGCCGAGGCTCTGCCAGCCTTCGGGCTAACTCAAGCGACTGGGGACGGCGATAAGTCTGAGGATTTTTACGCAACATATTGAGTGATTTTACTCAATATGTTGAGTAATTTGTAAACCTAGTCACCCAGCAGCGGCACCGCGCCATCCCCGCCCTGCCCCAGCAGCCCGGTGCGGGTGTAAATGCCCAGCTTGTCCCGCGTATCGGCAATGTCCAGATCGCGCATGGTCAGCTGGCCGATGCGGTCAGCGGGGGTAAAGGCGCCCTGGCCTTTTTCCATGGTGAGCCGCTCGGGGTGATACGTGAGATTCGGACTGGACGTGTCCAGGATCGAGTAATCGTTGCCACGCCGCAATTCGAGCGTGACCTCGCCCGTGACCGCACGCGCCACCCAACGCTGTGCGGTTTCGCGAAGCATCAGGCTCTGTGGATCAAACCAGCGGCCGTGATAAAGCAGCTTACCCAGCCGCCGACCATTGGCGCGGTACTGCTCAATGGTGTCTTCGTTATGGATACCGGTGACCAGTCGCTCGTATGCAATGTGCAGAAGCGCCATGCCAGGGGCTTCATAAATGCCGCGGCTTTTTGCCTCGATGATGCGGTTCTCGATCTGGTCACACATGCCCAGACCATGCCGGCCACCGATGCGATTGGCTTCTTCAAACAGCGCGACCTGATCAGAGAAGCTTGCGCCGTTCAATGCCACCGGCTGACCCTCTTCGAAGCGCACCGTGACGGTTTCCGGCTTCACGTCCACGTCTTCGCGCCAGAAGGCCACACCCATGATCGGGTTGACGATGGTGATGCCCTTATTGAGGAACTCTAGGTCTTTGGCCTCGTGGGTGGCACCCAGCATGTTCGAATCGGTGGAGTAGGCTTTTTCCACACTCATCTTGTAGTCGAAGCCATTGGCAATGAGGTACTCGCTCATTTCCTTGCGGCCGCCGAGTTCGTCGATGAAGGTTTGATCCAGCCAAGGCTTGTAGACACGCAGAGCCGGGTTGGCGAGAAGCCCGTAACGATAAAATCGCTCGATGTCGTTACCCTTGAAGGTGCTGCCGTCGCCCCAGATGTTGACCCCGTCATCCTTCATGGCCACTACCAGCGCAGTGCCGGTAACCGCACGCCCCAGTGGCGTGGTGTTGAAGTAGGTGGCACCGGCGGTGGACACATGGAAAGCCGCGCACTGAATGGCTGCGATGCCCTCGGCCACTAACTGCTTGCGGCAGTCGATCAGTCGGGCAATGTCGGCGCCGTACGCGCGCGCCTTACGCGGAATGTCCTCGTAGTCAGACTCATCGGGCTGGCCCAGATTGGCGGTGTACGCGCACGGAATGGCACCGCGCGCACGCATCCAGTGAACAGCGGCCGAGGTATCAAGACCGCCGGAAAAGGCTATGCCGACGCGCTCGCCGACGGGTAGCGACTGCAGGATGTTCTGGCTCATGAATTTGGATGGTGCGAAAGGAAAGGGACCGAACGCGCCAGAGCGCGGCTCGGCAAACCGCTAAACGTATCACGAACGGGCGGTTCGCTCCGACCGGTCGAGTTCATCCAGGATCTTGAGCGCCTTGGCCGGGTTGCCGCGTGCAGCACGGGCCTCGAAGCGTGTGCGTGCCGTCTGACCGCACTGAAACACGTGCCCCGCCTGTAACCAATGCCATTTCCCCGGCCGAAATTCCCAGGGAATCAGAGCGACTTCGGTGCCTGCGGGAAAGACGCCCGCGGTCCGGTGATCCTGCCACTGACCATGGGCATTCAGGGTGGCCAGCAGCGACTCACCGGCGATCTCAAACCGTTGCGACTGGCCTTTCAAAACCAGCCCGCCCGGCTCAACCACCGCCCGCTCGGGCGGCAAGTCGAGCACTGCCTGCGGGGCAGGCGGGCGCGCAGGCCCGGACAGCCAGTCGTGGACGCTTGCCCACTCGCGCCCCGCGAGGCGCTGGGCCAGGCCCGCGAGCGCCGCTTCTACCGCATCCAGGTCATGGTGGCGGTAGATCTGCTGGCCCAGCACGTTATCGAACAGCCACCCCGCCTCGGGCCACCGATCGACAAGCTCGTCAAGCTCGGCCAGCGCATCCATCCGATGCCAGCGAACCTGCACGCCCCGGCGCTTCAGGCGCAGACCATGACGCCAGGCAAACAGCGGCGCGGCAAGCGGATCGATGTCGATCGCCTCAATCGCGTCGAAACGGGCCAGAAAATCGGTCGACATCATCCAGCCCGCCGACGCGCCCACCAGGATCAGTTGGCGCGAGTCAAAACTGATGCCTGCGAGCCATCGGTTAATTGCGTCGCGGGTAGGCTGCCAGCGCGCCGAGGCCTGCAGCGCCCGGGCATGCCAGACAACGCCGCCGGTCCGGTTGGGACCGACCGATGGCATCGGGAACCGTGGCGCCGCGCTGCGGGATACGGTGGAATCAGGGGTCGGCGCGGTGGGCATAGCCGAATTGTAGACAGGCTGCGCGCCAGCGGTATTCGCCACAGGTTCCCGACAGGCAAGCCTGGACATAAGGCCCGGTAACGACGCCCGCTGGGGGACAATCTGACCTTTAACACTCAACCCCGTCACAGGCTGCACGATGAAGACTCTGCTCAAGCGCTCGCTGATGGCCATAGCGCTCGCGATCGTTGCGTTCTTGTCCACTCTGGAGCCTGCGATGGCTGTTGCTGAACCCCCCTTCACCATCGAGCGCCGCGACGGTGACTTCGAACTGCGCGACTATCCGGGCTTTGTTGTCGCTGAGACCCGTGTTGAGGGCGGTTTCGACGAAGCAAGCCGGGCAGGCTTTCGCCGCGTCGCCAATTACATTTTTGGTGGCAACGTCGGACCGGATGGCAAACCCATCAAGATCGCAATGACAGCGCCGGTCACGGTAGAGCCCGCTGGCGGTGATCAGTGGCGCCTTCACTTCGTGATGCCCGACGACGTGCGCTCGACCGGCCTGCCCAAGCCCGCTGACCCTTCAGTGAATCTTCGCGAGGTACCGCGGCACCGGATGGCGGCGGTTCGGTTCGGCGGTTTCACCACCGAGGCATCCATTGCCGAGCACACGGCCAAGCTTCGCGACTGGATTGCAGCGCAGGGTTTGCAACCCGCGGGTGAGCCCCAGATTGCGCGCTACAACGATCCCTTCACGCTGCCCTGGAACCGGCGTAACGAGATCATGATTCCGGTACGTTGAACAGCGCATCGGCACGCTGCGCCTCAGTGCTTTGGCTACCCGTATAGAACGCGGGAAAGTTCAACGCAACAATGCCGCGATCGGCCGCATAGGCTGTGCAACTGTCCACCTTCAGCGGCTTTCCCGATGGATCGAGCCTGGGAGGACGCGCCAGCCTGACCTCGGCGATGGTCTGGAACGCAGCCGTTCCCATGGGAATCAGCAATTCCATGATGTGCGTGCAGGCCGCGCTTCCCCCTAACCTGCGCTTGACCTCATTGCTCCAGCCCGCTGCAATGCGTACACCGATCATGCGCTCAAGATTCAGCCCACCCTCGCGGCACACGGGATAAGGCGTTGAGTCGCTGACCGACTCGATTTCGCGCACCACCAGGTCGGTGTCCACCGCGATGCGAACCCACATGTCGTGCACCAGTTCGCCGGACATCACCTGACGATCGCCCGATGGGGGCGAAAACGCCAGATCCTTGCTGTCGCTTACCCGTCCTTCGATTTCGTACAGGCCATCCTGCCGGTGATATCCGCGCATGGAGATGGTGCGCAGATGCACCGGGCGACGACCAATCGAGGCAGGACGTTCAGGCAGTGGCATGACGCTTTACCCCGGTTGTTTGAGGATTCGGTTTCTGAGCACGCCGATGCGTTCAATCTCAAGCTCAACCACATCACCAGGCTCAAGAAAGCGATCAATTTCAAGGCCACAACCCGTGCCGACCGTGCCTGAAGCGATCACCTCACCCGGGTGCAGCGTTTCGGACTGCGAGATGAACGCCAGGATATCGGGAAAGCTGTGATACATGCCCGACGAGTTTCCGCCACCGCGCCGCTCGCCATTGACCCGTACCTCCATGGACAGCGTGTGGGGGTCACCGATTTCATCGGTGGTCACGATCCACGGCCCCAGCACATTGCCGGTATCAAAATCTTTCCCCTTCATGGGCCCCATGCCCAGCGGACGTTCGATCATCTGAACATCACGCGCGGAAAAATCATTGAAGATCGTGAAGCCGAAAATGTGTGACAGCGCCTGGTCGCGGCCAATGTCGCGGCCGCGCCGGCCGATCACACAGGCCAACTCCAGTTCGTAATCCATCAACTCCGAAAACGGCGGCCACTGTACATCGGTCTCATGGCCCACCACGCTCATGCGGTTGCACTTGTACCAGGTGGGGCGCTGATACCAGACCGGCGAAATCGGCATAGAGGGTTTGCCAGTGCGCTTCTCCCAGGTTTTCATCGCATTGAGCAGGTGCGCTTCGAACACCAGGCAGTCGCGCATCTGACGCGGCTCAGGCAGCGGCGACAACAGGCGTGTGCCCGCGAGCGGCTGCGCATGCCTGGCCGACCATTGCGCCGCCACGCTTTGCGCAACCTTAAGCGCGGGCTCGCCCGCGTCGATCAGATTAAGCATCGAGGCGAAGGCGGACGTGGCGACACCCGAGGCTTCGGCCGCATGTTGAAGATCAAGCACCTGTCCCCGATCGGTATCAACGATGCCAACAGCCTGGGCGCCGTCTGCGCGGACGAAGGTGGCGAGCTTCATGGCGATTAATCCTCAAAGATTGCGACCGCTCGGGTAAAGCCTGCCGAGCCGCCGCGAACCTTGACCGGAAAGCATGAGATCGTAAAACCGTGCGAGGGAATTACCTCGAGGTTGTGCATCTTCTCAATGTGACAGTAGCCAATTTCGCGGCCGGCCTTGTGCCCTTCCCAGATCACTTTCACGTCGCGGGTGGCCTCGTAGGACTTCGCCATGTGCTTGAAGTGCGCATCCCACGACCAGCAATCGGTGCCCGTGACGCGTACGCCGCGCGTGGTGAGATAGAGCGTTGCCTCGCGCCCCATCCCGCATCCGGCCTCGACATAGTCGGGATCACCAAAGCGCTTGCCCGCAGAGGTGTTTACCACCACGATGTCAAACGGCTTGAGCTGATGACCGATTCTCGCAAGTTCGGTTTCAACATCGGCCGCCTGCACCACATAGCCGTCTGGAAAGTGCCGGAAGTCGAGCTTCACGCCGCGACCATAGAACCACTCAAGGGGAATCTGATCAATGGTGGCGGCCGGCTTGCCACGGTCCATCGTTGAGGCGAAATGCCACGGCGCATCAACATGCGTCCCGTTGTGCGTGTTCACCTTCAGAAACTCAATCGCATAGCCTTCGCCGTCAATCAGCTCGTCGGGCTGCAGGTCGGTGTAGCGCTTGGCCACCAGCGGGGCCGTTTCCTTGTGCGTACGGTACTCGATGCTGGGCTCCAGGCCCGGCGGGTCTGAGCGAACATCATTTTCGATGGGTACCGAGAGGTCGACAAAGCGTCGGGCCATTTGAGCGGACTCCTTGAACGAAACATTTCGCCTCGGCAGAGCAGATCTCGCCAAGGCTGCAGGCGACGCGAGTCTAGTCTGGCGACTTGATCTACCGCAAGGTCGGTCAGTCCGTTTGGTGCGAACCTGATCCGCATCATGGGCCCGAGGGAAAATCTGATGAAACACGCCGCGTTATCGATGATCCGCGACGAGCATCAGGCGCTTGCCGCAATGCTCCGTTCAATGCTGATGCTGCTCGACAAAAGCAGAAAGGACCGCGTGCCGCCGCCGTTTGATGTGCTGCGCGCGATGCTGTTTTGTATCGACGAATTTTTCCTGAGCGCCTGCACCACGCGCACGAAAGCAGGCTGCTGTTTCCGATGCTCAGGAAGGCAGTGCCGCCCCTGGGCCCTACGCTGGACCGGCTCGAATCTGACCACCACCCGACAAGTACAAGCCGCTGTTTCAGCGGATCGTGATGACTGCCCCAGCGCCGATCGGGCTTGGCTGATCAGTACTCGACCGCGTGACCCTTGATGTAGGTCTCGAGGTATTTGATGAGTTCGCCCTGCTGCTGCATGATGTCTTTAACCACGTCACCAATTGAGACCATGCCCGTGACGCGACCGCCATCGATGACCGGCAGGTGGCGAATGCTGCGAGTCATCATCAACTTCATGCAGTGATCGATCGTGTGCTGCGGCGCAACCGTCACCGGGTCACGCGTCATGATTTCCGATACCAGCGTGCTGCCTGCATCCCGCCCGGGCAGGAGTACCCGAATTGCGCAGTCGCCCTGCGAGACGATGCCAATCAGTTGATCGCCATCGATCACCAGCACCGCGCGCACGCGCCGCTCGCGCATCATTTGAAGCGCTTCCAGGACGCTGGCGTCGGACCTCAGCGAGAACACTTCGCCGGATTTACGGGCAATACACGATTTGACGGTAGACATGGAGACCTCCTGTGCGACGGGGCGCCCGAACCAATCGGACCTGCCGCTGCATGGGGATGGGGCGAATCACTCGCGGGACCGTAGGAGATTATCTGAACCGTCGCGAAGTCCCGCTGAATCCCGATCAGGCTGTTCAGCCTTAGGGGTCTGAATACGACCAAACCGCTGCGCCCTGTCCGGTCTTTCGCGGCGCTAGCGCAACACCCCGGGCTCGTGATACACCGTCACCATTGGCTTTCCCAGGAGACACCCATGACCTCACGACGACAGGCGCTCATAGCCGCCGGCACCGCTTTGCTGGCGCCCACTGTTCGGTCCCAGGCCTTTCCCACCCGACCCATACGCTACATCTGCCCCTGGCCTGCTGGGGGCTCGACTGACGTGGTCATGCGGGCGATCGGAGAAAGCGCAGGCAAAGCGCTTGGCCAGCAGGTGATCATTGAGAACAAGCCGGGCGCGGGCGGATCGCTGGGCGCGGTGGAACTGCTGTCGGCTCGCCCTGACGGCTACACGCTTGCCCAGCTGCCCCAAAGCGTTTTCCGCTTGCCCCACATGCAGAAAGTGCCCTTCAACACGCTTACCGATTTCACCTGGATTGCATGCCTCACCGGTTACACGTTCGGCATCGTGGTTCGCGCCGACTCCAACATCACCAGCATTGCCGATCTGGTTGCCTGGGCGCGCACCCGGCCGGGCGAGTTCACGTATGGCTCCACGGGGACAGGAACCAGCCCCCATCTGGCGGTGGAAGAGTTCGCGCAGCGTGCGGGAATCCAACTCAACCACATTCCCTTCAAAGGCAATGCAGAAAACATGCAGGCGGTGCTGGGCGGTCATGTGATGGCAGCCAGTGACGCCACCGGCTGGGCGCCCCATGTGGAATCCGGCAGGCTGCGGCTGCTGGCCACCTATGGCGGTCAGAGAACCCGCCGCTGGCCGCAGGTGCCCACGCTCGACGAACTCGGATTTAAAACCGTGTCGGACTCGCCGTTTGGCGTGTGCGGCCCCAAGGGCATGGATCCGGCCATCGTTAAAACCATCCACGATGCCTTCCGAAAAACGCTCGACGATCCCGCAGTGCTGGCAAGCTTTGAGCGCTATGACCAGACCGTCATTTACAAGAACACCGCCGATTACACCCGGTTCGCTCAAGAAACCTTTGAAGCTGAGCGCGCCACCATCGAGCGGCTCGGTCTTGCCCGGAAAGGTTGATCACGATGACCTTATTTCAACTCACCCCTGCCCAAGGCGCCCGCGTGCTGGTTGCCGGGGGATGCGGCGGCATTGGACGCGAGCTGGTTCGCGCACTGCTCGATCACGGTATCAAGGTGGCAATTTTTGATCTCCCCACCTCGGCCGAACGGCATCCACCACCGGCTGGGGTGGCGCTGTTTACACTCGATGCATCACAGGCTGCATCGGTCGACACAGCATTCAAAGCGCTCGACGCCGTCTGGCCCGAGGGCTTTGACGGCTTCGTCAACCTCGTGGGCTTTGCCGCCGAGCGACTCCCGATCGATCAGTTGCCCATCACCGAGTGGCAGCGTGTCGTGGAGGGCAATCTGGGCGCCAGCTATCTGCTCAACCGTGCCGCGGTTCCGCGGCTTGCGCGAAAAGGCGGCGGGTCGGTGGTCAATGTGGCCTCGGGGCTCGCAACGCGCGTCATGCCAGGGTTTGGCCCCTACTCAGCGTCGAAGGCCGGGCTGATCGCACTGACCAAGGCGGTGGCGGTCGAGAACGCACCAGCCATCCGTGCCAATGCGGTTGCCCCCGCCGCGGTCGACACCGACTTCCTGGTGGGCGGCACCGGTCGTGAACGTACCGAGTCGCACCTGGACCGCGAAAGCTACATGAAGCTGATTCCGCTCAGAAGGCTGGGCGTGCCCGCTGATGTGGTGGGGCCGATCCTGTTCCTACTGGGACCGGCCTCCGGCTACATGACAGGGCAAACGCTGTACATCAATGGCGGTGCGTTAACGCCCTGACGCGCGCGCCGGGCCGAGGGTTTGCTAAACCTTCAGCCCGTAAGCGGTGACAAAGTTGCGCGCAGGGATGCCCGGCTTCTCAGCCGCAGCAACCTGCGCGCGAATCATTGGTTCGAAAGCAGCCGTCCAGCGGCGCTGCTCGTCGGCCGACAACGAGATCACCTCTTTGTCCCGTTTGGCCGCTGCGACCGCATCGTCGCTATGTTTTTGAATGTTGCGCGCAGCCTTGAGGCTGATCTCAAGACCCGTTGTCTGGTCAATGATCTGACGCAGGTCTGCAGGCAGCTTTTGGTAACGCGCCAGATTCATATTGACTGTGAACGGTGAACGCCCCACCGGCACGTCAATGGTGAAATACCGGCATACCTCAAGCAGCTTGAAGTCGATGGCGCCCGCCATCGAGATCAGTGCCCCGTCCACCACACCCCGCTCGATCGAGTTATAGATCTGCCCCGCAGGCATGTCGATGGGCGTCGCGCCCAGTGCGATCAGCTGTTCGGACTGTGCCGACGAGGGCGTACGGATTTTCATGCCCTTCATGTCCTCAAGCCGCCGAACCGCCTTGGAACGGGTCATGACCGCCGCGGCATCACCCGTCCAAATCACCAGAGGCTTGCTTTCCTTCATTTCGCCGTCGGTGAAGAACTTCATGTGCTGCCAGATTTTCCGGGTGCCCTCATCCGAACTGGACGCCATGCCCGGCAACTCTGAGAGCGACATGAGAGGAAAGTCAGCCGAGGTATAGCCTGGCAGCGTGAAGGTGATGTCGGACAGGCCACGCACCATCTGCTTGTAAAGCTCAGGAGGCTTTCCACCCAACTGCATCGACGGAAATACCCGCAGGTTCAGGCGCCCGCCACTGCGCTCGGCGATTTCCTTGCCCCAGGGGACCAGGATCTGCGTAAGACCATAGTGCGTAGGCGGAACAAAGGTGGCGAGTTTGAGCTCTTCCTGCTGGGCCCGCGAGGTGCCCGGCAGCGTAGCAACAAGGACAGCGACCGATGACGCTGCGGTGAAATGACGACGATTGGGGTTCACTGGGGTCTCCTCCTTAAAAGATGCCAACCACCACGACTGCGCCCTTCGGACGGGGTGGGGGTTGTTGTAGCGTTAAAAGATCAGCGGATCATGGCTTCGGGAATCATCAGGGCAATACCGGGGAAGGCCACGATGAGCGCCACGCAGACCAGCATTGCCACCCAGAACGGCATGATCGACCGGAAGATCGCGCCCATGCTGGTGTCGGGCACCAATCCTTTGACCACAAATACGTTCATGCCCACCGGCGGTGAAATCAGGCCCATCTCGAGCAGGATCACCATGATGACCCCGAACCAGATCAGATCGTAGCCCAGCGCCTTGACGATTGGAATCACGATTGGCAGCGTCAGCACCAGCATCGAGAAGCCTTCGAGAAACATGCCAAGAACCAGGTAGAGCGCCATGATCATCAACAGCACGGCGAACGAACTGAGCGAGGTACCGGTCAGCAGGTCGGCTACCTGAGTGGGCAGGCCGCTAAGGGCAAGGAAAGGTCCAAAAACCAACGCACCCATCAGAATGAGAAACACCATCGCGGTGGTGCGCACCGTGTCGAGCAGCACCTTTTCGAGCACCGCGCGGCTGAGATGCCCGGTTATCCAGGCCCAGGCGAGCGCCAGAAACGCGCCCACCGCAGCGGCTTCAGCCGGGGTGAACACACCCGCGTAAATACCGCCAATTGAGGCAAACACCAATCCGAGCATGGGTGCTGAATGGCCGAGCGCGCGCCAGCGCTGCGCAAAACTTGAACGCTCACCGGCAGGCCCCAGTTGCGGCTGCAATCCCGTCCAGATCATGATCGTGATCACGAACAACAGTGTGAGCAACAGTCCTGGCAGCACCCCGGCGAGCAGCAGTTTGCCAATGGATTGCTCGGTAAGAATGCCGTAGATGACGAACGCGGTACTGGGAGGAATCAGGATACCCAGCGTACCACCGGCGGCAACCGTGCCCGCGGCCAGGCCGCTGTCGTAGCGGTAGCGGCGCATTTCGGGCATGCAAACTCGCCCCATGGTGACGGCCGACGCAACGCTGGAACCAGATACAGCAGCGAATCCTGCGCACGACAGAATGGTGGCCGAGGCAAGGCCACCGCGCCAGTGTCCCACCCAGGCATAGGCGGCTGCGAACAGCGACTGCCCCATTCCACAGGCCGATGCGATGGACCCCATCAGCACAAACAATGGGATGACCGCCAGATCGTAGTAAGCGGCGTAAGAATAGGGATAGGTGCCCAGGGCCATCAAGGCCGCCTGCGGGCCGTTGAGCACGGCGAACCCGACGCTTCCCACCAGAAACATCGCAATGCCTATCGGCATCCGGAGGGCGAGCAGCCCCAGCATGACCACCAGACCGATCGCGCCAATCGCCTCAGAGCTCATGCGCGATCCGTGGCCGAAAAAGCGCGGCGCCAGCCGGCAATCGACTGGACCAGGCAGACCAGCGCAAACATCAGTGCGCCGAAAGCGGCCGCAAACTTGAACGGCCAGTGCGGCCAGCGCAGCATGTTGCCGACCTGGCTCCAGCCGTATATCGCCTCGGCCGCCACCCGCCAGGCGATGACCGCAAACAGCACGCCGCCCGCGAGCGACATGAGCGAAGGCAGCCATCGAAGCGACGGGCGATCCAGCCATCGATCGAGCAGATCGACCGCGATGTGGCCACCGGTGGCGCCACACCAGGCAAGCGACAGAAACACGATCAGCGCCATGGCGTATTCGGTGGCCTCCAACGAGCCCCGAAAGGGCATGTTGAAGAAGTAGCGCATGACCACGTCGGCAACCGTGAACACGGTCAGCGCAAGCAGAATCCAGCCCGCGGCGAGCGACATCCGTCGCAGCAGGCGTTCGAAACCGTTGCGCGGCGTATCAGAGCCTTCCAACGTGTCCTCCGCGCGACAGCCGGCCGACCGCCTCGTCAACCGTCATGACGTCGCCAAAAAACAGCGCGAAGTTGTCGAGTGAGGTGGCATGCTCTTCGGGGGTAAATGCCGAGTTGGCATCTGACAGCATGACCACCCGGTAATCCAGCATCATCGCGTCGCGCGCGGTCGATTCACAGCACACGTTGGTGGCCGTGCCCGCCACCAGCAGCGACTCGATTCCGCGCTGCTGAAGCTGCTGATGAAGGTCGGAGGAGCCCTGAATAAACGCGCTGTACATGATCTTGCGAGCGTACACATCGGCGGGCTGCGCTTCAAGTTCGGGAAACAGCTTGAAGCCTTCGGAATCTTCGGCCAGCTTGATAAGGCGCGCCTGAACGCGACCAGGCTCCAGCATGTACTGGTGGTGCCTGGCCCAGCGTTCGGTTGCGCCGCGCGCGGTGGTCTGAATCCAGGCCACGCAGCCGCCAGCCTGCCGAAGCGCCGACGCCATGCGGTTGATGGCCGGCACGGTGGCCCGAGAGGCGGCCACCTCAGCCGGGTACCCCGGCGCGCAGAAATAATTCTGCATGTCGACCACGACCAGCGCAGTACGCTGGGCATTGATTGACTGATGCGCCGGGATCGTGCCCTGCCGACGCAGCACGCGCTCGCGCACTGCGTCGGACATGGCATAGGTTTGCACGGGAACGGAACTCAACGGACGATTCCGAGTTCCTGGCGTGCAGGGCCGCGATAGGTGAACAGCGTGAGTGCGCCGTTGCGAATATCGCCTTTGTTGTCAAAAGCAATCGTGCCGGTGACGCCCTTGTAGCTGGACTTGGCGAGCTCAGGCAGATACACCGACGGCCGAGTGGAGTTGGCGCGAACCATTGAGTCGGCCATGACCATCAGCGCGTCATACACATAGGGCGCGTAGATTTGGACGTCGGCATTGAAGCGCTTCTTGAAGCGTTCGTTGAAGGCCTTCATTGCCGCGATCTGCTCACCCTCGACGCCACCCGCCTTGGCGCAGTAGACCTGACTATCACCAATTGCGTCGCCCGCAAGCTTCGGGAGCTCCGGCGAGCAGATGCCGTCACCGCCCACGAACTTGGCATTGATGCCCAATGACTTCATCTGGCGCAGCATCGGACCAGCCACCGCGTCCATGCCACCGAAGAACACCACGTCGGGGTTCTTTGCCTTCACTGAGGTGAGGATCGCCATGAAGTCGGTGGATTTGTCAGTGGTGAACTCACGGCCCACAACCTTGCCACCTGCGGCTTTCGCGCCTTTTTCAAACTCATCGGCAACGCCCATGCCGTAGGCGGTGCGGTCGTCGATGATGGCGATGGACTGTCCCTTGAGCGTGGTCACCGCATAGCGGCCAAGCGTTCCACCCAAGTGCACGTCATCAGCGACCACACGGAAGGTGGTGTTGAAACCCTGCCGCGTAAAGCGCGGATTGGTGGACGAGGGCGAAATTTGCGGGATGCCAGCATCGAAGTAGATCTTCGCTGCCGGAATCGACGTGCCTGAGTTCAGGTGACCGACAACGCCATTGACCTTGGCGTCGACCAGCTTCTGCGCTGCGGCAGTGCCCTGCTTCGGATCAGCGGCATCATCTTCAGCCATGAGCTCGAAACGAACCGAGCGGCCATTGATCGTGAGGTTGCGCGCGTTGAGGTCTTCGATCGCAAGGCGGGCACCATTCTCGTTATCTTTCCCGAGGTGTGCGATCGCACCGCTCAAGGGCGCTACATGGCCGATTCGTACAACTTCCTGCTGCTGGGCAGACGCAGCACCCGTGATAGACAACGCTGCAGCCACCGCAGCCAGACGCGTGAGTTTCCAATTCATTGAAGATCTCCGGATTCGTAGGTTGACGGGAGCCCCTTCGGGCCTGTTATCGAACTGACCTCCGGTCAGACTCATCCACCAAGATAAGCCTGCCGAACGGTTTCTTCATTGAGCATATCGCGAGCCGGGCCGCTTGCGGCAATAAGACCGGATTCCATCACGTATGCCCGGTCTGCAATCTGCAGGGCGCGCCCTGCATTCTGCTCAACCAGAAAGACGGTGATGCCCTGCTGATGCACCTGGCGGATCACCTCGAAAATTCGATCGACCATAATGGGCGCCAGGCCCATGGAGGGCTCGTCCAACAGCAGCAGTCGGGGCCGCGCCATCAGCGCACGGCCCATGGCGAGCATCTGCTGCTCACCGCCCGACAGGGTTCCGGCAAGCTGTGCGCGTCGCTCGGCCAGGCGGGGGAAGAGCCCAAAGACCCTGTCGAGATCATTGACGATTTCAGCGCGGTCATCACGCAGATAGGCGCCCATCTGCAGATTTTCGACGATTGACATCCGGGCAAAAACACCCCGGCCTTCGGGGACCATCACGAGCCCCTCGCCCGCCAGGTCCCAGGGGCCTCGGCCTGCCACGGAGCGCCCCTGGTACAGGATGTCGCCCGACCTGAGTGCAAGCAGCGCAGTGATCGCCTTCATCGTGGTGGTTTTTCCCGCGCCGTTCGAGCCGATCAGGCAGACCAGCTCGCCCGCATCAACGCGAAGGTCGATGCCCTTAACTGCGACAATGCCGCCGTAGCCGACCTCGACCGACCGTAACTCAAGCATGGGCGTCGTCATCTCAGTGCGCCGCGGCTGTGCCAAGGTAGGCCTCAATGACGCGGGCATCGCTCTGAATTTCGGCGGGCGCACCCACCGCCAGTTCGCGACCGTAATCGAGCACCGTGACGCGGTCGCATAACCCCATCACCAGTTTCACGTCATGTTCGATGAGCAGAATCGTTCGGCCATCCTGACGAATCCGTTCGATCAGAATGCGCAGCTGCTGTTTTTCGGTGGCGTTCATGCCGGCAGCGGGTTCATCGAAAGCCAGCAGCACCGGGTCGGTTGCGAGCGCGCGTGCAATCTCGAGGCGGCGCTGATCGCCATACGACAGCGTGCGCGCCCGGTAGTCAGCGAACCGACCGATCCCAACATAGTCAAGCAGCGCTCGCGCACGCTCGGCAATTTCACGCTCCTCGCGTTTTGCCTGCGGCAGTCGAAGCACCGCACCCATCAGACCCGTGTGTGTGCGCAGGTGCCGACCGACCATGACGTTCTCGAGCGCGGTCATTTCGCCAAACAGCCTGATGTTCTGGAATGTGCGCGCAATGCCAGCCCGTGCAACCTCGTGCACAGCCCTGGGTTCGTAGGCGCGCCCCTGAAGCTCGAAGCGGCCCGCGTCAGGCACATACAGACCGGTGGTGACGTTGAAGAAGGTTGTCTTGCCGGCACCATTGGGGCCGATCAGTCCGTATATCTGGCCCTTGGCCACCGACAGCCCGACTGAGTCGAGGGCCTGCAGTCCGCCGAACCGCTTGCTCGCGCCCTCCACCTTCAACATGACAGGTTCAGCCACGGCCCGCGCTCCGTCCGTGCTCGGGTTGCGGCCAGAGGCCGCGCGGCCGAAGCAGCATCACCACGATCATGGCGAGCGCAATCAGGAGCTGGCGCAGGATCGCCGCATCAAGCCGTCCACCCGTGAGCTGTTGCAGTGGACCCGCCACATAGCGCAATACCTCGGGCAGTGCTGCAAGAAGAACTGCCCCCAGCACCACGCCGGGCAGATGGCCAAGCCCGCCGAGAACAATCATGGCAACAATCATGATCGACTCCATCAGACTGAATGACTCAGGCGAGATGAAGCCCTGGAATCCGGCGAACACCACACCCGACACGCCACCAAAGCTCGCGCCCGCCGCGAACGCAAGCAGCTTCAGGTTGCGCGTGTTGATTCCCATGGCCTTGGCGGCGATTTCATCTTCGCGGATCGCCATCCATGCGCGGCCGATCCGAGATTCGGCCAGTCGGTGCGAAATGATGATGGCAGCAACCACCAGCACCAGCAGCAGCCAGTACACCAGCGTGACGCCTGCGATCTCGAAGTCACCGATTTCCAGACGCCGCGACAGCTTCCAGCCGAAAATTTGAATCGCATCGATCTGACCCAGACCCCGTGGTCCATTGGTGAGGTTGATCGGATGGTCAAGATTGTTGAGAAACACCCGGATGATTTCGCCGAAGCCCAGGGTGACGATGGCCAGGTAGTCGCCGCGCAGCCTGAGCGTGGGCGCGCCGAGCAGAATCCCAAACAATGCGGCCACGGCGGCTGCCAGCGGCAACGCCACCCAGATGGTCAGGTGCAGGCCACCCGGAAACGCGGCAGCGATGGCCGGAAAGGTTTCTGTGAGATGCGGTGACGCGAGCAGCGCAAACAGATACGCGCCCACCGCAAAGAACGCGACGTAGCCAAGGTCGAGCAACCCGGCGTAGCCAACAATGATGTTGAGCCCGATTGCGAGCAACACATAGAGCAGCGCCATGTCCGCGATTCGGACCCAGGCGTTACCGAACTGTTGCAGGATCAGCGGCAGGATCGCCGCGCCGATCACAAGGACCAGCCACTTGAGCCACTCGGGCGTCCGAGTCGCGTTTGAGGAAACCACGTTCATGCTCGATCCGCTACCCGCTCACCCAATAGCCCCGAAGGACGCAGCGTGAGCACCAGAATCAGGACGATGAAAGCAAAAATGTCGGCGTAATGACTGCCCAGGACGCCGCCGGTGAGCGCGCCCAGGTAGCCCGACCCAATCGACTCGATCAGGCCAAGCAGCACACCCCCCACCACCGCGCCTGCCAGATTGCCGATGCCGCCAAAGACCGCGGCGGTAAACGCTTTGAGCCCAGGCAGAAAACCCATGCTGTGCTGCGCGGTGCCGTAGTTGGAGGCCCACATCACGCCTGCGATTGCGGCGAGTACCGCGCCGATGATGAAAGTGGCCGAAATGACGGTGTCGGGGCGAACGCCCATCAGCGCCGCCACAGAAGGATTTTCGGCGGTCGCGCGCATCGCGCGTCCCAGGCGGGTGGAATGCACCAGCCACAGCAGCAGGGCGAGGCATACGGCTGTGACCGACAGGATCATTACCTGCGTGGGCGTGATCACCGCGCCACCGATATGGAATGGCGCACTGGGCAGCAGCGTGGGAAACGGCTTGGGGTTGGGCTTCCAGATCACCATCGCAAGCGTCTGCAGCAGAATGCTCATGCCGATTGCGGTAATGAGCGGCGCAAGCCTTGGGCTGGAACGCAGCGGCCGGTACGCCACCCGTTCAATCGTCACATTCAGCACCGCCGCCACCACGCAGGCGATCAGTGTTGAAAGCAGCAGAATCACCCAGCCTGGGGCACCGGGCATCGCTTCGCGCATCATGGAAATCACGCTCCACGCCGTGAGCGCGCCCACCATCAGAACTTCGCCATGCGCGAAATTGATGAGGCTAATGATCCCGTAGACCATCGTGTAGCCGAGTGCCACCAGCGCATACATGCTGCCGAGCACCAGCCCGTTGATGATCTGTTGAAGAAATACGTCCATGGCGAAGGCGAAACCCCCGGTGATCAGTCTGCCTTCGCGCCCGAGGCCTTGACCGCTTTCGCCCATTTCGCCGTCTCGGCGCGGACAAATTCGGCGAGCTGATCAAGGTCCATGATCAGCGGCTCAGACCCCTGCGCCTGGAAGCTCTGACGTACCTCGTCACTCGAGAGAATCTTGTTGATGTCGGTGTTGAGCTTGCGCAGGATGTCGCGCGGGGTGCGCGCCGGTGCAGCCAAGGCCACCCAAGGCACCCCGGAGAAACCCGGATAGCCACTTTCAGCGATGGTCGGCATGTCGGGCAAGGCTGCTGAGCGCTGGGCGCTTGACACCGCGATCGGGCGCAGTTTGCCGCCGCGAATCAGGGGGAGCGTTGCGGTAAGCGTTTCAAACATCACATCGACCTGGCCGCCCGCCAGATCAGCGAGCCCGGCCGGGCCGCCTTTGTACGGGATATGAACCATGTCGATGCCGGCAGTGGCCTTGAACATCTCGGTTACCAGGTGATTGGTGACCCCCGACCCACCCGAGGCGTAGTTAAGCTTGCCGGGACGCGACTTGGCCAACTCGACCAACCCTCGAATATCCCGCACGGGCGACGCCGGGTTGACCACAACCGCGTAGGGAACCACGGCGAGACCCGCCACCACGACGAAGTCGCGCTGCACGTCGTAGGGCAGCTTGGAGTACAGACTGGGGTTGACCGCGAGCGGGCCACTGGAGGAACCGAGCAAGGTATAGCCGTCGTGCTCAACCTTAGTCGCCATTTCGGTTGCGATGATGCCCGCCGCACCGGGGCGGTTCTCGATGAAGAACTGCTGGCCATACAGCGAAGACAGTCGACTGGCGATCGCACGCGTGAGCACATCGGTTGCCTGGCCTGCAGGAAAACCGATCATGACCCGGACGGGACGGTTGGGATAGTCGGGCGAGGCCAGCGTTACGGCAGGCCATGCGGCCGCGGCGCCAACAATCCATGCGGCCAGAGACGATCGAAGACTATTCATCACAGGTTCCCTTGAGTAACGATAGATTTGGGCGACGTTTAGTCGCCTGCTCGAATGCCGAATTCACGGATGACTTTTGCCCAACGCTCAATCTGGGAATCAACAAACGACCCGAGCTCGGCTGGCTGAGACAGGCGCAGCGACATCCCCAGACCCGTCAGGCGGGTGCGCACGGCAGGCTCTGATAATGCGCTGGCAAGCTCACGGTTCATCCGGGCGATGATGTCGGCTGGCGTGCCTGCCGGCGCAAACACGCCCCACCATGCCAGCGCTTCGAAACCGGTCACCCCCTGCTCTGCGAGCGTAGGCACTTCAGGCAACGCGGGATCGCGCTGCGCCGAGGTGACTGCCAGCGGCACCAGCGCCCCCGACTTCACGTGCGGCGAGAGCAGCGCCGTCGTCGCCATGGCCACAGGCACGTGGCCTGCAACCGCGTCGGTGGCCAGCGGCCCGCCGCCTTTG
>Ga0194129_10002136_pt1 | contig 30243 bp, 33 predicted proteins | sample TA2KigCa35mmetaG_FD_150862 | JGI IMG/M metagenome (GOLD analysis project Ga0194129, IMG submission 150862) | Freshwater microbial communities from Lake Tanganyika, Tanzania - TA2015038 Kigoma Deep Cast 35m | ecosystem: Environmental > Aquatic > Freshwater > Lake | place: Tanzania: Lake...
CGGTGAGGATGCCGGCAGGGGCGGCGGCGGCTCCGAGCACGCGCAGCTCGGGCGCGTAGGTGGGGGCGAGCCGCGCCGCGAACAGCGTGGCCTGACCGCCCTGGGAGTGGCCCCAGAGGAACGTGTCGGGGCCGGCCGCGGTCTCGGGGATCGCGATCGCGGCGCGCGCGGCGTCGAGCATCCCGTGGGCCTCGCTCGTGCCGACCAGGTACGGGTGGGGTCCGTCGGTGCCGAGCCCCTGGTAGTCGGTGGCGGCGACCACCCAGCCCTTGCGGATGAACTCGGCCAGGCCCTGGACGTCGCCGTAGGGATCGCGGGAGCGTGACGGCGCGCACTTGTCGACGATGCCGGAGGTGGGGTGGGCCCAGGAGACCACCGGGCGACCGCCGGGTGCGGCGGTCGTGGTCGGCGCGAAGACCATGCCGGTGACCACGACCCGCTCCTCCCCGTCGATCCCACGCGACGTGTACATCACCCGCCAGGCCCGCGCCCCGGCGAAGGGCGCCGGCATCGGCTCGGTCCGCACGATCGTGCCGGGCGCCGCGCGGGGGATCGGGTCGGGCGTGGCGTAGAACGCGTCGGACGACGGGGTGGCCGCCGTTGCCGGCAGCGTCCCGGTGGCCGGCACGGCGAGCGCGAGCGCAGCCACGGTCACGGTGAGGGCCCGGACGACCGGCCGTCGCCGGTCCGTTCGGCGGTCCGTACGCCGGTCCGTGCGCCGTGTCGTCCGCTCCACCGTTCCGCCCCGTCCCGCTCACGTGCCGCGAGGGGAGCCTACCGACGGTCGGGTTCGGATCCGGGCGTGAACACGGTGCCGTCCCGGGTGAGGCAGTCGAACCACTCGTTCGGACCGCGGAACGCGTTGCCGAAGTGGTAGCCCCACACGGGACCGACCGGACCTGCGGGGCCGACGGTGAGCGTGTCGTGGCCGGCCACGGCGAACGGGAACTCGTGGAGTGGGATCGGGACCGCTCCGAGCGCAGCCGCGGCGGCGGCCACCACACCCTGCTCGCTCATGTTGCGGCGGCCGTCGTGACCGGGACGCAGGGGTCGGCGGGTGAGCACGTCGAGCATCGCCGCACCGAAGTCGGCGCCGGGTGGGAGCGACACGAGCCCGGAGTAGAACATCCGGTCGGGGTCGCACTCGTCGGCGTACTCGCCGTAGTGCTCGAGGGGAGCGCCGGGGCTCTGGGCGACCCGGTCGGCGCCCGCGGCCCACGCGTCGAACCAGACGGGCCGGTCGACGACGACCATGTCGCCGTCGAGGATCCACTCGGGGGCGGCGGGCCGGACGCGATCGGGGAACCACTTCCACCAGTACCCGAAGTTGTCGCGTGAGCAGCCGGCCCGGCGGAGGGCGGTGGCGAGGCCGGCGTGGTCGCGGGCACGGACAGGCCACCAGTGCACGGGTTACGTCGCCCACGCGGCGACGTCGGCGACGCGCGACCGCGAGATGTCGACGGTGCAGAGGCAGTAGTCGACCGCATCACCGAACTCCCGGGTCGCCTGACCGAGCGCAGCGCGCGTCACGGCGTCGTCACGGCCGTCGCCCTTGATCCAGCGGATGACCGGGCGGGTCGTGCGTCGGAACCGGTCTCGCGCCGCGAGCGCGTGGCGAGCCTCGTGGACCGGAACGGCCCGGCGCACCCGCACGAGGCGCTGGCCCACGAACCGCTGCACCGCACGCCGCCGAGCGGGGGTCGCAGGCCGACCGGTGGTGGAGCCGGTCGGGACGCCGTGCACGACGCCGTCGGCACCGCGACGCCGCTCTCCGGGCGCGGGCGGCGGTCGGTGGGCCGATCCGGGCCGATACGGTGGGCGGCTGTGACGGTCGTCGACGAGGTCATCCGCACCGAGGCGCTGACCAAGGACTACCCGGGCGGGATCCGCGCCGTCGACGGGCTCGACCTGTCGGTGCGCTCGGGCGAGATCTTCGGGCTGCTCGGTCCGAACGGCGCGGGCAAGACGACCACGGCGGGGATGCTCACCACGCGGGTGGTGCCCACGAGCGGCTCGGCGTGGGTCGCGGGCATCGACGTGGTCGCGCACCCCGTCGCAGCCAAGCAGGTGATCGGCGTGGTCCCCCAGACCAATACCCTCGACCGCTCGCTGTCGGTGTTCGAGAACCTGTACTTCCACGGCCGCTTCTTCGGCATGAACGCCCGGACCGCCCGGGCCGAGGCCGACCGCCGACTCGAGCAGTTCCGCCTCACCGACCGGGCCACCCAGCCGGTGGCCGCGCTGTCGGGCGGCATGGCCCAGCGGCTCATGGTCGCCCGGGCGATCCTGCACCGGCCCGCGACGATCTTCCTCGACGAGCCCACCGCCGGACTCGACCCCCAGAGCCGCCTCGCGCTCTGGGAGGTGCTCGGGGAGCTGCACGCCGAGGGCCAGACCATCCTCCTCACGACGCACTACATGGAGGAGGCCGACCAGCTCTGCGACCGCCTCGCGATCATCGACCACGGGCGCCTGCTCGCACTGGGCTCGCCCGAGGAGCTCAAGGCGACGACCGGCGCCGACACCATCGTGACCGTGGTCGCCCGGCCCGACGCGCTCGACCGGCTTGCGGGAGTGCTCGCCGGTGTGGCCGGGGTGCAGCAGGCGGTGCGGGTCGACGAGCAGGTGGTGGCGCAGGTGGAGGGCGCCGACGGCATCGTCCCCCGCGTGTTCACCGCCGCCGAAGCGGCCGGGATCGCGATCACCGACGTCTCGGTCGCCGAGCCGTCGCTCGAGACGGTGTTCATCAACCTCACCGGGAAGGACCTGCGCGAATGAGCACCGTGTCGCCACCGGAGTCCCCGCTCGTGCCCCGCCGGAGCCCGGCCGCCGCGTCGCGGGTCGCCTTCGCAGCGTTGCTGCTGCGCGACGCCGTCGTGCTGCGCAAGACCCTGCGCGAGTTCCTGCCCCGGACCCTGCTCCAGCCCTTCCTGCTCGTCTTCGTGTTCACGTACGTGTTCCCGAAGATCGGCCAGGGGGTCGGAGGCGCCGGGGGTGAGGCCGCGTTCTCGACGATCCTCGTCGCCGGCGTGATCGCCCTCGCGATCATCTTCCAGGGCATCCAGTCGGTCGCGCTCCCGATGGTCCAGGAGTTCGGCTACACCCGCGAGATCGAGGACCGGGTGCTCGCGCCGCTGCCGATCGCACTGGTGGCGGTGGAGAAGGCGGTGTGGGGCGCACTGGCCAGCCTGTTCTCGGCGCTGCTCGTGTTCCCGATCGCCGCCTTCGTGCCCGCGACCCCGGTGGACCTCCAGGTCAACTGGCTCGTGCTCTGCACGCTTACGCCCCTGTGCTGCTACATGTGCGGCGCGCTGGGCCTGTTCTTCGGGACCCGGTTCGACCCCCGGACCGTCCCGCTGCTGTTCGGGATCGTCGTCATCCCGATCACGTTCCTCGGCGCGATCTACTACCCGTGGCAGGCGCTCGAGCCCATCCGCTGGCTGCAGATCCTGGTCCTGGCCAACCCGCTCGTGTACATGTGCGAGGGCTTCCGGGCCGCGTTGACCGACAGCCCGCACATGAGCCTCTGGGTCGTGTACCCGGCGCTCGTCGGGTTCTCGGCGCTGTTCACCTGGCAGGGCATCAAGGGGTTCGCGCGACGCGTCGTGTCGTGAGGGTCGTGTCGTGCGCGGCGCGGCATGCGGGCCGGGTCGGCGTCAGGGACGGTCGCGCAGGGCGTCGCGGATCTCGGTGAGCAACTCGACCTGCGTCTCCTCGGGCTTCGGTGGGGCGTCGGCGGTGATGCGGAGCCGGGTCCGCGTCTGGAGTGCGTCGAAGCTGCGGATCACGACGAAGAGCGACAGCGCAACGATCAGGAAGTCCACGAGGGTCGTGAGGAATCTCCCGTAGCGGATCGGGGTGCCACCGATCCGCAGCACCAGCTCGTTGAAGTCGGGCTTCCCGAACACCGCGGCGATCGCCTGCATGACGATGTCGTTGACGAGGGAGCTGATCACGGCGTTGAACGCGACGCCGATCACGACGGCGACGGCGAGGTCGACGACGTTGCTCTTCAAGGCGAAGTCGCGGAACTCCCTGAGTAAGGTGCGCACTGCGGTACCTCCGGACGGCTCGGAGCGGGTAGGGTGTGGGTCCGTCGGAGATTCTGCCGACTTCTGACCCGGGACTCCCCGATCGCTCCACAGCAGGTTGCACGTCCGTGCCCGCCCGTCTCCGAGCGCCCGTCGACTCCCCGACCGCATCGGAGCAATCGCTGTGCCTTCCTTCGCCGATCTCGGCGTTCCCCATGACCTCGACCGCGCCCTGCACGCCCGCGGGATCGAGACGCCCACGCCCATCCAGGCCCTGACCGTGGCCGACGGCCTCGCCGGCCGCGACGTCTCGGGCAAGGCCGAGACCGGCTCGGGCAAGACCCTGGCCTTCGGGATCCCGCTCGTCGCCGGGATCGACCGGGCCGGGCCCGGCCGGCCCACGGCCCTCGTGCTGGTGCCCACCCGGGAGCTGGCCCGCCAGGTCGCCGACGAGCTCACGTGGCTCGGCCGCCCCCGCAAGCGGCGGGTCTTCGCCGTGTACGGCGGCGCCGGCTTCGGTCCGCAGCTCCAGGCGCTCCGCCGGGGGACCGACGTGCTCGTCGCCTGCCCGGGGCGCCTCCAGGACCTCATCGGGCGCGGGGCGGTCGATCTCGACGCCGTGCAGACCGTGGTCATCGACGAGGCCGACCGCATGGCCGACATGGGGTTCCTCCCCGAGGTCCGCAAGCTGCTCGACCGCACGCCGCCCAACCGCCAGACGCTGCTGTTCTCGGCCACCCTCGACGGTGCCGTCGACACGCTCGTGCGGGCCTACCAGTCCGACCCGGTCCGCCACGAGGTGGCCGACGACCCGAGCGCCCGGGGCCGGATGACGCACCACTTCTGGCGGACCGAGCGTGACGACCGGGTGGCGGTGCTGGCCGAGGTCCTGGCCGCGGCCGGCCCGACCATCGTCTTCTGCCGGACGAAGTACGGCACCGAGTCGCTGGCCAAGAAGCTCGGCCGTTTCGGCGTGCGCACCGAGACCCTGCACGGCAACCGGTCCCAGGGTCAGCGCGAGCGCGCGCTCGAGGCGTTCGCCTCGGGCCGGGTGCCGGCGCTCCTCGCCACCGACGTCGCCGCCCGCGGCATCCACGTCGACGGCGTGGCCTGCGTGGTCCACTTCGACCCGCCCGCCGACGAGAAGGACTACCTGCACCGCTCGGGCCGCACGGCCCGGGCCGGAGCGAGCGGCACCGTCGTGACCTTCGTGACCCCCGACCTCGAGAAGGCGGTCCGGCGGCTCCAGCGGACCCTGGACCGGCCCGAGCCGATCACGCAGCCCGACGTCGGCGCACTCGACCTCGAGCCGGTGCTCGTGGCGGCGGCGCCCCGGGTCGAGGCGACGGTGGCCGAGCCGGCGCAACCGCGGGGACGCGAGCGCACGCGCGCAACCGAGCGCGACCACGCGACGCCGCGGTCGGCGGCCCGGACCCGCGGCACGCTGAAGTTCTTCGACACCAAGCGGGGCTTCGGCTTCATCGACCAGGGCACCGGCACCGACCTGTTCGTGCACCACAGCGGCCTCGACGTCGCCGGTCACCGGCTGCGCGAGGGTGTGACCGTGGAGTTCGAGCTCGGCGACGGGCGCCGTGGGGTCGAGGCCCGCAACGTGCGCCTCGTCGCCGTCTGAGCCACCGGCCCCGAGGGCGTCAGCCCAGCACGCCCGCCGCCCGGAGGGTGGCGATCCGGTCGGCGTCGAGCCCGAGCTCGCCGAGGACCTCGTCGGTGTGCTCACCCAGCATCGGGGCCCGGCCGGCGAGGCGGGCCGGGGTGACCCCGAACTGCGCCGGGTGCCGGGGGTGGCGCACCCGCCCCGACTGTGGGTGCTCGTGGATCTCGAACATGGCCACCGCCCGGGCGTGGGGGTCCTCGGGCAGGTCGGCGGGGGAGAGCACCACCCCGCACGGTGCCTGCTCCCGCTCGAGCGCGGCCATGGCGTCGGCCACCCGCACGGTCTCGGCGACGGCGTAGACCGCGTCCATCACCTCGGCCACGAATTCGCGGTTGGCGTTGCGGTCCATGATCGTCTGGAGCCGGGGGTCGGTGTCGTCCACGCCGAAGGCCCGGCACATCGCCGGGAAGTCCTTGTCGGCGGTGGGGGTGACGATGCCCCAGCCGTCGGCGAACCGCAACGGCCGGAACGACGACACGAAGCTCGAGGGCAGGGTGCCGTCGGCGTCCATCAGGACCTCGTTGCCGGCGGCGTCGGCCCACAGGAACGACGCCACCGCGTCGAGCATGGCCAACTGCACGTGCTGGCCGCCGGCGCCCCGCTCGCGGGCGAACAGCGCGGCGGTGACGGCCTGGGCCGCGTACAGCGCCGTGGTCTTGTCGGCTGCGGTCTGCTTGAGGAACCGGGGCTCGGGGTCGGCGGCGTCGCGCTGGTTCGCGGCGAAGCCGCCGTACGCCTGGATGACGGTGTCGTACGCCCCCTTGTGGGCGTACGGACCGACCGGTCCGAACCCCGTGAGCGACGCGTAGACGACGTCGGGGTTCACGCGCCGGAAGTCGTCGTACCCGAGGCCGACCCGTTCCATCACCCCGGGCCGGTAGTTCTCGATCACCACGTCGACGTCTCGCCCGATCTGCAGCAGGAGGTCGCGACCCACGGGGGTGTGCACGTCCACGGTGATCGACCGCTTGCCCCGGTTGCACGAGTGGTAGAGCGCGCTGCACCCGCCGACCATGACCCCGACGTACCGGGCCACGTCGCCGAACCCGGGACGCTCGACCTTGATCACGGTCGCGCCCTGGTCGGCCATCAGCGCGGCCGCGTACGGACCGGTGAGCGCGATCGAGAAGTCCAGGACCGAGACGCCGCGCAGCGGCCCGTGCGGGGCGCGGGGGCCGGTCACGGCTCGAACTTCTTCGCGCTCCGGGGCTTGCCCCCCGGTCCGCTGTAGGCGAGCCCGTAGCCGGGCGCCGAGGCGAACGCGGCCCCGGCGTCGGCGACGGCGTCCCGCGCCCTCAGCCAGGCGTCGATCAGGCGGTCCTCGGCGTCGTAGTCGAACGGGTCGGTCAGGACGATCTCCTCGGCCGCGCCGGGGGCGATCGGATTCGCCGCCAGCCAGCGGGCGGTGTCGACCAGCGCGGTGCGGGCGGGCACCCGGTCGCGGTAGCCGAGGCGGGTGCGGATCCGGGTGAGGTCCATCACACGGTGGGTCGGGAGGGGCTGGGTGAGCAGTGGGCGGGCCGGGACCGCGAGGTCGTGGGGCATCGACACGATCTCCAGCTCGTGGCCGAGGGCGCCGGCCACGATCTCCACCACCTGTCGGACCGTGCACACCTCCTCGTCGCCGACGTTGCACACCAGGCCGGCCGCCGCGTCGGGGCGCTCCACCGCGAGCAGCAGAGCGTGGGCGAGGTTCTCGGTGTAGCCGTGGTGGTGCAGCGTGAGCCCGTCGTCGGCCAGCACGATGTGGCGGCGACCGTCGAGGACGCGCCGCACCACACACCACTCACGCGGTGCCAGCTGGTACGGCCCGTACACGTAGGGGTAGCGGAAGTGGACCGCGTCGGGGTGGTGGGTGAACACCGCCTCCTCGGTGCGCGCGATGCGGAAGCCCTTCTCGTCGAGCGCCGGGTCGTCGACGGTGGGCGCATCCTCGGCCACGGGCACGGGCAGGCCGGCGGGCCGGTGGGCCCACGGGTTCATCCACCCGAGGTAGGCGGGCACGCCGCCGACCGAGACGAAGCGCCCGGTGTGCCCGACGGTGGCCTCGGCGATCCGGCGCAGCCGCCCGTACATCGCCAGGGTGACGTCCCAGGTCCGCCCGGCCAGGGCCCCGGCCAGGCTGTCGGGGTCGAACGGGTCGGCGTGGAGGTGCTCGACCGCGGGCGGGGTCTCGGCCCGCTCGTGGGTGCCCCGGTGCAGGATCGTCACGGTGTCGTCGCGGGCGACGAGGTCGCGGACGAGGGGGATCCCGGTGGGGCCGGTCCCGCCGATCACCAGCACGCGCTCGGGCACGGGGCAGATGGTGGCACACCGGCGCCTTCCCCGGTGCCGCTGCGGGGCCGCCCGGCGACGCGGTAGGTTCCGGGCATGAGCGACCAGCCGGGAACCAGCCAGAAGGTCGACCAGGTCTGGGAGACCCCGCCGCCCGACGAGATCGTCACGCTGACCGCCGCCCACGTGCAGGCGATGGAGGCGTACGACATCGACGAGGTCTGGCAGCAGGCGGGGATGCACCACGTGATGCTGCGGGTCATCGGCCGGAAGTCGGGGCGCGAGCAGAAGGTCGCGCTGCCGTTCTGGCGCGACCCCGACGGGCACCGCATCGTGGTCGCGTCGTACGCCGGGGCCGAGCGCGACCCGGCGTGGTTCGTGAACCTCGCCGACCGGGCCGCCAACCCCGAGGTGTACGTGCGCGTGCAGCGGGGCGAGTTCTGGTCGGTGCCCGAGATCCTCGACGGCGACGAGTACGACCGCATCTGGGCCGGCCTCACCGCCGACCGGGCGTGGTACGTCGACTACCAGGCCAAGACCGACCGACGGATCCCGCTCGTCCGGCTGCCCGAGACCCGGTCGGCCTGAGTCTCGCGATCGGGGGGCGACGATGACCGAACCGGATGCCGGGACGATGCTCGCGGCGGTGTACGTGGGCGACGGCGTCCTCACGGTCGACGAGGTGACCGTTCCCGAGACCGGCCCGGGGAAGGTGCTGGTCGAGATCTCGCACTGCGGGGTGTGCGGCACCGACCTCCACCTCGTGCACGAGCACATCGCCCGCCCGGGCACGGTGCTCGGCCACGAGTGGGCGGGGACGATCGCCGCGGTCGGCGACGGGGTCACCGACTGGGCGGTGGGCGACCGGGTCGTGTGCGGGCCGGTCCCGGGGTGCGGTGCGTGCCGGGCGTGCCGGATGCGCCGTCCCTCGGTGTGCCTGCGCCGGCCGCCCGTCGACCACCTCTCGTTCCGGGGCGCGTTCGCCCGCTACGTGCAGGCCGACGCGACCCGGCTGCTCCGGGTCCCCGACGGGCTGTCGCTGCGCCACGCCGCGCTCACGGAGCCGGTCGCCATCGCGATCCATTCGGTCAACCTGTCGGGCGTCACGCCCGAGGACCGGGTGCTCGTCACCGGCGCCGGGCCCGTGGGGATGCTCATCCTCGCGGTGCTGCGCGCACGCGGCGTCCATGACGTCGTCGTCTCGGAGCCGGCGGCCGCCCGCCGGGTCCGGGCACTCGAGGTCGGCGCCGCGGCGGTGATCGTCCCCGAGGACCTGCCCGTCCCCGAGATGGGCCGCCCGGTGGCCGCACCGTTCTCGGTCGCGTTCGAGTGCTCCGGGCACGCCTCGGCGTGCGAGTCGGCGCTCGACCAGCTCGACTTCGCCGGGACGTTCGTGTTCGTGGGCACCGGGCACCTGCCGCCCCGGGTGAACCACAACCGGCTCATCATCCTCGAGCTCTCCCTGCTCGGGGCGTACAACTACGATCCCGAGGGCTGGCAGCCCGCCCTCGACCTGCTCGCGTCCGGGGCGCTCCCCGTGGAGTTGCTCATCCACTCCGAGGACGTCCTGCTCGACGGACTCGGCGACGCGATGGACCGATTGGCGGCGGGGGACATCCCCGCCAAGGTGATGGTCCGGCCCGAGGTCCTCGACCCGGCCGGCCGGGAAGGACGGACACCATGAGCCAGACCCCGACCGCGCCAGAGCAGTTCCGGCCCCGCCTCAACCACGTGGCGTTCACGATGGACCGGTCGCTCCTCGACGACGCCGGCCGGGCCGAGATCCTCGACTTCTACGGCGAGGTCTTCGGCTGGACCGAGGGCGACAACACGATGGAGAAGCACAACCCGCTGATCCTCTACACGGGGGAGTTCGCCGAGTTCGTGTACCTGCTCCCCGGTGACGACCCGCTGCGCTGCCCGCGGCTCGACCACTTCGGCTACCAGGTCGCCACGCTCGAGGAGCTCCAGGGCATCGTCGACCGGGCCAAGGCGCGTCAGGCCACCGACGACCGCGTGCAGATCATCGACGTGGAGTCGCGGCTGACCAAGGGAGACGCCTCGGAGTACGTGCTCACCAGCGCGTACATCGGCTTCGTCCTGCCCTTCATGGTCGAGCTGCAGCACATCGGTCGCCGGTAGCACCCGTGGGGCGCCTCGACGGCAAGGTCGCGCTGGTGACGGGCGCGGCCCGGGGCACCGGCGCCGAGATCGCCCGCGCCTTCGTGGCCGAAGGGGCGGCCCGGGTCGTGCTCGCCGACGTGCGCGACGACCTCGGTGTGCCCCTGGCCGATTCCCTCGGTCCGGTGGCGCGCTACGTGCACCTCGACGTCACGTCCGAGGCCGACTGGGACGCGGCCACGGCCGAGCTCGCGGCCGGCGAGGGTGGCCTCGACGTGCTCGTCAACAACGCCGCCGTGCTGCTGCTCGCCACCATCGACCGCACCGAGCCGGCCGAGTTCGAGCGGATCCTGCGGGTCAACGTGCTCGGCGTGTTCCTCGGGACCCGGGCCTGCCTCCCGCTCCTGCGGGCGTCGGGCAACGGGTCGATCGTGAACCTGGGCTCGATCGACTCGGTGTTCGGCACCACGCTGACAGCCGCCTACACCGCGTCGAAGTTCGCGATGCGGGGTCTGACCAAGGTGACCGCGATCGAGAACGGGCGGTTCGGGGTGCGCTGCAACATCGTGTGCCCCGAGGCGGGTAACCCGGAGATGCACACCCCGATCGTCGGTGCGGAGGACTGGCCGGCGCTGCCACCCGACCCCGAGCGCGGTCCCGACCGGGTGGCCCCCGCCGCGGTGTTCTTCGCCTCTGATGAGTCCCGTCTCTGCAACGGCACCGAGCTGGTCATGGACCGTGGCCACCACGCCGGGCAGGCGCTCGACCTCCCCGACTTCCTGTTCGAGCGCCCCTGACCCGACGCGGTTCCGGGGGCCGGATCGGACTTCGTGGGACCCCCGGCGTCCGCGCTACGGTGCGCTCATGACCGACGACGCGACCATGAATGACGCGAGCGAGGCGACCCATCCTTCCGAGGACTGGTTCATCGACGCCGACACCCACATCACCGAGCCACCCGACGTGTGGGTCGACCGGGTGCCGGCCCGCTTCCGGGACCGGGTCCCGCACGTCGTGCGCACCGCAGACGGGGTCGACCAGTGGGTGCTCGACGGACAGCCGTTCTACAACATCGGTCTGACCGCGGTCGCAGGTTGGCCCGAGCCGTTTCCCGGTGGACCGCGCAACTACGACGAATGTCATCCGGCCGCGTTCGACCCGGCCGCCCGGCTCGCGTACATGGATGACGAGGGCATCTGGGCCCAGGTGCTGTACCCGAACGTGGCCTCGTTCGGCGGCCAGCGCTTCCTGTCGTTCCCCGACGACGAGCTGAAGCTCGTCTGCGTGCGCGCGTACAACGACTTCCTGCGGGACTGGGCCGCGGCCGACCCCCGCCGGCTGGTGACGATCATGTCGACGCCGTTCTGGGACGTCGACGCCGCGGTGGCCGAGGTCCGACGGGGGGCCGAGGCCGGCCACCGCGGCATCCTGTTCACCGGTGAGCCCCACCGCTTCGGGCTCCCGTTCCTCGCCGACCGGCACTGGGACCCCCTCTGGGCCACCGCCCAGGACCTCGGGCTCCCGATCCACTTCCACATCGGCAGCGGCGACACCGCGTCGTCGTTCACCCCGGAGCGGGTCGCCGCCACCAGCACGGCGGCGACCTTCGCCTACACCGCGATCGAGATGTTCCTGAAGAACGGCCTCCAGGTGGCCGACCTGCTGATGAGCGGCATCCTCCCGCGCTTTCCCGACCTGCAGTTCGTGTCGGTCGAGAGCGGGATCGGCTGGATCCCGTTCGTGCTCGAGGCGGTCGACCACAACTACCGCGAGGGCCGCGTCGACCGGACCTCCGAGTGGGACCGCATGCCGTCGGAGTACTTCGCGACCAACGTCTACGCCTGCTACTGGTTCGAGACCGCGGCCACCACCGAGATGCTGGGCCTGCTGCCCGCCGACCGGATCCTGTTCGAGACCGACTTCCCCCACCCGACCTGCCTGTACGGCAACGTGCACGAGCGGATGGAGGCGAGCCTTGCGGGCGTGCCCGAGTACGTCCGGCGCAAGATCCTCTGGGACAACGGCGCCGCCCTCTACGGCATCTTGGCTCCGGAGCCCGCCCCGGTCCGGGCCTGACGCGTCGCGACCCGAGGGTCAGGCGGTCATCCCGCCGTCGAGCACGAACTCGGCGCCGGTGGCGTAGGCGCTCTCGTCGGACGCCAGCCAGCACACGAGCCCGGCGACCTCGTCGGCCGACGCGTAGCGCCGCAGGGGCACGCCACCACCCATCTGCTCGAGCGGGGTGCCCGCCATCATCGGGGTGTCGATGACCCCGGGGTGCACCGAGTTCACCCGGATCCCGAACGGTCCGAGCTCCTGGGCGGCGCCCTTGGTCATTCCCCGGACGGCCCACTTGGTCGCGCCGTAGGCGAAGCAGGGGCCGCTGCCGCTGTACGCCGCGACCGACGAGATGTTGATGATGTTCCCCGACTGCTGTGCCTTCATCGCGGGTGCCACCGCCTGCATCCCGAGGAACACCCCGGTCTGGTTGATCGCGACCACCCGGTTCCAGGCGTCGAGCGTGGTCTCGGTCATCGTCGCCCAGTGCAGGACCCCGGCGTTGTTCACGAGGATGTCGATGCGGCCGGCCTCGGCGAGGACGTGCTCGACCACGACCTTCCACTGGTCGACATCGGTGACGTCGTGCTCGAGGAACGTGGCCCCGATCTCGGCCGCCACTGCCGCGCCCTCGGCGACGAGGACGTCGGTGAGGTAGACGACCGCGCCCTCGGCCCGGAACCGCCGCCCCTCGGCGGCACCCTGGCCGCGCGCTCCGCCGGTGATGATCGCCACCCGTCCGTCGAGTGCTCCCATGGTCCCCTCCGTCGCTCTCCGGTCCCGGGTGCGGTCCCGCCCCGGTCGACGCGGTGCCCGACGCCCGGCCGGGCGCAGTGGCGTCGCGGATCGTAGGCTCCGGCCGGTGGAGACGCCCGTGACGCTGCGGACGGGCCCGGACGCCCGCCCGTCCCCGCCGCCTCCCGACCCGCGGCCGCCGACGGCGCCAGCCTCCTTCCACGTGCTGGCCAAGCCGTCGGGCCCGATCTGCAACCTCGACTGCTCGTACTGCTTCTTCCTCGAGAAGGAGGCGCTGTACCCGGGGGACCGTTTCCGGATGCCCGACGACGTCCTCGCCGCCTACATCCGCCAGACCATCGAGGCCGAGACCGCGCCCGAGGTCACCATCGCCTGGCAGGGCGGCGAGCCGACCCTCATGGGCGTGGACTTCTTCCGCCGTGCGGTCGCGCTCGCCGAGGCCCACGCCCGGCCCGGACAGCGCCTGCACCACACGATCCAGACGAACGGCACCCTCCTCAGCGACGAGTGGTGCGCGCTGTTCGCCGAGCACCGCTTCCTCGTCGGGCTCAGCGTCGACGGGCCCGCCCACCTCCATGACACCTACCGGGTCGACAAGCGGGGCGAGGCCACCTTCGCCAAGGTGCGCCGGGGCTGGGACCTGCTCCAACGGCACGGCGTGGACACCAACATCCTGTGCACGGTGCACGCGGCGAACCAGGCGTACCCGCTCGAGGTCTACCGGTTCCTGCGCGACGACCTGGGCGCGCGGCACCTGCAGTTCATCCCGATCGTGGAGCGGGTCGACGACACGGGGGTCCCCGACGATGCCGACGTGACCGACCGGTCGGTCGACCCGGTCGCCTGGGGGACCTTCCTGACCACGGTCTTCGACGAGTGGGTCACCCGGGACGTGGGGACGGTGTTCGTCCAGATGTTCGACGCCGCGCTCGCGGCGTGGCTCGGCCTCCCGGCCAGCATGTGCATCTTCGCCGAGACCTGCGGGAACGCGTTGGCGCTCGAGCACAACGGCGATCTCTACTCGTGCGACCACTTCGTGGAGCCCGAGCACCTGCTGGGAAACATCATGACCACCCACATGGTCGAGCTGGTCGCCTCACCGCAGCAGCGGGACTTCGGCGCGGCGAAGCGCAACACGCTGCCGCGCTACTGCCTCGAGTGCGAGGTGCGCTTCGCCTGCCACGGCGAGTGCCCGAAGAACCGGATCCGGCGGACCCCCACCGGCGAGCCCGGCCTCAACTATCTCTGCGCCGGGTACCGGGCGTTCTTCGGGCACGTCGACGGCCCGATGCGGCTGATGGCCGACCGGCTCCGTGGAGGCGGGTACGCCGACGAGGTGATGGCGACCCTGCGGGACGCACCCCGCAACGAGCCGTGCCCGTGCGGGAGCGGCCGCAAGGCCAAGCACTGCCACGCCCGCTGAGCGGCGCCGGGTGGGGCCGGCGCCTCAGTGGCTGTGGGCGCAGTCGCCGCCGCCGTGCCCCTCGATGCCCGTGAACGGTCCGCACGCCGGGTTGTCGACCCAGACGTGGAGCATCGGCGGCGTGGGTCGGAACGTCCCGCCCGGCACGCACACGCCGTTGACCAGGAGGCCGGCGAGGCGACCGTTGTCGTTCCAGCACAGGTTCTGGTGGTCGTGCCAGGTGGTGAGGGCACCGGCGATCTCGGGGACGTTCGCCATGGTCTTGCCCGGCTCGAGGATGTACATCGCCGACGCCACCCGCTTGGTGCCGTCGGCCTGGCGCTGCATGACGATCGACTCGATCGCGCTGGGGTCGAGCTCGCGCCCGTCGCGCAGGTACCCTGCGTGCACGAAGTGCTCGAAGCCCCCGACGCCCCGGCCGTCGCCGATGGACCGATACCCGGCGGCGACGATGGCGGCCTCGTCGGGGAACCGGGTCAGCGCGGTCCGCGAGGCGACGAGCAGTCCTCGGGCACGGTTGCGCTGTGCGGGCGAGAGCCGGGGATCGTCGACGGTGACGATCGGCGTGGTCGCCGCGACGTTGACCGCCTTCGGCGCGCCGGCACCCGCGCCGCTGCTGGTGGCCGCATGATCGTGGGTGCCGGTTGTGCTGGACCCGGCGCCCGCGTGGTCGTGGGCGGCGGCGGTTCCCGCGGCGTGCGCGTGGTCGTCGCCGCTCCCGTGACTGTGCTCGGCGGCCATGCCCGGCACCGCGAGCAGGACCACGACGCCGACCGCGAGCCCGACCACGGCACGGTGGGCGGCGCCGGTGTGATTCTCGTGGCGGCGGGGACGGAGGGCCAGCGCCGCCGCGCCGAGGGCGACGCCGCCGAGGATCGCGGCGAGGAGGTCTTGGGTGCCCACCGGCTCGACGCCGGCGAGGGGCCCCGTGAGACCGACGGTGCGTGACGCCACCCAGGCCAGCACCGCAGCGCCGTTGAGGCCCACGCCGGCGAGGGCCGTGGCCCGGCCCGGCCGCAGGGCCATGGCCGCCGCCCAGGCGAGCTGCGCCGCAGCCGTGCACGCGAACAGCCACATGACGGTGGTGTCGCCCCCGTGGCTCCCGGCGGCGGCCGCGTGCACGAGCCCGGCGCCGGCGGCGGCCGCGGCGGCGACGGCTTCGGTCGCGGTGGGCTGACGCGGGGTCGTGGTGGCGTCGCGCTCGACCGTCGGGGCCTGCATGTCCGAGAGTCTTGCACATCCGGTCCGGGCCGGGGTGGGGTGCCAGGGCCCCGCACCGGGTGCTACCGTCGTCTTCGTCAGCACCTTCGGTTCGAAACGGACGCCCACCCGGGCGCCTGGGACCGGAACGTTTTCACGGCAAGACCTGCTCCACACGCACCTCCCAGGCTGCGTCAGGGGATTGGTTCGACCCTGTGAGACGCGCCGGCGACCGGCACTCCCGCCGGATCGTCTGGGAATCCGCCTCCGGCCGCTGACCCGGACGGCGACGACGCAAGGAGCACGACATTGGCCAGCACCACCGGAACCGTCAAGTGGTTCAGCGCGGAGAAGGGCTACGGGTTCATCGCCCGGGAAGGCGCCCCCGACGTGTTCGTCCACTTCTCGGCCATCCAGGGTGACGGGTACCGCACCCTCACCGAAGGGCAGCGCGTCGAGTTCGACGTCGCTCCCGGCCGCAAGGGCGAGGAAGCCCAGAACGTCCGAGCGCTCTGAGTCACGAGCGCTCGGCGGCGACCCGGGTCAGCCCGGGAGGCCACGGACGACGATCGGGAGCCGGGTCCACGGACCCGGCTCCCGTCGCGTCCGGACCCGGGACGCTTGGCCCCCGGCCCCGCGGTGTGCGAACCTGGCGGGACGGGCAGCCGGTCCCGGCGCCCGCCGCAGCGTGAAGGGGGACCCATGCAGATCGAGGACCTCGTCCTGGTCAGTGTCGACGACCACGTCGTCGAGCCACCCGACGTCTTCGTGGACCGGGTGCCCGCGAAGTACGCGGACCTCGCGCCGAAGCTGATCACCATGCCCGACGGCACCGAGGCGTGGGAGTACCTCGGGAACCTCTCCATGAGCGTCGGGCTCAACGCCGTGGTCGGGCGGCCGCCCGCCGACTACGGGCTCGAGCCGGCCGCCTTCTCCGACATGCGCCCCGGCTGCTACGACGTCCACCAGCGCGTGCGCGACATGGACGCGAACGGGGTGCTGGGCTCGCTGAACTTCCCGTCGTGGCCCGGCTTCGCCGGACGGCAGTTCCAGATGACCCCCGACAAGGAGATGGCGCTCGCCCTGCTCGTCGCGTACAACGACTGGCACGTCGACGACTGGTGCGGCGCCTACCCGGGACGCTTCATCCCGTGCGGGCTCGTCCCGGTGTGGGATCCCGCGCTCATGGCCGCCGAGGTGCGACGACTCGCCGACAAGGGCTGCCACTCGGTCACCTTCTCCGAGAACCCCGCCCGCCTCGACCTGCCGAGCCTGCACTCCGACCACTGGGACCCGTTCTGGGCCGCGTGCGAGGACACCCAGACGGTCGTCAACATGCACATCGGCTCGTCGTCGCAGCTGGTGGTGACGGCCGAGGACGCCCCCATGGACGTGCTCATCGCCCTCCAGCCGATCAACCTGGTGCAGGCGGCCGCCGACCTCATCTTCTCGCCGGTGTTCCGGAAGTTCCCGACGTTCAAGATCGCGATGTCCGAGGGCGGGATCGGCTGGATCCCCTACTTCCTCGAGCGGATCGACTACACGTACGAGCACCACAAGGCGTGGACCGGGCAGGACTTCGGCGACCAGCTCCCGAGCCAGGTGTTCAAGGAGCGGGTGGTCACCTGCTTCATCGACGACGCCGCGGGCGTCAAGAACCGCCACGACATCGGGATCGACATGATCACCTGGGAGTGCGACTACCCGCACTCCGACTGCACGTGGCCCACATCGCCCGAGCGGCTGATGAAGAGCCTCGACGGCGTGCCCGACGACGAGATCGACAAGATGACGCACCTCAACGCCATGCGGCACTACCAGTACGACCCGTTCTCGGTGATCCCCCGGGAGGAGTGCACGGTGGGGGCCCTGCGGGCCCGCGCGGCCGACGTCGACACCGGCTTCCACGAGGTCCGCAAGACCCGGCGGGAGCAGGGCACGACCGCCTCCATGCTGCGCGACCTCAAGGCCGACGACAACCGGTAGTCGCACCACCGGCCCTTCGGCCGGCCGGTCACCCGCCCGGGGGCCGGGCCGGTCAGGTCTGGTCGAGCGAGAGCGGGCCACGGGTCGCGGTCGGGGCCACGAAGGCCCGGACCGCGGGCAGCACGTCGGCGGCGTCGCGCACCGTGACGAGGAAGTCGCGCGCCGGCACCGACACGTAGCCGCACAGCACCGCACGGTCGATCCACTCGACGAGGGGACGCCAGTAGCCCTCGGGGTCCACGAGCACGGTGGGCTTGGCGTGGATGCCGAGCTGGGCCCAGGTCAGCACCTCCCCGAGCTCGTCGAGGGTGCCGAGGCCGCCCGGGAGGACCACGAAGGCGTCGGCCCGGTCGAGCATCACCTGCTTGCGCTCGTGGAGGGAGGCGACCTCGACCAGGTCGACCCCGCCGTGGACCTCGTCGGCCGTGAACAGGCCGGTCGGCACCACCCCGACCACCCGGGCCCCGGCGGCGAGGGCGGCGTCGGCCATCGCGCCCATGCACCCGGTGGACCCGCCGCCGTAGACGATGGGCACGCCGACCCCGGCCAGCGCCGCCCCGACCGCGGCGGCGAGGGCGAGGTCCTCCCGGGGGGCGCCGGGGGCCGAGCCGGCGAACACGCAGAGCATCGTGGCACTCTACGACGGCCCCCGGTGCGGCCTACGCTGGCGGCGTGTGCGGATGCCTCATCCTCCTCGTCGCGGCGGTGTCGCCCCGCTTCGCGCTCTTCCTGGTGTGGCTGTTCGACCGCACGCGGGTCGACGCGGCGTTCGACTCGTTCTGGATCCCGGTGCTCGGCTTCCTCTTCCTGCCCTGGACGACGCTCGGGTGGGTGGTGGCCAGCGCGCCGCGCGGCGGGGTCAGCGGGTTCGGCTGGTTCCTCGTGGTCTTCGCGTTCGGGGTGGACGTCACCACGTACTCGAACAGCCACCGGATCCGTTCGGCGAGCCGCACCGCCTGAGCCGACCCGGACGCCCACCGACCGCGCGAGCTCATCCGAGAGCCCCGACCCGAGGAGACCCCGTGACCGACGTCGCATCGCTGCTGTTCACCCAGGAGGCCGCCGACGACCCCCACGGCACCTACGCGCGCATCCGCTCGGAGTGCCCGGTCTCGCGGGAGGTCGGGTGGGCGGGCGGCGACGCCCACACCCTCTACCTCAGCCGGTACGAGGACGTCATGTGGGCGCTGCGCCACCCCGAGGTGTTCTCGTCAGCGCCCGGTGCGGTGAACATCGGCCAGGAGCACCCGTTGATCCCGCTCCAGGTCGATCCTCCCGATCACGCGAAGTACCGCCGCATGGTCGACCCCGAGTTCTCGCCGATCAAGATGCGTGCGCTCGAGCCCGACGTGCGGGTGCTGGTGCACCGCCTCGTCGACGCCTTCGCCGACCGGGGCGCGTGCGACTTCCACGAGGAGTTCGCCACACCGCTGCCCTCGGCGATCTTCCTGCGGCTCATGGGCATGTCCCAGGACGACCTCGGGCAGTTCCTCCAGTGGCGCGACGACACCATCCGGCCCGACGCCACCGACCCTGCCGAGGCCCAGCGCATCCGCGACCGGGTCGGCCAGGAGATCACCGCCTACTTCGACCGGGCGCTCGACGAGAAGCGCGACGCCCCCGACGATGGGCTGATGGCCCGGATCGCGGTCGGTGAGGTCGACGGCCGACCGCTCACCCGGGGTGAGCAGCTCGGCATGTGCCACCTGCTGATGCTCGGTGGCCTCGACACCGTGACCGCCACGCTCGACTGCATGGTCGCGTACCTCGCCCGCCACCCCGACCGGCGCCGGGCGGTGGTGGCCGACCCGACCCGGATCGACGCCGTGATCGAGGAGCTGCTCCGGACCGAGACCCCGGTGGTCATGGTGCCCCGGGTCGTGGCCCAGGACGTCACCATCGGGGGCGTGGAGGCCCGGGCGGGCGACACCGCGGTGATGCTCCTCGGGGCGGCCGACACCGACGAGGCCGAGTTCGCCGACGCCGAAGCGGTCGACTTCGACCGCGAGCGCAACCGGCACCTCGCCTTCGGCGCCGGTCCGCACCGCTGCCTCGGGTCGCACCTGGCCCGGATGGAGCTGCGGGTGGCGATCGAGGAGTTCCACGCCCGGATCCCCGACTACCGGATCGCGCCCGGCGTGGACCTGCACTTCTCGCCGGCCATCCGCCAGGCCACCGACCTGCGGCTGGAGTGGTGAACCGGTCGGAGTGGTGAACGTCCGGTGACGACCGGCCGACGGTCCCGGTCCGCGGCCCCGGCCGGGCGCTAGGGTCACCGCGCGGCGCCCGGTGGGCGCCCCCGACCCGGAGGTCACACCACCATGTCCGTTCTCCCCGCGATCCTCGGGGCCACCAGCGGCACGCCGTCCGTCGGCGAGTTCCTGCTCTGGCTCGTCTGGATCTTCCTGTTCGTGATCTGGTTCTGGCTCCTGATCACGGTCTTCGCCGACGTGTTCCGGCGCCACGACATCGGCGGGCTCGCCAAGACCCTGTGGGTCATCGGCGTGATCATCTTCCCGTTCCTCGGGGTCCTGATCTACATCCTCACCCAGCACAAGGGAATGGCCGAGCGCAACACCGAGCAGATCAAGGCCGAGCGTGAGCAGCTGCGCCAGTTCGTCGGCACCGGCTCCGCCGACGAGCTCATGAAGCTCGACCAGCTCAAGGCGGCCGGCTCAATCTCCGACGCCGAGTACCAGAAGATGCGGGCCAAGGTCATCGAGGGCTGATCCCGCGATCGTCGTGGCACGGGGGGCCGGGAGCGATCCCGGCCCCCCGGCGCGTCCGGGGTCGGTCCACCACCCGGGGGACAGGTTCGGTTAGGGTTCGCGCCGTCGAGGAGGTGCGCGATGTCCGTGGCTCCGCAGTCCGTGTCCGATCGTGAGCTCGCCCGTGAGGTGTCGGGGCTCTGGTGGGTCTTCCTGGCCACCGGGATCCTGTGGTTCATCATCTCGCTCGTCGTGCTCCGCTTCGACGAGACCTCGGTGACCACCGTCGGGATCATCATCGGGATCGTGTTCGTCGTGGCCTGCGTGAACGAGTTCGTGATCGCCGGACTCGTCGCCCGGGGCAAGTGGCTGAACGTCATCCTCGGGATCATCTTCCTGCTGGGTGCGTTGTGGGCGTTCATCCAGCCCAAGGAGGCGTTCTGGGCGCTCGCCTCGGTGCTGGGCCTCCTGCTGATCCTGAAGGGCGCCTTCGACATCATCGGTGCGGTGATGACGAAGGAGGTCAACGGGCTCTGGGGCCTCGGCCTCGCCATCGGCATCATCGAGGTGCTGCTGGGCTTCTGGGCCTCGCAGCAGTACTACCCGGCCCGGGCCGCGCTGATCATCATCTGGGTCGGCCTCACCGCGCTGTTCCGGGGCATCGGCGAGATCGTGCTGGCCTTCGGGCTGCGCTCGGAGCACAAGGCGCTGTCGGCCGACTGACGCAGGGCGAACCGGGCCGACCCGACCGGATTCCGACCGGATTCCCACCGGATCAGGTGCGGGCGGCCTCGATCGTCAGGTCGAGGTGGGCGTGGCGGCGCACGAACACGCTCGCCACGTAGGCCGGTGGCCGTTCGGGGTCGAGGGCGAACCGGGTGGTGGCACCGAGGAGCTCCTCGAGCGCGACCCGGGCTTCCATGCGGGCCAGGGGCGCGCCCACGCAGTGGTGGACGCCCCGCCCGAACCCGAGGTGGGCCCGGGGGTTCGGGCGGTCCAGGCGCAGAGCGTCGGGGGCCGCCACGTGGGCCGGGTCGCGGTTGGCCGAGGCCCACAGCAGCAGGAGCGTGTCGCCGGCGGTGAGGTCGGTGGTCCCGAGGCGCGTGGCGCGCCGCACCGTGCGGTAGTGGCCGGTGAACGGTGACTCGAGGCGCAGCACCTCCTCGACGAAGGCGGGGATCTCGGCGGGTGCGGCCCGGAGGCGGTCCTGGAGCCCGGGGTCCGTGGCGAGGCGGCGGATGGCGCTGCCGATGAGGCTGGTGGTCGACTCGCCGCCCGCGCCGAGGAGGATCACGAGGGTGCCCACCGCCGCCTCGGGGTCGAGGGCGCCGTCGGCCACGCCGCGGGCCACCGCGCCGAGGATGCCGGTTGCGGGATCGGGGGCGGCCCGGGCGAGCTGGTCGGCGAGGAACCGACCGGCCTCGGCGGCCCGGGACTGGAGCGCGGCCATGCGGGCCAACGTGGTGGTGCCTGCGAGCAGCTCGGTGCCGTCGAAGGCCCAGCCGACGAGGTCGGCGACGGTGACGCGGTCGCGGTCGAGGTCGAGGCCCATGACGTCGACCAGCACCGTCATCGGCAAGGGATCGGCGAGCGCGGCGGTGACGTCGACCCGGCCGGCGGCCACCGCCTCGGCGACGAGCGTGCGGGCGGTGGCCCGGGCCGACCCCTCCACCGCGCGCATGCGGCGCTCCATGAGCGACGGGAACACGACCTGGCGGTGGAGCGTGTGGGCGGGCGGATCGGCGGTCGCCAGGGTCTGGATCCCGGCCCCGGGGGGCATCGGGAACAGCATCGGGCGGCCGGCGTCGTCGGTGCAGAGCAGCGCGGTGAGGTTCGACGAGAAGTCGTCGATCCGGGCCAGGACGTCGGTCACGAGGTCCCAGGTGGCGACCAGATGGAGCGTGGTACCGGGCACCCGGTACACGGGCGCGTGGCGCCGGAGCCAGGCTCGGAACGGCTCCGGGTCCTGGATGGTGGCCGGGTCGAGCAGACCGCCGGGCGGTGCGGGCACCGCCGCACCCTAGGCGGGACCGGTGAGCGGTGCGCCGGGCGGGGCCGACCAGCGCATGGTCGCGCTGATCCGGGGACCGGCGGCGGCGACCTTGGGGACGCAGTGCTCCCAGTCGGCCTGAGCCCGCCCGCCCATCACGAGGAGATCACCCGAGCCCGGGTGCAGGTCGACCGACCGGCCACCGCGGTGGGGCCGCACGAGGAACGGGCGGGCCGCCCCGAGGGTGATCACGGCGACGAGCGTGCGGTGGAGGTTGCGCAACTCGGTGTCGCGGTGCCAGGCGACGCTGTCGCGCCCGGTCCGGTAGTAGTTCAGGCCGAAGCCGCCGAACCGGACGCCGTACCGGCTGGTCAGGGCGGCCCGGGCCGCGCCGAACACGGGGTGCGGCCACGGGTCGTCGCGTCGGTACCAGCGCGACAGGCGGGGTTCGGTCACGAGCTCGCCGAACAGGCGGCGTCGGTGCTGGCGCCAGGGCACCGTCGCGACGAGGTGGTCGAAGCAGGTCTCGGCCCCGAGGAGCCAGCCCCGGGAGACGTCGACCCAGGAGTGCCGGTCGAGGTGGACGCGCTCGAACGTGACGGCGTCGGCGAGCGCCGGCGGCGCGGCGCCGAGCAGCGTGCCCTGGAGGGGAGCGTGACCGGGTCCCACGGGGCCGACCCTAGAGCGAACAGGTGTTCGTGTCCAGCCCGCCCCGGGTCATCGCCGGCGCGTGCGCCGGGTCATCGCCGGCGACGGGGCGGCCCGGCGCGGGGCGGCTCGGGGGCGGGCCGGGCGTCGGGCGGCTCGGTGAGCACCTTCACGAGAAGCCCGGCGTTGCGGCCGGCGCCGTCGGCCGGAGCCGTGGCCATGATCGCGTGCACCCGCCGACGGCCCCCGTCGGCGAGCTTCTCGAGCCGGGGGATCCAGGGCTCGAGGTCGGGGCGGCGGTACTCGTAGCGCATCCGGGCGGTGGGGTCGTCGGCGCCGCGCTCCCAGGCCTCGAGGTTGCGGCCGTGGAAGCGGACGATCGCGAGATCGGTGGTCGCCGCCGCGATCGGGGGGACCGCAGTGTCGGTGCCCTGGGGTGCATCGACGCACACGTACCCGAGCCGGTGCTGCTCGAGGAAGGCGAGGGTCTCCTCGCGGTGCTTGGTGTCGACCCACTCCCGGCGGCGGAGCTCGACCGCGACCGGGAGGTCGCCACAACGTTCACGCAGCCACACGAGGTAGTCGAGGGCCGCCGGGCCGGGGGTGAAGTACGAGGGGAACTGGAAGACCACGCAGCCGAGCTTGTCGGACTCGTGCAGCGGGCGGACCTGGCCCACGAAGCGGTCGAGGACGGCGTCGAGGACGGTCGGGGGGACCTCGCCGGGGAACAGCGTCGGCTTGGCCCGCAGGGCCGGGGCCAGCCGGTCGCGCACGTCGGGCCAGACCGTCTCCATCGGCGCGGGCTGCTGGGTGAGCAGGCGGTGCGCCCGGACGTCGACGAGGAAGCCGTCGGGGGTGCGATCGACGAGGTCGCCGAGGACGCGCTCGGTGAGCGGCGCCGCAGCGGTGCCGGCCAGCTCGATCACCCGATGGCGGGCGATCGCCCCGGTGAGGTCCCGGTCCTCGACCGCGACCGTGATCTGGATCGACGGGAACCGCCGCCGGGGGCCGCCGTCGCGCCGTCGGTCGCCCCCCTCGCTCCGCTTCGGCCCGCCGCGCCCGCGGGCCTGCCCGCCGCCGGTTCCGCGGGCCTGCCCGCCGCCGGTTCCGCGGGCCTGCCCGCCGCCGGATCGGCCGTCGCGGCGCGGGCGGTCGTCAGCCACCCAGGACGGCCGCGACGATCTCGGCCCGGTCCTCGACGCCGAGGTCGGTGCGGGTGGCCGCGGCGTTCGCCGTGACCTGCTCGGGAGACGAGGCGCCGGCGATCACCGACGCGGTGTTCGGGTCGCTCGCCAGATAGGACAGCGCGACGTCGTGGAGGGTGCGGCCCCGGTCCGCCGCCCAGGCGGCCACCCGCTCGGTCGCGGCCAGGTTGGCGTCGGTGAGGTAGGTGGAGAAGTAGGGCAGGTTGAGGCGGCTGCCCTCGGGGGCCGCCTCGCCCCGCCGCACCTTGCCGGTCAGCACGCCCGAGGCCAGCGGGAAGTAGGGCAGCACGCCGAGACCGAAGCGGGCGCACGCGCCGAGCACCTCGGTCTCGATGCCGCGTTCGAGCAGACTCCACTCGTTCTGGAGCGACACGAAGGCGGCGAGGCCCCGGGTCTCGGCGATCCAGGTCGCGTCGGCGATCTGCCACCCGGTCACGTTGGAGCAGCCGATGGCGCGCACCTTGCCCTGGGCCACGAGATCGGTGAGGGCCTGCAGCGTCTCCTCGACCGGCACCCGGGCGTCGGGAAAGTGCATCTGGTAGAGGTCGATCCGATCGGTGCCGAGGGCGGTGAGGCTCGCCTCGCACTCGCGCATGACCAGCTCGCGCGACCCCGAGGTCTCGTCGGGCGACATGCGGCCGCCGAACTTGGTGGCGATCACCACTTCGTCGCGGACCGGGGCGAGCGCGGCGCCCAGGAACTCCTCGGACTTGCCGCCGCCGTACATGCGGGCGGTGTCGAAGAAGGTGATCCCGGCGTCGAGCGCAGCCTGCACGATCGCGCGGGTCTGCTCGGCGTCGGCCCGCATGCCGAAGTTGTTGCAGCCGAGACCGGCCACCGAGATGGTGAGGTCGGAGCGTCCGACGGTGCGTGTGTCCATCAGGGAACCTGCCACTGGAGCTCGATGTGCTGGCCGAACGCGAGGAGCCCGGAGGCGATCACGTCGGTGCGCACGAAGGCCTGCGTCATCATGTCGGTGTACGAGCCGGGGTCGCCGGGCCGGAACACGCCCGACACCGACACCCGTCCGACGAGGTCGGGCGTGTGGTCGGCGACCGTGGCGATGCGGTCGAGCACGGCGTCGAGGTCGGCCGCGGTCGGATAGCGGATGCCGAAGTGGCACGAGCGCTGCGGGTGGGCGGCGAGATCGTCGAGGTACCCGGCCGCCGGCCCGGTCAGCGGACCGTCGGTCAGGGCGGCCCGCAGGGCCTGCTCCAACGCCCACTGCTCGGGGGTGACCTCCGAGGCGTAGAGGGCGTTGTTGGCGAAGTCCTGCTGGCCGGTGGCGATCATCCCGGTGAGGAACGGACCGCCGGAGTCCCGGATCTCGAACCCGAGCAGCTCGAACAGGGCCCGGGCCCGGGCCCGGTCGCCCGGTGCGTAGACGAGCTCGACGTGGTTGAGGGCCCGGACGGTCGGGGGTGCGGTGGTGGTCATTGCGCCCACGCTAGGGAGCGGTACCCTCCCGGCGCCAACGACGGGCCGGACCCGGCCGTCGGGCCCGAGCGGGAGGGGACCGGCAGTGGAGCCGAGCGCGACCGAGGTGTGGGACGAGTTCTGCGATCTGCTCAAGCAGGCCGGGGGCCTGCTCGAGCGACCCGATCTCGGGTTGACCGACTTCGACCGGGGCGAGGGCCTGCGCTACCTCGCCCGACTGGTCGGCGTCGGCCTGGTCAACGCGCTCGAGAACCCGGGCCCGCTGCGCCCCGAGTTCCGGCGGCTGCCCCCTCACGCCGGGTTCGGGCTCGACAACCCCGACAACGTCTACATGTCGGCGGGGATCGACCCGAGCCACGACTACCGGATCTCGGGCCGCCGGGGCACGATCGCCTATCTCTCGTTCGCGGCGCAGAACCAGAACTACGCGCGCCGCGACCGGATCACCGGTGGGGCGGGGCACGTCAATGACGACGAGCTGCACCTCACCGCCGACGGGTCGTTCGAGGTGATCGCGAGTCAGGAGCCCCGGCCGGGCAACTGGCTGCGGCTCGCCCCCGACTCCCGCATGATCCTCGTCCGTCAGACGTTCATGGACCCCGCCACCGAGGTCGCCGCCGACCTCACGATCGAGTGCCTGACCCCGCCGCCCCCGCCACCCCGGCTCGACCCCGACGGGGTGCGTGATCTGCTGCTGGGCGGCGCGATGTACGCGATCGGCGCCTCGGCCTGGTTCGCCGACTGGGTCGCGCCGTGGCGGGACGCCCCCAACTCGATGCACGCACCCGACCCGGAGCACCACCGTCTCGTGGGCGGTGATCCGAACATCGTGTTCCGCCTCGGGTACTGGACGCTCGCGCCCGACGAGCGCCTCGTGATCGAGGTCGTGCCGCCCGAGTGCGACTACTGGAACTTCCAGCTCGCCAACATCTGGTCGGAGTGCCTGGACCCGCGCTACGAGCCGATCTCGGTGAACGCGCACTCGGCCCACCTCGAGCCCGACGGGTCGGTGCGCATCGTCGTGGCCCACGAGGACCCCGGAGTGCCGAACTGGGTCTCGACCACCGGGCACGCCCACGGGATCATGGGCGTGCGCTGGGTGCGGGCGGCGAGCCACCCCATGCCCGTCTGCCGGGTCGAGCGCGCCTGAGGCGGGGTCAGGCCCGGGGGATCTTGGCGAAGGCGAAGCTGGTGGTGTCGTCGAGGGTCACCCGCCACGTCGGCCGGTCCCGTCCCGCCACCGGCTCGGCCCGGCCGTGGGCGCACACGCCGGTGATCGACCGGTAGTCGGGGAACTCCTCGGCGATCACGCAGACCCGGTCGTCGGCGCCGAGCAGCCCGACGAGCGGGTCGTCGGGCGCGAGGGTGACCTCGATCGCGTCGACGGTGTCGACCGCGTCGACCCCCTCGTCGGCTCGGGCGAGGGCCAGGGCGCCGACGCTGCCGACGGGGACACCGTCGGCGAGCGCGACCACGACGGCCCGGGTCTGGGTGGCGAGGAAGGCCCGGACCTCGTCGGGGCTCATGGTGATGTCGGGTCGGGTGCCCACGCTCACTCCGCCGTCCAGCCCGGGACCCAGGTCGCGGCGGTCGGCGTCACCCGCACCACCACCCGCTGCCCCGAGGCCATGCGGGCCCGGGCCCGGGCCGCGATCTCGGGCTCGACCCGCACGTCGGAGGGGGCGGGCTCGGCGACGGTGCCCGGGTCGGCGGCGACGATCTCGGCGGTGCCCCGGACCGCCAGGGCCCGGGTCCCGTCGGCCGGGGCCACCACGCAGGCGGTGACCGGGTTGCGCCCGAGGTCGCGGACCTTCTGGCTGCGGCGGTAGGTGGAGAACTCGAGTGCGCCGTCACGGTGCAGCCCCACCATCGGCCAGCCCGTCGGCGACCCGTCGGCCCGAGTGCCGAGGAGGAAGACCCGGGTGTGGGAGGCGAGGAAGGCGTCCTCGTCGGGACCGATGGCGGGCACCGATCCACCGTAGCCCGGTGGGCCCGGGCAGACTCGGGGGATGACGCCGACGGTTCCCCCGCTCCTGCGCCACCGCCACAGCGACGAGTTCGCGCCGCCGCCGTGGAGCCCGGCCGACGAACGGGTCGTGGGGCGCGTCGCCGCTGTCGCGGAACGCGTGGTCGCCCGCACCGCCCAACCCGAGCGCGACTACCTCGAGTCGCGTCGGGGGACCGCCGCCACGTTGCGGGCCATCAACGCCGAAGCCGGATGGGAGTTCTACGCGGTCCCGCCCGAGGCCGAGACCGACCCGGCCGCGGCCGACGCCGCCTTCGCCGGCGGTGAGGTGGTGATCGACGTCCAGACCCACCTCGTGCGCCCGAGTGCGGCGGCGGGCTCCGCGGGCGACGCCCTGTTCGGCTTCCTGCGCATGGTGAATCCCGACCAGTGGGGCGCCGGTGTCGATCCCGAGATGCTCGGTGGCTCGATGTGGGCGGCCCACGTGTTCGGCGGCAGCGAGACCGCGGTCGCGCTCCTCACCTCGCCGCCGGGGCGTCCGCACGAGAACGTCCTCACGAATCCCGACATCGCCGCCGCACGCGACATCGTGGCGCGCTACGCCGACACCGGTCGCGTGCTGACCCACACGATCGTGCACCCGAATCTCGGTGCCGCCGAGCGTGACGCCATGGCCGAGTGGAGCGACACCCTGCAGCCGGCGGGCTGGAAGGTGTACACGCTGTGGGAGCCGCCCGAGGCCCGGGTCGGGCGAGGGTGGTTCCTCGACGACGACGAGACCGGGGGGCCGTTCCTCGAGCAGGTGCGCGCGTCGGGTCGGCGCATCGTCTGCGCGCACAAGGGGCTCGGGGGGCCGATCGCGAACCTCGTGCCTGCAGGGGCCTCACCGCGCGACGTCGGCCCTGCGGCGGCGGCGTTCCCCGACATCGACTTCGTCGTGTACCACTCGGGCTACGAGCTGCCCGACGCGCGCGAGGATCTCTCCGATCCGGCGGGCGGGGTCGGGCGCCTGGAGGCGAGTCTGCGGGGCGCCGGGGTCCGACCCGGGGCCAACGTGTACGGCGAGCTCGGCTCGACCTGGTTCCTGGTCGCCCGCCGGCCCGAGGAGGCCGCCCACGTGCTCGGGACGCTGTTGCGCTGCGTCGGCGAGGACCGGATCCTGTGGGGCACCGACTCCATCTGGTACGGACCGCCGCAGTCGCTGATCGACGCGTTCCGGGCGTTCACGATCCCGGACTGGATGCAGGAGCGGTACGGGTACCCGGCCCTGACCCCGACGGCGAAGCGCAAGATCCTGAGCACGAACGCCGCTGCGCTCTACGGCGTCGACGTCGACCGGGTGCGGCGTCCCGCGACCACGGAGTGGCTCGACGGCGCCCGCGCGGAGCTGGCGGCCCGCCTGGCCTGACCGGCGCGAGCGACCCGGGCGGCCCGGGCATTCGCCGGGCTCAGACCGGGAGGCGCTGCGTGAGCCCGAGCGCGTTGTCCCGCATCACGAGACGCTGCGCCGCCTCGTCGAGCTCCTTGACCTCGGGCAGGTAGTCGAGCGGACGGGGCATCCCCTCGATGTGAGGCCAGTCGGAGCCGAAGATGACCCGGTCGGCGCCCATGAGGTCGACGACCTCGTAGACGTCGTCCTCCCAGAACGGGTTCATCCACACGTGCTGCCGGAACGACTCGACCGGGTCCTCGCCGAAGTAGCCGGGCATCTTGCGGCCGGTGGAGCGGAGCTTCTTGAACAGGTCGCCGAGGAACTCGGAGCCGTTCTCGACCGACGCGACCCGGAGGTTCGGGAACCGCTCAAACATCTTGTCGAAGGCGAGGGTGATCAGGAAGTCGTACGCAGCCCGCTCGATCGCGAAGCCCCGGACCGACGGCCGCCAGCCCCCACCGCTGAAGGTGGCGGAGAAGACGTCGTCGGAGGCGTAGCCCTGCGACGAGTATCCGCTGTCGCCCGCGTGCACCACCACGGTGATCCCGGCCTCGTTCGCCCGGGCCCAGAACGGGTCGAAGGCCGGGTCGGTCGGCGGGCGGACGCCGGTGGCGGTCCACACCGCCGCGGGGCGCATCACCACGACCCGGGCGTCACGGTCGAGCGCCCACTCGAGCTCGCGCACGGCCCAGTCGACGTCGCAGAGCGAGATGTAGGGCGCGGCGAAGATGCGGTTGCGGTAGTTGCAGCCCCAGTCCTCGTCGAGCCACCGGTTGAACGCGGTGAAGACCATGGTGACGGCGTCGGGGTCGTGCTTGAGGAGCTCCTCGTAGAGCACGCCGAGCGTGGGGAACATCCAGATGTGCTCGAGCCCGTGCTCGTCCATCACTCCGAGCCGGGCGTCGCGGTCGCGGTACTCGGGGCGGATCGGCTCGCGCTCGCGGAGGAACTCGAGCGGTGACTTCTTGTCGGGGTTGCCGCGGAAGAAGTCGTGCATCGCCCCGGCCGGCGACACCGGGTCGAACGTGGGGTTGACCACGGCGTGGCTCACCCGACCACCGACCACGTGGTAGCGGCGCCCGTTGATCTCGGCCCACTGCACCGTGCGGGGACCGGTCTTCGGGTCGAGGTGGCGGGTGAAGGCGTCGAGGGCCTCGTAGTAGTGGTTGTCGGCGTCGAAGGCGAGATACCCCATTTCCATGGGACCAGCGTAGGCCGCGCCTCAGGGGCTCCGGACCCAGTCGGCCACCACGGTGGCGAGCTCGGGGCCCCGGTCCTCCTGGAGGAAGTGCCCGGCGCCCCGGATCGTGGTGTGAGGCTGCCCGGCGCACCC
>Ga0194129_10002142_pt1 | contig 30218 bp, 45 predicted proteins | sample TA2KigCa35mmetaG_FD_150862 | JGI IMG/M metagenome (GOLD analysis project Ga0194129, IMG submission 150862) | Freshwater microbial communities from Lake Tanganyika, Tanzania - TA2015038 Kigoma Deep Cast 35m | ecosystem: Environmental > Aquatic > Freshwater > Lake | place: Tanzania: Lake...
AGACTTTTAATCTATTGGTCGGGAGTTCGAACCTCCCAGGTCCTACCATCTGCCCTTAGCTCAGATGGATAGAGCAACAGCCTTCTAAGCTGTAGGTCAGTGGTTCGAATCCACTAGGGCAGGCCATTTTAATGTAAATATGAACATGAATGATAATGAAAATAAAATATTTTGGTTCTTTAAAGAGCCGCGTTCGGGTAGTTCTTGGCTAAGTCATGTACTTACACACAAACTCAAACGACCGATTGTACATGTTGATAAATCTTTTGAGTTAAATGATGAAGTGGGTAAAATCAATTTGCCCTTTAATAGTTTAGGTGATGAACTGTTATCCGGAAAGTTAAATTACAACACGCCGGGTACCTGTTATGCCACTCATAGATTCGAACTATTGACCGGTCTAAGTGTATATAAAGACCCGCCTATCATAATACGCTCAATCAGGCGTAATCTGACAGAATTGATATTAAGCGAAATGGCTGTAGATATCAGCGGTTGGCGTTTGACACATATGTATAAGGATCCTATAAAGAATGCCTTACCATCACATACACTACACAATTTAGTTAAGAATCCTGTCTTGGTAGAAAAACCGGATCTAATGAGGTATATGATCAAAATAAAGCGCAGAGATGAATTATGGAATGCATATTCTAATAATTTTGAAAATTATACTATTGTATACGAAGATTTAGAAGGGGGAGTTAATATCCCTTTATACGAAGGAACGATTAAGTTCGGCGACTATGATGATCGTATAATCAAGACACCTGACTATAAACGTGAGTTGTTCTCTAACTATGATCAAGTTGTTGAATGGGTTAATGAGTTCTCTCAAACGATGAAAATCCTAAGGTAATATTTTAACATGAAGGTCACGACCTATAATGAAAACATAATTCATCTACAGTTTGCTTGCCAAAAAGAACTGACTATGACAATGTGCCGCGCTCAAGAGTTCTATGAGTGTAATAGCGACAGGTTACGGGGTAAGATTTTTACTATGGAAGAATTTATAGATCATTATGTAGACAAAGATGGGTACTTTGATTATTTTAGTTTTTGGTCTGGATTTAATATTCCCGGCCCTGTGTTAGAAGATTTTTTTGAATTATTTGATTTAACCTATAGAGAAAAAGAATTAAGAAAGGTAACTAGAAAACTTAAGAATAAGTTGTATTATGTAATTAGCACTAAAATATCAGATAAGCGCACACTAAATCACGAATTGATACATGCTCACTATTATCTTCATCCTTCATATAAACAAAAAGTTGATGTCTTGATCAGACATATGGATAAAGATGTAAAAAAAGATGTAATACGAGTATTAAAACAATGGGGCTATGCATCAAATGTGATCAATGACGAAATAAATGCTTATATGGCTACCAGTTCACATAAGTATCTTATAGAAGTATTAGATTTACAAAAAGTTAGAAAAGAGGATATGAAGCCATTTGTAGATTTGGCGAGAAAGATTTTGCGGGGTTGACATAGAGGTTGTGTTCTAGCCTTCCAAGCTAGCTAGAGGGGTTCGATTCCCCTACCCCGCTCCAATATAAAGAGGTTATATGTTAGATAGTAAACAATTAGCACTAGTGTATCTTATGGAAGAATGTAATAGGATGAGTTCATTCTGTGCAAAGAATATTCATAGTACAAACAAAAAGCAATTGGCTTCACAAGTTGAAGAACGAATCGCAACTATTTTCAATGCTATGAAAGAAGTAGGCGAAGAGTTTAAAGTCAATGAACAGAACGTTGAAAAGTGTCTATTTGAAGAGGTTGATAGACGGAATAAAGAACGCTAATAAAGCCCAGGTGGTGGAATGGTATACACGGTGGTCTTAGAAGCCACTGCCGAAAGGCATGGAGGTTCAAGTCCTCTCTTGGGCACCATTTAATTAACGATGCAACTAATCACAAGAAAAATAATCAATAGTGATATCACATTTAAAGATGTGAACAGCCATAACCTTTATCAGAAAGACAAATCATATAGTTTTTCTGATTTAAATAGGCAGATAGACATCATTAAAAACATACTTCAGTTTAAACACAATTGTGTTCAAGGTCAGACGATACTGATAGGAATTACTCCTCGCACATTGCAAGTTGCTGCCTTTTTTGCCTGTGCAGAATTAGGATTGATAGTTGTCATAGCAGATCACAGTAGAAATGATAACTGGATAGATCCGAAATATGTCGATCCTAAAACACAAAGTTTATTGCCTATAGACTATTTTTTAGTCACTAGCGATGAACATCCCATTCCTAAATATGAACTATTCTATAAGATTTGTAATACGACTGTGGTCGTTAAGGATTTAGAAAGTTTAGATGATAGTGTCAATGAATACATAGGTTGTAAACACGATAGTATTTTACTTAAGTGTACAAGTAGCGGTACTACTGGAACTGCCAAATTAGTAACGCATACACATGAATTTTTATATGCTTTAATACATAGAAACAAAACATCTTTCTATGGCAGCGTATGCATGGCTCACAACTTGAATCACGGTAGCAGCCCCGCAACTTATTTCTTGCCTAGCCTCTGCTCCAAAGATACAAAAGTTTTTGTGTCTTATATGATAACTTATATCACTGAGCTAAACCTAAGCAAAGATTTACTTGATATGGCGTTGCATAAGTTTAATCAATATCAATTTGATCACTTAATGATACCATATTCCTATATGATAGATAATTTTTTAAGGTTGGGATCCTATCCGAATTTGAATCTTTATACACTTTCAACTATAAAGAAAGATTGGTTACCCTATCATTTAGATGGCAGAGTTAAGAATATAATTAGTATATTTGGTAGTAATGAGACTAGTGGTCCTACATTTATCAATGAGATAGCAGATATAGATTTCTCTGAGAATAAGTATAGGATAGTTGATAATTTTTATGATATTAATTTAATAGATGATCAACTTTTAGAGGTGTCTATGCCCATATATGGTACTAAGATAGTAACGAACGATGTGTTTGACAAAAATGGCATCAATTACTTTCATAAGGGTAGAAATGACCTATATAGAGTCAATGGGCACGAAGTTAATGTCAAGCATTATGATAAGATTGTTAAAGATGTGTTTGATGGAGATATCATCATAGACACGACTAAAGATAAGTTATATCTTGCAATATGGCAAGATGTTGAGCATCTATCAGACAATGTAATTAACATCACAAATAAAATAAAACAGGATAGTTGGGGTCTGCATACTATCAATAAATATAAATTGCTAGATAGGACTAAATTTATGACAGGTGTAAAATTAGATATGGAATTATTAAGAGATTATTTTAGAAAATTCGTCTGACAACTGATATGCGTATCCAAAATGCTTGTTGCATACAGGCATTAAAAGTATAATATATCTGTTGTCTAGTTTACAAAGAACAGGAGATATATTATGAAAACGGTAACCTTTGAAAACATATACAACAAACAAAAGTTTTCGGGAATGGAAAGAAAAGATCGCAAATTCATCGACGGGGTAGAGTATATCAAGTTATATAAATTTGGGACCAAGCAGGAAGTCTTTGTGCGCAAAGATTTTTTGAAAAGGGTTAACAGTCATCAATGATTAAAAAAAGCATAGAACATTTAGAAAAGAGCCAAGAGGATTATTTCAGTCATCTTGTATGGGCCGAGACCTCGGGACTGCGGTTGATTTGGTCAGGTATCGCCAGTCTCATTCATGGTTTAGTACCGGGTTTATTTCCTGGCACTGCGGCAATGACAGTCATGGATCTGTATCATAAAAGATTGGTAGATCATCCTAACAAAGACTATCAAGAATATATGAATTCAAAAAAGTGACATTTACATTCGATTAACAATAAGAGGAAATTATGGCAGTTTTAGCATTAGATGTTTCAGGAACTCCTAGACAATGGATTTCTTACGATGACGCTATCACCTATCACGCGAAGAAATCTGTAGCATGGACCTTAGGAGATATCATTGCAAAGTATCGCGGCGGAACACAAGAAGATGGAACAGAATCATATTTAGAAACTCCTAGCATAATCGCTATCAGAGGGCATGGATTTAATCCTGCAAGACATGGTCGTGTAGCATTGACTAACCGCACATTATTCGGTCGTGATCGTCATATCTGTGCATATTGCGGTGGACATTTTCCTAATAGTGGAGCATTAAGCCGAGATCATATTGTTCCACGCAGCAAGGGAGGTGTTGATGATTGGATGAATGTTGTTAGCGCATGTAAGCGTTGTAACACACATAAGGGAAACAAAACATTAAAGGAGGCAAAACTTGAATTGATCTATATTCCCTATGCACCCAATCACTTTGAGAATCTTATTTTACAGAATAGAAATATACTTGCTGATCAAATGGACTATCTATTATCAGGTGTTCCAAAGCATAGTAGAGTAATTCTAAACTCATAGTAGCATAAGTTAAATAACTTTAAGCCCATATAGCACAGCGGTAGTGCAGCGGTTTTGTAAACCGCAGGTCGGGAGTTCGAATCTCTCTGTGGGCACCATCTTTGCGAATAATAATCATTCAATCTTGTACAGCCTATTTACTGTACAAAAGTTGTATTTTTGGCCAGCTTGTATAAATAGATTTGCGCGTCATGCGCCATACCTATCAGGAGTTTGATTATGAAGAAGTTTGTTATTGGTTTTTTGGCACTAGTCTCTGTATCAGCAATGGCACAGGACCGTGTATCAAAGTTTGACAAGAACGGTGACGCAAAGGTAGACTTTGCTGAAATCACAGCAGTTTGTGAAGTAAGCAAGAGTTTATACGAAAAAGCAGATAAAAATGCGGATGGTTTTTTAAACAATTCAGAATTACAAGTAGCACGCCGTTATGTATTAGATCGTTGCAATAAGGAAGCAAAGAACGCCTGATAGGTGTTTTTATAAATCCACTCCAGAGGATTTAGGGGCGATAGAAATATCGCCCTTTTCTTTTGTCTTATAAATATTTTGCTACATGTACAATTACAATGAAATTAAAACGGTTCACCTTGAGATTACTGAAAGGTGCAACGCTAGTTGTCCGCAATGTGGCAGGAATATCAATGGGGGAGAAGTAAACCCATATATTAAAGATAGAGAGCTTCAATTTACCGATATACAAAAGATATTCACAGAATCTTTTATAAAACAACTATCACATATCTATATGTGTGGAAATTACGGGGATCCTATCGTAGCAAAAGATACATTACAATCTTTGCGTTATTTTAGGACAGTAAATCCTAATATTAAGTTAAGCATGAATACTAATGCTAGCGCTAGGACAGATGATTACTGGATAGAGTTAGCAGATATATTAAAACCTAACGGACATGTTATTTTCAGTATAGACGGCTTAAGTGATACTAATCATATCTACAGAAGAAATACAAATTGGGATAAAATCATCTCAAATGTAAAAGCATATATAAACGCAGGCGGAATAGCGCACTGGGAATATATTGTGTTCGCACATAACGAACATCAAGTAGAAGAAGCTAAAAAGATTTCAGAGGATCTAGGATTTAAATACTTTCAAATCAAGAAAACATCAAGATTTTATTCGGCATTATCTGGTCATGTAAGACAAGGTTCAAAATTTGTTGATAGGAAAGGAAACGAAATTGAGATAAAGATGCCGCAAGATGTTTCATATAGGAATGAAGGATTAAAAAATTTTGACTCACAAATAATACCTGTCACACGATTGCCTACTACTTACAACGAGATTAAAGATAAATTGACTCCAGAATTATTTCAGCACAGTGCTATAGAATTATATGATAAGACTGAGATTGATTGTAAAGTAAAGAAAGAAAAGAATCTTTATATCACAGCAGAGGGTATAGTAATGCCTTGTTGCTGGATAGCTAGTACTATGTATAGTTGGCATCATATGTATAAAAGGACACAAATCTGGAATTATATAAATAGGGTAGGTCTTGATAATATTAACGCACATAATTATTCTATCAAGCAAATTTTAGAAGGTGATTTTTTTAAATTGATCGAGTCAACCTGGGAAATACCAACTTGCAAAAAGGGTAAGTTGACTATTTGCGCTAAGACATGCGGTAAAGATTTGGAAACATTTAGTAAGCAATATGCTTGATTTATCACTAAACTGATGTATAATATTAGTTAGTATCGGAGTATAGGTCAGCCTGGTAGACCGCTTGCTTTGGGAGCAAGATGTCGGGAGTTCGAATCTCTCTACTCCGACCATGATCTTTAAAAACTTGTGCGGGATTAACTCAGTGGTAGAGTAGCGCCTTTACACGGCGAATGTCGGGAGTTCGACCCTCTCATCCCGCACCAATCATATGCCTCGGTGGTGAAATTGGTATACACAACAGACTTAAAATCTGTCGGCTTAGGCTATGCCGGTTCAAGTCCGGCCCGAGGCACCATATACTGCCCCCATAGCTCAATTGGTTAGAGCGCACGACTCATAATCGTGGGGTTCCAGGTTCAAGTCCTGGTGGGGGCACCATTTTTTATATATATCTATAATACAGCCTGTATCCTGGTAAATACTAATGAGGAAGTTAACCAATCCTCTGGAGGAAATAAACATGGATGCATTAAAAAACATGATGACTATAGCACAAGACTTTCTAGGTCATATCACACACCTAGGCGTAAAGTTGATTGCTGCAGGAGTCGTATTGCAGATCCTGTTTGGTGCGGCAGTACCATTCTTAGGACTTGATGTAGTAGGTGCAATTACAAGCTTTGTAGGCGCACTTGGCGAAAAAGGTCTAGTAGGCTTAATCGCATTGGCTGTTATTTATTGGTCATTCAAGAAGTAACACCAACTGTCGCACAGATATGCGGGCCCGCTGTAAATACAGCGGGTCTTTTTACATAAGGAAAACAATATGAAAAAAATTATGGATGCATTGAGATTTATTAAAGAACTACTTTTCTTAGACCATGTAGTTCGTGATAGTAGTAACGACAAGCTAAAAAGCGATACTAGTAAATACAAATAATTGTAACACAAATGCAATAATAAAATCTCCGTTGCTGAGATGGCGATTTTGCTCCCTCAGTTTACCCAAATAAAGTAGTAGTTTTTTATTGGGTCAGTGGCCAACTAAATATATATTGATGTCTCAAAAAATCCTGCCGGGTTTTTTGGGACAAAATGCCATAGTAATATGGCATACAACAAGGAGAAAGTAGATATGCGTAAATATATAGCAATTGCTATTTTGGGCGTAATAGCCTCAACTACTGCATCAGCACTTGATGTCAAGGGTAACGTTGGTTATCGTTATGATAGCCAGGAAGTAGGTAATGCTTCCGCCGTTACACAAGACAAGCTGAAGGCAGAGTTGGCGTTGTCAGCCGATGTCAATGACAAGACTAAGGTCGTAGTCGGGCTTCGTACTGGCGATGCTAAGTCAGCATACAGCACCTTTGGTGGTGGAGCTAACTTAAAGGGTATTGATCTTAACTTAGCATATGTTGAATACGCACCAATTGCATCAACTAAAGTAACATTTGGTAAGATGCATCAACCTTGGGCCGATAGTTCAAGTTTCTTTTTTGACAAGGACATAAAGCCAGAAGGTTTAGCGGTAGCGTTTGATGCTGGACGAGGATTGAGTGTCAATGCTTATTCATTAACGATAGCAGAAGGCGGTCAAAATTCAGACAGTAAAGTAAAGGGCTTTCAGGTCGGTTTATCTAGGGATGTACTAGGTTTTAATACAGCAGCGTTTGCTGGTGTTATGAACCAAGATTTTGCTATTCCTAATGCGACAGGTGTAACAACACCTCCGCGCCGTTCTGTGATTGAGTTACATCGTGTGGGTGCTAGTGTTTCTAAGGGCCCGTTCGGTGCATTCGTAGATCGTGCGGAAAACGACAAGGCAGCACTTGGCAAGGACGATACAGCACTTGCTTATGGCCTATCCTATGGTAAGGCAGAAAAGCCAGGCAGTTGGGATGTTTCAATTGCACGCCAGAAGGTAGAAAAGAACTCATTATCAGGTTTTTGGCTTGATAGCGATTTCGCCCTTTCAAATACACAACATGAAGGTGAAGCAGTCATCGTAAATTATGTTGTAGCAAAGGGTTACAAAGTCAGCGGTAAGTTCTATAATGCTGAAGTCGGTGCTAATAAGGCCGATAACAAGCATATCATGGTAGACTTGAACTATACGTTCTAATCAGAACACACATTTAAGTCAAGATAAGGGGAGATAGAAATATCTCCTCTTTTCTTTTGTGTAATAAGTAAAATATAATGGAGGGGTGGCAGAGCGGTTGATCGCAACAGTCTTGAAAACTGTCGAACATGAAAGTGTTCCGTGAGTTCGAATCTCACCCCCTCCGCCAAAAAGTTATGTTACTAGAAATTGATAATTTTTTTAATAATTTACAATATAAATCTTTAGATGTGTTTCTAAAAAAAAATAATTTGTATTGGCGATTTTTTCAAAATCCTTCATTAGGTGAAAAATTTTATAAAAAATACTATCCTAACAGTACAATCGTAAAAGAATCTCCTGCATTTGTTCATATTTTTCATAGATATGATGAACCTAAAAATAATTATAATTTTGACATTTATTCTTTATTTTACAATAAATTGAGTAGTATCTTTAATCATAAAATAAAAATTTTTAGAATACAGGGTAATATAGGTGTACCTTGCCCAAATTTTACTCATCAATATAATTGCCCACATGTAGATTGGGAAAATTTTCAACATAACACATTGATCTATTATCTAAATACAGTTGACGGCGATACTATATTGTTTGAGGAAACATATCCCGAATTTCAAGAAAATAATGTTAAGAATATCTATAGACGATGTAATCCTAGAGAAAATAAAGCAATTATTTTTGATGGATTTAGATACCATGCGTCATCACCTAGTACCACAAACTTACGTATTGTTATAAATGTAAATTTTGCTGTACAGGATGATATATAATTTATAAGTATCAAAATTATGCAATTTGAAGAAGTCAAGTTATATAACCCAGGAATTTTATGTAGTACCATGCCGGAATCAGTGTTTGAAGACCTAAAAAAGTCCTGCCAATTCCAAATTGATAATAAAAACGTTGCAAAAACTTTAAAGAAACTTACTTTTGACGATTTTGACGTTAGCGGCTTGCAAGAATCATTCACAATTAACGTTCCTAATTCATTTAGAAATTACTTACAAGACTTTGCACAAGAATATGCAAGATTTTACAATTCGAAAATACCACAGCCTAAGTTACTTCAGACTTGGGTAAATTTACAAAAAAAGCATGAATTTCGTCCACTACATAAACACTTAGACATGACGGGCAATGGGCTTAGTTTTGTTACATATATTAGTATTCCGTATGACTTAGAAAAAGAAGATACCTATGAAAATCACCATAATCGGGCAACTATCCATAGAAACGGTAGATTAGAGTTTATGTATAACAGTTTAACAGGCCAACAAGGAACTTACCGTTTGGATATAGATAAATCATATGAAGGTAAAACAGTACTTTTTCTAAATTCACTATCGCACCAAGTTTATCCCTTTTATACATCAGACGATTACAGAATTTCTGTAGCCGGAAATATCGTCTTTGTTTGACATCTTGAACCGCATAAATACTAAGAGGTTACAAAAATAGCAGATTTGTATTTATATTAGCATAAATACATAACTACAGGAGCATACGGATGAGATATTTAATTGACTTTTATAATTCCGCCACAGATGCAGAAATTAGCCAATATATGGCTGATAATAACTGCACTATTTTAAAAGAATGGGATAATTTTGAAAAAGAATTTTTAGTAGAATGTAATTTATCTCCTCCTAAAACATCAATAGTCGAACATCTCGCTGACGACGAAGATGTTTTAGCAATAAAGCCATTAGATGTGACAAATATCAATTATAATTTTGGAAAAAGTGTAGTACCCGGTTTAGACACAGTAACTATAAACACTACGGATACGAACGATTGGTGGAAAAATTATGTTTTAGATAGTCCGGAATTTGACCAGCCTACAACTACTATCAGTAGAAAAGGTAGTACTATTCCTGTTTATGTTATGGATAGTGGTATTAAGGCAGATCATCCTGATTTCGTAGGAGTAACTATTTCAAATATTTGGTCAGTTTTTCCCGGAGACTTTACAGATACAGGCGGTCACGGAACAGCAATGGCAAGTGTAATTTCAGGTAGAACTGCAGGATTATGTGACTCTCCATTAAAAATTGTAAAAATCTTTGGTGCAAATCATATGACATTGCAGAGTGAATTTGTAAGTGCTTGTAATGCCATAATGAATGATTTTACTCCAAACAGTTTAGCAATTCTAAGTTGTAGTTTTGTAATGCCTAGAAATCTTTACATTGAAAATAAACTACGAGAACTAAGCAATGCTGGTATTTTTGTGGTCTGTGCTGCCGGCAACAACGGAGTAAGCATTGAGAATCTTACACCTGCTTGTATGCCCGAAGCACTAACTATAGGTGCCTATAATCAAAATTTAGAACCTTGCGACTTTTCAAATTATACAGGTGAGTTGAGTACCACTACTAATGTTGTAAATCACGGCGAACTGGATGCATGGGCTCCAGGAGAAAACATACGTGTTGCAAGTATCAATGGTAATTATAATATGGCTTCTGGTACATCCATTGCAACAGCAATCGCATCAGGAGTATTAGCATTCGATTTACATGATTTTATTGATCCGGCTACTGGCAAGAGAATTTTAGGATATCACGCCATGCCTTTCTTATCAGCAGGGCATTTTAATGGTAATTATGCAGCAATTATGAATAAGAGAGACGGATTATTAGATTTGTCAGATCCAAAATATGCAAGTTCTACAAACAAGATAGTAACAATTGTGCAGGGTGTAGATAAGATAGTATCCAATAGAACAGGAATCACAGATTATATAAAATGGGTAGTACGAGTGGGGGATAATTACGCAGGCCCTAACACAACAGATAAGTATAGTACGAGTAGTATAGAGATTTTAGAACCACTACCCAATGGTTTCGGCATTTCTAATAATAGTCAACTTTATGGAACACCAACCCCGGAGCAAGGTCCCTCAGCAGGCGAAGATTATAAACTTTACACAGGAAAAATTAAGTGTAATTATTTAGATGGAACATCAGAAGAAAAAATTGTTGACATTTATGTAGTGCCCGCTGACATTGATATGAATAATATATCAGAAGATAGTCCAATATATATTTTACAAACAACTATCTGCGGTGGATTTCCCTCATTTTGCGGTCCAAATATAGGCTCCTCGTGTACTTCATTTTGTCTATATTCATGTTGCGATATGGCTTATAAAGGCGCGCCGTGTGAATGTCTAAGCTAATTTATGATAGATTGGATTTGTATAGAAGAAAATAATAATTTTTATAATATTAAAATTCCAAGAGTAAATCAAATTACTGCAAAGTATGGGCTTGATGCAGCACATTATAATATAGATTATATTACTAAAAATTATCCCCCTCCATATACGTTATGTCTAAGTGGAGGGGTCGATAGTCAGGCTATGTTATATGCTTGGCATACATCAGGTAAATCTTATAATACCATGTCAGTTAGATATAATAATGATTTAAATGATCACGACCTTCAAACGTTGGTTCAATTTTCAACTATACACAATATAAAAATAAATTACGTAGATTTTGATTTGTTAAAGTTTTATGAAACTGATTATTTGGATTACGTACATAAGTATAGATGTGGTAGCCCGCATTTTTGTGTATATATGAAATTTTCAGAAATTGTTCAGGAGGGAACAGTTTTGTTTAGCGGTACTCATACTACATCAAATTTCAAAACACTGTTCGGGACAAATGAATTAGGATTGTATAGATATGGTAAAATATCAAAACGAAGTATAGTACCTTATTTTTTTTTAGAAACTAAAGAAATTGCTTGGTCTTTTATAATACCAAAAATTCGTAGTAAAGAAACAAAGGGTCATATTGCTAGAGATAAAATTGAAAGATTTAGATATAACGGTTATCCAGTTATAAGTCAAAAAATTAAAATTACTGGGTTTGAAAAAGTAAAAGATTACTATGATATACATTATAGTCATATAGTAAAACCTAAGGATAAACTACAGGGATTAAATAAAAGTGTTAGAACGTATGATATATTATTGCGAAATAAATATGAAAAAATGTATGATGATAAATATCAACAGGTGATGGTAGATGAATAGATTACAGCAAAAACTCAATAGTTTACAGCAAGCTGCATCAAAATTAGCAAATGAAACTATACCGTTTAAAAAAGTAACACCTGAAATACATGCGAAACGATGGGAAATTTGCCAAGCATGTGAACATCTATATAAAGTTACGAATTCATGTAGAAAATGTGGGTGTTTTATGGAAGTAAAAACTTGGATGGCAACACAAAGATGCCCTATAAAAAAATGGCATGCCACAGACGGACCATTAGCTGTAGCAGAAGAAAAAAATGTAGAGAATGAGGATAATGGCTCAACAAGGTAATTCAAAAAGACAAACAGTTATCAAGCGTACTAGTCAAGGTGGAATGAATCCTAAAACTAGCGCAATGAACAAGGATCGTAAGCGTAGTTTTAAGGCTTACCGAGGACAGGGTAAATGAGTGGAAAGGGTAGTTGTCCCAGACCCTATAGCGTTGACCGCAAAACTTTCAGCAAAAAGAAAATACAGAAAAAGAATAAAAACTTGCTAAACAGTAAGACAAGATATATAATTAAACAAGCGCGGGTATGATGTAATGGTTGCCTGTGACCTTGCCAAGGTTATCGTGCGAGTTCGATTCTCGCTACCCGCTCCAAAATTCTACTAAATACTACATGCTATACATTTCGTATCGTGGTATTTTTGACGGCAATGACTTCCAAGATGCCAACACTCCAAAACAATTAGGCAAAGCATTAGGTGCAGGTTTTAAATGCATGATAGATGTTTGGCGTGCTGATGACAAACTTTATTTAGGTAATGATACTCCAACTACAGAAGTTACTGCAAATTATTTAAAAGGAGCCAAGTTTTACATAAATGCTAAAAATGCTGCTATGGTATCATGGCTGGGCAGTCAAAGTGCTAGTGATTACCCGAGTTGGTTTTACTTTGTGTCAAACGCTATCTATCCTCCTGACTATGTGACAGCAAGCAACGGCAAATTAATTACTCCAGGCATAGAGCCTATAAATTTAAATAGTATTATGTTTTTGCCAGAAATTACAGATACAGCGATGTTTAGTATGGTAAATGTAAAAAGTTTTGGAATTATAAGTTCTTACTTGACTTTTATAAAAAGAATGAGACATGAAGGTATATACTATTAAAATTTACGGATGCAATAAGCATTAGTATCATTTTCGCTTTTTTCCCAATCACTTATTAATTTGAACTTAGCCTTTTTATAAGTATTCCAACTACTTTTTTTTGGATAACTCCAAATACTATCAGCACGTTCAATTTTGGCTTGCTTAACTGTTTCAAGTAATAATTTATTACCGTACCCATGCCCACGATACTCAGGAAAAACAAATAAGCCACGTGACCTATATGTATTGTCAAAACATTTGTGTCCACTATTACATCCAATAATTTTATTATCCACAATGTAAATAAAATAAGAAGGTATATAATTAAAATTTTTTAAATCGTAAGTACGGTCGAGCAACATAGCACTATGTGATTCAATTTTAGATTTTCTTTCAGGCCATAAATGCGTTTGCCAAATTTCAAGTATCGTGGAAAAGGTTGTTTTTATTATCATAAAATTTTATTTATAATCCTTAAACAACATATAATTATATTAAAAATAAATTGGGTAAACCTCCTATTGATATTTGTATCCGAATCGTTTAAACTGTACTTGTTGATTAACTTATGGAGTTACTTAATGTTTTCGATTAGACCTAAGGTTAAGTTTGATCCCTATAACAAGGACCATAGACTATGGTTGGGTGAGTTTACCCGTACCCGCAGTTGGGGTAATTGCCCTATAAGCTTTAGCACTAAGGGCAATGGCAATACGATTGCCCAAATGCAGTTGCAACTGTTACAATATTACACTGACCGTGAATTTACACAGGCTTGACTTTAAACCAAATATCCTATAGGATATACATATGAAAACTGATCGTATATCGTTTGTTGTAAGGGCCCCTAAGCAGCGCAAGCATCGTGTACTGTTTGATAGGGATTATAACTTCCGCGGGAAACGCCATGATGACAAGCATGAGTATAAGCGTAAGCCCAAAAACAGCCGCTGGGATATAGAATATGAGTACTGACCTAAAGCAGGAAGTCATTGATTTACGAGCCAAAGGTCTGGACTGTAGCCAGATCGCTAGTAAACTTAACTTGCCAGTTCTTGAGGTTGAGGCTATTGTCTATGGCACTAGTGAGCCTGACGATCTTTTGTTACAATTTTGGGCAGGCCAACATCACTAAAATCAAAGGCTTACGTAAGTCATTGATTATATTAGGTTTATAGTTCTTGATTTAGGCATAGTTTGGGCGCATACTATCTCTATAGTTGATTCACGGAGAATGTAATGAAACTTGTCATCCAAACGCAATATTGTGAGAATTACGGTTCTACGAACAAGCCCTTTTGGAAATTCAAGGGCGGTGACACATATATCGTCCCTAACCTTACCCCTGCCCAGGCAGAGCGTATTCTACGCGATGGTATCCCTACCCTCAAGTCGTTAATTGATTACAAGAATTCGGGGTCTGAGGAGTATGTAAACTACTATCGTATCGTGGAAGATGATACTATAGTTTGTGATGAATGGGAAACCCCTTTTATACTGTCGTGGGAAAACAACACTTGGGTGTGCCGTCAGACTATGCTGAACGACGGTAGTTTTACAAAGCCCGTAGTTAGCAAGGTCACTAAGTACACATTAGGCATGGGTGGTTACAAATCTGACTTGCTAGTGTCTTATGTCATGGAGAATGGTGATATCATTCCCTACAAGGATGTTACGGACTACATCAAAGGCTACGAACAGGCTTGACATTAGGTTCATATTCTGTTACCATATATCTATAGTTGATTCACGGAGACTCTCAAATGTATACCGATGTTACAATCAAGGCTGATGACTTCAAGGCGCTTCACAATGCCCTCTGGGAACTTCAGTATAACGATGGCGATGTAAAGCAGCAGGTCGAGGTCATTCGTAATAGTCTCAAGGATGCTTACAAGCAGGATGCTAAGGCAGCCGACGATCGTTTCAATCACTACCTCACTGTCAAGACGGATCTGGGTCTTGATGCGATCTGGAGTATGACTGAGGTCAAGGATCTGAATGAGAGGCATACTTATAAGAATGCCAAAACTATGACCTACAAGGATAACTGGGGTGGTGACGCTTTTTCTGTGCCCATCAATGGTTTTACTTGGGCTAGTCTTTATGTCGCTGCTAACGCCGCGATTCGTGACAGTGGTGATGAGCATCATGTATATATTGAAGGGTTTGAGCAGGTTGGTGACACCCTGCTGTTGATTACTGGTTCGTAATATGAATATTTTAGATCCTAAACTAAAAGCCTATACTGTAAATTCACGGATTCTTTCTGGCACTTTCAATGCCGAGGAGTTAGAAACTATAGTTCAGGCAATCAATCAGGAAAAAATTCGCCAATCTTATGTACGGTCGTTGTCTGTAGGTGACATGGTAACATATCGTACAAAGTATGACAAATTGGAAACCGGAAAGATTATTGAAATTAGCAAGCACCGCGGGCAAAGTTATTTTGTCACAGAGGTACAGGGCAAGGTTCGAAAAGTAAAACATGCTACATTCTTTTGTGATGTAATTTTATCTGAATCAATTTAGGGAGAAACTATAATGGATATCAATGAAATTTTGCGTCAAATTCGTTTTGGTTCACTCAACAATGATGAGTTGAATACTGTACTTGACGCTGTTCGTTATCGTCGCAGCCAATTGACGGAACAAAATCGTTATACATTGAGTGTAGGCTGTACAGTTCAGTTTCGTAATAACCGAACTGGTCAGATGATTATCGGCACTGTCAATAAGATCAATCGCAAGTATGTATTGGTTGGCAGTGGTTTAAATGTTTGGCGTGTGCCTGGCAACATGTTGGAGAAGGTGTGATGAACGAACGAATCCGTACACTGGCTGATCAGGCTGGATTGAAATACTATAATTGGATCACAAATGAAAGCAATGTTGTTGATTGCGATTTTAGGTATCCCAGAGCAGAAGATTTACAAAAGTTCGCACAGTTGATTGTGAAGGAATGTGCGGATATCGCTACTATGAACTCGCACCAATGGGAATCGCCTGGTTATTATGTGAAAAAACATTTTGGAGTTTTATAATGTCAAAAATTGATAAAGGTGCATTGCTAGCAGTTATTGTAATCGCGTTACATTCTCTAATTCCATTAATAATCTATTATGGATTATATCATGGCTGGATTACTATACCCGGTATAACATTCTAATGAATGAAAACTTGAAAGGTTTGTTATTTCTTGTAATGTTTATACTAGTAGGTCTAGGACTAATATATACTGCCTTTTACCTTAAGTTATTTGATTTTGGTTTAGGTATTAATCTAGGCACTTGATATTGTGAAAACAATAGAAAAAATTTGGGCACGGGCTACTGGTCATCTTATGGGACAGAATGATGAAGACCGTCCAGATGTGCCAATACTTACAGTCAAAGAAGCAAGGATAGCCTTATTTTTTAAAACATTTTGGGTGATCATACATATTGTTACTTGCTTTTTTATCATGGCTAATATCATACATCATTGGTAATGAAACATCCAATAAGACAATGGACTGCTGTTCACTCTAAGAGTTTGAATTTTGTATACAATACTCTTGAGCGTGTACTAGTATTCTTGCATCCATTGATACGATTTATTGGATACGATAGACTAGAGAAACCATTTGCCTTTACTGAGAGACAGGTCAAAGGATTCTTGTTTGATTGTAAGATGTGTGGACAGTGTGCTTTAAGTTCAACTGGCATGGTCTGCCCTATGAACTGCCCCAAACAGTTACGCAATGGTCCCTGTGGTGGTGTGCTTGAAAACGGAAACTGTGAAGTGATAACAGACATGAAGTGTGTATGGGTCCAGGGCTATGAAGGCGCTGTCAATATGCCTGGTGGCATAGAAAGAATGCGTGAGTATAGTTTTCCTATAGACCATAGACTGTTTGGACGATCATCGTGGCTAAATGTAATTAGAGGTTACAATGAACGAACGAATACTTGAGTTGGCAAAGCAGATTTGGCCTGATCCTAATATCAGCCATACCAATCATATAAAGTTCGCACAGTTGATTGTTACTGAATGTATCAATACTGTAAACAAACGATACATGGGCGACCTCAATCGTGAGGATATGGAAGTGCGCCGTTGTGTTGAGGATTTGAAAAAGCATTTTGGAGTTGAGTGATGCGTGAGGATTTAGACAAACAACTTTGCCAAAAGTATCCTGATATATTCAAGGATAGGCATGGTGATATGCGTGAAACCGCCATGTGTTGGGGATTTGATTGCGGTGATGGTTGGTATAACATTATTGACAATCTCTGTGCCACTATCAAAAATCGTGAGTATAATCTAAAACTCAACAAAAAAGAATTTGTTCCAGTCGTTGCTACGCAGGTCAAGGAAAAGTACGGTGGACTACGATTTTACTATAATGGTGGTGATGACTACATAGATGGGGCGGCAGCACTTGCCGAATACATGAGTGAAGTGACTTGTGAGAAGTGTGGCAAGCCCGGCAAACTGCGTGGTCATAGTTGGATGTATACCGCATGTGACGAACATACAAGGGAAGAGGATAAGGATTGAAAACCTTATTAGCATATATGTGTTATTACCTTGGTGACTTTGTTAGCAAGTTTCTAACTATTACCAATGGATATGTATACCCACTCTATAGCAAACTTATGCTATGGAGCAATGATTTGGATACACAACACAAGATATGGAGTAAGCCCAATGAACACCTATCAAACAAAACGTGACGAGTGTGTGATCATATCTTATAACGACCGCCAGGAATTTTTTTTCTGGTGTAAGGATCATAAGATTATTGTAGAATATGAGGGTAATCTTGATCCATGGCAACCCTCACATAATCATACAAAGGATAGAAAATTAGGCACTGATCCAAAAGAGGTATGGTATATCAAAGATCAGAGTCACCGAGCTTGGGCAAGGTTGCGTTGGTCGTAATTTACCCAAATTATTATGATACATAGTTTTGACATAATTAAAGGTCGTGTGGTACGGGACGGTTGTGTAGCCGTACTCTATAGTCCTGGCTATGGTGCTGGCTGGTATAGTTGGCATCGTAAAGAGGAACTATTGTATGACCCAAATATCGTATCTATGGTTTTAAGTGCAGATAAAGATCGTAAAAATATCGAGGATTATCTGTCTTACAAATATAGGGACGATGATGATGGTGGACCATATACAGGCGCTGCCAATGAGTTGATGGTAGAATGGGTGCCAATTGGTGAAAAGTTCCGCATAGATGAGTATGACGGTGCAGAGAGTGTGGTCCTTGCTAGCCGGGAAAATTGGCTAACCGCATAGGATTTAAATTTTAGCGCAGGGTTTTCACACTCATTTAACCCTAGTTGCACTTGGCCCCGTAGTGTGCGCGAAACGGGGTTTTATTTTGGATGCCTAGGTAGTTGATATTAATTTGTATTATTGTTATAGTAGTAATGTGGTAGCACGGTGTTACTACAAAACATAAATTAAATTTAATCCAATAGGAGAACGTTATGAAAATTTATGAAGTCATTGTGTTTGTTAATGAAAATGGTTATGATGTTCGTTGTCGAAACGACATTGATAGTAAGCCTGGGTTTCATCGTGAGATTGATGAAAACGGAAATCCAACTGGTGTAATCGAAAACGAAATTTTTGAGACCGGTGAGATTCGTAAGGGCTATATCGTATACTCAGGCCCTGAATCTAAAGCAAAAAACTTTGCTAACCTACTTAAGTTTGGTTACATGGGAAATCATGTTGCACGATATTTCCCCATGGCATCTACCTTTGATAAGACCCGAATTAAAGTTCGGGTATCGGATCTGAAGGCAAACGAAAATATTGCTAGGACTCTAGAAAAGTATGATATGGTAGAAATTCAGAAAAATTTTAAAGAGTCAAATAATGTCTAAGAAAATTTAATTTCGTTACTTTGTAATATATTGATTTTGTTGTATTAATATTTATATTTTAATTATAGGAGATTACAATGGCTGTCGCTAAATATGCTCGGAGAAAGAAAATGAAGAAACCTACTACTACATATGTATCTATTGATGTTTTGGCCTGGGAACAGGCTAAGAAAAATGTTACGGCAGATCAACGTCCAGTAAACGTATTGGATAAGAAACCGCACGAACATGATGCCAAGACACTTGAAGAATTGGTGTTAGGCTTCATCAATGATCCTATTGGTAAGCTTACACTCAAGAATATCAATAAGAAAACTAAAAAGTTGTGCCAAAAGGGCAATAACAACTATGATAAGTTGGCAAACTATCACAAGATTCCGTTGCGTAATCTGTTGAGCGCACTTGCTGTACAACGGCCGCTTTCTTACAAGCATCTTAAAAAGATTCTTGAAAAATGGGACGATAAGAAGGTACAGTATGTTAACGTACTTAAAATTAAGTATAATGGAGTTTATTACTTTTATGTGATTGACGGACAGCATACTGCGGTTTGTTATGGTGTACAGGCACTTCGTGGTTATTATGATGTTGAAGATTGGCTTGACGTTGGAGTAAAGTGTCAGGTTGTTGAATGTAATAACTTTACATTTGCCCGTGAACACTTTTTAGGTATCAACGGCGGCGATAAATTGAAACTTGCGCACTTTGATAAGTGGAAGAACTGGGTGCTTGCAAAGCGTCAGGATAGCCCCAACGCTACTACATTGGATACATATGAAGATGCATATGCACAACAGGTCATTCTTGAAAGTTATGGCATCATTCCTAGACATGAAAGCAATGAGGAAGATAACGGTAAGCCAGGCTCCTTTAAGCGCACTGACCTCTTGAAGAATGTTAATGAGGATGAATTGCACTGGTTGTGTCGCGCACACCAAATTAACTTTGATGATCGTGAAGTTGATTCTATGGAAATCGCACCCATCGTTAACTTGTATAGCAAGATCAAAGGTGATAAGTCTTTTGACAATCAAGAGATTTATGACTTTGTGGTAGCACTTGGTAACATTATTAAGAATGTTGCTGGTAGCCCTGAACAGTTCCGTGTACTTACTGAAAATACTTATAAGGATTGGCATAAGGAAGCATATCCAGAAGATAAGGTTCCTAGTACCCCGTCTGATGCCGAACTTGCATTGATGCTTCAAATTTACTATGAGGCAGGTGGTACTTTCAATCGTGTAAGCAAACGCTTTCTTGATGACTATGAAGATTCTGGCTACAAGTTGTTTCATGCACTTGACCAAAATCTGCAGGACATGATTAAGAAAGTTGACTAATGGAAATTGTAAGTCTTTACAATGCTGAGATTATTGATCGTGGTAAAGCCAAACTACACAAGATTGGCATTACTGAAGATTTCTGTAGTCGAGGCACCACTTATAGCAAGGGCGGGAGGAAGGTAAAGTTTCATTTCGTAGCCATCCCCCGCCCTGGCTTGAGTAATCTTATTAAGACTATTGAGAATGATCTTAAAATTGAATTGAGTCCGTACTTTGAAAAGTTTAATGCGATTAATAGTACAGAGTACATTGATCCAAAAAAACACAAAAGTATGACACTTAAAAATATTGAAAAGATTACAAGAGAACATCTTGCAAGATATCCGGGACGTGTTTTTATTGTCAAGAAAAAGTGCTTGCCATTGACATTAGAAACTACTGATCTAAAAGACTTTGTTGCTAATGCTTTAAAGTATCCTGACAAATATCTAGAAGGTTTCTAAAACGCTTGTTTTATAAGGCCTGTAGGAACTGTAAGTCATTGATTCTTAAAGCCTTTAAGTTGTTGACCTAGATTGGGTTTGGGCGCATAATATATCTATAGTCGAGTTAAGGAGATAGATATGACCAAATTTGTAAAAGATAAGTTTACAGCAGGCGAGACTGCTACTTACAACGGTAAATTTGTAGCCCGTTTTAAGCGTGGTGGTCGGGGCAGTTTTCTGACTTTCCTCTGTAAGAATTTCACGGTCGAGGAATATTTTAGCCAACTTGACGCAGGCGTATCGCCCCTCACGATTCTAGAGAGTAAGGGTTATATTCTCCCCCATATCAAGAAGTATCTCAAGGAAGGGGGTTATCCTGTTACCCGTGAAGGGTACCAGAACTTTCTTGCTGCCCGAGTAAATCTTTTTTACGAAAAGGCTTGACATTTGGGTAACATTGTGTTACCATATATCTATAGTTGATTAACGGAGATTACGAAATGGCTTGGATGAATCAAGAGAAGAAGGCGAAGATTGCGGCGAACTTGAAGCCCATTCTTAAGAAGTATGGTGTCAAGGGCACCCTCAGTGTTCGTAACCATAGCACGATCTGTCTGACCCTCAAGTCGGGCAAGATCGACTTCATCGCTAACAGCAACCGTGTGTGTGGTGCTAGTCACTGGCAGGTGCATAAGGGCTTTCGCCCGAACACGTCGGGCTATGCTGATGTCAATGTCTACTGGTTTCAGGATCACTACGACGGTAAGGCTAAGGCTTTCTTGACTGAGGCCCTCGCTGCTCTCAAGTGTGCTGATTGGTATGATCGTACTAACGCCCAGATCGACTACTTTGATACGGCGTACTATGTTGATATCAATATCGGTAAGTGGAACAAGCATTACGTAGTAACTAAATAAACTAATTGGTACGGAGGATATAACCATGAATGTTCGTATGTACAAATGTATGTGTCGTTATAAGGATGAGCCCGGCGCGGGTTTTGGTTGGGTCTATGTTCAGGCTACTAATCCGTTTGAGGCTTATCAGTTTCTTAAGGCTCAGTATGGGCGTTTACTCATAACGGAGTATGCGGTCCCTGCGTAAAAATTGGGTAACATCTGGCTTGACTTTGGTCTTGCCAGATGCTATTCTAATAATATAAAGTGAAAACTTTATAGTGTGTGTTGTTTATTTTTATTAACTTGATGAGGTAATTTTTTATGTCTAGTAAGTTGTTTACTGTTGCTGGTATCGTTGTTCAGAATAGTCGCACGACCGTTCGCTTTACTGAGGATTTGGGTCGTCGCGTGAAGCAGTTTTCTAAGGGAGGTGCTACTCGCATCGACTTTGTTGAATTGCCTAATGCTATGAACAAGATTGACGCCTTGCGTCATCTTATGACTATGCCCAAGTTTGCAAGTGCTGAGGATCAGGCTACTCTCTCAGAGTATCTTGCTGATCGTGAGCGTGACGCACTTAAGGGTGAGGTCAAGGTTCAGGCTAAGCCTTCGCTTGATACTATCAAGGGTCGCGCTAAGTCTAAGCAGACTGCTTCTGTCTAATCAGTATTTTATTGCTGAATCGAAAAGCCCCGTAACAGGGGCTTTTCTTTTTTCTGCGTTTATGAAATTCTTTACTAGAAGTCCTATACGACGATTAAAATCATATAGCTATACTCAGATATAGCTTAACTCAGCGCCGCTTATAGGGCTTTATAGGGCTTTACTTGGTCCAATCAAATCAATGACTTACAGTTATTTAGGGTTGTTGACTGACTTAATTATCCAAAAGTCACTACTCATAGTTTTATCTTCTATTACACTAAATGGCATATAGAAGTACCCTCGATCACCCCAATTAGTACCCCAACTGTTACGTACTATATAAACTTTGCGTGACTTGTCATATCCAACTAATAATACAGCATGTCCCCCTAGTTTTCTTTCACGTTTAATATTTGGATATGTCATCACACCAGTTTTTATAGTTTGTATACTTTCAAAACTACTATATACATCAAATCCAATTATTACAGGGAAGCCGTTAGTAATTGCATCTAAGCAGCCATTATGATCAATAATTTTTTCGTATCGTGTAATTTTTCTTTTTGATCCATCTAGAATCGCTCTACGATTTGGTTTTATTTTAAATTTACGAATATCATAGGGCCATAAACTTTCCAATGATGCACCATTTCTAAAACATACTTTAATACCATCACGTATGTACGCGCCACTATCAAAGTGTACTGTATTCATTAATAGACGTTCATAATAATATATAAACAATCTACTAATATCACGATATGATTTGTTTCTATTGTTTAATAATTCTATGGCGCTAGCAATAGCCTGACCTGTACAACTACCTAAATTGCCTTGATCTTCAATTGGCGTACACAATGGTCTAAGATCAACTATATTTGTTTGTTTAACTTTACTTAATGGGTAAAGATAGTCCCTTTTATCTTCTTTATCACGTGTCCATTGATATTTAGGATAGTTTGGAATATCTATAATTTGAAGTTTGGGCATAGTACTTATCCTAGAGTATAGCTTTAGACAAAGCCATATTAAGACTCTAGTAAATATTTATCAATTTACAGTATTGGATATTTTCTATGTAAATAATTCAGATTTGTACGAGTTGGGTTACGTTCATACCAGCCTTTACCATTATAAACATTTAATACATTCTGAAAATACTCTTCGTACATTGGAGCAACATTATCTAATGTAAAGTTCTCGGCCCATGTTCTACAGTTTTGTGGTTTTATATTACCTATATTTTCAGTAGCCCAAACAAAGTGATCAAAAGTTCTGCAACGATATCCAGTAACACCGTGTAGATTGTTTTCAACAAAACTGCCCCAATCTGTTGTTATTGTAGGAGTGCCCGACATCAACATCTCAATCTGTACGCCACCAAATGGTTCGATATACATGCTAGGTACATATGCGCCCTTAGCATTAGCCATGAGTTTCTTTCTAGTAGGTATATCTGCATAACCTACGAATTCAACATGTTTTGGAAAATTCATATCATCAGGCTTCTGCCCTGCTATAACAAGTTTATAGCCTGCTGCCTCACTAGCCTGCATAGCAATGTGTACACCTTTCCCGCTATATACGCGACCTAGGAATAGCATATAATCTTCTTTCTTGTCGTTGTAAGTGAAATCATCAATATCAAAATAATTTGGAATTACTACATCGTACCAATCACTTTGACAATGACCCACGCCTGTCATATTATAAAAGGCATGCATGATTGCGTAACTTTCAAATACTTTCCAACGTGCCCAATGTCCCCCAGCATAACCAATACCTGGCTCAATAACAATCATTTCATTTTGGTGTGCATCACAAACCTCACGAACACCTGAGCCCCAGAAAGGTAATATAAAATCGTGTTTTTGTTTACGTTTTCCTACTTCACGTATAGCGTTACTAAAAAACGTTTGATAGGCATGATCAGATTTATCAAACTTAAAAAAGTTTTTACGCCAATTATAATTACCGTATGCGATTTCTAAGTCTTTATTAGTAATAACTGTAACATGTTCATCACAGACCAAATCGCTTTCTTCATGACCATAATGTATGATCTCATGCCCACGGGCTTTCATCATCTTGCCAAACTTGAGAACTTTTTGTGTGTAAGCACAAGCATTATATTCTTTACTTGTGACTGTATGTGGTACAGCTAGAATATGAAATCGCATGTACTACTTATTCTAGCCTTGTAACGTGACTAAATTAAATTTAGTATTATGTTCCTGTTCCTGCAACTAAGTTCCACTGAGTTGCGCCACGAACCTGCATACCTGAACCTGTTACAAATATCATCATACCAGCAACTGGAGAAGTGACTGCTGCATCTCTGGCGCCATTACTTGCGTATGTTGCTAATTGTAACGGTACCGCAGATGTTACTACTGTGTTCGCTAGAACAAGAGTATTTGCTGTGCCAGTTACACTAAATCGAATCTTGTTGTTGTTACCATCAAGATCAATAATTTCTAGACCGCCGTTAGTAATAACGTCAACGTTTGCTTGCCCAAATGATAATGTAGCAGTTGCTGGCGTGTATTCTATTGTATTACCAAAGTTGTCAAGATCAACGTCTGCGTTACCTGTTACTGAAGTAAATAATGGATAGTAAACACTATTACTACTTACGTTTCCGTTATTAACAAATATTTGTTGTGCGATAACGTTTGTAAGATTACTACCATCACCTGTAAAGTAATTAGCATTTGCTAAATTGCCCAGGTTAGCATTTATTGAAATAATGTTGCCTGTAAATACGCCTGCTACTGCTCCAATATTACCAACATTAGCATTACCAGTTACACTCAATGCACCAACAGTAGTTAGATTACCACCTGATACATTGCCTGTTGCAGTAATTAATCCAGCAGTACCTAAATTACCTACGTTAGCATTACCACTGACAGACAACGATGTTAATGTACCTACACTTGTGATGTTTGGCTGTGCTGCATCATTTACTGTATTTGCGACTCCTGCTTTTTCAACATCAAGATTTGCTACTCTAGTTGTTGATGTTACGACTAATGGGGCAGTGCCTGTTGATATGTTTGATATAAATTGAGGGGCTGTTACGTTTGCACTTGCTAATACTTGAGCAGTGCCTAAATTACCAACATTAGCGTTACCAATTACACTTAATGCACCTTCTGTAATTAAGTTTCCACCTGTGACGTTGCCTGTGGCAATTACAAGTCCTGTTGTAGTTAAGTTTCCACCTATGACGTTGCCTGTGGCAACTATAAGTCCCGCAGTACCTAAACTACCTACGATAGCATCACCAGTTACAGTTAATACTCCGCTAGTCGTTAGATTACCACCATTGATTGTGCCGCTATTAGCAAATATATTACCAGTTGATGTAATATTGCCAACATTAATATCGCCTGCATAGTTTCCTAATACATCATAAGTGATTTCGCCAGTGGCATTATTATAAAATAAGACATTAGCAGCGTTTGCTAATCTTACTGGTTTAATAGTTAATGTATTTGCAGTAGTATTGTCTAAATTAGATCCAGTAGCATTAATAATGATAGAATTTGTTGCTTGACTTGTATAACCTGCATTTGCTCCTATAGCAATACTATTTGGTCCCTGTGCGTTGAAACCAGCGTAATAACCAATCGCTATACTGTTATTGCCTTGGCTTTCGAAACCACTAACAACTCCTATAGCAATACTATTTGCAGACTGATTATTTGATGCAGCATCAAATCCTATGGCTACAGCAAAGTTACCTTGTCCTAAATCGCCAGATCCATAGCCTATGCTAATAGCACCTTGACTTTGATCAACTGCACCTGCTAGTACGCCCACTGCTACAGCACGACTACTTGAATTACTATTTGCTGCAAATGCTCCAATAGCAACAGTTTCAAATGCGTTTGCGCCACTGTTGCCAGCATTTCTTCCTAAAGAAATACTATTTTGTCCTGCTTGTGTATTACTACCAATTGCTATTGATTGATATCCTTGATCTGTATTGGCTGCGTCAACTCCTATAGCAATAGCAGCATTTCCCTGATTAGTTGCGCCTGCATTATGACCTATACTAATCGCGCTTAACCCTTGTCCAGTAGTAGCTGCTCCATTACCTAAGTGAACTGTATTAGATGTAATACGTATATCTGCTGTCTGGAACAATCCATTTGCTTTTGTAAACGTTAAATTTGCATTACCGTTTGGTGCGCCAGCATCATTGAATACGATTTCTGTATCCAGTCCTGCGATTGGACCAGTAGCACCAGTAGCACCGTCCATACCAGTAGCACCAGTTGGACCAGTTGGGCCAGTTGGACCTGTTAAACCAGTTGGTCCAGTTGGTCCTGTAGGGCCAGTTGGACCAGTAAGTCCTGTATCACCAGTTGCTCCTGTCGCTCCTGTTAAGCCAGTTGGTCCTGTTGGGCCAGTTGGTCCTGTTGGGCCTGTCGATCCCGTAGCGCCAGTTATACCAGTTGGACCAGTTATACCAGTTGGGCCAGTTGGGCCTGTGGGTCCTGTTGCGCCTATGCCTGTAGCACCTGTACTTCCCTGACTTCCAGTTAGACCGGTTAATCCAGTGGCGCCAGTTGAACCTGTAGGTCCTGTTGGGCCGCCTCCTGGGCCTGTAGAACCTTGTTGCCCTGTTGCGCCAGTTGGTCCTATAGGACCAGTTGCGCCAAGTGGCCCAGTAGCTCCAGTAGCACCATCGCCAACGCCCCAATACAATACTCCGTTACCATATGTTGATAGTACATTGCCACTAGCACCGCCTGTAATACTTACGTTAGCGACAGGGCCTAAATTTGTTAATGCATTAATTGTTACACTTGTATTTGCTACGCTAACAACATTTGCTATGCCATTTACTGATACTAATACGTTGCCATCTTCTACTGGTATACTAACGTTACTATTGCCATTACTAATACTTGATGTACTAATTGTAGTCCAACTTAAATTTCCACTACCATTAGTTTGTAAATACTGACCATTACTACCGCCTGTAATAATGACATTACTATTCGGGCCTAAATTTGAAACGCCATTAACATTTAATTTGCCTAATACTATGTTAGCGTCGATGCTTACTGTATTCGATACATTTGCTACAAGTTTAACTCCATTGTTCAAACGTATATCTGCTTGTTTGAATGGAGTATTTGCTCCAGGTATACCTATGTCTAAAAATTGCAGGTCAAGACCATAATCGAAACCACTATTAGCAGTAGTATTCTTCATGCTAACGCCATATGCTGCGCCTGCTCTTGTTTCACCACCGTCACCATCTAGATAAGCAATAACTGCTGCGTCTGCTGACGTTGTTTGATCACCCACTACACCAAGTACACCAGTCTTTGGGAATACGCTATTACTTGTTCCAGTAACTAAGTATTGTCCTGTAACACCTGTAATGTAATTATGTGTAGCAGTTAAGTTTGCACCTGTGACACGACCTCGAACTGCTTGTGCGCTTGCTGGGCTGTCAACGTCACTACTACCAAAGTCTGAACTTACATTTAATATTGAGCGAACACCTACAGTAGCGCCTGCCCCTACGGCGTTGGCATTTCCTGTAACGTTGGCGCGACCATCATTTACATTTACATTGCCTAGATTGGCATTATTGTCTACAGTTAAATTATTTGATACATCAACAACAGTTAAGAATGAATCACCTGTAGCACTTAAGTTATATGTATAAACAGTATTTGATACATTTACATTTGCCGCACTGACATTACTTGTTAAGTCGGCATTGTTTGCTTGAACATTATTTGTGGCATTTAAGTTTGAAATTGACAAATTGCCCAATGTAGCATTTGAAACGATATTATTTGCTACTGTGGCATTACTTGCCATAATAAATTCTGAATTAGCATTTATGAACCCCATAAATGCATTTTTAACATTGCCTATACCAGCAGCGCCCTCATAATATTCTAGTTGTGTACCACGATCTTTGCCGTCATTTGCAATTAAATTTGCGCCGTTTGGTCCAGTACCTAATAATATTATAGGATCTTCTACACTTAAATTTTCTATATTGATATATGTTATATTTCCATCAACAGTAAGATTCCCACCTATTACTGCATTACCTAAAACTGATAAGTTTCCATTAGATGTTAGATTACCACTAATATTAGCTGTGCCAGTAACGTTTAATACGCCTGTATTAGCAGTAGCGTTTAATAGTAATGTATTAGTTGCTTCGTTAAATATAAAGTTTGCACTAGCAGCAAAATCATTAGAGCCATCATTATATTGAACATAGCCTGTAGAACCTTGTGCTTCTTGTAAATCCCAAGGCTCTCCATTAGCGTAATATAATTTATCAGTGAAAATTCCATTATTAGCATTAACATTGGAAATCTTAATATTACCAGTGTTACTTATAATTTTTGCATTACCGTCAACAGGGCCCGTTAATGTTACGTTGCCCATTCTTACATTAGCATTAGCAACAACTAGATCGTTGTTATCTAGGTATAGCGTGTCTCCTGATGCTATCTCCTGTACTGTAAGTGTTGAACTGTTTGCTATTAATGGAAAATTGTTCGCCATGTTATAAAGTCCTAATATATCTGTATTTATGCTGCCGGGACAGTAACATATCCGCTCTCAGCATTTCGTGCTTTTATTGGTATTACACGCAGAACTGGAGTAATACTTGAAATATAATTTGCATTAGCTTCACGCAGATGCACATTCATATAGTTTGTAGGCAGTGTTTTCCAACCTATTGTTTGATTTGCCTGATTAACTATACCTAATACTTGTTGTGATGTACCTTGCTGTGTGTTAGCATTTGCATATAATAAATTTAAGTTTTGTATACTTAGTGTGTTTGATGTATTATTCCATACAAAAACATTACTAGCAGCAAAATTGTTATTATTATTGAATTGTACAGAGCCATTACTTCCTGCTGCCTCTTGTAGGTCCCAGGGTACACCGTTAGCGTATTGTAGATTGTTGGTGCGTACAGTTCCTGATGATGTGATACCCGTAACATTCAAATTTCCAGATATGTTTGCTTTTGCTAATGTTGTATTATTTGTAACAGTAAGATTTGAAAAAGTCGGACTTAACACATTAGCAAGATTGCCAAGTATAAAATCTCCTAAATTTTTGACTGTAACTTTTTGTGTTTCATCAATATTAATATTAACAATTGGCATTACATCATCGGCATGAATATCAGTGCCGATCGATGTGAGTTCTGTGATTGTAATACCAGTTAAAGCCATCTAAATTATCCTACTCGCCAATTTGTGCCGTCGCTGTATACCGGAACACCATTAGCGCCGCCGCCAACTGCTATATTACCTAAACTTGTACTGTTATAAGCAGCATCGCTATCAGTAATAAATGATCTTGCGCCTGCTCCGGCAGTTGAGGGAGAAGGCAAACTACTTATTCCAGTGGTCCCAATTAAACCAATACCTGTCGCACCAGTAGCACCTGTTGGTCCTGTTGGGCCAGTAGCGCCAAGTGGTACTTGTGTACCGTTAGCATAGTTGACAGCAAATGTATTAGTTGGTAATGTTAAGTTACCTGCGTTATCAAATCTCCAAGTATAACCAGTACCACCATTTGAACCACCGTTATATACAGTGATGTTTGCGCCAGTAGTCGTAGCATCAAAAGTTGTAAAGATGTTAGGGT
>Ga0194129_10002144_pt1 | contig 30210 bp, 20 predicted proteins | sample TA2KigCa35mmetaG_FD_150862 | JGI IMG/M metagenome (GOLD analysis project Ga0194129, IMG submission 150862) | Freshwater microbial communities from Lake Tanganyika, Tanzania - TA2015038 Kigoma Deep Cast 35m | ecosystem: Environmental > Aquatic > Freshwater > Lake | place: Tanzania: Lake...
TCGGGCACGGGGACCGCGTGGCGTTCAGTGCCGGCCGGATGACGCTCGACCTCGGGAGCCGTCGCCTCGTCGCGCGGAACGAGTTCCGCAACACCATCAACGCGTTCACAGGGTTTCACGCCGAGTGGCGTAGCCCTGCGAACGACGTCGTCCGCGCCTTCGTCGTTCGTCCCGTGATTCGCTTGCCCTCGGACCCAGCCGGCCTAGCGGAGGACCGTATCGAGCTCGACCCCGAGAACGTCGACGCGCTCCTGTGGGGAGCGTTCTACCAGAGCCGCCCGCTCGCTCGCGGGCTCACGCTCGAGGCATACGCGCTCGGCCTGCACGAGCGCGACGGGAGCCTTGCGCCCTCGGCGAACCGGGAGCTCATCACGCCGGGCGCGCGGCTGCTCCTGCCCCCGGCGCGAGGGGCGTTCGACGTCCAGGTCGAGCTCATGGGTCAGCTCGGACGTTCGCGCGCCACGACCGCCGCGAAGGACACGACCGACCTCGAACACCTCGCCTTCTCCGTGCACGCGTCGGTGGGTCATCGCTTCGCGACGCGCTGGTCGCCGCGGCTCGTGCTGCAGTTTGATCACGCGAGCGGCGATCGCTCGCCGAACGACGGTATCAACGGGCGCTTCGACCCGCTCTTCGGGGCGCGGCGCTGGGAGTTCGGCCCCACCGGCCTGTACGGGGCGATCCCGCGAAGCAACGTCACGACGCCGGGGCTCCGCGTCGAGGTCGAGCCGCACCGCAAGGTCGACACCTTCATCGCCTACCGACCAGTGTGGCTCGCGGCCGCGCGCGACGCCTGGACGAGCGCTGGACTCCGCGACACGAGCGGCGCGGCGGGGACCTTCGTCGGACACCAACTCGAGGGGCGCGTGCGGTGGCACATCTTCCCGAAGAACTTGGTGCTCGACGTGGGCGGCGCGGTGTTCGTACGCGGGGAGTTCGCCCGCGAGGCCCCAGGCGGCGAGAGCGCGCCGAGTCTCTACGCCTACTCTCAGGTCACCGGCACGATGTGACCCGCGCGGGCCGCGTTCACGCGAGCGCGACGAGCAGCCGCTCGACGAGCCCGCCGAACGAGCCGTTCGAGAGCAGCACGACCGAGTCACCGCGCTGCGCCTCGGCGCGGAGCGCCTCGACGATCGCGTCGAGCGACGGCGCGGCGACCGCGGACTTCCCCCGCACGCGGAGGTCCGTGGCGAGCCGCTCGAGGTCCAGGGCCTCGTCCGACGCGATCGCGCGCCCGAGCGGAGCGAGCCAAACCGATGACGCGGCGTCGAACGCCTCGACGTACGCCTGCTGGTGGAGCGCGCGGCAGGCGGTTGCGCTCCGTGGTTCGTAGACCGCGAAGAGTCGCCCGTCGGGGTGCTTGGCGCGCAGGCCGGCCAGCGTCTCGCGAACGGCCGTGGGGTGATGGGCGAAATCGTCGTAGAGCCGGATGCCTCGCGGCTCACCCCGCAAATCCTGGCGCCGCGAGACGCCCTCGAACCCGGTGAGCGCGGACAGCGCCGAGGAGACGGGGACGCCGTAGCCCTGACATACCGCCGCGATCGCGGCCGCCGCGTTGGCCAGGTTGTGACGCCCCGACAAACGCAGCGCGCTCCTCGTCGCGAGCGCGCCCCCGACGTAGAGGTCGAACGACTGACCGCTCGCGTCGGACGTCGCGGGCGCGAGGAGCCAGTGCGGCGGCATGCCGTGAAGCTCGTCACCCTCGACGGCGTACCAGGCGATCGGCGCGCGCGCGCACTCCGAGACGACCTTCACCACGCGCGGACAGCCGGCGTAGGCCACCACGAGCCCGTCCGCAGGCACCCGCTCGACGAAGCCTCGGAAGGCCGCGAGGTAGGCCTCCTCATCAGGGTAGATGTCGACGTGGTCGTGCTCGATCGAGGTGACGATCGCGACCTCGGGTCGGTAGTGCCAGAATTTCGGGGTCTTCTCGAAGAACGCCGTGTCGTACTCGTCACCCTCGAGAACGAACGCGGGCAAGCGACCGCCGAGCTCGACGCTCGCCCCCGTGATCGGGAGCCTCCGCGCCGTGCGGCCACCGGCGGGCAGCTGAAAGCTCGTGGTGAAGTTCTTCGGCAGGCCGCCGACGAGGAAGCCCGGCTCCTTGCCGGTCGCCGAGAGCAGGTACGCGGCGAGCGAGGTCGTGGTCGTCTTGCCGTGAGTCCCCGCGACCACGAGCGGCGCCGTCCCTTCGAGGACGTACTCGCCGAGCGCGTGGCACATCGAGAGGTACGGCAGCCCGCCGTCAATCGCGGCGCGCGCTTCAGGGTTGTCGCGTCGGCACACGTTGCCGATGACGACGAGATCCGGGCGCGGCGTGAGGTTCGCCGGGTCGTAGCCCAGGCGTGTCTCGACGCCCCAACGCTCGAGTGCGGGGCCCATCGGCGCGTGGAACGCTACGTCCGAGCCCGTGACTCGGTGACCGAGCGCCCGAAACAGCCCCGCGACGGAACCCATGCCGGTCCCGGCGACCGCGACGAAGTGCACGTGCATGACGCGAGGCTTCTAGCACTCCGGCACACGGCGGGCCGAGAACGCGGGCGTAGAAGGAGGTCGCCTCAGCGACGCATCAGCTCCTCGAGCGTGCGGACGACCGCCGCGGGCAGCGCGCTCTCACGACGCGCGAGGCGGTTCTGCGTCCCATCGAGCAACCTCAGCACCTCGGCCGACTCCGAGACCACCCGAACGAGCCCACGAGCGTCGAGCGCTCGAGCGAGATCGAGCTGGTGATCGTCCACGACCCCCTCGCCCGCACCCGCGCGGCGCGGCATCACCGCCACGTTGCCGCAAGCCCGTAACGCGTCGCGAACGCTGCCGCTGCCGCCGTGACAGACGACGAGCGTGGCCGAGGCCATGTGTTGGACGAGGACCTCGCGCGGGAGAAACGCGACCGCGCCGCGCACCTTGGGCAGCGTGCCTCGTCCCGCCTGAAAAACGATCTCGAGGTCCGGGCGCGCATCGGCGACCTCGGTAAGGAGGCGCGAGAACCTCGAGAAGGTCCCGGTCGTTCCGACGGTCGCGACGAGCTTCACAAGAGCGGCCCCTCGCAGCGCGCACCGGGTACGCGCGAGACGAGCCCGTCCCACTGCACGAAGAACGCGTCGGCGAGGCGACCCATCAGCCGCCCCGTGAGCGAGAGCCGGGTCACCGAGGAGAGCGGCTCGACGTACACCGTGGGGACGCCGAAGACCTTGCCGACGAGCGCGGCCGGCACGGCGGGGCTCGCTCCGCACGTAAGGATGGCGTCCGGTCGGTGGCGTCGCACGAGGCGCGTCAGCTCGACGAGGTTCAACACTTGACGCAAATCACGCTCTGCGTGCGTGATGACGTGGCGCGCCTCGGAGGATGGGAGCAACGGAGAGTCGTCGTTCAGCACCCAGACGCGCTCCCACTCAGTAGGCATCGCGTCGGCAAGCAGCATGAGATCGGCGAGGTGTCCGCCGGGCGACGAGACGAGCATCACCTTGCGCGTCATCCCGACCCTCGTCGCCTCGTCAGCGTGCCGTCGGAGCCGGAGTCGGCGCCGGGCAGCCAGGGAGCTTGTTTCGTCGGCAGAGCTCGCGGCGGATGGTGTCGCGATCGATGCCGGTGAAGGGATACCGGCCGTTGACGATCCACGAGGGGCTGCCCCCGATGCCGAGCTCGTCCGAGTAGGCGAACGAGCGCGAGAGCAGCCTCTTGCCCTCGTCGCCCGTCGCGCAAGCCTCGATCACGGCCGCATCGAAGCCGGTCGTTGGCGACGCGCAAGCGGCGCGCGCGGCCTCGTCGATCGCGTCGGCGCGGCACCAGACGTAGTCGAGGTAGCGAGCCTTCTTCGGGTAGTGCGCGGCGGCGCAGATCCAGCGGAGGTCCTCGTCGACCTCGGGCTTGCCGTGGAGCGAGCCGAAGCCCTTCGTCTCGTCGCCGTCGCCGATATAGTGCACGCGCACGTCGAGGGTCACGTCCTTGTGACGGAGCTCCGTCATGACCTCGTGAAGCGAGTCCAGCGCCCGCACCGCGTAGGGGCACTGCGACATCACGAAGAGCTCGACACGCAGCGGAGCCTCGGGGCGACACGCGAGGAGCTTGTCGCAGCCCGCGAGCTTGCAGCCGCCGGGGTCGACGCAGCGCGGATCCCAGGTCGCACCCTCGTCGAGCGAGCGCCATGGCCCCTCGGCTCGGAGGAAAGGCGTCAGGGTCTCGGCGGCGAGCTTGTCCGCGTCGAGGCCGGAGCCGAACACCGCCGCGGGGAGGCGCGCGAGCTTCGCGGCGTCGTGCAGCTTCTTGCCTTCGGGGGTGCCGTAATCGAGGCGTCGAAAGCGAGGGTTCACGAGCAGGCGTCGCAGCGCACGCTCGAGGCGACCGGGGGAGCAGTCGGGGCAGCGGGCGTCGGTCACGATCGCCACGTCGACCCGCGGCCCCTCGGGAAACTCGGCGCAGGCACGAGGCTTCGGGCCGACGTACGCGGCACACACGGCTCGACCGAGATCGGCCGTGCGGCGTCCACCTTCGTAGCGCTCTCCCGCGACGAAGAACGTGGGCGAGCCGCTCGCGCCTCGAAGCGCCGCGCGCTTGAACGACTCGGTGAGGAGCGCCTTCCCCTCGGGCCCCTCGATGCAGGTGCGCATCCGCTGCACCGAGCCGCCGACGCGCTCGGTGCATGCCCCGTGGCTGAGCGCGACCTCGGCGGGGTCCTCGTTTTGACAGGCGATGAAGTCGTGCCAACGAGCGAGGTGCTTCTGCGCACAGAGCTGCGCGATGTCGCCCTGCACCTCGGCCTGCCCGTGCATCGACGCGAGCATCCCGTCGGCCTTCGCCTGTCCGATGTAGTCGAGCCGAACGTCCACGTTCGAGCCGAACTTCAAGGCGAGCTCGCGCACGCTCGCGTCGGCCCCGAGCGCGAAGGGGCACTGCGACATCACGAAGAGGTCGAGCGACACGGGCTTGACGCCGGGCTCGGGCGACGCGGCGCGGGCGGCGTGGCTGACGAGCGCCACGACGAGGGCGAGGACCGAGGCGAGGACGCTCGCTCGGGCCGCCGAGAAAGAAGAGGTCCCGCGCACGTCCGACATCCTAGCAGCCGAGAGGAGCCCAGGGCGCAATTGCGCCATCGACGCTCGCCCGGGGCGAAGGTAGACCCAGCGCGCCATGTCTTACGATCACCGCACCATCGAGACCCGCTGGCAGCGCTACTGGGACGAGCACGACACCTTCCGCGCGCGGCGCCGCGAGGGCCGCCCGAAGCTCTACATCCTCGACATGTTCCCCTACCCGTCGGGCGCGGGCCTGCACGTCGGACACCCGGAGGGCTACACGGCGACCGACATCGTCGCGCGCTACTCGCGCATGAAGGACATCGACGTCCTGCACCCGATGGGCTGGGACGCGTTCGGGCTGCCGGCCGAGCAGTACGCGATCCAGACCGGCACGCACCCGGCCGTCACCACGCAGCAGAACATCGCGACCTTCAAGCGACAGCTGAAGAGCTTGGGCTTCAGCTACGACTGGAGCCGCGAGGTCGACACGACCGACCCCGACTACGTGCGCTGGACGCAGTGGATCTTCCTCCAGCTCTTCAAGAAGGGGCTCGCATTCCAGGACGAGGTCACCGTGAACTGGTGCCCCACCCTCGGCACGGTGCTCGCGAACGAAGAGGTGATCGACGGCAAGTCCGAGCGCGGCAATCATCCGGTCGAGCGCCGCCCGCTGCGCCAGTGGATGCTGCGCATCACCGCCTACGCCGACCGCCTCGAGTCCGAGCTCGAGGGGCTCGACTGGCCGCGCGGCACGCTGGTGATGCAGAAGGAGTGGATCGGCCGCAGCGAGGGCGCCGAGGTGACGTTCCGCGTGAAGGAGCACGACGGGTCGTTCCGCATCTTCACGACGCGCCCCGACACGCTGTTCGGCGCGACCTACTGCGTGCTCGCGCCCGAGCACCCGCTCGTCGCCACGATCACCACCGACGCCCAGCGCACCGCCGTGGACGACTACGTCGCGAAGTCGAAGAACCGCGCCGAGCGCGACCGCGCCGCCACGAAAGACAAGACCGGCGTCTTCACCGGCGCTTTCGCCGAGAACCCCGTGAACGGGCAGCCCGTCCCGATCTGGGTCGCCGACTACGTCCTCATGACCTACGGCACCGGCGCGATCATGGCGGTGCCGGGCCACGACGAGCGCGACTGGGAGTTCGCGAAGGCGTTCGGCCTGCCGATCGTCGAGGTCGTCAAGGGCGGCGACGTGACCCAGGCCGCCTTCACCGACTGCGAGGACGGCGAGCTCGTCGAGAGCGGGATGCTCGATGGCCTGCGGCCCCCCGAGGCAAAGAAGCGCATCACCGCCTTCCTCGAGGAGCAGGGCCTCGGCACGAAGCGCGTGCAGTACAAGCTTCGCGACTGGGTCTTCTCCCGACAGCGCTATTGGGGCGAGCCGATCCCGATCTACTTCCCCGTGAGCTGTGAGGGCGATCCGCGGACGAGCCCGCACAAGATCCACTATGACCAGCCGCTCGCCGTCGAAGAGGCCGAGCTGCCGCTGCGTCTACCCGAGCTCGAGGACTTCAAGCCAGGCGACGATCCGGCGGGCCCGCTCGCGCGTGCCGTGGACTGGCGCTTCTTCCGGAAGGACGGCCGCTGGTACGCCCGCGAGACGAACACCATGCCGCAGTGGGCAGGCTCGTGCTGGTACTACCTCCGCTTCATCGACCCGCGGAACGCAACCGAGGCCTGGTCGCCTGCGGCCGAGCGCGACTGGATGCCCGTCGACCTCTACGTCGGCGGCGCCGAGCACGCGGTCCTGCACCTGCTCTACTCGCGCTTCTGGCACAAAGTGCTCTTCGACCTCGGCTTCGTGAAGGACGCCGAGCCCTACGCGCGCCTCGTGCACCAGGGGCTCATCCTCGGCGAGGACGGCGAGAAGATGAGCAAATCACGAGGCAACGTGATCAACCCCGACGACATCGTGCAGGCCCACGGCGCCGACGTGGTGCGCCTCTACGAGATGTTCATGGGGCCGCTCGAGGCGGTGAAGCCGTGGCAGTCGACGCAGATCCAGGGCGTCGTCCGCTTCCGCGATCGCGCCTACACGGTCGGCATGCGCAGGACGACCGAGGCCATCGACGAGGCGACGCGAAGGCTCGTCCACAAGACGATCAAGAAGGTCGGCGAGGACATCGAGCGCATGGCCTTCAACACCGCCATCAGCGCCCTCATGGTGCTCGTGAACCACCTGCAGGCTCAGGACCCCGTCCCGCGCGAGGCCGCCGAGGCGCTCGCCCTGCTCGTCTCGCCCTTCGCGCCACACCTCGGCGAGGAGCTCTGGCAGAACCTCGGACACGCAGCGACCCTCGCTTACCACCCCTGGCCCGCGTTCGATCCGGCGCTCGCGACCGACGACACCGTCGAGATCGGCGTGCAGGTCGGCGGCAAGACTCGCGGCACGGTGCGCCTCGCGAAGGACGCCGACGAGGCCGCGGCCCGGGAGGCGGCGGAGGCGAACCCCGACGTCGCGCGCTTCCTCGAAGGCAAGACCATCAAGAAGTTCATTTACGTTCCTGGCCGCATCTTGAACTTCGTGGTGGGCTAAGGCGATGCACGACCCCGAGCTCACACAAGAGGCCCTCGCCGCGCTCCCGCCCGACATCGCGGACAGTCCCCTCTTCAACGGCGATCTCGCGCCGGTGCCCGAGAAGCGTCGCAACTGGACGACCTACAACTTCGCGGCGCTGTGGATCTCGATGGCCCACTGCATCCCGACCTACACGCTCGCGGGCGGCCTCATCGCGAAGGGCATGAACTGGTGGCAAGCGCTGCTCACCATCGGTCTCGGCAACTTGATCGTGCTCGTGCCCATCTTGCTCAACGCGCACCCCGGCACGAAGTACGGAATCCCGTTCCCGGTGCTCGCGCGCGCGTCGTTCGGCACCGCGGGGGCGAACGCTCCGGCCGTACTCCGCGGCCTCGTCGCGTGCGGTTGGTTCGGCATCAACGCGTACATCGGCGGCGAAGCGATCCACACCTTCATCACGACCTTCGCGCCCGGCTTCGGGAGCCTCGGCGGCGGGGCGAAGATCGCCGGGCTCGCCGTCTCGCACCTCGTCACGTTCCTCCTCTTCTGGGCGCTCCACATCCTCATCCTCTACCGAGGCATGAACGCGGTGCGCGTGTTCGAGAACTGGGCGGCGCCGATCGTCCTCGTGCTCGCGGCGCTCTTGCTCTTCTGGGTGGTAGGTCGCGCGGGCGGCGCCGGCCCGCTCCTCGACAAGCCGTCGCAGTTCAAGAGCCTCGGCGAGTTCTGGCCGGTGTTCGTCCCGAGCGTGACCGCGATGGTCGGCTTCTGGGCGACGCTCTCGCTCAACATCCCCGATTTCACCCGCTACGGGCGCGGGCAGAAGGAGCAGATGCTCGGTCAGGCGCTCGGCTTGCCGACGACGATGATCGCCTTCTCCGCGATGGCGCTCGTCATCACCAGCGCGTCGGCGGCCGTCCTGAAGGGCGTGCCGCTGAGCGAGCTTTGGAACCCCGAGTTCGTCCTCGGCCAGATGACCTCGTCGACCCCGCCGCCGGGCGCGACCGAGCCCCTGATCGCCTCGGCAGGGACGCGCGCTATCGTCGCCGTCGTCGCGGTGTTCGGGATCATCATCGCGACGCTGTCTGTCAACGTCGCCGCGAACCTCGTGAGCCCCGCGAACGACTTCGCGAACCTCGCGCCGAAATATGTGAGCTTTCAGACGGGCGGCGTCATCACCTGCGTGCTCGGCATCCTGTGCATGCCGTGGAAGCTGCTGGCCGATGCGTCGACGTACATCGACGGCTGGCTCACCGGCGTCTCGGCGCTGCTCGGACCGATCGCAGGCATCATGATCGCGGACTACTTCCTCGTGCGAAAGGCGGTCCTCGATGTTCCCGACCTCTACCGCGAGAACGGTCGTTACCCGCGCTGGAACCCGGCCGCCCTCGTCGCGCTCGCGATCGGCGTCGCGCCGAACATGCCCGGATTTTTGAAGGGCATTCACGTGATCGAGTCGATCCCCCCGGTGTTCGATGGGCTCTACATCTACGCGTGGTTCACCGGGTTCTTGCTCTCGGGCGCGGTGTACCTCGCGGTCGCGAAGCGCGACGGCCTCGCCCCCGCCGAGGCGAACCACTGACGACGCAGCGTCGCCGCCGAGCCAGCGCATGCCACGACGAGCGAGCCGAGCCAGCAGATTCGTGACGACGCGCACCTCGACGGCGGCGTGCCGACTCGCGCTCGCGTGGCTGCTCGCGGCCTGCGGCCCGAACCGCCCACCGCCGAGCCCGCCGGCGACGCCGACAGACCTGGGGCGAGGTTCGTCTCAGGAGCCGCCCACAATCGTCGACGCAGGCCCAAAGTGCGTCCACGCCCGCGCGCGCTGCGACCTCACGCTGTGTTCGGTAGAGCTTCACAACGAGTGCGCAGAGCCCGTCGAGTGCACGCTGACGGCCGTCGCGCGTTGCGGCGTCGAGACGAGCCCGAGTGAGGTCGCGGCGACGGCGGCTTCCCCGATCGCGACCGACACGGCGCTCACGCTCGAGGCCAGCGCGGACTGCCGCGGCGAGCCCGTCGTGTCGTCGCGCGTCGCCACGCTCGAGTGCAAGTGAGGCGGGCTTCTCACTCCGCGGTCGTCACGAGCTTGAGGCGACGCCGCGGCGGGCTCGCCTCGGGAGTCCACTCGTCCAAACCGTCGTCGGGCTCGACCACGCTCCGCCACAGCCCGTGATCGAACGGTCGGCCGCTGCCGAGCGACTCGCGGACGAGCCGCTCGCGAAGCCCACGCCGTCGGAGCTCGAGGGCGCGATGATGACAGTAAGGGTTGTTGCCACGACGACCGAAGAACACGTGCGCGGTCCAGGTGCAGCCGCCCTTGCAGATCGAGGCGTAGTAGCAGCGCGCGCACTCGCCCCACAGCTCCGAGGGAGCGTCACTGCGCGCGAAGGCCAGCTCGGCCGCCTCGTGCCAAATCTCGGAGAGCGAGCGCTCTCGAACGTTGCCGCCCACGTACCCCGCGGTCGGGAGCGAGGGGCATCCCTTCACCGCGCCGTCCGCCTCGAGCCCGAGCGTCGAGTGCCCGGCGTTGCACCCCTGGTAGTGACCGCCCTCGCCCGTCTTCGTCAGCGCGCCGCGCAGCGCGTCTTCATGCGGCCCGAAGTAGCCGACGTTGTTGCCGGGGTAGAGCGTGAGGCCGCCGTGCCGCCCGCGCTCGGCGAGCTCTGCGAGCTTCGGGAAGACGCGATGCAAATCGTAAGGCTGAAAGAGCCAGTCGGTGCGCTCCGCCGCGCGCCCCATCGGTACGGTCATCGCGACCTGCCAGGCGTGGCAGCCCCGCTCGAGGAACAGGTCGAGCATCGCATCGAGCTCGGGGAACGAGAGCCGGTTGAGCTGCGAGTTGGCGGACACCGCGACGCCCTCCTCGCGAAGCTGCGTCATCGCTGCAACGGCCGCATCGAAGCTTCCGGCGACGCCGCGCTGAACGTCGTGAGTCGCGCCGATTCCATCGATCGACACGCTGACGCTCGCGATGCCCGCATCCTTCATGCGTCGGGCGAGCGCGGCGGTGATCCCGCGCCCACCGGTGACCATGCTGCAGACCATCCCGGCGTCGGCGATCGCACGGACTACGGTCGTGAAGTCGGCGCGCAGGTACGCCTCGCCTCCGATCAACGAGACCTCGCGCGCACCGAGCGCGGCGAGCTGGCGCACGACATCGAGCGCCTCGTCGGTGCCGAGCTCGTCCTCGCGCGCCTTGCCTGCGCGGGAGCCGCAGTGAAGGCACGCGAGGTCGCAGGCGAGCGTGAGCTCCCACACGACGTGTCGCAGGCTCGTGCTCACGAAGCCCCCGCCTCGCTCACGGCAAGCGCTTCGGCGGATCGCGCGGAGGAGGGCCGTACACGGGGACCGGGACGCCCCCCTTCTTCACGTGCCAGGTGCCAGACCCTACGTCCGGGAGCGGCTCCGGCGTCGGGAGCGGAGTCTTCGGCGAGGCGTTCGCGGAGGCCGACGCCGACGGGAGGGCGCTCGACTCGGGCGCGTCTTGCCGACGCACCTTGGCCTCGATCGGGGGAGGTCCGTAGACGGCCACGGGCGGCGCATCGGCCTCGTGCTGCGGCGCCGGCTCGATGTTCACCGTCGCGTTCGCGGTCGTGGCCGGAGCGGTCTCGCGAACGACCGGGGCCTCGGACGCCGCACACGCCGTGAGGCCGAGGCCAGCCGAGACCACGAGCGCGGCGAGCGGCGCGACCCGCGGCTGCGCGCAGTGCGGACACGCCTCATCACGAACGAAGACGTGACGCCGACAGGACGGACACACGGTGAGGGCGCTCATCGCGAGGACGATAGCGGGTCCGCACGCGTCGAGGAAGAGACCCGCACCCTTCTGCTTCGCGCGCCGAGGTAGTAGCTTCGCGCCATCGACGGAGGACCCCACGTGCACTCGAAGCTTCTCTTCGCTACGCCGACCTACGAGTACCTCGCCGACGAGCTGTGCGCGGCCGGCGGGTTCGAGCGCGGCTCGCTCGAGCGGAGGGTGTTCCCCGACGGGGAGACCTACCGCCGAGTCGTCGCCGATCCATGGGGCCGCCACGTCGTGCTCCTCGGCGGGACGCCGAACGACTCGGACTGGCTCGAGGTGTACGACCTCGGCTGCGCCATCGCACGAGCCGGCGCCCGTTCGCTGTCGATCGTGATGCCGTACTTCGGCTACTCGACGATGGAGCGCGCCGTGAAGTCGGGCGAGGTGGTGACGGCGAAGACTCGCGCGCGCCTCATCTCGGCCATCCCGGCCTGCGAGGGGGGGACGCGGACCTTCCTCTTTGATCTGCACACGGACGGGATCGAGTTCTACTTCAGCGACACGCACGTCACGCACCACCTCTACGGCTCGACGCTCGTGACCGAGCTGGTCCGAAGGATCGTCGACGGCGACGGCGCGGGCGACGCGTTCGTCCTCGGTGCGACCGACGCCGGGCGCGCGAAGTGGGTCGAGAGTCTCGCTCTCCGGCTCAGCTGTCCGCCGGCCTTCGTATACAAGCGCCGCGCTCCGAACGACGGCGGCGTCACCGTGACGGGCGTCAACGCAGATGTCCACGGGAAGGTCGTCGTCATTTACGACGACATGATCCGCACCGGGTCCTCGCTGCTTCAGGCCGCCGGAGCGTACCGTGACTCGGGCGCCGCGCGCGTCCACGCCGTCGCGTCGCACCTGGTGCTGCCGGGGGACGCGCTCGAGCGGATCCTCGCATCCGGGGTCATCGATTCGGTGAGCGGCACGAACTCGCACCCTGGCTCCGCAAAGATCGCAGGGCGTGGCGTCGTCGCCTCGGTTGCACCGCTCTTGGCGAGAGCGATCGAGCGAAGCTGAGGCCGCAGCTCAATCGGCGAGCTCGACGCGGAGGCTCTTCAAGTGCCAGGGCTCTCCTGGGGCCGCTGGGTGGTCGAGCGGCATGGGCATCGAACGCAGCGCCCGAGCCTCACGCTTTGCGTCACGCGCGGCACCGACCAGGACGCTGCGGAACGAGGCCTCGCTCATGCGGCGGAGGTTCGTGCTCGCGACGAGCGTCCCTCCCTTGGCCACCCGCCCGAGCGTGAGCGCCGCCAAACGTCGGTAGTCACGCTCGGCGCGAAACGTCCCCTGCTTGGTGGTCGAGTAGCTCGGCGGATCGAGGATCACGACGTCGAAGCGCTCCGGCGTCGACGCGAGCCAAGCGGCGGCGTCGCCCTTGACGAGGCGATGGGCCGAGGATGTCTCGGCTCCGTGTCGGGCAAGGTTCTCTCGTGCGCGCTCGAGCGCGGTCCCGGACGCGTCGACCGTGACGGTGCGACTCGCGCCGCCAACGATCGCCGCGACCGTGAAGCCACCGTGGTACGCGAAGAGGTTCAGTACGCTCCTCCCTCGGCTCGCCTCTCGGACCCATCGCCGGCCCGCGCGCTGATCGAGGAAGAGCCCGGTCGAGAGCCCGTCGCCAAGGCGCACGGCGTAGTCGACGCCGAGCTCTCTCACCCATAGCGGAGACGGCGCAGCCACGCCTCGCACCGGCTCGGCCGGAGCGACGTCGTCGCGGCGCGTGTCGACGAGCGTGCTGGCCTTGCGAGGACGGAGCTTCGCGTAGATGCCCGCGAACCCGAGCGAGTGGAGCGCGTCGTAGATCGCCTCGCGCATGCCGAGCGCCTCGTCGCTCGCGAGCGACACCACGGCGTGCCGCCCGTACACATCGACCTCGACGCCGTCGAGCTCGTCGCCCGCGCCGTGGACCAACCGGTACGCATCGGTGTCGTCCCGCATCACGAGCGCGTAGCGCCGGTCGACGGCGTCGCGGAGGCGCTCCTCGAGCGCGTCGAGGCCTACGCGGCCCTTGACCCAGCGCTCGAACGACGAAGGCGCGGGCGCCTGCACGAGCATCGCGACGCCGGTCCGAGGATGCCGGAGGGCCAACGACTCGACGTGCCAGAGGAGGCGCGGGGCCGCCGCACCACCGTTCTCGCGATCGCCCGCGATGGGAGCTCCCGCCGTCGCGAGGGCGCGCCGCAAGGATTTGACGCCCGTCACCCTCAGCAGCAAGCGCTCCCCCGCCCTCGCCACCACCTCGTGCGGCACGCCGCGCGGGCGTGAGGTGGTGCCGACGAGGTGCGTCGCGAGGACCGCGCCGCCTTCGAGCTGCCGCGCGAGCTCGCGCGAGGCGTCACGCGAACGGGCGAGGACCATCACCCCTGAGGCCTCACGGTCGAGGGCGTGGAGCACCGAGGGCCGATGGCCGAGCCACGCCTCGAGCCGCGCGCCGACGTCCGAGAGCTCGAGCGCCTCGACCGGGTGGGATGCGACGCCCGCGGGCTTGTCGATGGCGAGGACGTCGTCGTCGTGGTGGACGACCCACTCGCTGCGCCAGGGCGAACAGGCGAACAGGCCGGCGTCCTTCACTGGACGACGGTGGTCCCCTCGGGCGGGGTGAAGACGAACTCCAAGTCGGCGATGTCCGCTGGCTGCGAGACTTGGATGAAATCGAAGCGGTTGCGGTTGCCCTGGGCGTCCATCACGAGCACGCGCCGCACGCACGCGGGGTCGCCCTTACGGAGCAGCTCCTCGTCGATGTAGAAGAGCACCTTCTCATAGCCAGGGTTCGGGACTCGCGGCGTCCCGACCAGCACCGGGCCCCCCTCCCACTTTGCCGACTCGTTGAAGGAGAACTCGAACGAGTGACGGAGGCCCTTACCGAGGATGAAGGCGAGCGCGCCGGGGTACTCGGTCGACGCGACCGACCGCGTGAACATCTGCTGATTCTCGGCCTCGTAGATCTTCAACGTGACGCCGTCCGACACCACACGGTTCTTGTTCGGCTTCTGGTACGAGAACGACACCTTGCCCGGCCGCTTGATGAGGCACGAACCTTCGCTGTTCTTCGTCGTGCCCGCGATCTTCGCCGTGTACTTCTGCTCGAACCGCGCGGAAAAGCGCTGGATCGGGCCGTAGATCGCGTCGACCTTCTCGGCGACGGCGTCCGCGCTGTTCGGGGCCGCAGGCGGGAGCTCGGGGGCAGCGGCCGGGGCGCTCGACGCCGCGCTCGACGCGACGCTCGACGGGGCAGGCTCGACAGGCAGCGCCGTCGCGCGTTCCTTCGGCGGACCTCCCGTCGCTGCCGCGGCCTTCGGTGGCGAGGCCGCTGGCGTCGGGGCGACCGTAGCCGCGTCCCGTCCCTTCACCGCGTCGGCCGTCGGCCTGTCCTGCTCGGCAGTGGCCGGTGCAGCGGCTTCGGGCGACGCCTGCCCGCGCGGCGCCGAGGGCGCCTCGACACGCTCCGGCACCTTGCCCTCGACCGAGGTGGCGGCGCCCGGGGCGCTCGTGCCCGTCGACGTGCGCTCCTCCGACTGACAGGCCCCAAGCGCCCACGCGGCGACGGTGAGCACCCCGACGAGCGTCGAGCGCGTGCGGAAGCGGAGGAGAAGACCTTGAGCGTGCATGGCTGAGAAGATGACCGCGAAGCCTGTCCGAGCAACAACGCCAGGCGGGCACGTGAGCTTACACGAGAGCGCCTCGCGGCTATACTTCGACGCCATGAGGCTCGTGAAGCTCGCGGTGGCGTCCATCAACTCGACCGTGGGCGCCGTCAGGTCCAACGTCGACCGCGCGCTCGCCATCGCGCGAGACATGGCGGCCGAGGACGTGACGCTCGCGGTCTTCCCCGAGCAGGTCATCAGCGGCTACGCGACGGAGGATCTCGTTCAATGGCGCGGCTTCGTCGCGAGCCAGCGCGTAGAGCTCGAGCGCTTCGCCTCCGAGACGGCGGACCTCGCGACCGCGTTCGCGCTGGGCCTCACGGTGGGCCACGGAGGCGACCTCTACAACGCCGCGGCGCTCGTGCATCGCGGAGAGCTCCTGCTCTTCACCGCGAAGGAGAAGCTCCCCACCTACAACATCTTCTACGAGGCCCGCACGTTCTCGGCAGGCGTGCCGCACCTCGCCCTCGACGCTGGAGGCGTGCCGCTCGCCGACGCGGTCGTGGCCTTCGACTTCGGCACCGTCGCGCTCGAGATCTGCGAGGACATCTGGTCGCCGGACGGGCCGATGCGCAGGCGCTGCTACTCGGGCGCAGAGATCGTGCTGAACCTGTCGGCGTCGCCGTTTCGCGCGGGGGTCGTCTCGACGAGGCGCGAGATGATCGCGACGCGCGCCGCGGACAACCAGTGCACCATCGCGTACGCAAATCTCGTCGGCGGCAACGACGGCCTCGTGTTCGACGGCGGCGGGTTCATCAACCAGAACGGTCGCCCCGTCCTCGAGGCGGCGCGCTTCCGCGAAGGCTGGGCCGCAGCCGTGGTCGACCTCGATCGCACGCAGCGGTGTCGCCGCGAAGCCAGCACCTGGCGCACCGACGCCGAACGCTTCCGCGCGCACGAGGAGGTGGTGCCGACCCTCTCCGCGACCGGCGCGACCGCGAACCGGACGGGGCTCCGCTACCCCTTGCCGCTTGGCTACAGCGCCCCGAAGGGCGTCGGCGGAGCCGTGGACACGGGCGATTACCCGAGCTTCTTCCTCCCGCCGCGCGGCGAGACGACGCTGTCGCCCCGAGACGCCCTGCTCGACGACTTCTTCGAGGCGCTCGCGCTGGGCGTTGCCGATTACTTCCGAAAGACCGGCGCGTTCGACAAGCTCGGAATCGCACTCTCCGGCGGGCGCGACAGCTGCCTCTGCATGCTCGTCGCCTATCGGGCCATTCAGGTCCTTCACCCCGACCTCGAAGGCGACGCGCTCCGTGCGCGTGTCCGGGAGATGCTGCACACCTTCTTCATGCCATCGCGCTACTCGAGCGACGGCACCCGAAAGGCGAGCGAGCGCCTGGCCGACGACGTCGGCGCAACCTTCGCGATCGTGCCGATCGAAGAGGCCTTCGAGAGCGAGCGTGCGGTCACCGCGGCGATGCTGAGGGACGAGCCCTTGACGCCGATCACGGAGCAGAACATCCAGGCGCGCCTCCGCGGCGCACGGATGTGGAACTGGGCGAACACGAGCCGCGCGCTCTTTTTGCAAACCGGCAACATGAGCGAGAAGTCGGTCGGGTACACCACCGTCGGGGGTGATCTCGAGGGCTGCTTCAGCGTGATCGCGAACCTCCCGAAGACCGTCGTCGTCGCGATGCTCGAGCGCCTCCACCGCCGCTATGGCTTCGAGGGGATCGCCGCGGTGCTCGCGACGATGGCCGGCCCCGAGCTCGCCTCGGCCCAATCCGGCGAGGCCGAGCTCATGCCGTTCAGCGTCCTCGATGCGTGCCTCTACCTCTACGCCGGCGAGAAGCTCTCGGAGGACGAGGTCGCCGAGGCCCTGCCCGCGCTGTTCCCCGACCTGCCGCGCGAGGCGCTCGCCGCGTGGACGCGAAAGTTCGCGACCCTGTTCACCCGCTCGATCTTCAAGTGGGTTCAGGCGCCGCTCGCCATCCACGTCGGCTCGCTCGACCTCGACCGCGAGCGCGCGCTGCAGCTCCCCGTCGTCCAGCGCACCGAATGGCGCTGAGCCTCGCCCTCAACGACGGTTCTTGCGCCGCGCGAGCAGGATCTCGGCCGCCGTGAGCGGACGTCCGGGCTCCGCGCGCGGGACGTCGGCGAGCACCTGAGGCGCCCCAGGAGGCCTCTCCGAGGCGCTCGGCGACGGCACCTCGCGCACCTGTCGGGACGGGGTCGTCGGCGCCCCAGGGGACGACACCGCGCTCGAGGCGCCGCGCGAGCCGCCCGCCGGCGTACGCGCCGACAGAGGCCCGTCGCGACTGATATCCGTCAAGTCGCTCTCTTGGCGTACGTCTGGCGGGGTGACGACGGGTGGGGAGTGCCGCTCGCTCCGTCGCTCGCGACGATCGCGCGCGATGGCGAGCGCCGCGGGGGCCGCGTCGTTGGACGCTCGGAGCTCGCTCGACGGACGACCGTCAGCCACGCGCGAACCTGCCGCGCCGACGCTGCGCTGGAAGCGCGGCTCGTGGAGCCAGGCCAGCCTGCGCGCCGCGACCGCGAGGAGCCACGCGAAGGCCGCGAGGACGAGCAGCCTCGACGAGACGTCCTCGTAGGCGAAGCGCCGCTTGCCGCGCTCGTCGAAGATCCCAGCGAGCGTGTCACGCCGCTTCCCGCCCGTGATCTCGGCGAGGCGCGCGAGGAACGCCGCGTCGCTCCCGGTCGGACGCAGCTCGTCACCGAGCCCCAGCGCCGCTCCCGCGGTGGCGACGGTCGCTCCGCTCACCTCGTCCTCGAGCGTCGCGACGTACGCTCCCGGGGAGTCGACGGGAAGTCGCGCGCGGTAGCTGCCTGCGCCCGCAGCCTCGAGCGGGAGGCTCCTGTGAAACCCCTGAGGCCCGCGCACCTGCGCGACGAGCCGACGGAACGACGCGAGCCTGCCGTCGTCGTCCACCACCGTCGCGCGGAGCTCGAGCTCACCGGACGCGATGTCTGCCTCGAGCCGGACGCGCTGATCGTCCTCGCGGCGTGCGAGCTGCCGCGCGACCTGCGCCGTGAGCTGCGCGGCTCCGGGCCAAGACGTCCAGGCGTGCCCCCATCGCGCCTTCAGGTCGCTCGTGAAGGCCCCCGCGTGACCGAGGCCCGCCTGCCACAGCGCGAGGACTGGGTCCCCCTCGGGCCCGGATAAAACGACGTCGGCGCGAGGCTTCGGGATGGTGACGACGTATCCGTCGAGCGACGGCGCTTGACCGACATCAACGCCCCGCAAGACCGCGTGAGGACTCGACGCCACCACGCGGAACGGCTCCTCGAAGATCGCCGAGCGCGAGGCGAGGATGGTCTCCTGCGTGAAGACCGCGGGCAGCCGAGAGGCGTCCTCGACGATGTAGAAGCGGCCTTTTCCGCGGCGGGACAGCTCCTCGCACGCAGGCACGTCCGGGCCCTGGCCCAACGCGACGACGCTGGTCGTGATGCCACTCGAGAGCGCGCTCGAGACGCGCGCGTTCACCGCCGGGCTGATGTTCTCTGCGTCGCTGCCGTCGGCGAAGAGGAGCACGTGCTTTAGGTTCACCTTCGCCTTGGCGAGCGCCGAGTAGGCATCCTCGAGCGCGACATCGACGAAGATCCCGCCGCCGCCAGGACCCGCAAGCCGAATCGTCGACTCGAGCGCCTTCGCATCGCGCACGGGCGCGAGCGGGACCGTCCAGTGGCTCACCGTGTCGACGTGATCGACCCCGAGCCAATCACCCGCACCGAGGAGCGCCGCCGAGCGCGCCGCCGCCTCGTTGGCGAGGTCGAGCTTGGTGCGACCACCGACCGTCGCCCCCATCGAGCCCGAGATGTCGATCGCAATCACCTCCGCGAGGCTCGCGCGGCGGTGGTCCTGCTTGCGATCGAACGAGACCGGCGAGACCTCCTCGATGGGCGTTCGGGCGTACCCGCCCGGCCCGAAGCTCCGGTCGCCCCCGAGGAGCCAGAGGCCGCCGCCGAGCTCGCTCACGTAAGCCCCGAGCGCCTCGAGCCGCTCGGGCGCGATCGCGCTCGCCGGGATGTCCCCGACCACGAGGAGGTCGTACGCCGCCATGCCTGCGACGTCGTCGGGGAACGACGACAAACTCCCCTCGTCGACCAGCATCGCCGCCCCCCGAAGCGCGCCCGCAACAAACGCCGTCTGCCCCGGGTCGCCGTCGAGCACGAGCGCGCGCGCGGGGCCTCGGACGCGAACGAACGTCGAGCGCGCGTTGTCCTCAGCGCTCTCGTCGAGGCGCGGGTCCTCGGCCGACACCTCGACGTCGAAGCGGTGGAGCCCCGGCCCCGGTGAGGGCTCGACGATGCGCAGCGCGGTCTCGCCCGCATCCACCTCGGCCCGAAGGCGACGCACGACGACCCCGTCGCGCTTCACCCGGAGCTCGACCGCCATCGCTTTGGGCGCACCGACGACGACGCGCAAGGCGACAGGCTCGGACTCGGCGGCGGACGAAGCAGTCCGCACCGCGACGAGGCGAACGTCGGAGAGGCTTCGTTGCTCGAGCGTGACGACGTCGATCGGGACCTCCGCGGCGAGCGCAGCGGCAGCGGCGGCCATCGCGTCACCGCGGGTCGCGACACCATCCGAGAGCACGACGATACGGGCGCTCGAGTCGGCGGGGAGCTCGGCGAGCGCCCGCCGGATCCCGGCGCCCACGTCCGTGGCTTCGCGCCCGAGCTCGATCCGCTGCGAGGTCGACGCCGTGTCTCGCGGACGAGGCAGCTCCTCGGATGCGGCCGTCGCCGCAAAGACCACCCGCCCGATGCGATCGCCCTCGCGCATCCGCCCCTCCGCGACCGAGAGCTCGCGCCGGACGCGCTCCTCCGCGCTTGGGACGAGCTCGATCGAGCGGCTGCGATCGACGACCACCACCACGGTCATTCGGTCAAGCGGAAGGCCGATCTCCGGCGTGGCGACTGCGAAGCCCAGCGCGAGGACCGCGAGGGCGGTGAGCGCGTCGCCGAGCAAGACCCGTCGCGTCGTCGCGCGCATGTCCGCGAGGGAGAGACGCAGCGCAACGAACAGGGCGGTGACGAGCCCTACTGGCGTGAGCCAAGGATGCCCGAAGCGCAGGTAGCTCTCGGGGACGAGCCGCGAAGCGACCGCCCCGGCCACGAGCGGAGGCAGCGCGGCGCAAGCCACCGCGCCGACCCAGACGCGACGACGCGGGAACGCTCGGGCGAGCCACACAGCCGAAGCCAAACCCGCGAGCCCGGCTCCACCGAGCACGAGCGGCATCACGAGGTTCGCGAGCGTCATGCGCGCGCCCCCCTCACGCGTGGCGTTGCCCCGCGGCGCGTCCTCTTCGTCAGATACCAGACATCGAAGGCGAGCAGCGCGAGCGCCGCGAGCCCAAAGACGTGCGCATGCTCGCGTGGAGCCACCGCCACCGCGCTCGCGTCCACGACGGTGTCCGCGCCGCTCTCGCTACCGAGCTCGCGCGTAAGATCGCTCTCGACGGCGGACGCGAGATTCACCGGAACGAGCCGCGCACCGCTCGTCGGGGAGGACCAGGAAACGCGGTAAAAACCTACACGGTCCGCCTCCGGAAGCACGACGACGCCGGCGTTCGCCTCGAGGTGCAGAACGGTATCGCTCTTAGGGCCCGCGACCTCGACCTCCCTCACGCCGAGCGGCACGCGCACGCGAACGGCGTCTCCGGTGACCGCCATGCCGGCCGCTGCGGCTGCGCGGTGGAGCCTCGCCTCCTCGAGCATGTTGCGCGCGAAGACGACGAAAGACGGCTTGTAGGGCCAATCCGAGTCCGCGACATCAAAGGCCGAGAGCGTAATCGAGCGCGACGAGGTCGACGCGTCGACGACGAGCGGCCCCTTGGGGCCTCGCACGATGGCTTGCCTGCGACTCGTGGGAACGAGCGCGCGCGCCCGCTCGATGAACACGTCGTCGAGCACGAGGAAGCGCATGCGCGGATCGGCCTCGTCCCACGAGGTCACCTGCGGTCGCTCCACCGGCTCGCCGACCTCGACGTCGAAGCACCGTCCGGCGGGAGGGTCGACGATCCACACGTCTCCGCCCGGCACCGTCGACGGGCACGCCCCGTCGACGACGACGAGCGCATCTTCGGGGACGTCACGAAGGGCCTCAACTACCGGGCCGCGCGTCACCTCGGCGTCGGCGTCGGATGCAAACACCCGCTCGAGCCAAGGCGACGCCGTGCGCGATGAGGCGATGACGACCGGGATCTCGCGCCCTGGAGGGACGCGCGCGTACGCGACGTCGTCGGACGGCAGCGCGTCGCTCGGAGACAGCTCAAAGACGAGACCGGACCCACGATCCCCAGGCGCGGGCGCGAACGTGAGGACGACCGGCGCGCGCTCGCCTGGTTCGAGCGCGAGCTTCCGGGACGCGAGCGTATCCGAGGCCCCTCGCTGCTTCATCGTGACGTAGAGCTCGCGCCGCTCGGTCCCGGCGTTTGCGATCATGAGGAACGCCTGGACCTCCGCGCGATCGAGCGCGGCATCGTGACCGGCGCGCACGTCGACGCGAACGATGGCGGCGTTGCTCTTCGGCTTGCCGACGCGGATCACCTCGAGGGGCACGGCGCCGCGCAGCGCTGCCGGGCGAGCAAGCGCACCGTCGGTGATCACGTAGAGGCGGCGATTGCCGGTCAGCGCCCCGAGCCTCGCGGAAGCGAGCGCGACCGACGCCGCGAGATCCCCCTCGACCTCGCGGACGGCGAGCGCATCGAGGGCCGCGTGCATGCGCCGCACGTCGCGATCGGCGGGCATCGCGATGCGTGGCTCGCGCCCCGCGTCGAGGATCATCGCGTCGCTACCGGGAGGCAGCGCATCGACGAGCCCATGCGCAGCGCGCCGCGCGAGGTCGAGGCGCGTCACGTCCCCCTCGGACGCAGCCATCGAGGCGCTGGTGTCGACGACGATCGCCACGTGGTCGCCGATGATCGTCGTGCCCGTGCTCGCCGGGCGCGCGGCCGCAATGGCCATCGCGACGAGCGCGAGCGCCTGGACGATGAGCGGGAGCTGCACAAAGAGCCGCTTCCACGGCGAGCGCGCAGTGAGATCGCGGGCCGCCGCGGCCCACAGCCAGGTGGAGGGGACGCGGATTCGCGTCCGCTCCACCTTGAGGACGTAGAGCAAGACGAGGGGCGCGACGAGCGCCGCGAGGCCAAGCCCCGAGAGCGACAGGAAGCTCACGCGCCCCCCCGCTGACACGTCATCGGTCCACCGTCCTCGCCACGAGCCTGCGTAAGACGGGCTCGAGCGGCTCGTCGCTCGTCATGCGAACGTAGGTCGCACCGTGCCGCTTCGCGAACCCTGCGAGCTCGTGCAAGAGGCCGAAGAGGCGCGCTTCGTACGCCTCGAGGCTGGCGGCGTCGAGGACGAGCTCGACGATCGCTCCCGTCTCGGCGTCCTCGAAGGCGCAGTCGCCGTCATGCGGCGGCGCGAGCTCCTCCTTCGCGAGGACCTGGACGAGGACGAGCTCGTGTCCGGCTGCGACGGCACGTGACAGAGCTGCGCGCCAAGGTCCGGGGTCCAGAAAATCGCTGATGACCACCAGCAGACCGGCGCGTGACGCGCGCGCCGCGAGGGCGTCGAGCGCCCCCGCGAGCTCGAGCGCCCCCGACGCCTCGAGGCCCTCCAGGCGCCGCAAGAACCCGGGCAGTCCGCCGCGCCCTCGCTCGATCGGGTGCACGACCGCACCGCTCCCCGAGCCGACGACGAGCTGAGCGCGCTCCGACGTAGCGAGGGCCATGTAGCCCACCGCCGCCGCGAGGCGCTTCGCGGTATCGAGCTTTGTTGGCTGACCAAAGTCAAGCGATGCGGATGCGTCGCAGAGCACGCGCACGACCACGTCTTCTTCGGAGCGAAACACCTTGAGAACGGGCTCTCCGGAGCGCGCATAGGCCGCCCAGTCAAGCCTCCGCAGGTCGTCCCCCTCCGCGTAGGGCCGATGATCGTGGAACTCGGCCGAGCCGCCACGACGCCGCGCGAGGTGCTCGCCAGGCCCGGCCGAGCGCGCCTTGGGCTCGAGTCGTCGCCGGAGCACCTCGAGCTCGCGGACGAACTCCGGGTCGAGGAGCGCGTGACCCGACATCGTACGCCGTCAACGCGCGCGGCGAGGCGCGGTCGTCCCAGGCGTCGACGGGCGCGGGGCGGGAGCCACATCTCGGCTCGAGGGACGCGCTGCCGCTGGGACGCTGCGCTCCGACGGTCGCGGCGGAGGTGCGGCGCCGCGAGCCGACGCCCGCGCTGCCGGGATCGCGGCCTCGGCCCGACGCTGCGCCTCGGTGATAGCCTTCTTCACCGCGCCGCCGATCCCCCGCCAGGTCGCGACCGGCGCCTCCGGAAGCGCCTCGCGAATCGACGCGACCGCGCCCACATCACCATCGACGAAGACGACGGGGATGTGCCGGGTCGTTCGCTTGTCTCGCAGCGCGAGGGCGAGCCGCTTCCCGTGCGAAGGTTGGCGACTCAGATCGATGACGACGGCGTGGGGCGCCGATGCGCCGACCGCGCGAAAGGCAGCGCTCCCGTCCTTGGTGCACACGCCGACGTCGAACCCGGCCCGCTCAAGGCGCTCCGCGCGCTCGTCGAGACCGTTCGGATCCCAGTGAATCAAGAGCACGTTCGGCATGGTCCCCTCCGCTCAGCGGCGCTCCCCGATGCGCACCAACATCGCCTCGCCATGGCGCGCGGCCTCTTCGTAGTGACGCGCGAGTCCTTCGAGCTTCCTCACGAGGTAGTCGCGGTTGCCCCGGTAGCCGCCCGTCCGACCGTCCGACATGTACGGGTCGGTGTCCTCGCCGTCGCGCGCGTAGAGCACCGCGAAGCCTCGACACATCGCGACGAGCTGCTCGGCGACGTAAGGCACGCGACTCACGCCGACGTAGCTCCAGGCCGCCGTCGGATCGACGTCGGGGAGCGCGACCTCCCCCAGCGTCGGCCCCGCTTCGGGGAGGCGAAATCCGCCGTCGATCCACACCGCGAGCGGCTCCCAACCGCGGCCGAGATCGAGCGCCCGTCCCTCTGCGAGCGCGGTGTCGAGATCGAGCGCGACGAGCAAGCTCGGCGAGGACTCGAGATCGGCGAGCGCCCCAACCGAGACGCGTAGGTACGTCCCGACGATCGGCTTCGACGTGAGAGCGACGTCCGACACTTGCGACACGATACCGCCAAAGGGCGCGACTGGATACGAAGAGCGGGCCTAGGTCCGCGGATCGGCGACCGAGCCGTACCCGATCGCGGTGATCTCGACCTCGAGGTCGCCAGCGGGCCGCCTCACCGTCACGAGCTCGCCGACCTTGCGCTTGAGGAGCGCCCGGCCGAGCGGAGACACGTAGCTCACGCGCCCTCGCTCGGGGTCGGACTCGTCCTCGCCGACGATCTGGTAGCGACGACGGCGCCCATCCTCGTCCTCGACCTCGACCGTCGCACCGAAAAACACCGCATCCCCGCGCGCCGTCGCCGGGTCGACGACCTCGAGTATATCGAGGCGCTTGTCGAGGAAACGGATGCGGCGATCGATGTCGCGCAGCCGGAGCTTGCCGTACTTGTACTCGGCGTTCTCGCTTCGGTCGCCGTGAGCGGCCGCGGTCGCGACCTCGTCGACGGTCTTCGGACGCTCGATCTCGACGAGGTGCTTCAGCTCCGCGGTGAGCTTCGCGGCGCCCTCGGGGGTGATGTAGGCCTTCGCCACGTCAACTCGGCTAGGGGCAGGTCGCGAAGCAGCCGCTCGTGTTCGGCACGGCCTTCTGAGGGCAGCACTTCGGCGTCTTGGAATCGGCCTTTTGGCAGAAGGGGTCATCCACCGCGTGCGAAGGCGCGCTTGCCCGATTTGGGTCGCAAGAGTCGACCGTGCAACCGAACGTATCGCTGCGCGCTTCGAAGACGCACGGCGAGTCGGACATCATCGCGTTGCACCAGAGGCACGTCGGGACGAGCGGATTCTTGATGTCGTCCGAAGACCACCCGGCCGGCACCGACGAGGGCTTGCTCGTGCAACCGGCGACGATCGCCGACGGGCTGAGGGGCTTCTGGACACAGCCGAGCTTCGGGTCGCACTTCGTCTCGAGGCAGGGGTTGTCCGAGCCCAAGCAGAGCTTCGCGCCGGATTCGTTCTGGCACGTGCCGCCGTTCGCGCCGAAGGCGCAGCTGTCCGCGGTGCAGACGTTGTCGTCGTTGCAGGTGTTGCCGCACGAGCCGCAGTGATTGAAGTCGTTGCGCAGATCGACGCACGCCCCGCCGCAGTCGACGAGCCCGCTCGGGCACGATGTGAGGCAGGCCGCGCTGCCGTTGCCGTCGTCGCCGCAGACCTGACCCTTGGCGCAGGCGTTGCCGCATTTTCCGCAGTGCTGAGGATCCTTCGAGGTCTCGACGCACGCCGTACCGCACTTCTCGCGCGGCGGAGAACACCCGGGCACGCAGACCCCGAGGTCGCACACCTTCCCGGTGTTCGCGAGGTCGCAGCCGTTTCCGCAGCTGCCGCAGTTCGCCGCGTCGCTCTGCAGGTCGACGCACGAGCCGCTGCACTCGGTCTTCCCGGCCTGGCAATCGCCGCTGATGCAGAGCCCCGCCGAGCACTTCTGGCTCGGGCCGCAGCTCTGATCGCATTTTCCGCAGTGCTTGGGATCGGTCTGTAGGTCGACGCACGATCCGCCGCAGACGCTCTTCAGCTCGGTCGATGTGCACTGCGTCTCGCTCACGCAGGAGCACTGGGAGCAGAGCGGCGTGTTTCCGGCACACGCGACGTGACCCTTGGCACAGGCGAGCGTGTCGGGTGAGCCGCCGGGCTGCGAGCCACCGACTCCGCCTCCGCCCGCGGTCGCCTCGGGGCAGCTCGGATCGCAGCCGCCGCAGTGCACGGGATCCGAGGTCGGATCGATGCACTTGCCGCAGCACTGCAAGAGGCCGCCGCCGCACTCGGCGCCGCAGATCCCGGCCGAGCACACCTGACCGGGCTTGCATGCGATGCCGCACTTGCCGCAGTTCAGCGGATCATCGAAGAGGCTCGTGCACGCCCCGATACACAGATCACCCTTGCAAGCAGACGGTTCGGTACAAGTCCCGTCGACGCACGCGAGCGCGGCAGAGCAGCGCGAACAATCGCTGCCGCAGCACGTCGGGTCGCTCGTGCGGTCGGTGCAGCCGCCTTGGGTGTTCTTGTCGGGGTGTGTCGGCGGACAGGCGTCGGCAGCAAAACAAGTGCCCCCGACGCATAGCTCGCCCGTCTTGCACTGGACGTTGCACGACCCGCAGAAGGTCGCGTTCGCCCGAAGATTCACGCACTGGTTGACGCACCGGGTCTCACCCGGGACGCAGCCCGACGGCGTCGGCGCGTCGCCGCCCCCGCCGCCCTGCCCGGCCTCGGTGCAGAACGCTCGAAACGTCGCGACCTCTCCCGAGCAGACCGCGCCGTTGCGCTTGCCGGCGATCGCCTCGCATGACGCGCGATAGTCCCCGTCGCCGCAGCGAGCGCAGAGGTCTTGCAAGTCGTCGCAAGGGTTCGAGCAACCGGGAGAGAAGAAGGCGAGCACGAACGCCGCGGCGAACGCGATGGAGACGAGACGGGCCGCGCGAGTCATGGGGAACCGGGGAGATCCTCGCACGGTCCGAGGGCGCCTGGCCAAGTACCGCCGGACCGGCCTCGCGCCTTCACTTCGGCGTGGGCGGTACGACGACCTGGTTCACGGCCTTCACGCTGGCCCCGGCGGGATAGGCGTAAGAGACGTCGTGCGTGGACGGGGTGACCCCGAGCGTCCCCCAGCCCCACACCGTGACGCCGAAGGGGACCACGCTCTTCATCTCGCGGCGACCGTTCGAGCAACCGCCGACGTCCTGGAAGGCGCCCGTCACGAGGTCGACGCGCGTGTACTCGAGGTCGTCGACGATCGGCTGCCACCCCTGGAGGGGGCCGAGGCAATCGAGCGTGACGGGCTCGAACGCGTTGGTCTCGAGGTTCTTCTGACGCACGACCACGAGGCTCGTCTCCGAGTAGGTCGGGTCGGTGAAGAACACGTACGAGTCGAGGTACTGGTCGACCGGCACGACGTTGACCCACTCCGGATCGCCCTCGTGCCCGCCGTAGCGCTCGGAGCCGGTCATGTACTGTCCGAGGTAGAACGGGTGATCGGCGTCCTGACTCGAGACGACGAACGGGCCCGCGGCCTCGAACACCACGACCTCGCCGCTCTGCAAAAAGGTCGGTGCGCCGGGCGGAACCACCGGCTTCCAAGTGAGCGCCGTACCATCGACCGCCCCCACGAGCCTCCAGGGCGGAGTCTCCTCCTGACCCATCGCCGCCGCGCGGTTGCGATACCGGACGAGCGCGTATCGGCTGCCGAGTGCACGCACCGGCGGGATCTGCTGATGCGCGGAGTCGCAGAAGGGCACGTCGACCGGGACGCTGAGGCAGCTCGCCGCGCCCCACACGCCGACCGGTTTGTCGGACTGGATCGGCGCGCCCGTCAGCTCCTCGGTCTGTGCGATCTGCAGGTATTGCCCCGCCGCGAGTTTGTAGACGAGCGGCTGATTGGCGGGCGTGCTCGCGACGCCGCCGCCTCCCTGGACCGAGACGCCCGGCAAGAGCGTGACCGTGGTGTCGTTCTCGCGCGCGAGGATGTCGATCGAAGGCACCGCGGGCCCGAAGGTCTGCGCCTTCGGGAAGGCGCTCACCGCGACGTAGTTCGTGTCCCACGCGCTCGTCGGGAGCAGGAGACTCGCCGAGGTCGCCTGCGCCGACGCGCCGCCGAAAGGCATGATCGAGTACGCGACCACCGGCCGGTCGGTCGTGATGTGGAATGCGCTTCCGAAGCCTGTGCCGACGACACCGGCGGGCGCATCGACCGCGGGCTGGAAGGGACACTTCAACCCTTGGCCCTGGGAATCGTGCGCGAGAAAGAGCGCGGCGACCTCACCGACGGCGAGCCCGGCGACGGGATCGTAAGGCTGGTACGTCAAGCTCGCGCCCTGCCCCTGCGGGATGCGAATGAACTCCCCCTGCAGCGGCTGCCCCTTGTACTCGACCGAGACGTGGACCGGGCTCGACCAGGTGTTGGCGATGAACGCCGCGAAGCAGGCGCCGCGCACCGCGCTGATGATGTCGGGCTTGAGCGCCCAGTAATCGCAACCGTAGGAGCTCTTGGCGACGTTCGCCGCGCCGCAGACGTCGGTCGTGCACATCCCGCCGAGGCAGGCTTCGTCCGGGCCACACTCCTTCGTGACGACCCCGTCGCAGGTAACCTTCTTCAGATCGCCCGAGCAAGCCTCTTCGCAGCTCGGGCCGGCACCGACGCTGAGGAGGTCGCCCCCGGTGCCGTTCGCCGTCGAGGCCCCGCTGCCGCCGCTGCCGCTCACGCTCGACGTCGAGCCGACTGCCCCGCTCGTAGTCGTCCCCTTCGCGCCGCACGCGGCGTAGCCAAGGAGGGCGATCGCAGCCAGGGCCAATCGAACGAGGGCGGCATGTCGACGCATTGCAGGCAGAGTATCACGCTCGGCGGCGGGCGCGAGCGTCGTCGGCACGCGCGCTCATCGCCGCTGGATCGCGTGCGGCGAGCTGTGTTTTACTTGAGCGTATGCGCGCGCACACTTGGCTTGGACTCGTCGCCCTCGGCCTCGCAGCTTGCAAGGCAAGCGCCGGGCGCGACGACACAGGCGTTGCAGCGACCGTCAGCGTCTCCGTGAGCAACGCCGCTTCCGGCACGGGCGGCCTCGGCGGCGCGGGCGGAGACGTCACGACCTCGAGCGTCGGAGGCAGCGGCGGCGCGAGCTCTGCCTCGAGCGCAGAGGCGTCGGTGGCGAGCTCGGCGGCGAGCACCGGCAGCGGCATGCTGGTGTGCCCGCAAGGCGCCATCGTCTGCGAGGGCAACGTCTCGAAGGTGTGCGACGGCAAGGGCGGTTTCCTCGCGTCGACCAACTGCGGCGGCGCCGTCTGCTCGCCGAATCTCGGCTGCTCGACATGCCAGCCCGGCAAGGCGCAGTGCGTCGACGGCTCGTCGCTCGTGTGCTCGAACGACGGGAAGACCTTCAAGGACACGTACTGCGATCCGCTGCAGGGACTCAGCTGCGATCCGATGACCGGCCTCTGCGCGGGGGCGTGCACGACCGAGAACCTCGGGCAGAGCTATTACGGTTGCGACTACTTCCCGACCGTCACGAACAACCAACTCGTCTCCAAGTCGTCCGACTTCGCCGTCGCCGTCTCGAACACCACGACGTTCTCCGTCACGGCGACGATCACGCAGGGCCCGACGACGGTGAAGACCGCGACGCTCGCGCCGAGCAGCGTGCAGGTCATCACGCTGCCGTGGGTGTCGGCGCTCGACCAGCAGACGACCCAGCTCGTCGTCGATGGGGCCTATCGCCTGCGCACGACGCGACCGGTCACGGTCTACCAGTACAACCCGCTTCAGTACGTAAAGAACGGGCAGTTCACCTACACGAACGACGCCTCGCTCTTGCTCCCCGTCAACGCATGGACCGGCAACTACCGCGTCGTCTCACGCAACCACTGGGTGTTCGCCGGCTTCATCAACTACGGCGGGCTCTACGCGGTGACGGCGTCGCAGAACGGGACCATGGTGACGGTGACGCCGTCCCCCACCGGCGGGAAGGTCCTGCCGGGCGCAGGCATCGGGTCGAACGGCGCGGGCACCGTGACGCTCGACGAGGGCGACGTGCTCCAGGTGTTCACCAACACCGGCGGCGGAAACCCCGACGTGTCCGATCTCACCGGCACGCTGATCTCCGCGAGCAAGCCCGTGCAGGTGATCGGCGGTCACCTCTGCACCAACGTGCCCTACAGCGTGACCGCCTGCGATCACCTCGAGGAGTCGATGCCTCCGCTCGAGACGCTCGCGAAGGAGTACATCGTCACCGCGCCGCTCATCAACCCGGCGAGCACCAAGGTCCGGATGGTCCGCGTCGTCGCGACCGCCGACGCGACGACCCTCTCCTACGATCCGGCACAGCCCGGCGCGCCTACCCAGCTCAACGTCGCGGGCAGCTACGTCGAGATCCCGCTGACGGCGGCCGACTTCGCGATCCAGGCGTCGAAGCCGGTGATGGTGGCCGAGTACTTCACGGGCCAGCAGCAAGGAGGCGGGGCCGGCGACCCCGCGATGACGCTCGCCGTCGCGACGGCGCAGTACCGCACGAGCTATCTGTTCCACGCGCCGACCAACTACGAGTCGAACTTCGTCAACGTCGTCGCGCCGACCAAGGCCTCAGTGATGCTCGACAACGCGCCGGTGTCGAACTTCACCCCGATCGGTACGACCGGCTACG
>Ga0194129_10002147_pt1 | contig 30187 bp, 47 predicted proteins | sample TA2KigCa35mmetaG_FD_150862 | JGI IMG/M metagenome (GOLD analysis project Ga0194129, IMG submission 150862) | Freshwater microbial communities from Lake Tanganyika, Tanzania - TA2015038 Kigoma Deep Cast 35m | ecosystem: Environmental > Aquatic > Freshwater > Lake | place: Tanzania: Lake...
CTTGACCCGAATGTTAAATCTAGATGTAACTTCTGCGGCGTCCCCTTCACCGAAAAACAATACTTGGAGCTCGAAGTTGAGTATCAGGGGGCGGATACGGAACTCTATAATACCTTGCTCCTGTGTGATGAAATCGAGGCTTGTCAGGGGCGCGGTTTTTATATCAATGTTGATAGATTAAGCCGTTACCTTACCCCCAGTTTGATTGAGCATTATAAAAATCAAACGCTTAGCAAGACCTTGTTTTCCCCTTTGAATGCTATCCGCAAACAACCTGGCTCTAGTTAAAGAAAAACCCACTAAGTCATACGAAAGCGACTTAGTGGGTTGGGTGTACGCTGAGCTACCCGAGATTTACCAAGATTACGTGGATCGAGTGGCTGCAGAAAACGGAGTTACACAGCTTGATCTGTATCCTTTAATGCGTGGGATTCATCAGATGCTAGCCGTTTGCGAGCAGCGTACTTTGCTTTTGCGCGCCGTACAGCGGCATTATGGCGCTCAGGATTATCCTCCTTCCAAAGCTTATTGCTTAGAAGCCGCTTGAACTTGTAGTCAGGGTCCGAATGATAGCGGATCTTTGCGCGATCTCTTGCACAGGGCTTGCAATAAGAAGCGTAACCGTTTTTTTTATTTCGATTCTTACCAAACTCACTCGTTGGCTTAGTAACGCTGCACTTCGGGCACCGCAGCTCAGTTAAGCTAGGATCTGGGGTGGTCGTGCTGTAGCCGGGAGCCCAACAAGCCTTGCAGCGTGGGGAATACCCGTCGGCATAGTCTGACCTTTTGTAAAAGGCGATGAAGTCACGCGTTTTCAAACACTTTTTGCATTGCTTCACGGATTTCCTTCTCCTTTCTCTGCCTTAAAATGCGTTCACGATGTTTGGCATAATACTCTCGTTTACGTTGTCTGCGCTTTTCCGGATCTTCGTTTTCACGATAAAGCTTATTTGATAAGTTATCCCGCATCCGAGCCTTGGGGTTTGTCCGGCGATAGGCTTTGTTGCGATCCCTGACGCATGGCCTACAGTAAGCGCCGAAGCCATCCCGAGAGGCTGAAGCCTTATAAAACTCTGCAACTGGTTTGATTACTTTACAATTGCTACAGGTTTTCTCTGTACGCTTGGTTGTCGTAGCAACTTTTCGAACCGCTTTTTTGTAGCAAACCTTACAGCGCAGTTCGTACCCATCTTTTTTGTATGGGTTTTTGTAAAACGCTATAAAATCACGGGTTTTAAGGCATTCAACGCATTGCCGCATTAGCCCGCTTTTCCTTTCGCTGCTGAAGAATACGTTCTTTATTCTTGTGGTAGTATTCTCGCCTATACTTACGCCGTTCTTCCGGGTCTTGGTTTTCCCGAAAAATCTTGGCGGTAAGTTTACTTTGCAGACTGGTGCGCGGATTAGCTGCCCTGTACTCTTTGTTTCTTTGCTGAGCGCATTCTTTACAGTAATGCCCCCTACCGTCCCTTGACAAGGACAACTTATAAAAAGCATCCATAGGCTTCAGTACCTTACAGGCACTACAGGCTTTACTAGACCTGCTGAGCGTGCCTGCGTGCTCAGCGCGGACCTTGTTGAAGCAGGGCTTACAGCGTGGCTCATGGCCGCCAGACTCGCGCCTGTTCCGATAGAAGGCGTATAGATCCCGGCTTTTACCACAGGACGAACAGGTGCGCTTCAGGAGATTTTCCATGCCCTAATTGTAGCAGCTCGGTCACCGCGTGTCAATAATTCGCCTACATGTATAGATGGCATCTCGTAGAAAATATGAGTTAAGTGCTTCGGCAATTCGAAAGCACGCTAGGAGTGTGCTCCGATTTCGCAAGCGGATTTGCGCCAATTGCGGGTACGATGAGTACGTAGAAGCTTGTCACCTGAAGCCCCTCAAACACTTTGAGCAACATGCGCTTCTAAGCGAGATCAATGACCCCGCTAACTTAGTTTTTCTTTGCCCAAATTGCCATAAGAACTTAGATAATGGCGTTATGCAGGTAAACTTAGCGTGGACGAATGTTTACGATGAAGATGATTTTGAAGATTTGTAGCTAATGAAGTTTTCTATTTGCTTAAGATAAGGCTGTAGCTTATCTCGGTTTTTAGTATCTTCTTTGAACTCGGCAAACCATAAGTCCCTTACAGTATCTCTTAAATTTGTCAGAAGGAGCTGCGCTAGTGCTAAATCCTGGGGGGCTGCTTCTATTCTCTTGCGGGCTTCTAGAGCAAACTCTCGAAGTTGAGAAGCCTCCCCTGAAGCTTGCTCTAACTCTGCCGCAAGTTGTCCCAAACGATCAAGTAAAGCTACTGCAACTTCAAATGTCGATAAGCTATACTTACTCAAGTACGCAGTAATTACTCTTCGTTGCATTCGTCTGTATCCTTAGGCCTAAAGGAGGAACCGCATCCGCAACTCTGGGCATTAGAGTTAGAAAATGTAAACCCCTCCGAGAACAGTTCCTGCCGGTAATCTAATACCACTCCATCTAGCAGGGGTAGAGATTCTTCTGTTAGTAATACGGCAAGTCCGTTTATACTGACTTCAACATCTTTATCCTGCTTTTGATCTAATCCGAGTTGATATTTGAAGCCGGAGCACCCCCCGCTTAAAGCAGCTATCTTAACAAAATACGTACCGTCTTGCGCTGCCAGTGCTTGCGCAAGCTTTTCTTTAGCAAGATCAGTTATGTTAATATTTATCATACTTAGAATCCCAGATAATCACAAAGAAACCAAAAAATAAGGCAATTCCAGATACAAACACGACAAAGCAGTCAGGCGGGATGGGCATCTTGTAAGAACCTTGCAAACAAACTCTTAACAATTCGGCCTTCCCCCGCCCCCTATACTAAGTTGTAGGGTAAAGCTCACAAGGAGAGTATAGAATGTCTAACGACTTTATTGATCAAGATCTTAATTATGATGTTGTGATTAATGTGCGTAAGTTTAAGAACCCAAACAGCCAGATCTTAAAGCAGACCTTCGCTGATCACATGAACAAGTTCTTCAATACAACGGAAGAAATGTGTGATTTTATGGCTCAGGTAGGTAAGAATCACCCTGACGGAGTTAACTTCCGGTATCTTGTCCAGCTTATGACGCACTATTCCACTTCGCAAGCTCTTTCGAACTTGGAAGCTAAGGGTCTTCTGCAAACTTCAGTTAACGACGAGGGTGAGATTGTCTACTCTCTGACTGAGCTTGGTAAGAAAATTTCTGGTGAGCTTTTTTAAGTAAGTAGTGCAGACGGCTTACGGATAAAATTTCGTAAGCCGTTTTCTCTTTTCTACGCTATCCTTTTAATCTTAAAACTATAATCCTGTATGGCTATAAACCCTAAGAAAAACCGAATGGGTGTTTTCACATCTGTCGGTAAAAACTTTTCGTATCTCCAGATGCTTAGTGAAACTGTAAAGTATACTAAAGGAGATTTAGAGCTATTTATTCTTAATTTTGGACAGGACGAAGATTCTGTAAAGTTATGTAAAATTTTAGCAAGGCGCCGTAATATTAATCTCAGGTTCGTAAACGCTACCCTAAGCCGGTCTGAGGCGTGGAACCAGCTTTTTGCGTGGGCAATCGAAGAAAAGTATGAGCAGGCTGTTTTCTGTGACCCAGAAACAATTTTCCATAGTAGCTGCATTGATACATTAGCTGCCCATTTAGAACAAAATCCGAAAGAGCTTATAGCTTGTGCGGTAGATGCTAAAAGAATTGTGGAAGTCGTACAGCAGTTTCCCTTTTTCAGCCCAGATGAAATCAAAGATATTAAGCAGAAGGGCTATCCGATTAAAAAGTTCAAGGAAGCTCTGGGTACAATTCAACTGGGAACCCCGTTACCCGTTCCCCACTATGAACTGGTAGACTATGGTTGTTTCATGGCTCGCCCACAGGCTGTTCTAGAATCGGTAGGTAGTTTTGACGAGCAATACATAGAAAGATTCTGGGAAGATCTGGACATGCATTGGCGGCTCGCAGATCAAGATATACGTACTGGATCTATTGTGAACGCTATCTACGTCAACTTAAAAGTTGAAGATGTATCAGAAGGCCCTGAAGTAGATAATATCTATATCCCAAATGGGTTTTACTTTGCAAAAAAACATGGCCTAACTTTTCGTAATGACCAGCTAATCAAAAGGCCAGATGGCTCTCTTAGATCGCTTAAGCAGTTTGAATCTAAGGAAGCCTTTACGGCTTATGAAAATGAGTTAGATAAAAAAATCTATGACTGTTTTGTCTTTGAGGACGATTTAGATTTACTTGAACTAAGGCTTAAGTTACTAAGTCCTTATGTTGATCAATTTATTGTTATTGAAGCTACCGAAACTTTAGCGGGTAAAAAGAAAAAGCTTTATTTAAAAGAAAATAAAGATCGATTTGCAGAATACTCTAGCAAAATAAAGCGCTTAGTGCTTCAAGATTTTAAGAATCTAACCGCCCCGGAAGAGCGACAAACCTTTCTTATCCGCGCTCTGAGTGCGGGATTAAAGGGGGCTAGGTTCGGGGATATTGTCATGGTATCACGCACCCCAAATCAAATCCCCAACCTTAGAAGAGTTCGGGAGTTTATAAGGATGTCAGGTACCCGAGTTTGTCTACAAAAGGGCCTCTTAGGAACGATTAATGTTACCGACAAGTCGGTAACCGAAGGTACACGCCTTGCTACAGTAGGCTCGCTTCGAGATGACTACGGCGGGGATATGGCTGCGTTAGTCGGGTCAACTGGGTTTAAGATTACGTCTGGCGGTCTTAACCTTAAAAAGGCTTCAAAAAATATTGAAACTCAGTTAGTAAAGGGTAAGTTATTTCTTGAAAAACTAACTGGTGCAGAGTTTACGAGTATCCCAGATATTGCTGCCAAATGGTTCTATGTTAATAACAAACATGTTGGCTATTCTTTTGTAGACGCAGAAATACAACTATATGACAATTAAGTTTGGTACGGATGGCTGGCGCGGTAAAATCGGGGAAGAGTTTACCGATAGTAACCTACGCATAGTAACACAAGCAACCGCAGACTACTTAAAAGATAAAGAGGGGTCAGGCAAGCTTGTTGTTATCGGGTATGATAGCAGGTTTCGATCTGAGGAATATGCTTCTATTGTAGCTGAGATTTTCTCTAGTAATGGATTTGAAGTTCTTCTTTCGGATTCACCTGTCTCAACACCTGTAGTGTCATTTGTAACTAATCGCTTCAAAGCAGCTTTAGGTGTGTGTATAACTGCAAGCCACAATCCCCCTTACTATAATGGATACAAAATTAAAGAATCTTTTGGGGGCAGTGCTCTAACTTCTACAATTAATAATGTTACCCCATACTTAGGTAAAAATAGGGAAAACTTAGGTAACAAAAAGAATATCACTAAACTGGACTTAACTACAGAATATTTTCAGCATTTAAGGTCTATTTTTGATTTAACCCGTATCTCTAGTTTTTTTCAATCTTTCCCAATTCACTTAGAGTATATGAATGGGTCGGCGGCTGGGTATGTAGGGGAAGTTTTCAAAGAACTATACGTACCCACTTTGGAGTATAGCCTAAACCGAGACCCGTTGTTCGGTGGGGTAAACCCAGAACCTATTCCGGCAAACCTTAAAGGGTTTATTTCTGGTGTCCGTGCAGGGGTCGGGTTTGCGTTTGACGGGGACGGGGATCGTATCTGCGCGGTAAGTCATACTGGACGATATGTTTCTTCCAGTCAACTTTTAGCCTTATTGATGCGACACATGAAAAAAAGACATAACGCAAATAGAGTTGTGTGTACAGTATCTTGTTCAACTACGGTACACAAAATGGCAACCAGTTTAGATCTGAATCTCGAAGTCGTTCCTGTAGGATTCAAGCATATTGCAGACAAAATGCTTGCCCCGCCCACTGTTTTAATCGGCGGGGAGGAATCTGGTGGCATAGGATTTGCCGGTTATCTTCCGGAGCGTGATGGAATAGCTAACTGCCTGCTGACCCTAGAAATGCTTGCTCATTCTAGTAAGTCCTTAGAGACTCTTGTAGAGGACATGGAATTAGATTTTGGCCAAAGTTACCAAGATCGTATTGACTTACATCTAGAAGACCCCGTAAAAGCCAAGACGTTCAGGGCAAACTTGCGCGAAAATCCAGAAGCTTTTTTCTCAAATGTTAAATCTATAGTTACAATTGACGGCATTAAAGTTAATTTAAGCAATAACAGTTGGATTATGTTTAGACAAAGCGGAACAGAGCCATTAATGAGAATCTACGCAGAAAGCGATAACGAAGTTCTTACGAAAAAGCTACTCGCTACAGGAAAGGCTTTTTTACTATGAAAGCTGTTATTGTGGCAGGCGGGGAAGGAACAAGGCTCCGTCCCTTAACTTACTTTAAGCCTAAGCCCCTATTACCTATATGGGGCATTCCAATCATTGAAAAGCAGATAGCTAAACTCAATAAAGCTGGCGTAACTGATATTATCATTAATGTGGGCTATAAGTGGGAAGTATTTGAAAAGCACTTTGCCGGCAGAAAAGGTATTACCCTGTCTCGGGAAGAGAAGCCGTTGGGCACTGCCGGTGCAGTTAAGTTGGCTGAGCCTCTTTTTAGAGATACTGAAAACATTATTGTTTTAAACGCAGATATTTTAACTAAGTTTGATTATTTTGACTTAATCAGTTACCATCGGTTAGCTAAAAACGATGTGTCTTTGTTTGCGATTAAGGTTGAAGATCCATCACGGTTTGGTTTAATCTTAAACAAAAGCCAAAGCCGTGATGTTGAAGCATTTTTAGAAAAAATGCCCCTTGAAGCTGCAAAAAAATACACAGATACGTTCTATGTAAACGGGGGAATTTACGTCCTGAAGTCCTCAATACTCTCAATGTTCCCCGAGAATGAACCTTTATCTTTTGAAAAAGATATATTCCCCACCCTATTAGTCAAAAACTACGCGGTAAGGCGCCTTGACTATAACGGATACTGGCTAGATATAGGGACAAAAAATACATATTTCCAAGCCTACGCTGATGCAATCTGGGAAGGTATCTAAGATGGAAAACTACAAAGAAGTTAGGCCATGGGGAAGTTTTGAAAATCTTGTTGACGAGTCTTACTGTAAAGTAAAAAAGATTATCGTAGAGCCTCAAGGGAAATTAAGCCTACAGAGCCATCAAAATAGGGATGAACATTGGATAGTTGTTAGCGGCACAGCTACCGTCACTTGTTTGCCTCGATTTGAGCGGGCATTGGTCATGACGGGGTCCCACGTGTATATACCACGAGCACAAAAGCATCGCCTTGAGAACTATACTGACACGCCTCTTGTTTTAATTGAAGTTCAAGTCGGTAAGAGTTTTGAAGAAAGCGATATTGTTCGCTACGAAGATGTGTATAATAGAACTTAAATGAAAGACTACTATCATAGCATTTTTGTCAAATTTATTGAAGCAAGGAATGATTTTGACGATTTGGTAATTAAAAACATAATCGATGTAGTCCAACAGATGAACTACATCGATATGATTCTTTTAACTACTACTGATCAGGATTAGCTAAGTTACGGCAAGACTCTAGTAAATGGTTTAGAGTGTCTAAAACATCCTTAAACTGATCTCTGAGTTCAGGACGGGCCGCAAACAAAGACTGTCGCCCAAATGCACTTCTTACAGGATGAGAAGCAAGATCTAAGGTCTTTGCGATTAGCTCTAAGTTATTTTGAAACTTTGCTAAATCTTGTGACTGAAGTTCATCCATTTTTTGTACTCCTATATTAAGCAAGCTATTTAAGGACTTTTAATTGATCCAATAGCAATGTCGCTTAAATAAACATTATGCCCACCCGAAACAACGAGTTTAATTGCCTTTACCTCTACTACACTCTTATCGGCTAAAGTAACTTCGATGGGCTTTGTGGCTAAAAATCTATTAACTTCACGCTGAAGCTTTTCTTGATTAGCTCTATCTGCAACATGCGTACCATCTAACCTAATCACTAAATGCTCAGGCTCTAGTAGTAAGCCGCCGGAGCCGTCAGGTTGAAAGTTGGGGCTCTTTAGTTCGGACAATTTAGATTTTATAATAGAAACTAAGGACTGAAGCATTTCCATGACTAACCTACAGTTTCAACATCAAGGTTGGGCCAAATTTTCCTAACTTTATGGTTATACGTATCCGATACGAAAATAACGCTATCTGGCCCACAAGCAACGCCCATCGGATAGTTAAAAGTGGCGCTCTTGCCGTCGTCGCTACCCTTGCTGCGATTTCCAGCCAGCGTCACAACGTGCCCGTCGGGACCGATTGATCTAATAGCATGATTGCCCGCATCAGCAACAATAATATTTCCAGAGTCATCAGATGCGATCCCAAAAGGCTCATAAAAAGAGGCTGTATCTGTTCCATCAGTGAAGCCAAAAATAATGCTACCCGCTAAGACATGGATGTCCCCGTCCCGCCAAACAAACACGCGATTAGCGCCCCGTAAGGTAAACACGATCTCGCCGGTTTTTCGATTAACCGCCACACCTAAAGGGCGCTTAACGGGAATCGAGAACCCTTTCATGGTTTGGGGATCCAGTATTAAAATACGATCCCGCATAGTATCTGCAAGATAAAGCTGACTGTTAAAGAAATCAGCTTGTGTAGGCGCCGCTAAAGACTTATCTTTACCATCGTTAACGTGTACTTCTTTAATGGGATTTAAAAGGCCTGATTTACCAATTCTTTTTACAATCCTGCTTCCGTCTGCATCGACCACAAAAACATCACCATCATTACCGAAAGCAATGTCTGAAGGAAATCTAATCAGATTATTCTGGGGAGAGGATACGGCAACAGAAAAGCTGCCATCTTTCTCTAGCTTACGAATTCGATGATTATAAGTATCTGTGACATACACGGAGCCAACAGGGGATACCCTGACGCTGTACGGGTACAAAAGGTTAGAGGGCTTTCGTTTGCTCATTGCTCTACATTATAGATGTTTCGTCAGGTGTAATTATTAGTAAGGTTAAAATTGCAAGTAAGGGGTAGAAGTCGTCATGGATGATCAGCTTAAAAAAGATTTAATAAAAGCGGTAGGAACTTTTAAAATTGTTCCCGAGATACTTACAGACTCAAGGACGCTCGACAACACAGATAAAGTCGAAGTGCCTTGGACTCTAAAGCAGACTCTACAGTACGAGCAGAATCAGTAAGTTAGCTTAGCTGACCGCGAGGGAAGTCAAGCCCTCTCTTTTCGAACCAATGCTCCATCTTTGCGGGCTTGAATACACGCTGTACCTCAGCTAATACGAGGTCAGTATCAAAGGGTTTACAGGAGAAGGCGTCAAAGAAAATGGCGCCTTTTTTCTGGAATGAATGGAATGTAAGATGACTCTCTGCGATTAAAACAACGCAGGATACTCCGAGGTCGTCTGGGACAAGACCGGCGTATCGAAAGCAATACGGGGGCATAATCTTTGTCATGCCCATAAGTTCAGGCAACTTATCCATAAAACTATAGACTAGCTCTAGGTCGGATGCTAGTTCTTCTGGCACGCCCATAGCGTCTACCATAATATGTGGCCCAAACATTGCTTCTAAAATTACCTCAAAAGTACATCTATGTTAAAGATATAATCTACAAAAAATAACGCGTCACTTATTATAGTGCCGCGTTATCCAATATTCACTAAAATTAAAGGCTGATAGCACGCCATTTAATGTAGAGATGATCGCCAGCAGTCGATGCATGGAAGGTTACTGTACCAGTCGTGCCATTGGTCGCCCAGGCATAGGTACCAGACCCTGTTCCATACGCAATCAACTGACCGTTTAAGTAAACTTCAATATCTGAAGCTAAAGAGGAGTCGCCAGAGGGTATAGTAAAGTTTGCCGCATTACCGAAGTTAGTAGATAAAGTATCATTTGCAGAGGTTGCCACCTTGCTAATCGCTCTGGTCTCTTTAATGCTCAGAGCTTTTGCGGTATGCGTATGTAAAGCTGAAGCATCTGAACCATCAGTAAGTTTCTTAAGGTTGGCTGCGGTTACGGTGGTACCCGTAGAAGCTACGCCAGCTAGGGCCTGAATTAAATCTGCACCACTTACGGTAGAAGTCCCGTTGCTGACTGTAAAGAGCGCCCCGGAAGGAACCGTTAGCCCGCCGGAAGCGGTAAGGGTACCCGTAACAATCAAGTTACCGGTAATTGTACCCCCAGACTTGGGGAACAACTGATCTAAATTATAAGTGGTGTCATTTGTGCCACTTAGCGTTAAGGTGTTTAAAACAGTAAACGTGACATTCTGGTCTGCATTCGCTGCGCCTTTGCTAAGGAGAATGTTATTTACTACGATACCGTTTACTAAATGGTTTGTGTTAATAGCGCCATCTTTAATCTGTGGGCTTCTAAACTTCGCCATTGACTAGGTACCTCAGGGAGAAATGGGAGTATACTAATTAAACTGTGCTATTAAGGATTTACCAAGGTTTGGTAGGCCAATCTACTGTTCCTGCAGTAAAGTTCTTGGTCATATCTCTCAGAGCTTGCCTGTACTGTCGGACTTCTGTGGAATCAAGGCCCTGGTCTTCTAGCAGATTAATCTTGTGGTCCGCTTCTTCCAATAAAGGTTTGCGTTCTTCTCTTATTTCTATAAGAGCAAGATCTACGTTTTGGAGCCAAGCCTCCCCGTTCCATTCATAGGTGTGATGGGGACGCTGGGGTACTTCTAGGTCTCCAAACGCTGGATCCCCCTCATAATAAAAGCCGTGCTCTGCACTAATATAACCCATTACCAACCTCGCGAGACAATTAGGCGGCCCCAACCTAAAGCTGCTGTCGAGCTACCCGCATTGTAACCTCTTACACCTGACCCTCGGACCATGATATAAGCTGATAGAGTTCCTACATACGCTAAAGTAGAGCCGTGGAATGCTGTAGTACTCGTCGCATAGTGTATGGGCTCGTTGTACTCATTGGTTGTAGGGCTACTCATACCAACGTGCCTAAAGTAAAGAGGCAAGCAGCCTAGGTTGTGGTTAAACCTATACGACGTGTTGCTAGCGCCATGCGTTTGCCTCGGCGTTACGAAAAAGTCCCGGTAATCGTGGACGAAATTTGAGAACCCCTAAGTCTGCCTAAAGGCTCAAACTCTGCCTCTGGCGATCTATTGGTAAATAATTTCTTTAAAAAGGCAAACACTATTAAGTAACTCATTACATAGAAATTATCAAGCAGCTATTGAATTCGCGCAAACTAACCTTTTAATAAATGAATTGAATTGAAAGCAAGCTTCTATACTGGAATGATTGCGATGTTATGCCTGTACGTTCACGTATGTCCTTTATGTGACTTAGTCTTCTTGAAAACTTTTCAAGAAGACTACCATACGATTGTGAGCGGGTACGACCCGGAAACGGGTCAGTATTTCCCGGATAGAAAATATCCAGCAAATCATATTCTCAAAAGAAAAGCAAACTTTACTTTGACAGATGAAGACTTGAATAAAGACCTTGACGATATTGTCGAAATGATTATTGAGAAAATAATAAGTCAGGCCCCCCTATTTAAGAAGGAACCTGACTTGGACTACAATATTCGTAGAATTCTTTTGGACTACTACTCCAACAAAGAAGACGAAAGCGCCAAAGCTTAACTTTTTTTCTTGTCCTGCACGATTCGGGAGAGAACCTGAATATGCTGAAGAAGTTCTGGGACAGAACAAGAATCATATGAGGTCTGCCCAGTCAGGTACTTCTCGTGCTGGGCCTTCTCTTCCAGAAGGTCCCGCTGACGGTGCAGCTTACTCATCCGAGCTTCATGCTTCTCTATCGTCATTGCGATTTCAGTATTTATCTCGTCGAGCCGCTCCTGTGCGGGCCTTGAAACTGAACCTGGCTTCCTACCGGGACGGGGCTTGGTTGCGTTTAGGTCACTCATGGCTACTGTCTCCTATAAGGGTACAGTTCCAATTTAACAGGCCCGGCAAAAATTACAAGACTAGAAACTCATAAAAGTATTAATTTTATGTTAAATCGCGCCAGCTTCTACCAAAAACTGGCGCGATAATCTTGGTTACTTATTTTTAGGTTTAATCAGTTTGAGTAGCTGTAGAAAATCATCTGGTCCCATACCGTGAATCCATAAAGTTTCAAGCGCTTGGGAAGCGGAACAAGAATCATTCCTGGCGACTCTCTGAATAACGTTTAGTGCGGAATCAATATCCCGATAGGGATACTCAGCCCCTGTTTCCAGATCTTTAATCACTTTCCTAATTAACACGTCTGAGTCGGGTATTTCATCCGTAAAGTATAGTGTCATGATTGCTGATATGCCCTCCACATGGAATCCGTACATTGCTTACTGCAGGTAGGAACAGCTACCCCGAATAAAGTGCTGAACCAATTAGTGTCGGCCCCACAATGACTGCATCTGTCCAACTCATTACTTTTCCGTAAGTCGGCTTCTGGGGATTCTCCAGATTTTGTATTAGGATAAGCAGTATCGTATTTGTAGTCTAAGGGTGAGCAAGAATAGCATTCGCCTCGCTTTTCATCGAACCAAAGTGGCTGAAAGCGGGTATTACACGAAGAGCACTGGGTAGTCTCTTTCTTAGGAAATGAGTCTGACCAAAGTAGGGGGGAAGTATTCTCGGATTCAATTACAATCCACGATTTTAGGTTGTACCGAGACAAAAATGCCTCTAGCTGGTCAAGGTCACCTTCTACTACCAGAGCCTTATCATGCCTATCTAGTAGTAAGAAGTTTCGATACACAAGGTCTAACTCATCATTGTAGGACTCTTTAGTGTCCCCATGGTAAGCTAAAACATATCTGTTTTTCATTGTTTCAATCCTCGGATTAAACTAGAAATGTAGTAACGCTTCTAAGTAGTATAGTGATTTCATATGTACCAACCTCGAAGTTTTGCCAAAAAAGTCTCTGCGGCTAAAAAGCCCATGTCGTCCATATCGGGCATGAACCGCATGCAAGTTTTTCCGTCCCCAAGGACAGTCCACCCGATAATGTTCCCGTGATCATCAGGAATAAGTCCTAGCGTATACCCGCGAGGATGAAAAACTAGTCGGTTAATGAGCCAGAGAAGTCCGCTGTTCTCTAAGTCATTAAAGGTATACATGTGAAAGTCTTGATTACTCAATTTTGACATCCCCGACAGAAGATAGTGGTACGGCCTGATAAGGTTATTGTAGACAGTTCCGTAGAGCAAGTATAACAATTCTGGCCCCCTCTCCCGTACACCTTGAGGTGCTTCCGGAAAGAGCCTTTAGTGCCGTCGAGATGTACGTAGTCGGAAAAAGAAAGCCCACCCGCCTTCATTACATTTTCGGAAATCTTCTTAGCTGACGTAATAATTGACTGTACTTGCTCGGCAGTTAGGCTCGAACCGGGGCGCCTAGGATGTATGCCGGCATCAAAAAGGATTTCATCAGCAAGATAGTTTCCAATACCTGCAATGAACTGCTGGTCCATGAGAATGCTCTTAATAGACTTAAAAGCCTTTAATACTTTGCTGACCGGGTAAGCATCTTCCCATAGCTCGGGACCAAGATCTTTCAATAATCCTGTGTATGTCCCTTTAGGAGTAAGCTTGACTCTGCCGAGTTTGCGTGCATCGATAAAAAGCAAATGCTTAGTTACGTTTAGTGGATCAGTAAATGAAAAATGAAAGTGCGTATGTTTCGGGAGTTCGGCGGGAAGTTCAGCAGTAATCTGCAGCTTACCTGTCATGCCCATATGCATGATAAGTTCTTGCGTAGGGGAGTCCGCATCTAGTCCTAGTCCGACAAGGAGGAACTTACCTCGGCGCTTTAGGTATGAAACTACCGGGGTAAGCAGTAGTCCGGATACAATATGCGAAAACCTTAGCTCGCTATAGACAGAACCGGTAATACGGCTACCTGTAACAATCTCTTGTTCAAGTTGGCGTTTAATAATCTCAACTTCGATCAATTCAGGCATGAACTAAAACGCTCCTGTTTTTACCATGTAATCGTAGACTGCAATACCCGAAGCGGTTCCTACATTTAAGGAACGTACCGAACCTAACTGCGGTATAAAAACAACATCATCTGCAAGCCGAAGAGCCTCAGGAGTGACGCCGATCCCTTCTTGCCCAAAGATAATAACAGTTTTTTCTTGCCAACAATAATCACAAATAGAAGACGAACCTTCGATGTTATCCATGACAACAATTCGATAGTCCTGGCTTTTTAAATCTTGAATAAGCGGCTCCAAGTTCTCCGCATAATGTACGTGCTCATACTTATGGGTGCCTACTGTACTCCTACGATCAAAGCTACGACGACCTACAATATAAACGCCGGCAGCCACAAAGGCGTTTGAGTTGCGGATTAATGTGCCTAAGTTAAAGTCGTAGCCCCAATTTTCGGCAATAAGCAATAGCTGGGTACGCTTCTTATCTAGATCACCGCGAATTAGCTGATCTTCTACAAACTTGTAGTAGTCAACAACATTTCGCCGATCCGAGTTCGAAAGCTCGCGAAATGCTGTCGGATAAGACGGGTTAGTGAGGCTGCTCATACTACAAAATAGTGGGGCGAGGGGGCTTGCTCTATTAAATCATCGTTGTGTTTGGCTCAGAGTTCAGGTCTGGGGCCACAAACACCCCACTAAGCCAAGGAAGAATGACTAAAGGTAGGTTCAAAAACTTGTAACCGCTCACGATAAGAGAACCCGGTATGCGCTTAAAGCTCTTGTTTATTAAGGTGCTGGTTTGCTCGTTTAGAAGTTCAAATATTCTAGAGTTCAGACTGGTCTCGGTTAGGGATGTTGGGGCACTCGTGCTAAACTCTTCTAAAAGCTTTACTGATTCAATGTAAGAAACTTGCTGTATCAGAGAAAAGTCTGCGTACTCACAGAGATTTGTATAATCTTTACTTCCGATAAAAATACAAATAGGTTCTAATTTGTTTTCCCTAAGTAGAACAACTTGCTCTTGAATGACTTCTTGAATTTTATAAGGACTAACCACACTGTGAGCGAAGCCCATTACAGGCTCTTTAGTTGGCTTTAGGGTAATTAGTCCTAACTTAATTAGTATTTTCTGTACGAAAGGATTCTTCGGTAGATAGGACACATCGTTTTCTTCCGCAGAAACATTAGAGAAGATATGAAAAACTCTATATGCCATAATACTTTACTGACTAAGGATCCTCAGGGCTCGCTTGTAGGACACGGGATGAGTCCGCATGGCTTCTGTAAAGTCATCGACAGGTGGGATGTAACTCTCACGCGCTAGGCGGGTGGCGAGGAACGTGGCGAAATCCCTATGATTATAGCCAGCGTTTTTCATCAAGGATACCGAGTTTTCATCAGCCCAGTACTCTCGCTGGCGGCGAATGAATCGCTCCGACAAGCTGCAGAAAGGAAGGACGGCTAGCGCGGGAACTATTCCTCCTAACCCAAAAGCAGAGAAGAATACCCCACTAAGTAGACAAATATTCGCAAACTGTCCTTCAAAATCTTTGTGCTTAATGTGGCTGATTTCGTGACCCACCACCCCCGCTAGACTTCCCTCATTTGAAACTTTCTTTAGCATCCCGAGAGGAAGTAGGATAGTACCATCCGGCAAGGCGTATGCATTAACTTCAGCAGAATTGATAATAACAACTCTGATATCTAACTTACTAATCTCTTCGTTAGTAAACTTAAACCTTAGTAGCATTTCATCTAAAACACTTGTGATGTATGGGGCTGATGAAGGGGGTATAACGCCCATACCTGCTTCGCTAAAATGATCCATATACTGTCTAGAAGCAGGTTTAGTTAGATGTGAAGCTAAACCAGTATCGAGTGATATAGAAGTCGCAAGCAACGCTACGGCAAGTAGCTTCGATATTCGCTGTGCTCTACGGTATGCCTTACATAAGATTTTCTTCACATAGCAGTATAGTCAGTACAAAGGGCTTTTTCTTGCGAAAAAGCCCTTTGTGTGTTGACTAACTAAATGCCAAACGTTTGAGACAGTCCTATAGTGGCTTCTTTAATGCCTTCAGGGGACTCGGCGTAGGATTTGGCTAAGTCCAGTAGAACAGGCAACAGTGTTTCGCGGCCTTCGCGTTCCAGCCAATCTGAAAATTCCGAGGATGACTCCAGCAAAGGGATGCCGAAAGGCTCCACGGGAATATAGAGCGGTTTGCGGATTACGTAAACTTGCTTTTTATTCAGGACAATAGGGACTGGAAAGTCCACTAATGAAATATACCCGTCCTCAACACGCTTAGGATCCCCACCATACGAGAGACCCCTGTACTTGTACGCTTCCATCGAGAATCCTCCATCTGATTCTCAGTGTACCGGCAAAAGAGTTAGGTGTCAAGCGTACTCTTTTTCGCCAGCGCTGCCTTTGCTTGGGCAAGATGATCTGCCGGATCTTCCGTAGACGTGAGGTGCTGACTCTCCAGCTCCTCAAGCTGCATCTTAACTGTCTTATAGCCTTCCGGGTACTGGGCGCCAACGGGAATCCTCCCACGCCATAGGACAGAGGTATCCCCAGCTTCCCAGTTGCGCTTCCATACCTCAAACTTGGATTCTTGCGGACCCAGATCTTCAGATAAAGCAAGTTCACTTACCTGATTCTTCAATGCTTCGGGTACTTTCCCTTTAGGACGCTGGGGAAGAGGAAGGCCCATACCCTTAGCCTGCTTAACCGCAGCAAGCCAGTGCCCAAACGAATGTGTCTCCGCCTCTAAGTAAGACTGTAGCGGGTCCTGCCCATATGAAGGCTGGAGCGTAGCTAAGATACGATCTACTGGCTTAGGTATTGCAATGCACCTCGCCCCGCAGAGATATAAATCAGCCCAATCTGGTGGTAAGTCCGGTAGAGGAGCATGGGCGGTTTTTAATGCGTAGTCGGAAGGTAGCTCATAGATATCACGGAAGCGTGGCGGAATAATGCCCCGTGCCTGATAATCTAAGTCGATACACTCTTGTTGATAAATCTCAGCTGACCGCAGAGAAGCCCCGGCAAGTAGATGGATGGACTCATATAACTTGCCGGTACGCTTGCGATTCATAAGAGTAATTAAGAAGTAAAGCTTTTGCTCTACCGGGACCTCTTCGGGCCACTGGAAATTTCTCTTCTGCATATAGGTAACCTACTTGTTCGTTAATCGTTTAGTTTGTTTAGGAGTACAATAGACCAGTGAACTATATCTATGATCTACCGCAGGGCTGGGTTCCACCAACCTCGAAAGACAAGGTCTTCAACGCTGATACTATAGACCGAGATGCACTTGCATCTGGGTATAAGCTAAGCTCAACCTTATATACCAACTTTTTTACTGTCAGGATATTCGAAGGTAAAGTTGGAGTAGTGCCCTACCCTTGGGTTCTTAGCGTAAAGTCGCCCCTTAACAGCTTTGTAGTTCATACAACCAACCTACCTGCATTTCTAGACTGCTGCGCCAAGCTTCTAATTAAAGACGTATCTGCGTAGTAAGGCTCGGACATGCCTTCTGCAGTTTGAAAAAATACTGCTTTAAGCGGAAACTGAACTAAAAAGTTCTGACAATGGCGACAAGGCTTAGATAGAATAGGACCGCCATTCTTTGACCTTCCCGCAATGTAAAGCGTAGCGCCTTCCAAAGTCTCTCGATCCACCCCTACAAGGCAGTCAGTCTCAGCGTGGACTTGGCAGTAGTCGGGGTAGTAATCGGTCTTAGCAATTGCAGGAATGTTTCGGTTAAGGCCGATCTTTATGATCCTACCACCTTTTACTAACAAGGCGCACATTTTGTATTGCCTGCAAGATGAATTCTTGGACAATCGGTAAGCCGTCTGGACCCATCTGTCGTGCCGCATAAATACCCGAGCATAAAGTGTAGCTCGGTATTATAGGGAGACGGGTCAGAACCGATATATTAAAGACTGGTTAACGATGAGAATTTTGTCCACAATTTCGCTTGTGACCCTCTCCTTGGGTTTAGTGCCGTCAATGATCAGCGTGCCGTGGGGCAGATGCTCTCGGTACAAATCATAAATGGTACTAATGAATTTTGGATCTTCTTCTAACGCATCTTGACGTTCTGGCCTTCTAGCAAATGAATAAGAGGGCGGTACATCCAAGAAGATAGTAATCGTAGGTTCTGGAAGCGCTAAGTTGATGGCGTCTAACCACTCATAAGGGAGGCCCTGAGCCAGTCCGTATACTAACCCAGAAAGTGTGTATCTATCTGCTAAAAGGATGGTATCTTTAAGAATTAAATCGTAAACAAATTCGCGACGATTGATCGCCATTAGAGATTGAAAAATAGTACAGGATTCTTTGGACTTTAACCCGCCCTGAAGCATCCGCTCAATGATTCTTCCCGTTGGGGAATCGTACACTGGAAACTTTACAGTCTGAATACGAACCTGATTGAGTAAGGAGGAGCGCAGCGTATCTGCAACTAGCTCAAGTTGGGTAGATTTACCTGACCCATCTATACCCTCAAGAACGACGAACATTACGTAAGACTTTCTTTGCGTAAGCAAACTCTCGGGAAAGCTTGGACCCACACTGATCCAGCCAGTCAAATGTAGCCGCTACGAAGAATAGCGTTGTAAACAAAAACCCAAAGACTGCCACGATCAGTAGCAGGATTAGGATGATATTGAAGATCATGCCCGTACTATACAGGCACAGGGTTCGCGTGTCAACTATTCCTGAACTGGCGAATAATTTCCTCTACGCTATCCCCATCGAGAGTCTTAGGGGGCGGGGGCGCCCAGCGTGACGAAAGGAGTCGCGGCAAGGCGCGGAGGAACGCCCAAATATTACGAAGAAGATGACTCATCGGACTCTTCTAAGTTATCTGTGGTCAAACTGAAGGATATACGGTCAGGTAGGCTGTCTGGAAGTTTCCGGGGGTCGGGCAGGGAGTCCCCATAAACAGCGCGATCCATAATATAGCCCATTTTAACTAACGCTACCCTAATCTTATCCATAAGACGAGCATCAATCGCTACGTAACGGGGCTCATTGGCCAGAGTAATCACATTGTACCTATCAATTCTAAGTACTGCCTGTGCTCTCCGCTGAAGCTGGGTTGAGTTGACTAATGTCTGACGCTGATTAAAGATACGCTTCAGGTAAAAAGTTAGCTCGTCGAACTCGTCTTCAAATTTTCTTTGCCGCATAAACTCTCCAAGATCTGCACTACATTATAGTAGCGATGCAAACAGATTACTATGAACTATTAGGCGTTAGTCGTGAAGCTGATACTGATGAGATTAAGCGTGCCTACAGAACTCTAGCGAGGCAGTACCACCCAGATATCAATAAAGATCCGGAAGCTGAGGGTAGGTTTAAGAAAATTGCAGAAGCTTACGAAACATTGTCTGACCCAGAAAAAAAGCGAGAGTACGACTATCGCGGCCAAGGGTTTTCCGGATTTACCCCAGTTGAAGATTTATTTTCGCACTTTACTCAACAGCACGCCCCCGCGAGGCCACGGCGAGGGGCGGATATTCAGCAGATAGTAGACTTAACTTTTGAGGAGTCTGTTTTTGGCACGACAAAAGCTATCCGCTACCTGAAACAATCTGCGTGTCAGTCCTGTAAAGGGACTGGATCGCGGGATGGGCAGTCTAAGAAGTGCTTACGATGTCAGGGCCATGGACGAATTACTGTCCACCGTAAACTGGGACCTATTACCGTACAGGAAAACGTTATGTGTCCTGAATGTAGTGGACAAGGGGTTAAGATAGAGCAAGCCTGTACTACCTGCTCCGGCTCGGGGTTAACTACACAGGACTCGGTAATTAATTTAACTATACCCCCGGGTGCTCTAACGGGCACCACGCTTAATGCCGAGGGACAGGGCCACTGTTCGGCAAGAGGAATAGGACCTTCTGGTAACTTGCTTGTTCTTATTAATGTAAAAAAACATCCTAACTTAGAAGTTGAAGCTGGAACTTTGAACTTAAAGTATAAACTCAAGTTAAATGTCTTACATACGTTAATCGGAACTAGTGTAAAGATTAAAGCCCCAGACTATCGACTAAATACCCTAACAGAAATTACACTTACTATTCCCCCGGGAACAGGTGTGGCAAAGAAATTTAGGGTCGCACAAAAAGGCCTTAAGCATATCCAGCAGCCAGACTACATAGGGGATTTAATACTAGATATCGACTATACAGTTCCTGCGATTTCTGATCCTGAGACGGTACAGAAAATTCAAAACTTAATCGCGGGCTCAGGTCTATAGTTCACTATGAAGACTAAGCTAATTGATGAGGGCCTTGCTGCCCTAAAGCACGGTATCGAAAGCCCGGTACCCGAAAATTTAACATATAGAATCTTGATAGCCGACGTGGGTAAACTCACTAACACATGGAATAGTATCAAGATATCGAAGATTATATCTTCACCGGGCTTCAAGCCTCTTGTTGCGCAAGAAGTCGGCGTAAAGCGTATCTTAAACGTTAATCAAAAAACCCCAACTCACTTATTCTACTATCCGATTCTAGCTGTTCTACAGGAAGTAGTAGGACCATGCTCAGTAAACAATGTATATGCTTTTATTGAGCATAATCAAGTCCTAACTACGAGGGATTTGGATTTAGTGGGGGGCAAAAAGGCAGAGCCTCTTTGGAAGGTTACTGTCCGGTGGGCTAAAGAAGAGCTCACCCATAAAGGTTTCATCACCCGAAACGCTAAGCGCGGTTATTGGGAGTTAACCCACGAAGGGCGCGACTGGCTTAAAAAACTTGCACTAGAGGCCTGAAACGTGAATCTAATCTGCAAAGTCTGCAAAAAAAAGCTAGCTAAACACGAACCTGGTTCTTGTTTGGACAGAACCATCTACTACCTTCTTACGGGTGATCTCATCGAAGAAGCCCCCAAGTTTAGTACGGAGATGGAGTGGGCACTAGTAGCTCTTGGTGTGTCTGAAAAGGCCATCGAGTTTGTAGACGCAGTTAGATTACTGCGCAATAAAGTAAACAATACGAGTTTGTTTATATTTCTAACACAAGCTGAAGTTAGTGATGCAGAAAATGTCGGTGTTCAGCGTAACCAAGCAAAAACCAAGTTCCTTCGTAACCAGTTTAACTTATCTAATATAGACAACCAAACTGTCCACATTCGCGGGGCCTTGTCCGAAGTTGCCTTTGCTAAGATCTCAAACCACGAAGTCAATAGAGATCTTTACAAGACCCATGGGGATGAGACCGACTTTGACGGTATCGACATTAAGGGCGCTTCTCACCGAGGACCTGATGTTGAGCTAAAAGTCCCTGTCAAGGACTGGGAAAACAAGCCGCAAAACTACTACATCTTATCTAGGTTTTTTGCAGAAAACTATGGCCAGCTTGAGATTGTAGGCGGTATCGCTGCTGCAAAGTTTGATGAAGTTAAGGTAACCAAGAAGTACAGCAAGTATGGCCCGCTAAACTATATTGCGGGTGCGAAAGACTTACAGGATATTTCATCTCTAGCTTCAGAGTTAAATTTAAAAAGTCCCTACGCGATATGTCAACAAGCTGTTACGATTATCACTGGTCAGCTAGCTGCCTAAATTTCTGAGAGAATCTGAAATAGAACTTCTTTGTTCTTCAAGTAATGTGAGGCTAAGGCTACGTAATCGGCGCCTAGTGCAAGGTAGGACTGGTAAGTGGTTGCGTCTTTAACACCACCACAAGCTAGCAAAGTTCCCTGTACTAGGCTTCGTACTTTATCTAGCTGCCGACGCACTGCATCACGTAGGGGATCCCCAGATACTCCGCCGGCACCAAAGCCCTTTTTATATGAGGATATTGTATTTGAAAACGTGACAAAGTCTGGGGAAAGATCTTTCAGTCTCTCGATAGGGAAATCAAGACCTATCTTAAGCCCTACGGGTAGTGAGTCTGCTACTCTCTCTCTGACTTCTCTAGTAATATCGGAAAACTGAGTTATACTGTTCTTGTTTGGGCAGGACAAGTTTAACTCAATACCACGTAACTTAGTTAAAGGGACTTGGCTTAAAAATGGCTGAACTTCCTCTACCGTGGCTATGAACGCGCTAAGTATGACATTAGGTTGATACAGAAGAACCCTATCTAGCGTCTGCGTAGCTACAACACCAACTCCAGAATTATCGAGACCCCATCGGTTTATAAAAGTATCTGCTTCAATCTCTTCAAATAAACAAGGGCCTATGATAGGCACAAGACTACATGACTTAAGCGTTACAAATGAAAAGTTCTGTAAGTCTTCTGTTATCTCGAAGGGACACGACGCAAGCCCGAGGCTATGAGGAGGATTGCCCAAATCCAGCATGCTTGTAGATATCTTTCCTGTGGTTGAATTCTAAGAAAACAGGGCGTGTCAGGCTACCGCCGTAAGCATAGATTAGCCTGTAACGGAGTCGTACAATTACCTTGCAAATCAATACCTTACCGGTATGCGTAGGTATTTTATTTCGAAAAAGTGAAGCATAGATAGACCCAGATAGGGGCTTGCCTCTCATAGGGTTGCTGATAACTTCTTCCAGTACATGCCGTAGGGCCGACAATATCTCGGGGTGAAGCTTTTCCTCTTTCATTACACTAAGAAACTTAAGCTCTTCATCGTTTAGTGTAACAAGATGAGTCGAGTTAGGCTGTTGTCCTAGATTGGGGGGACGAGTATCTAGGAGATGAAGCAAATCACGGATAGCTTGTGTTTGCGTATTCGTGATCTTGTTTGTTTTTAAGCGAGCAAGGGCGCTCTGCAATGACTGGTAGGCTTCTAGCTCTTCTTTAAAAGTATTTTTTGAAACTTGCATAGTACCGCAAGTGTACCAAGAAATTTAATGAGTGTCAAGCGCTAGAATAGCGGCTCGAAAATCCTCCCGGTTGGAAACCAAGGCTTCTTGAACTGCCGCCATGGGAAGCTCACCGTCTAGATTAATTGAGGATAGGCTCGCGTTAATCTCGTCTGTAGATCTATCCGGGAAAAAATTGCCCACAAGTTTAGCTACTTGTTTACGAGATGCGTTCCTGAACTGCAGATGCATGTCCGCCCTTCCGGGGCGACTTAGGGCCGGGTCAAGCTTATCAAAGTGATTTGTGGTCATGAACAAAATACGACCCTCTGTACTCGTAACGCCATCTAGGGCAGCGAGGAGGCCAGAAAAGGTAAGGGTCTGCTTATCATTTTTTTTCGCCAGTCTGCCATCGAACAAGCAATCGATTTCTTCTATGAGCAGGAACGAACCGCTAGGGACTGAGTTAAGTAACCTGATCAAGCCATCATCACTAAGTTCAGGCTTACTAAGATTTAAAATGTAAATCTCCCGTGTTAGCTCACCCGCAAGGGCCATCACTAATGTAGTTTTACCCCCACCCGGAACTCCATGTAAAAGGTAACCACGTCTCCAAGGTATACCCATCTGCGTATACCACTCTTTTGATATGAAAAAAGATTGTAAATCTTCAAGAACTTTCTGACCTAAGTTTTCATCATAAACAAGAGAGGACAATGGGCGCATTGATTTACTTGTAAGCTTCTTCCAACCATCTTCCCAAGATTCTGGGATATAAATTGAAATACTAGAGTTATCTCTTTTGTCGTACAGAGCTTTTGCTTCGCTGACGACATCTAAAATAAAACTGTTCGGAGCAAATACAGTAGACAAAGTAATCTCTCCAAAAAAGGGGGCGGCGCCTCGTGAAGAGCTTACGGGCATTTTGGTTTTTGCCAGTGTAACCCAGATAAACCTATCTTTATAGGTAAACCAATGCAGACCTTCAGGTATAGAGAAAAGAGGTTTACGGGTTTGGCTAATTAAGCTATCTTCTGGGTTATCTAGAGACGACAAAACGCGAATGTGCTTTGTATGCTGGAGGTACGGCTGGTGACTTAACCACGACAAAATCCACTGATAAGCTTGATCTTCATTGCCAAACTCAATTTGTGTAATGAATTTTCTCTTTAAAATGGGCCATAGAACACTAGGTACTCTATAAAATGCGGCTAGAGTACCGCCAAACAAACTTAAAGCAAATCCACCCGAGAATACAGCGTTAGTTTCCAGTATGTGCTTAAGCCAGTCAAGCATTAATATAAGCTCTGCAGGCTTTCTGTAATGGATTTTAACTGTTTAGTGCGTAAGGCCTGTCGAACACCCCGGACTAACTTGAACCCAAAAGATTTGCGCAGCCCTAAGCGCAGAACCTCCCCCGCAGCAACTACATCACTAAGGGCGTCATGGGCATTATCATGTTGAATGTTAAATTGTCTCGTAATTTCTTGAAGCTTTACGCGGCGCATAACTTGTTCGTGGAGGACCCACTTTTCGAAAGCCAGTTGAGCGGTACAGATCAAGCGATAGTCAATATAGTGATCTAGGTTAAGGCTAGGATCTACTTGCCTTGCCCATTCTTTTAAGAAATCATAGTCAAACTTTGCGTTATGAGCGACAAAAAGACCTTGGCCAAATGGCTTTAAGATAGACAGAAGTACATCGAGTACTTCTGCTTTAGACGGGGCCTTCTCTAGTAAGTCAAGAGTTAACTTATTTACCTCAAGAGCCCTCTCCGAGACCCTATCTGGATCCGGTTTGATATAAGAAACAAAAGAAGTTTTAGGTTCTAGTGTCTTCGCGTCAAGTACCTGAACGGCGACCTGTACTGGGTCGTGTTGGGCTGGGTCGAGGCCACCTGTTTCAAAATCAAAAACGAAAAAATGCCTATTGTTCATCATCGGCATCCTCCTCCATGTCTCGCACTTCCTCGTCGAGTAGTTCTAAAAGATTACTACATTTTGTAAACACTACCCCTAAAGTTTTCTGCTTTAAATCGTCTAACTCACCAAAATCAGTCTGGGTAAGTAAGTTTTTCATCTGAACAAGCTCAAAACGAATACCAGTAAGCATATCTTCTAAAGCACTTACAGTTGCATTTGCAACAACCATGTCTAACTCTATGGTATCCTGAAGCAGCTCAAACTGCTCCTCGCCTTCTTCTGATTCTACGATTTTAGCAAAAACAGTTCTGTCTTCAAGGTCAAGAAACTCATCTTCCGAGTAAAGCGTCACATAACGCTGCTCACGGACAAGGATGACATCCGTCACGACGTATTCGACGGGCCTGCCGTCAACGTCCATTTCTACTACAACTACTTCGGGGAGGTCTTGTTCTTCAGGAGTGTCCATATGGAAATATAGACAGTTCTAAAGGCAGCTATTCAGGTTTGTTTAGGACGAGACCAATTTTCTCGAAGAATGCTTGACGGGCAATCTTGTTTCTTAAATCAATTACGGGCTTATTAAGTGCGTGGGCCATTTTTTCAACAATAAACAGGCTGTCTTCATACTGTTTGCCTGGATCTTTAACCATAGACCACAGGACAACAAAATCTGCCATGTTTAAAATGCCCACATACCGAGAAAATACTTTCTGTAGAGCAGGGGTTAGTTCTCTGTAATCAGGCCTAAATTTTTCATACACAATCTCCCAGCCTTTGTGGTTTCGATTGTGGAAAACAATCTTATTCGTTCCTGGAATAAAAGAATCAATCTCAAAAGACATCCATGGTAAGATTATAGTACATCCTTCAGGGTTTACAGTGGCGAAGCCTCTGGCAAAGGCCTGCTCTGCCCCCCTCGTATTGCCGCTAATAATTTCGTGACCCTTGAGGGCTAGCTGCTTCCCAACTAGCTCACAAATGCGAATCTCGACATCGTCAAGATTTCTGTCACCTAAACAAGCTATTCTCATAGAAGTTACTCTGTAGTAAAAAAGTCGCTCTCGTCTTGTAGGTCATCGCAGTATGTGTAACCTAAATTAGCACGACATTTAGGGCACAAACAAAACAAAACATCTTCTTGGTCTACTAATACAAGTTCTTTGACGGTTCCGTGCCAACCGCAGGGGCAAGATAACATAAACGCTTTATTGTCCAGGTTTTAAATCGTAAAATTGAAGTCCATATTTTTCTACTGTTGCGATAAGCTTTTTTGCATATTCGGGGTCTGTAGCATACCCAGCTTGCTGAAGGCCTTCCGAAAATCCTCTGTAGTCCTTACCAAAACAAACTTTATATCTAGGGTTACGGACTAAAAAGTTAGCGTGATCTACGAAAGAGGCTTCCATATTAGGGTAGACCCTAAATTTCGCCGTAACAGTGTAGTACCCTTTTTCTTTACTCCACTCTTTCGTCGGAACTTCTACGAAAGGCCCCTTCCATTCATCAGTAGGTTGGTCTTTAATTCCAAAGTAGTTGTTAGCTCTGCCGATATGATGCTTTCCCCAGCCACTCTCAATAAGAGCCTGAGCTACGGTTACAGAAGTAAGCACTGATGTCTTACGTTGGCAGGCTTGGGCAGCGACAATAGCTTTATTTAAAAAGTTTGTCTGCTCTTTGGTTAATTTATTCCAGTTAAGGTTAACTAGAACTTCGATATCGATACCGTCATTATCTGGCATATATTTAAAAGATATATCAAGAAAATGTTACTACATCAAATCAGGACGTAACTTGGGCATGCCAAACCCAAACTTCTCTAAAGGGCCTAGGCTTTTTGCTAAACTTTTTAGCTTAGCAATTACTTCATCTAGTGTATCAATCTCTGGATGAGTGGCTAAAATTAGTGCTACAAAGCCTGCAATCGCGGGAGTTGCCATAGAAGTGCCGGAAAGCTTGATGTACTGACCGTTCAAGAACGTAGAGTAAATGTCCACACCCGGACTTACAAAAGTAACCTCGCCTAGGTGGCCCGTACTTGAGAATCCTGCAAGTCCTAGAAAATGATCTACCGCACCAATTGAAATACAAAGACCTTTAGAGGCTAACCGAGCAGGAAAACTAATCGTAGACTTTGATATACTGCCTTGGCCACTGTTACCCGCAGCGCAGATAACAATAAGCCCTAGCTCTTTTAGCTGTACTAGTAGTTTTTCAATATGAAAATCATGAGCTGTACTGCCTAAGCTCATAGAAACTATTCGGATGTTATGCTCTTTATGGTTCTCAATAACCCAACGAAGGCCTTTTGCTAAAGTACTAGAATTACCTTTATTCTCAGAAATTACTTTTAGGCTAATAAGGCTGGCGCGGGGCGCGACACCAATAATGCCCACGCCGTTATCGCAGCCCGCAATAATACCCGCACAATGGGTACCATGACCTACTATATCTTCGGGGCTCTTGTCGTAAGTAAAGTCTAGAGCTAAACGAAGATTAGGCTGCAAGTCTGGATGATCGGTGTCTATGCCTGTATCAAGTACGGCTATTGTAATTCCCTCACCTTTAGTTTTGTTCCAATAGTTATCAGCTCCTAAAAGCTTGACATTGTAGTCAATGGTCTCAATACTTTGGACATAATTTAAAATGTCGTAATCAGGTAACTCAAAAGCCATATGCGATAAACCTCAAAAAGGTTGGGTATACTTCTCGCTACGGGGCTTTTGGGGCGTAAGAACTACGACGTTGTAGTGGTTTCTGCCATCTGCAGAGGACTATGTCTTACCCGTTTCTAATAATTGTATTTTTGCAACAAACTACAAACGATTTTTGCGTATCTGGATCCCTTTGTAAATGCCTAAGCTATTCATAATAATAAAAGGTATTTCTGCCATTAAGATACCAATATCATGGTACAAAATACCAGCAACTGTCATGCACAAAGCACCAAGTAAAGCAAAAACTGCTCTAGTTGCTATATAATCAAAAGGCTTAAAGTTACCGAGAAATGATACCACCCAGAATAGCGGAGCCGCTATTGTTGTAAATATGGTAGCTGGGTGGAATTCCACACACTATTTCTCGTTAGCTTTATTTATCTGTCTTACTAGTTTTTTAGACCAACGCCAGCCAGCATCACCGCCCCAAAGGAGCCAAGCAATGTAGCCATTGGACGGCGGATCGCCGTCACGCCCAGTCTTATGTAGATTATCGCCAGCATGACGAGCAAAGTACTTGGAAATATGCTTAACTTTCTGAGGGCTAATATTGCCACCCTTTGAAAGCTTACGAGCAGTACCCATGCCAACATGTGTTCCGCCTCTACCAAATTTCTTTCGAAGTTCTAAGCCCCGAATGGCTGCTTTCTGTACGCCCCCAGGTATGCTGAAGTCAATATGATCGTACTTGCCCGCAGTCTTCAGAAGTTCGGTAGCCTCATCTAATAATGACGCTACTTTAACAAGTTCTGTTGCTAAATCTTGAAACATTAGTTCTTACCGAGATAGTCGTAGTAGAGCTTCTCGATCCAGAGAGAGCCAGTTCTGATGCGGGAAGAACGCTTGTTAAGTGAAGCCTTCTTTCGTCCCTCATCCTCTTCGCCCTCCCCTACCTTTAGCTCAAAGTCTTCGTCAGGTAGTTCTTCTTCAGACTCGTCATCTGCGGACTCATCTTCATTTTGTGGCACTCCTAGGGGAGGGATAGTCCTTGGGGGTAAAGAGAGTCCTTTTTGAACATTCTGAACCCTCTCTGCATCACTACGAGACTTGTACTGCTCGACTAACGCTGGAAGAGTCGTGGTGAAAAAATCACTAAAGAAGGAAGACTTGGAGCCCTCTAAGATCTCAGCTAAAATGCGAGCATTGGTTGTCGATAAAGCCTGTGGATTAACAAATGTATTCTTTAGAGCTTGGCTATCTTTAATTTTCGTTTGTGGTTGTATTTTCTTAAGAATCTCATAGGCACCGGTCAGGTCAAGCGCGTTGGTTGACCGGGTGGCCTGGTTTACGTCTTTGAGGAATACTTTGTACTTCTCCATCTCAGTACGGGCTTTTTCAATTTCCTCTAGCTTCAAGTCGGGTAGTAATCCAGGTTTAATATCCTCGGTGCCCTTACCTTCGTGGCCGGATAGCCTCTTATTTTTTGCCCATTCCGCATAGTTGCCAAGTGCCTGTTCAATATCAGCTAGACTAGGTAGAGACTGAACAAGCATAACCGACTTAAGGGCATCTAAAAGCTTCTGGGCAGCTTTTCTGTCTGTCTCTGTTCTGGCCAGCGGAATAAAATCTTCAATTCTATTCAGTAGCCTATAGAAGTCCTTAAGGCTTGCTTCGCTTTGATCAATCGAATCTTCGATAACATGTAATTGTCTTTCAAGCTGCTTGCGTAACTTACCCTTAGACTCAGTTAAAGACTTACCTTCTTGGACTTGGCTCTTAATTCCCTCATCTGGATCGTCTTTTTGGCCCCGCTTGACTGTCTTAAGCCTCTCAACAGCTTGTTTTACAGCATTACGTACAGACACATTTATACTTTGCTTTAAGTTCTCGTCTGTGCTAAACAATGTGTCCATAACAGGCTGAAACCTGGCATTTTCACCAACCTCACCTTTCTTTAATTTACGTTTACCTAGACTTCTATAAACTCCGGACAGAACTTCAGCTTTAGCATCCCCATAAAGAGATAGAATAATCTCCTTGGGCTCTTGCTCTGCGTAGTTCCTTTCAACAAAATATAAAGGGGTAAGGTTCTGGGCCTGCAGTGCACTTAGTATTGCATTAGTAAAAATGTCTGTAATGTCAGAAGGCTGTAACTTTTTCATTTTTTCATCTACAATCCCAGAAACAAATTCACTAATTTTATCTGGGGTAAAACCTAGAGAGTCATGAAACTCATCAATCTTCCGGTCCTTTGTTGAGAGCCTAGGCAATCTCATGTAAAGGCCTACGAGCTGACGGAGCTCTTTCTTCAGTCTTTTGGCAAGTTGGGTGTCTTTTTCTTCAGAGGGCACTAGATTACCCCTCTCGTCAGTCCCTTGATCCTGTGTTAATTCCTTAAAGTGAGTTGGATTAACGTTACCCGACATCATTTCGTTAATATTATTTAAAATTCTAGATAGATTTTGTCCTGCTTGTTTTTCTGATTTCTTAGGGATTTTGTAATCATTAAAAAGCTTACGCCATCCAGCACCTAATATGTAGTTTGGGAGCGTGCTCCCTCTATAGCGCTCAACTTTTTTAGCAAAGGATTCCGGACTTAAGTCTAGATTCAAACTCTGGAGCTTATCTGGATAGTTCTTCCCATACTGTAAAATATATCCGTTATCGATAGCGTTGCGTAGTGCTTTTTCGAGATTTTTTCTAATCTGGGGGAGCATTTTCTCTGTCTCACCCTTGATCATACTGGCAATCTCTTGATCTTTAGGCCAGGAAGATAGCGACTTCGCAGGCGCTTCTACCGCGAGGCGAAGTGTGGCTGCAAGCTTACCAAAAAGACCTAGTTTAATAATCATAATAGTTTAAGTAACTCTTTACGTTCCCTAATAAATATAGTACACTAACTAACTA
>Ga0194129_10002152_pt1 | contig 30146 bp, 22 predicted proteins | sample TA2KigCa35mmetaG_FD_150862 | JGI IMG/M metagenome (GOLD analysis project Ga0194129, IMG submission 150862) | Freshwater microbial communities from Lake Tanganyika, Tanzania - TA2015038 Kigoma Deep Cast 35m | ecosystem: Environmental > Aquatic > Freshwater > Lake | place: Tanzania: Lake...
CGTCAGCGGCCTGCCGTCGCAGCTCTCGAACGGAACCCGCTCCGCCCTGGCGGCGCTCGTCGCGGCTTATCAGCTCGGCCCGGAGGAGCTGCTCATCGTCGAGCTCGATGAGCTCGGGCTCGATGGCGGACGCCTTGCGGTGGTCCTCGAAGCGCTGAAGGCGGCATCGCGACGCGCGACCGTCGTGCTCACCACCTGCGACGAGGACGTGGCTCACGGTCTCGACGCCGACGTCGTCGTCCATTGCGAGGAGCGCGCGGGTCGCATCGTGGCTGCGGCGCCGGGGTTGCGACTTCTCTTCTGAAGCGTCCGGTGTTCGCGTGCGCTGACCCGAGATCCTGAGGGTCTCCTTGGGGTCTCGCAGGCCGACGCCGCGGTTCGCGGTGAGACGAGGGGCAGAGAGCGCCTCGGGGCGGCGTGGTCAGGGCGTCGCGGCCTTGCAGGTTTCGCCCGCGCAAGCGACGTCGGCGGGAGACGCACCGTCGAGGTGCTCGCGCAGCCAGTCGACGAGGCGGACGCCGCCGACGTTGACCGTGTAGAAATTCTCGAAACCGAGGATGCAGTGCTGTTCGCCCGGCGCGATGAACGAACCGAACGTCCGTTCGCGCTTCTCGATCGACGCGACCGACTCGATCATCTTCGGTGCCCAGTCGGCGTCGTTGCCACCCATGGCGCCATAGTAAAAACGCTGGTTCTCGTCGAACGCGGTGTTGTACTGCGCGAACCGGTGTTGCGGGTAGTGGTTCACCACCGTCGCGTAGAGGTCCGACAGCGCCAGCGTCTTCACGTCGACCTTCGTCGGATCGAGCGCCGGCATCCACGTCGGGAACACGTCCTCCGCGTTCCAGTTCGGGAAGCTCTCCTCGAAAAACTGCTTCGTGACGACGCCCGCACCCGAGTCACCGAGCTGCGTGACGTGGCTGCCCTGGTAGTGCTCTGCCACGTAGGGCGCCCACATCGCCGAGCCGTAGGAGCCCGCGCTACAGCCGGTCACCAGGATCTGTTCGGGCTCGCGGTAGCCCGCGTAAATCCAGTCGAGCACCGCGCGCGCGTTGGTTGCGCCCTTGTGGTGAATCGTCACGCCTTCGCCGTAGTCGACGAAGGCGTTGCCCCAGTGGATGTCGCCCGTGCAATACGGGATGACCACGTGGTGCCAGTCCGCGATGGGGTTGTCGGCGTTGTCGTGGTCGTAGATGCCGACCGGCATGTTTTCGGCCACGGCGTCGCGCACGTCGTTCACGTCCGGTGAGAAGATCTGCCCGGCGATGCTGCAGGTCAGCTGGTTCCAGCATGCACCGCCCCCGATGAACTCGACGACCAGCTTGTTGACCTTGCCCGGGCGCGCCCAGAACGCGAATTCGGTCCCGCGCGAACAGATCGACTCTCCGCCGGGCTTGATTTCCGTCCATCCCGCGGGCAGGTCCGGGACGGGGGGCCCCGCCTCGTCGTTCTCGGTGGTCGCGCCGCAGGCCGTCAGCATCAGCCCCGCGAGCAAGGTCGCCCTGCGCGCGAACAGGTTCGAACGGTCGGACTTTGGATGGCTCACGGACACGGTTCCTTCGGTGGCATCGTCACTTGCACTTGCCTTCGGCGTTATTGCACGACTTGCCGACCGGGCAATCCATCTGCTCGCAGCAGGTGGCGTCGACGCAATACTCCGCGCCGATGCACTCGTTGCCGAAGGCGCACGGCTCTCCGTAGGCCTTGTCGAGCTCGCAGAGGAGCTTCGTCTTGTCGCAGTGTGCGTCCTTGCTGCAGTCGCCGTCCTTGGCGCAGGCCGTCGGGCAAGCGCCACCGTTGCCGTTGCAGAAGTAGATGCCGCACGCGTCGCCCTTGCTCTTCATGCCTGCCGCGACGACCCCGCAGGTCCCGCTCGTGATGACCGGGTCGACGGCGCTAGAGCACGCCTGGCAGGCGCCGCTGCACGCGGTGTTGCAGCACACGTTGTCGACGCAGAAGCCGCTCGCGCAGCCGTTGGCCGCATCGCAGAGGCCACCGTTCGCGGATTTCGGAACGCACTTCCCGCCGAGCGCGAGCTGGCAGAACTGACCGCTCGGGCACTCCGGATCGGTCGCGCACGCCTTGCAGCTGCCGGCCGAGCCGTTCGCGTTCGCCGAGCTCGTGTCGCAGACGCCGCTCGAGCAGTCCGCTGCGGCGTCGCAGCCCTTGCCGTTCATGCACTTCTTCGGGCACACGCCACCGCAGTCGACGTCGGTCTCGGTGGCGCCCTTCTGGGCGTCGACGCAGCCGCCCTCGACGCAGTTGCCGAGGTCGTCGCACTGCTTGCCCTGACCGCACGCCGTCCCCTTGGAGACGAGCTCGACACCACAGGTGCCGTCGGTGTTGCACACGCCGTTGGCACAATCGGTGTCGTTCTTGTTGCAATCGTCATCGTTCGTACACTCGGGGGCCGTGCCGCCGCCTTGACCGCCCGCACCGCCCGCACCGGTGGCCGCGCTCGTGCCGCGCGCGCCGCCCTGGCCGGTCGCCGTGGCTTGCCCGCCCTCACCGCCAGCGCCTTGGCCGCCCGCACCGCCCGTCCCCGTCGCCGCCGTGCTCGCGGCCGACGTGTCTTTCGGCGGACGCAGGTCCGTCAGGCCAGCGACGATCTGGCAGCCGACGACGGTGGTGGAGATGACGGCGACGAACGCCAGCCCGGTTTGCTTGAGGTGTGCCATAGGAAAAGCTTTGGAGTCGACGCAGGCCGGGTTCAGGCGACCGCGCGCATGACTGATCGATCAGATTATCCAAAGCGCGGTCCGACGTCCATCCGCAGCTGGGCGAACGTTTCATCGAACAAAATGCGTCTGATGGGCATCGTTCGGGCGCCGGCTCCTCCGCCATGGGTTGGACACCCTCCGCGGGGTTTGCCATCGTGCGACGCGATGCGCCGCGGGTTCGATGGGGTCGACATCTACGACCGGGTGCTGACCGCGATGCACCAGGCCGGTGGCGGCGTCGCGCGTCGGGTACGGCTCGAGGAAGGCTCCGCCCACTTGCTCGAGCTGCCGGGCGCGGGCGAGCTCCCGCCAATGTTGCTGCTCCATGGGTTCAGCGCTTCCGGGGTCTCGCAGTACGGACCGCTCGTCCGACGACTCCGCCCCCATGTCCGGCGCTTTTTCCTCCCGGACTTGCCCGGACATGGCCAAAGCACGACCCCGCGCGATGGGCTGCGGCCCGAGGCGATGGCCGACGCGGTCCTGGCGGTGCTCGACGCGCTGCCCGACGAGCCGACGGTCGTGTTCGCGAGCTCGATGGCCGGCGGCCTCGCGGTGCAGGCGTCGCTGCGCCGACCCGAGAAGGTTCGTGCGCTCGTGCTTTGCTCGCCCAGCGGAGCCCCGTTTGCTCCCGACGAGCTCGACCGGTTTTTCCGTATCTTCTCGGTGCGCTCCCACCGCGACGCCCTCGAGTTCGTCGACCGCCTCCTGCCGGCCTCACGCGAGCCGCGGCCGCCCCTGCGTGCGGCGGGGGTCGACCAGGCCCTGCGCCATGCCTACGCCTGGGGGGTGCGCCAGCAGTTCAACCGTGACCACCTGGTCGCGTTGCTCCGGCGGGTCCCCTCGATGCGGTTTCTCACGCCCGACGAGCTCGGCGCGCTCGCGATGCCCACCTACCTGATCTGGGGGCGCAGCGACGACATCCTCCCGCCTTCGCACGTGGCCTACTATCGGGCGCATCTGCCGGGACACGCCCGGATCGAGACCCCCGAGCACTTCGGACACACCCCGTTCTTGCACCATCCCGATGAACTCTCGGCGCGTCTGCTCGCGTTTCTGCGCGGACTTCCGCCACGCGGGGTCGCCTGAGCCGACCGGCCCTCAAGTTCTGCAGTTCCCGGCCGTTCTTCACGACGAAGAAGCGTCGTGCGCCCGGTCCCGTACTTCAATCACGCCTCGTCGCTGACCATTCAGGGCCACCTGCGGCAGAACCAGGACGGGCTGTCGCGAGCCCTCGCCCGACTCGCGAGCGGTCGGCGGGTCAACACGGCCGCCGACGACGCGGCGACGGTCTCGATGATCGACCGCATCGAGGCGCGATCGCGGAGCTACGTCGTGGCCGGGCGAAACACCGCCGTCGCGCTCGAGATGACCGAGACGGCCGAGGGCGGCGCGGGCCAGATCGTCGACGCCCTGCAGCGCATGCGCGAGATCGCCGTCGAAGCGGGGGACGGCGCCCTGACCTCGACCGACCGCGGTCAGCTCGACACCGAGTACCAGGAGCTGCTCGACGAGATCGACCGGCTGGCCGAGGTCACGACCTACAACGGTCGCGATCTCCTCGCCGGGGCGAGCTCGACGGTCGACTTCCAGGTCGGCATCGACGGGACGGCGAACGACACCATCGGGGTCGCGTTCGGCGGGGTGAGCGCGTCGAACCTCGGCGTCGGGACCACCTCCGTCACGGGCTCGAGCTCGACCAACGCTGATGCCGCGCTCACGGCGATCGACTCCGCCCTCGGGGAAATCGGTACGACGCGCGCGAAATTCGGTGCGGCGATGAGTCGCCTCGGCTTCGCGCTCTCCAACGGCGACAGCATGCGGACACGCCTCGAGGGGAGCCTTTTGGCGCTGCGCGATGCCGACATCGCCGAGGAGACCTCGCTCGTCGCGCGCTACCAGGTGTTGCTCAGCGCCGGGGCGGCGGCGCTCGCGTCCGCGAACGGGATGAACTCCCGCATGGTCGAGATCCTCCTCGGGCTGAAGTGACCGGGGCTGCCCCGCCGCAGAATGCGGGGTTTGCGGCCCGAATGCCGATGGTCTAGAGCGGTAGGTCCATGTCGGACCAGCTGACGCCAAGGGCCCAGGAACCGTCGACCCGCCCCGTCCTCGCCGCCGCGCTCGGGCTCGTCGCCGCGCTCGCGTCGTTCGATGCTTCGGCGGCGCCGCAGTCGCGGCTGCTCCGGGTCGATCCCCGGGCGAGCATGAGCGATGGCGCGCCGGTCCTCACGACGGTCGTCGAGCTCGTCCAGACGAAGCCCTACAGCCAGGTGACGAGCGCGTGCGCCGAGATCACGGGGGATGGCAACCTCGACTGCATCTCAGAGGCGTTGCTCAAGCCCGAGGCGCTCTACACGCCGCTCAAGTGGATGGATGAAAACGCCTATTTCACGGTGACGGTCGACGGTCGGGACATGCCGACGACGTTCGTCTCGCGCGCGAAGTGGGGAGAGAGCAAGGCGCAGGAGGGCATCGGCACCGCGTGGTTGCTCATGGTCGACGCCGGCAACAGCATGGGCGGCCGCTTCCGCGATGCGAAGGAGGTGGCGCGGGCCTTCGTGAACTCGATGACGCCGAACGACGTCGTCAACATCATGTTCTTCAACGACAACAGCGTCGTGCGCCCGAGCGGCTGGCTGACCAAGAAGGCCGCGGCCGTCGCCCACATCGATGGCGTCGAGCGGACCTATCCGGACCAGGGGCGCACCCGACAGCTGATGAGCATCATCAAGACCGGCGCGACCGACGCGTTCACCGAGCTCGGCAATGCGGGCGGCGTGCTCGGCCCGATGCACCAGGCGATGGTCATCCTCTCGAACGGGTCGGGCGGCTCCGACTCGTCGTCGGCGGCCCCCTCCGCGACGGTCCTCAAGAACTACCTCACGGGCGGGCGTTTCCCCGAGGACAACAAGACCCTCCCGAAGGCGCCGGTTCCCATCGTCTCGGTCTGGTTTCCGTACACCGAGACCGAGGAGCTGCGCGCGAACGCCCGGCAGTTCATGGTCGAGCTCGCGAACCCCGAGATCGGCGGGTTTTACAACATCGTCCGCGAGGGCCAGGCGGCGACCAAGGCGAACCGCATCGTCGACTCGGTGCGGCGCCGCTTCGATCAGATGCACGTCGTGAAATGGCGGGTGCCGTGCGTGGCTCCGACCGTCCAGCAGACCTTCAAGCTGGTGTGGAAGAGCACCGACCCGCCGATCGCCGGCGACAACTTCATCGATGTCCCGGTGGGCATCGACCCCACGGTGTGGCCGCTCGACGTCGAGGTCGAGAAGACCCAGCAGGCCGCGACGAAGGACAAGGTACACCCGGGCGGGAAAGTCCGGGTCTTCGGCAACTTCTGCTGGGGGACGGACAAGCAGCGCGCGAAGCTCTACCTCGTCCCTGCCGACCAGGAGCTGCCCGAGACATTGAAGGGCAAGGGCGTCGACGACGCGCGGAAGGCGCAGCAGGAGCTCGTCGCGCTCAAGCTCGTCGGCAACTCGAGCGACGCGGACGAGACCTACGCGGAGTTCGAGGTTCCGGACAACGAGAAATTCCTGCAGCTCATCGACAAGAAGAAGAAGAGCTACTCGGCGCGGCTCGTCGTCTACGACGCCAAGCTCGGACGAACGAGCGCCGTGACGTCGGATCGGGTGCTGACGCTCGCGGCTCAGAAGAAACCGGTGAATTACCTGCTGATTGGCGCGGGGACCTTCGGAGGCGTGGTCCTCGTGCTGCTGCTCATCAACGTCCTCAAGGGCGGGGGTCGGGGCGGACGGCGGGGAGGCGGGGGTGCGCCGCGGCCGATGATGCCCGGCCCTGGCGTCGGACCCGGCATGGGTCCGATGGGGCCCGGCATGGGTCCGATGGGACCCCCCGGACCAGGCCAGGGCTACCCGCCGCGCCGGTGAGCGGAGAGCGCGGAATTTCGGCGCTCGGGGTGATGCGTTTGCTTTACGACACGCGTCCGCCGAGCTAGAACCCTCACGTCATGTTGATGGCCTACGCGAGCGTGGCGGCGTTCTTTTTGGTCGCCGGTGGATTCATCCTCGTGTCCTTGATCGCCGGGAAGCTGATTCGCCCCGACAATCCGTACACCGAGAAGGAAGACACCTACGAGTGCGGTGAGGCGCCGGTCGGGCCAGCGTGGTTCAATTTCAATCCGCGCTTTTACATCATCGCCTTGATTTTCATCATCTTTGACGTCGAGATTGCGTTCATCTACCCGGTGGCGCGCGTCTTCCGGCGCTGGGTCGATCAGGGCAACGGTTGGTTCGCCTTCGCCGAGATTTTCCTCTTCGTCGCGATCCTCCTCGTGGGTCTCGTCTACGTCTGGGTGAAGGGCGACCTCGAGTGGATCCGCTCGATCAAGGGGGACCCGCGGGGCGCCAACGACACGACCAGCGCGATCAAGGCTCCGGACGCTCGCCGCGCCGAGACCCTGGACGACGCGGCCTGAGCCGCGACCTCGCCGAAGCAACGCAGCGACAGCACCGATCGAGGAGGCATCGTGGAAGGTCCCAAGCTGAACCTCATGGCACCATCGGCGGGTTACGACGCCCGCTACGCTGACGACGGCGGTGGCGTGATCACGACCCGCGTCGACCAGGCGATCAACTGGTTGATCAACTGGGGACGGTCGAACAGCGTGTGGTACATGCTGTTCGGGCTCGCGTGCTGCGCGATCGAGCTGATGCAGACCGGCGGCCCCCGCGGTGACTTCGAGCGCTTCGGCGCGGCACCCCGACCGAGCCCGCGCTCGAGCGATCTGTTCATCATCGCCGGCACGCTGACGTACAAGATGGCGCTCCGCGTGAAGCGCCTCTACGACCAGATGAGCGAGCCGCGCTACGTCATCTCGATGGGCAGCTGCTCGAACTGCGGCGGCCTCTTCCAGTATGCGTACTCGGTGTGCAAGGGCGTCGACCAGATCATCCCGGTCGACGTCTACGTTCCCGGCTGCCCGCCGCGCCCCGAGGCGCTCCTCGAGGGGCTCCTCAAGGTCCAGGAGCGCATCAAGAACGAGCGCTACCTGCAGCACCGCTACGGTGTTGGCGTGGTCGAGGCCGTCGAGGCCGGCCAGGCTGTGGAGTGAGCCCGGCGGTGGAGTGAGCTAGGCTGTGGAGTGACCCAAGGCCGGGCGAAGCCGAAGAGCGGGTGCGACCGCCTCGCGAGCGAGACCGACGCGCGAGGATGTTCGACGCGAGAGTGTGACCGACGCGACAGGATGCGAACCTACCGTGAACGCTGCCGAAATCTTCAAGAAGCTCGCCGGTGAATTCGGCGACTCCGCCGTCTTCGATTTCCACGAGGCGGGCAAGGACAAGGACCCGTGGTTCCAGGTCGATGCGTTCAGCATCGAGCCCATCGCCGTGAAGATGAAGACCGACCCCGAGCTGCACTTCGACTATCTCGAGTGCGTGACGGGCATCGACTTCCCGGACGACAAAAAAATCCACGTCGTCTACCACCTCTACTCGTACGCCAAAAAGCACCGCGTCGTGGTGAAGGTGCTCCTCGACCGTGACGACCCGGTGGTCCCGACGTTGACGCACGTGTGGCCGACGGCGAACTGGCAGGAGCGCGAGTGCTTCGACCTGCTCGGCGTGCTCTTCGATGGCCACCCCGACCTTCGTCGGATCCTCCTGCCGGACGACTGGGAGGGCCATCCGCTCCGCAAGGACTACGAGGCGGCCTCCGAGTACCACGGCATCCCGACGATTCGGCCCAACCCCGTCGAGTTGTTCTCCATCAAGCTCCCCGAGAAGAAGGCGCAGGCGTAGATCATGTCCGAAGTCGTTTTCGCGAACGAGATGGATGAGGAGATGACCCTGAACATGGGTCCGCACCACCCGTCGACGCACGGCGTGTTGCGCTTCATCATCAAGAGCGATGGCGAGATCATCCGCAGGGCGACTCCGGATGTCGGCTACCTCCACCGCTCGATCGAGAAGATTGGCGAGCGTTGCACGTACCAGGGCTACATGCCGTACACCGACCGCGTCGACTACGTCGCGGCGATGTTCGCCAACGAGTGCTGGGCGAGCGCGTGCGAGAAGCTGATGGACATCCAGGTCCCGAAGCGCGCCCAGTACCTGCGCGTGATCAGCTGCGAGCTGAACCGCATCTCGAGCCATATGATCGCGCTCGGCGCGATGGCGATGGACATCGGCGCCGTCACCCCGTTCCCGTGGACCTTGCGCGAGCGCGAGTACGTGAACGACCTCGTCGAGGAGCTGTGCGGGGCGCGCCTCACGTACAACTACCACCGCATCGGCGGCGTCTCGTTCGACATGCCGAAGGGCTGGCGCGACAAGGCGCTCAAGTTCCTCGACAACTTCGAGCCGGCGATGTGGGAGTTCGACCGCCTCGTGACGATGAACGACATCTTCCTGAAGCGCCTCGGCAACGTCGCCGTCATCAGCGCGGACGAAGCAAAGGACTGGGGACTCGTCGGGCCAAACCTGCGCGCGAGCGGCGTGAAGTGGGATCTTCGCAAGGAAGACCACTACTCCGTCTACGACGACTTCGAGTTCGACATTCCGGTCGGTGACGGCGCGGCGGGTGCGGTTGGCGACTGCTGGGATCGCTTCAACGTGCGCGTCAAAGAGTGCCGCGAGTCGACGAAGATCGTCCGTCAGGCGCTCGAGAAGATCGACCAGTACCCCGAGGACGACATCCTCGGAAAGCTGCCGAAGAAGATCAAGCCCGATGGCGAAGCGTACTCGCGCATCGAGAGCGCCCGTGGCGACATGGGTTGCTACGTCGTCGGTCGGGGCGCGACCGAGCCCTACCGGGCGCGTTTCCGCACGGGAAGCTTCACTGCGATGGGCATCATCGAAGCGAAGAGCCCAGGCTTGTTCCTCGCCGATCTGGTGGCGCTGATCGCCAGCTTGGATGTCGTCGCCCCTGAAATTGACCGCTGACCGCTCGGGGTGTGAGCGTCGTGTCCGTCGTTGGCCTCTGCGGTCCGATGCTCACGACCTGGAGGTCGCTGCGCTTCGGTCCTCGAGTCCGCCTGGGCCACGCCGCTCCTCCCCTTCGCGGGCCGCTCGGGGTGTGAGCGTCGTGTCCGTCGTTGGCCTCTGCGGTCCGATGCTCACGACCTGGAGGTCGCTGCGCTTCGGTCCTCGAGTCCGCCTGGGCCACGCCGCTCCTCCCCTTCGCGGGCCGCTCGGGGTGTGAGCCTCGTGTCCGTCGTTGCGTCCTCGGGTGCGATGCCGCGGAGGTGCAGAGGGAAGCTCAGCCGCGCTCGCGCAGCTCGCGAATCGCGCGCTCGAGCTCCGCTTGACGCACCACCCCGCGGCTGAAGGTGGCGATGTTGCCCTTCTTGTCGATCACGACGACGGTCGGCAAGGCCGTCGCCTCGTACGCCTGCTGGGCCACCCCATCGGGATCGATCAAGATCGGATACGAGAGACCCTTCGAGCGCGCATAGCTCGCCGCGAGCTGAGGAGCCTCGCCGACGTTGATGCCGAGCACCACAACCTCCTGGTCGTACTTGCGCGCGATGCGATCCAGGATCGGCGCTTGCTGCCCGCAAGGCCCGCACCAGGTCGCCCAGAAGTCGAGGATCACCACCTTGTCCTGCAGCTGGGAGAGGTTGACGCGGGCGGCTCCGCTCGCGCCGTTGGCGACGACGGGGAGCTCGAAGGCGGGCGCAGGGCGATCGACGAAATGGCTGCCCTGACCGAGGCGCGGCATGATCACGAGCCCGAACAGCGCGGAGAGCGCGAGCAGCGCCGCGATGAACGGGTACAGCGTCTTGCCGGAGAAGAACTCGGGCTGGGCCATCTCAGGTCCGTCGTAGCACGTCGGGGGCGACCCCGGCCGTCACTTCACGATCTTGCAGTCCTTGACCTCGCCCGCGTACCAGGGCTTGTCGGTCTGACCCCAGTCGGAACCGGGCTTCCACTGGACCTTCGCGCTCTTCGCGAAGCCCCGCGGCGTGAATTTGCACGAGAGCGCGAAGCGCTGCTGAGGCAACGTCTTGATGCGCGCCTCGAGCGCGGCCACGTCCTTCAATTCGGGCTGCATCCAGACGTTCGCGGCGAACAAGTTCTGGCGGTTCGTCGTCGCGTAGGGTTGCAAGAGCTTCGCGTCCTCGCGTGACCCCTGCGCGGCAGGATTCTTCACGTTTGCGGCGGTGTAGCCGCAGTGCAGCCCCGCGAGGTCCCCCTCCATCGAGCAGGCGAGGTCGTTCGCGTCGTTCGCGACCAGCGTCAGCTCGATGTCGACCGGCTCGTTCAGCTTCCACCGAGGCTTGTTGTCGGGCCCGCCCGCGTCGCGCGTGCCGAGCACGCCAAACCCAGCGAGCAGCAGCGCCACCAGCGCGCCGAAGATGACGACGTTGCGCATCGAGATGCCGGCCTTGCGCGGCGCCGGACGCTTGCCCTTCGCGCCGGGGCGCGCGGCGGCGGTCTTGGCGCTTGCCGCCTTGGCTGACGCAGGCTTCGCAGACGCAGGCTTCGCTGACGGAGCCGTCGCGGCCATCGGTCGAGGCGCTTCGGCGTTCGCGGCGGCGTCGGCGTTGCCCGACTGCGCGGGAGATTCGGCCGCGTCGTGCGAATCTTCCGCGTGCGAATCTTTCGCGTCCGAAGGAGGGTTCGCAGGCGACTCCGCGGGCTGCTCCGATGGCGACTTGCTCGAGTCGGCGGTCTCCGGGGTCTTCGTGTCGCTCTCGGTCGGATCTGCGGGCTCGCTTGCCATGGCGCCGGACCATAGCCAACCCCCGGCGGGGGCGCCAGCCCTTGCCTTCTCGCGCGATGCGAGTCTACCTGGGCCCATGAACGTCGACCGCGTCGTCCCTCGCGCGCGCATCCTCGGCACAGGCAGCTGCCTCCCCGAGCGGGTCATCGACAACCGTGCCCTCGAGGCGGGCCTCGCGACTTCCGACGCGTGGATCCGCGCGCACACCGGGATCGGCGCGCGCCGAAGCATCGAGGACGGCGAGACCACGAGCGACCTCGCCCTCGTGGCGGCGAGGCGGGCGATCGAGGCCGCGGGCCTCTCGGCCGCCGATCTCGACATGATCCTCCTCGCGACCAGCACCGGCGACTCGCCGTTGCCGGCGACGGCGGCGCACCTCCAGCAGAAGCTCGGAGCGGACCTGATCCCGTCGCTCGACGTGAACGCGTCTTCCGCCGGTTTTCTCTACGCCTTGACGGTTGCCGAGCAGTTCATTGCGGCGGGCACCTTCAAGACGATCCTCGTCGTGGCGGCGGACGCCCCGACGCGGTTCGTCGCACCCGACGACCGCACGGCGCGCATCATGTTCGGTGACGGTGCCGGCGCCGTGGTCCTCGGCGAGAGCAGCGGAGAGTCGGGGATCCTCTCCTCGACGATCCACGCCGACGGATCGTTCGGCGAGCTGATGGGAATCCCCGGCGGCGGCTCGGCCGAGCCCCTCGATCGCGATGCGCTCGACCGCGGCCGGCAGTACCTTCGCGTCGACGGCGCACGCCTGCGCGAGCTGACTGTGAGGCACCTCACCTCGTGCTCGATGCAGGCGCTCAAGGCGGCTCGGCTCACCAGCGCCGAGCTCGACTGGGTCGTCCCGCAGCAGGGCAACCTGCGCATCGTGGAGACCATCTCCGAGCGGCTCGGTTTTCCGATGACGCGCTTCGTTCTCGACACCGAGGAGGTCGGCAACACGCTCGCGGCGTCGATCCCGATCGCGCTCGATCGCGCCGTGCGCGCTGCAACGGTGACGCCAGGTCAGACCGTGCTCCTGTGCGCCCTCGGCGCCGGAATCACCTGGGGCGCCGCGATCATCCGCCTGTGAGGCAGTCGCGCGTCTCGTCGATGAGCCGCTCCGCCGCCTCGATCCCGTTCGCGATGCGCTCCCCCGGGGACGTCCGCCGCGTGAGCCGCATGTCCGGGGTGAGCTTCCAGAGCCCGCGCGCCCCGCGGATCCGCGCGGCGAGCTTGGCACCGTCGAAGGGCGTGTCGTCGCGGAGGTGGAGCGTGACGCTCGTCGCGGAGGCTTCGCAGGCCAGGACGCGAAGCCGCCGCAGGCTGGTCTTCAGCGCCATGAGCTCGATGAGCCGTCGCGAGGCCTCGGGCGGCGGACCGAAGCGGTCCTCCATCTCCTCGGCGAGTCGGGCCACCTCGTCGCGGTCACGCGCGCTCGCGAGGCGCTTGTACAGCGACAGTCGGACGCCGACGTCGGTGACGTAGTCATCGGCGAGCAGCGCCTCGACGTCGAACGAGAGCTCGGTGTCGATCTCGCTCGTGGTCGGTTCGCCGCGGAGCTCGGCGACGGCCTCGTCGAGCATGCTGCAGAACAGCTCGAGGCCGATCGCGGCGATGGTGCCGCTCTGCTCGGCGCCGAGGAGATCGCCGCCGCCACGAAGGTCGAGGTCGAGAGAGGCGACCTGGAAGCCTGAGCCGAGTTCGGTGTAGCGCTGCAGCGCCTCGATGCGAACGCGCGCCTCGATGGGGAGGTCCGCCGGCACGACGAGGTAACAGTAGCCGCGCTCGCGCGAGCGACCGACGCGCCCGCGAAGCTGGTAGAGCTGCGACATCCCGAACTGGTCGGCGCGGTCGATGATGATCGTGTTGCAGCGCGGGATGTCGAGGCCGTTCTCGATGATCGCGGTGCTGCACAAGATGTCGTGCTCGCCAGCGATGAACTCGAGCATCACGCGCTCGAGTGCGTCCTCGGACATCTGACCGTGCGCGATTGCGATGCGAGCGTCAGGCACGAGTTCGGCCAGCAGCTGGGCTCGCTCGCCAAGGCCCGCGATGCGGTTCCACACGAAGTACACCTGTCCGCCGCGGGCGAGTTCGCGGGTGATCGCGTCACGGAGGATGGTCGGATCCCACTTCGTCGCGATGGTCCGGACGGCGCGGCGTTCAGCTGGCGGCGTCGCGATGAGCGAGAGATCGCGGACGCCAGCGACCGCCATCTGCAAGGTACGCGGGATGGGCGTCGCCGAGAGGGTGAGGACGTCGACGTCGGTCTTGAGGCTCTTCAGGCGCTCCTTCGCAGCGACGCCGAAGCGCTGCTCCTCGTCGACGACGAGCAGGCCAAGCTGCTTGAAGTGCACGTCCTTCGAGAGCATCCGGTGGGTCCCGACGACCACGTCGATGGTGCCGTTGCGCAGGCCGAGGACGGTCTCGCGCTGCTTCGCCGCCGACTGAAAGCGACTCAGCGCTTCGATGCGGATCGGGAAGCCTTCCATGCGCCGCTCGAAGGTCGACTTCACCTGCTGCACGAGCACCGTGGTGGGGCACAGCACCGCGACCTGCCGGCCCGCCATCGCGACCCGGAAGGCCGCCCGCATCGCGACCTCGGTCTTGCCGAATCCGACGTCGCCGCACACCAGCCTGTCCATCGGGCGCGCCGCTTCGAGGTCGGACCCGATCTCGTCGATCGCGCGCGTCTGATCATCGGTCTCGTCGTACGGGAACGCGGCCTCGAACGCTCGGTATTCGTCGTCGATAAGAGGCGTCGCGATGCCGACGGCGCTGCGTCGCTCGGCGTAGAGCTTCAAGAGCTCGTCAGCCATCTGCCTCACCTTCGCGCGGGCCTTCGACTTCGTCTTCGCGAACGACTGACCACCGAGTCGGTCGAGCTTCGGAGCCGCATCCGAGCCGCGGTAGCGCTGGATCAAGTTGAGGCGGTAGGCGGGCAGGTACAGCCGGTCACCGCCTGCGTACTCGACGACCAGGAGGTCGAGCCGCTGCCCACCGACCTCACGGACGATCAGCCCCTCGTAACGACCGATGCCGTGCTCCACGTGCACCACGAAGTCACCGAGCGCGAGACTGCGCAGATCTTCGAGGAGCTTCTGTGTCTTCTTCTCGGACGGGCGCGACGCCTTCGACTCGCGCGATCGTGCGCCGAAGATCTCGCCCTCGGTGACCCACGCGATGCCTTCCGCCGGCGCGATGAGCCCGCGGCGGAGCGGACCTATCGCGATGGCGACCGTGGATGGCCCGTCCGCAGCCTCGATCGCGGACGAGCCCTTGATGACCACCTCGAGCCCGCGGTGCTTCAGCATCGTCGCGATGCGCTCCGCCTGGACGTGGGTGCGGGCGGTCAACGTCACGCGGAGTCCGCTCGTCTGCCACGTGCGGATCCGCTCGAGCAGCGGGCCGAGGCCGGTCGTCGCTCCCTTCTCGCCGCGAGCCGCCGCGAGGGCGCGCGCGAGATCGTCTGGTGGGCGGGCTGCGAGCGTGAGTCCGTCCCGCGAGGGGGCCGCGAGCGTGCCGAAGGGACCCGTACCGCCCGCAATAGGCGCGACGTTGAGGCCGAGTGCGGGTCGCTCGTCGAGCCAGGCGGTGACGGATTCGGCGGCGCACGTGAGCTCGTCGAGCGGGAAGTGCGGCATCCCATGCTTGCCAATCTCGTCGGCAGCCGCCCGGTCGAGGGTCGCGTCGAGCGCGGCGGCCACGGGGCTTGGCTCCTCGACCACGACGATGGTGTCGGCGGGCAGCTGACGATGCAGCGGCTCGAGCGGTGAGAACGCAGGGAGGAAGCCGTCCGCACCGAAGAAGGCGTGCCCGCTCGCGACCTCGTCGACGAGGTGGCGCGTCTTGCTCGAAGGCCAGTCGACCGCGTCGCAGCGATCGCGCATGACCGACCTCGCGCGCGCGACCGACTCGGGGTCGAGCATGAGCTCGCGGGCCGGCGGAAGGACGACGGCCTCGAGCGTGCCGCGCGTGCGCTGGTCGCCCGGATCAAATGTCTTGATTGAAATCAAGATGTCGCCGTCGAGCTCGAGGCGGACCGGCAGCGGCGAGCTCGGCCCCCAGACGTCGAGGAGCGAGCCTCGCACCGCGAGCGTGCCCGGGTCTTCAACGAGGGGAGCGCGCAGGTAGCCGGCCGCGAGCAACCGCCCGAGGAGGTCGTCGCGCTCATACTCGCCGAGCAGCTCGAGGTGGACTCCGTGCGCCGCGACCCGCGCCACCGGGACCACGCGTCGCGCGAGCGCTGGGGCGCTGACGATGTGCACGCGCGGCGGACACTCGCGCGTGAGGGCATGCAACGCCGCGAGCCTCCGGGCGGACCCTGCGCGATCGGGGACGACGTCCGCGTAGGGGCTCGAGTCCGGTGCATCGAACACGAGCACGGCGTCGGAGCCGAGCAGGTGGCGCAGATCGTCGGCGGCCCGCTCGGCCTTGGACCCGTCCTCGACGAGCACGGCGATCGCGCGGCTCGACTCGCGCAGCAGCGCTCGGACGACGGGCCCGACGATCGAGCCGCCGGCACCCGCCACGCCGAGGTGCCGCGAGCCGTCCTCGGACAGCAGCCGTCGCGCGAGGTCGTTGGCGGTGCAGACCCGACCGTCCGACGGCAGCTCGAGGTCGAGGGTCGTCATGCGTGCTCCCGCAAGTTCATCGGCGTCAGTTTTCGAGCCCGCCGACTCCCCGAGGTCGTGCGCCGAAGACCCGCTCCCAGTTCGAGCGGTAGGCCGGTGTCGCCACCTGCGCTGGGCCCGAGCGTGATGGGGCCGAGCGTGGTGGGGCCGAGCGTGGTGGGGCCGAGCGTGCGTCGTGCACGACATCGACATCGAAGAGCTGCGCATGCTCGGGGCGTTGCCGAAGGCTGACGAGCTCGCCGTGAATCGGCTGCCCCTCCTTGGTGGGGCGCAGGCAGCCGACCTCGAGCTGATCCTCGCGCTGGCGGATGACGCCGTAGTCGCCCGCGTCGTCCTGGCCGTAGACGAACATCACGTCGCGCGGGTCCGTGCTCGCAGGCTCGGAGGCTCCCGGCTCCGTCGCATTCGGCTGGCGCTTTGGCATGACGCCCGCATTCTGACCCACCGGCGCCAAAAGTCAGCCCACGATCGCGAGCGCCCTCCCGTCTGCGTCGACGCCCACCCGGCGACCTCGCGGCCAGCCGACCTCCCGCCGAGCGCGGCTCCGGCGAGCGACCTCGACACACGTCAAGAAACTTGGCCTGGCGGTGCGCATGCGCGTACCGACGCCAAGATCCTCGCCGAGGCAAGCCGTGCGGGGACACCGGGAGGATTTTTCATGAGTCGGGCAACATCGGGGAACGACCCCAGGCGCACCAGCAACCAGGCAGACCGCCGCGATGCGGCGTCGCCGCGCGTCCAATTCGAGGCGCTGGTCGAGGTGGGGGCAGGGGAGTCGGGCGGGTTCGAGGCGGAGTCGATCGACGTGTCGCCGGATGGAATTCGCCTTCGGACCGCATATCTCCCGAACCTCGGGGAGCGGCTGATGTGCCGTTTCGACGGGTTCGGTGGCGAGATCGTCGCCGAGGGCGAGGTGATCTGGCGGAAGGAACTCGGCCGCGGCGGTGAGTTCGGTTTGAAATTCCTCGGCCTCGACGAGCGTGGCTCGGCGCTGCTGCGCGAGATGTGCGTCGCGCAGGCCGAGCCGGAGGCTGCGCCGCCGGTCCAGCGTGCGACTTCGGAAGTCGGCTCGCGCGTGAAGCTCCACATCGAGGGCCTCGGTTCGCCGATGCGCGCCCGCATCAAGGACACCGCTCGCGGCGAGGTCCTCGTCGGCTCGAGCCTCGAGTTCCTGCGCGTGGGTCGCGACATTGAAATCGAGGACGTCGAGAAGGGCGGTCGTCGCACCGCGATGATCGAGCACGTGGGCGTCGAGATCGACCGCGAGAGCAGCATCCCGCAGCTCGTCGTCGCGCTCCGCTTCGACCAGGCCCGCAAGTCCGTGATGACGGCTCAGGACGTCGCGCCCGCGGCCAAGGTGCAAGCCCCGCGCGGCGACAAGGCCGAGGAGCTCGAGGCCGGCGCCCGGGAGTCCAAAGAGACGACCCCCGAGCCCACGGTCATCGACAACGATGCGCCGCAGCGCCGCGCGCTCCCGCCGCGCAAGGCTCCCAAGCTCGAGGTCATGCCCGAGGACGACGCGGTCGAGGTCGAGGCAGCTCCGGAGGAGGACTCCGAGACGCTGGCGACCCCGACCCACCGCGAGCCTGGCGACGACAAATCGGCGGCAGCGGAGAAGGTCGGCAAGGCCCTCGGCGGCCTCGCTAAGACCCTCGGCCCGAAGCTCTCCCAAGCGGGGTCGAGCGCACGGAGCGCGCTCGGGTCGGTGCTCGACGCCGTGAAGCGCAAGCGCGGGGAGCGCGAGCTCTCCGCGACTGGAAAGGGAGCCAAGCGTACGACGGCGCCGCCGCCGGGTGGCGCGCTCCGCAGCGACGGTCGTCGCCTGTTCCGCCAGCAAGGGCGTCCGGCCGTGGACGCTGCCGAGACGGTCGAGGTCGAGGTCCAGCCGAAGCCGCGACGAGCCGCCGTGGTCGCGTTGGTCACCGCCGCGCTCACGGTCGTCGGCGTCTACGTGTTCGCGAGCCAGATCGGCAAGAAGAACGCGGCCGACCCCGCCGCACTCGCCGCTGCCCCGGGGGCACTCTCCGCCGAGGCGCAGGCGGCAGCCCCGGGCGGGCCAATCCCCGGCGGCGCCGTGGCGACGGCGAACGTGCCGCTGTTCGGTGCGACCCCACTCTCGACGACCGAGCCGGTCCCGGCACCGCCGAACCCGGATGCGCTCGCGCTCGACGGTGGTGACGCTCCGCCAGCCCCGGGTGCGGGTAGCGCGGCACCGATGGACGGCGAGGCCGGTGAGGACGCCGCGGGTGGTCCGAGCGGCGACGCCGAGGGCAACGGCTCGACGGTCGGCGGCGCAGCTTCGACCCTCCGAAAGACCTGGGGTGTCGGCGAGGTGCACGACCCGGTCTCGCTCAAGCTGACGATGGATGGTGAGGTCTCCGGGTTCAGCGGCTCCGAGGGGGCGACCGGTTTCACCGTCGTCGTCCCGGGGCGCAAGTCGGTTTCGTCGGTCTCGGGGATGGCCCGGAAGGACAAGCGCATCGAGACCTTCAACGTCGTCAACTACCCGGACCGCGCGGAAGTGACCGTGCAATTCAAGGGCGACATCCCGCCGTTTGCCGTGAAGTCGAGCGGCAATCGCGTCACCATCGATCTCGACGGTGGCAAGGGTGCGAAGGCCGCAAAGTCGGACGACGGCGAGGTCTCCTCGGCGAAGAAGAAGTCCAAGTCTGCGTTGCACGATCGCTCGAAGACGGGCGACAAGGCGAAGAAGGCCGACTCGAAGAACGCGAAGCAGACGAGCGACGGCGCCAAGGGCGACAAGAAGAAGGGCTCGAAAAAGAGCGACAAGAAGAAGCCGAAGAAGTGAGCGCGCCATCGGCGTGATGACGGCCCCGCGGAGGATGACCCTCGCGGGGCTGTGTTCGTGACGGCCCCGCGGAGGTTGACCCTCGCGGGGCTGTGTTCGTGACGGCCCCGCGGAGGATGACCCTCGCGGGGCTGTGTTCGTGACGGCCCCGCGGAGGATGACCCTCGCGGGGCTGTCTGCATCGGGACGTCGAGCGGCGTCCGCGTTCGAGCCGTGCGCCCGGCCTCAGCTGGCGAGGCTCATGACGTCGTCGAGGCTCGATGCGGGCGAGGCCTGCGCGCCGTCGCGGGCACGGCGGGGTTCGACGAGGATGAGGTCGCGCGCGCGGATGTCGACGAAGCGGCGCGTGTTCCCGCCCTCACCGGCGACGGTCCGCGAGCGAATCGAGCCGTCGACGAAGACGCGCATGCCCTTCGTGAGGATGCTCGAGAGCGCGCGGGCCCGCGGCCCCCAGAGCTCGATTCGGTGCCACTCGGTGTGCTTCTGCTCGACCTGGTTGCGGTCCTTCCACACATCGGTCGTCGCGAGCGATAGCTTCAAGCAGGGGTTTTCGCTGCTGGCGAACTGGAGCTCGGGGTTGGCTCCGAGGTTTCCCATCAGGGTGACGCGATTCAGGCTGTTGCTCATGGTGGTCTCCGTTGGTTCGTTTCAGGTTCGGACGTGGTGAGTCAGGACGCCATCGCTGGCGCTGCGACGCGAGTGCCGGCTTCCACGGCGCTACGCAGTGCGAGGGCCAGTGCGTCGGATGCGAGGATGGCTTCGCGCGCCCGCTCGCGGCCTGCGCCGATTCGCTGGCCGTCGAACACGAGGCTCGTGCCGCTCTTGTCGAGGACGCCGACCTCGAGCCCGAGGTCGATCAGCTCGCTCGCGTGGTCGATGCCCTTGCCCCAGCGAATGTCGAACTCGGCCTTCTGGAAGGGCGCCGCGCACTTGTTTTTGACGATCTTCGCGCGGGTCTTGGAGCCCACGGCTTCCTCGCCGGCGGTCACCTGGCCGGTGCGGCGCACGTCGATCCGCACGCTGGCGTAGAACTTGAGCGCATTGCCGCCGGTGGTGGTCTCCGGGTTGCCGAAGACGACGCCGACCTTCTGCCGCAACTGGTTGATGAAGACGATCGTCGTCCCGGTCTTGTGGCTGACGGCGGTGAGCTTGCGGAGCGCCTGGCTCATCAGCCGGGCCTGGAGCCCGATGTGCTTGTCGCCCATCTCACCGTCGATCTCCGCCTGCGGGACGAGCGCGGCGACCGAGTCGACGACGATCAGCTGGACGGCGCCCGAGCGCGTGAGGGTCTCGGCGATGTCGAGGGCTTGCTCACCGCTGTCGGGCTGCGACAAGAGGAGCCCCGACAGGTCGACGCCGATGGCCCGAGCGTACGTCGGGTCGAACGCATGTTCCGCGTCGATGAACGCTGCGACCCCGCCAGCCCGCTGGGCCTCGGCGATGGCGTGCAGGCAGAGCGTCGTCTTGCCGCTCGACTCGGGTCCGAAGATTTCGACGATCCGCCCCTTGGGGTAACCGCCGATCCCGAGCGCCTCGTCGAGCGCGAGGGAGCCCGTGGGGATCACCTCGAACGTCGTCTCCGCGGGAGCATCGCCGAGCGCCATGAGCGCCCCTTTGCCGAAGCGCTTCTCGATGCCGTCGATCAGTTCTCGAACGAGCTTGATGGTTTCTTTTTTCATGAGGTCCTCGCTGGTGGTGGCGTCGCGCCACGAGGCCCCCTCAAGCGACGAGCGTGCCAGCCGCAAGTGCTCGGAAGTACGAAGTCAAGGTGGCGGATTGGGGTGGCGGCCGCCGGCGCAGGGGTGGCGGCCACCAGTTCACCAAACGGGGCTATTGCGCCGGGCCCACCGTGGTATGGTTCTCGCTCCCGCCCCCGTCACGGAACGAGCGGGGGGGCGTGGAAGGACGAACGATGGCATCGGACGGCAACGGCGGCTCCAGGAATGTCGGGCGATTCGAACTCGTCGGCGAGTTGCACAAAGGCATGCTCGGGCCGCTCTGGCTCGGGCACGCGACGAGCGGGGACGATGCCGGGAGTCTCGTGTTCGTCCGGCGTGTCGAGGTCGGCGGCGAGGTGGACGACGCCGCGCTTCAGGGGCTCGCCGACCAGCAGGCGAGCGCGACCGCGCTGTCCCACCCCAACCTCCTGCGCACCGTCGAGGTGGTCCGTTCAGGCAGCGAACTTGCCATCGTCAGCGAGTACCAGAAGGCCGAGACCGTACGCTCGTTGCTTCGGCTCGCAGGGATTGGCCGCAAGCCGGTGCCGCCGGGGGTCGCCGCGAGGATGGCCATCGACGTGCTCGAGTCCTGCGTCCTGATCCACGACGCCGGGGCGCTCGCCGCGCTGACGCCCGACAACGTGTTCGTCGGGAGCGACGGCGTCACGCGCGTGATCGAGCCCTTCTTTTCGCAGACCGCGGCCGCCGACCCCGCGTGGAAACAGCAGGCCAAGCGGGCCACCTATTCGGCGCCCGAACAGCTCGGCGAGGAGCCCGGTGACGCGCGCTCCGACGTGTTCTCGCTCGGCGTGATGATGTGGGAGATGCTGCGCAATCGCCCGTTGTTCGGCGGGTCGAACTTCGAGCAGATCGCCGAGCGCGTGCGCAACGCCGCGATCGGGCGCGCCGACGCCTTGAAGCCGGCAGGCGGCGAGGCCGTCCCGAAGCCGCTCGCCGACATCGTCGAGAAGGCTCTCGCGCGCGACGTCGGGAAGCGCTTCGAGTCGGCGGTGGAGATGCTCGAGGCCCTGGAGGGATGCAACCCGGGCACGGTCGACGACGTCGCGAAATACGCCCGGGAGATCCTCGGCGAAGCCTTCGCGACCCTCGAACGTAAGGCCGGCGCCGTGAAGCCCTCCGCGGCGCCGGCGGCTCGACCGGCTCCGCAGCCGAAGGCGCCCGCCAAGCCCGCCGCGCCGGCTGGGACGAAACCTCAGCTTCCGCCGCGGACACCGAAGGCGACGATGCAGATCGATCCGGACGACCTGATCTCGGCCGCCCCGATCTCGTCGAAGTTTCCCGATGACGAGGAGCCGGCGCCTCCCCCTTCGGACCCGGCACCCGCTCCAGCACCGAAGCCCGCACGCGAGGCGGCTGCGGTCGAGGCGACCCCGGCGCCGGCGCCTTGGACGGCCGCAGGCAGGGCGGGCGCCGCAGGTCGTCGCAAGGAGGCGAAGCGAACGCTGATCGGCATGGCGGCGCCCGGCGCGGCCCGGCCATCCGAGCCCGCACCGGCACCCGAGGAGGAAGAGACCGGTGGGGCCGACGTCGACGTCGACCTCGGCGCGGACGAGCCCCGAGCCGCGGAGGCCGCGGCTGCGCCGGCGTCGAAGGGCAGCGCGGGCTTCGACGTGATGTCGATCGCCGACGACCCCTCCAACCCCGACAGCATGGACGAGCACGCCGCGGCCGCGCTCGAGCGGGTACGGAAGTCGCAGGCGCCGGCTTCTTCCCCGCGCCCGGAGTCGGCGGCGACCTCGCCGACGGCCCCCAAGTTCCAGACGGTCGCCGTCGCGGAGTCCTCCTACGGGAAGGGCAAGCTCATCGCGATCGGCGTCGGCGCGGCGGTGCTCCTCGCCGCTGCTGCGGCGTTCTTCCTCGGTGGCTCGAAGGGGGGCGGGGAAGCCGCACCCTCGGCCACCGCGACGGCGGCACCCGCGGTCACGGCCACCGCGGCGACGACGGCGATGGCCAGCGCGGCGACGACGGCGACCGCCACCGCGGCGCCCTCGACCACCACGGCGGCCGACGTGGCACCGCCGGCCTCCGCCACGGTCGCACCGACCGTCGAGGCGACGGCGGCCCCCGCCTCGACACCGGCCGTGCCGCCCCCGGGGGTCGCGCCCCCGCCGCCGGCCGCCCCCGCGCAGCCCGCATCCCCAGCGACTCCGTACGACGCTCCGGCGCGTCCGGCGCCGAAGGCCCCCGCTTACCAACCCAAGAAGCAGAGCTACGTCCCGGACGGCCTCTGAGGCTCTCGGAGAGCTGTGAAGTCACCATGAAGACCCTGATCCCGACGACCGTCGTTCTTTCCGCCGTCCTCACTTCCGCAGTCGCCCTTGCGGACAAGCCGGCTGCTGCCGCTGCGCCGGCGACGGCGAAGGGGCCCGCAGCGTCGCCAACCCCGGCGACGCCCGTGAAGGCTCCTCCACCAGCCGTCGCGGCGGCCGCAAACCCCGCGGCTCCCTCGGCGGCCGGTCCGCGCCCCGCCACGCCCGCGGCGCCCCCACCCAAGGCTGAGTCCACGGCATCCAAGGCTGAGTCCACGGCATCCAAGGCTGAGTCCACGGCATCCAAGGCTGAGTCCCCCGCTGCCGCCACCGGCCCGAAGCCGCTGGTGACTGCGCTCGTGAAGCCTGGTCCAACGCTTGACAAAGCGCAAGAGCCGCAGAAGAAGGAGGCCGCCGAAGCCATGAAGGCCGGCAAGGAGGCCTTCGAGAAGGGCAAGAACCAGGAGGCGCTCGGGTTCTTCCTCAAATCCTACCAGGCCGTCGCGAGCCCCAACTCACGCATGATGTTGAGCCGCGCGCTGGCGCGTCTCGGGCGCCTGTCCGAGGCGTACCGCGAGGCGAAGGCTGCGGCCGTCGAGGCGAACGCCGCCGCCGCGCAGAACCCGAAGTACAAGCCGACGGCGGACAGCCTCCGCGACGACATCAACGACATGGAGAAGCGCCTCGCGTTCGTCACCGTCAAGGTGACCGGCGAGCCCGATGACGCGATCCTCACGGTGGGCGGTAAGCCGATCGACCGTGCCGACTGGACGAACCCGATCGCCGTCGAGCCTGGCACCGTCAAGGTCGAGCTCGCGACCGCGGATGGCAAGTCGACGGAATCCGTCACCACCGCCGCGGGCATGAAGGTCACCGTGCCGATCGAGATGCCCCGGGCTGCCGTGGCCGAGGCTCCCGCCGCGACCGCCGAGGTCAAGGTGGCGAGCTCGTGGACCGGCCCCGACCGCAAGAAAATCGGCTACATCGCCGCCGGCGTCGGCGGGGTCGGCATGCTGGCGTTCGGCACCTTCGGTGCCTTGTCCAACGGTCAGTTCAGTCGGCTCGAGAGCGGCTGCCCGTCGCGCTTCCAGTGCGACCCGGAGCTCGCCGACGTGGCCGATCGCGGCAAGGCCTACCAGGCAGTCGCCAACACGAGCCTCGTCATCGGTGTCCTTGGGCTCGCGACCGGCGCAGGCTTCGTCGTGTGGGACGCGCTCGACGGCGGCGGTTGGCCCTGGAACAGCGCGAGCGCCGTGCGACCGAGGCTCGCGGTCGGACCGGGCAGCCTCACGGTGAGCGGCAGCTTCTGAGCGCACCGGCGCTCCCGACTTGCTTTCGATCTTGGTTCGATCTTCTTTCGGTGGACGAGGTGACGCGATGACTGGCTTCGACTGGCGCAAGGTTGCTCTCGGGATGGCTGCGGTGTCCGCGTTGGCGGTGAGCTGCACCCAGGACTTCAACTCCTTCCAGTTCAAGGAGCCGACGGGCGCGGGCGCGGGCGACCCATCGTCCACGTCGAGCACGATGGGCGAGTGTTCCGGCCCTTCCGGGTGTCCGGAAGCCGGCGTCTGCATGCTCGCCACGTGCATCACGAACAAGTGCGGCACGCAGCCCGCCACGGCCGGCGCGACGTGTGCGGACAACGGTGGCAAGGTCTGCGACGGGAACGGCGCCTGCGTCGAGTGCAACAAGAACTCGGACTGCGGTGCCGACAAGCCGAACTGCAAGGACAAGAAGTGCGTCCCCAACCCGTGCATGAACGGCACCAAGGACGGCGACGAGACCGACATCGACTGCGGCGGCGCCACCTGCCCGAAGTGCACGGCCGGTGACGAGTGCCTCGCGCCCACGGACTGCGATTCGAACTACTGCAAGGGGACCGGCGGTGGCGCGGGCGGCGGCGGCGGCTCGGCTCCGACGGGACCGGGAGTCTGCGAGCCTTGCGCGAGCGACGACGCCTGCGCGGCGACCGAGTACTGCAAGGACAAGAAGACCTGCGTCCCGAAGCTCGACAAGGCCGTGAAGTGCACCGCGGACGGCGAGTGCCTGACGGGCTTCTGCACCGATGGCGTGTGCTGCAACGCGCGCTGCAACGAGACGTGCGCGTCGTGCGTGGCCGTCAAGAACGGCGGCAACGAGGGTGAGTGTGGGCCGGTGCCCGTCACGGACGACCCGGACATGGAGTGCAAGGACAGCAAGCCCGAGTCCTGCGGTCCCATGGCCGACAAGGGGTGCAGTGGGATGATCGGCTCGTGCGTGGTCTGGCCGACCACGCAGGCTTGCATCTCGGCGAGCTGCGACACCACCAAGAACGAGCAGACCGCCGCCGCGAACTGCGACGGCATGGGCGCTTGCCCCCCGCCGACCAAGAAGAGCTGCGGCGACTACGTCTGCAACACGGGCAACGCGGCGTGCTTCACCAACTGCACGGGTGGCAAGGAAGAGAACTGCAAGCTCGACGCGTACTGCAAGACTGATCAATGCACGAAGTGCGGCGCGAACGACCCGCCGGGTCAGGTCCAGGAGCCGATGGGTTGCGACGCCGGGCTCTCGAGCAAGAAGCTCTGCTACAAGGATTGCTCGGGCAATGCATGCAACGCCTTCGTCTGTCCGGCGGGCTACGACTGCACGGTCAACTGTGCCGGAAAGGACGTCTGCAAGGGGGCGACGATCACTTGCCCGGATGAGTTCTCCTGTACCGTGAATTGCGGAGCCGACGGCGCCTGCGACGGCGCGAAGATCAATCCTGGCAAGGGCGGTAAGCTCAAAGTGACGTGCGGCAATTTTCCCGATAGCTGCAAGAACACCGAGGTCAAATGCGGTGTGAACGAGTGCGAGGTGAAGTGCGACGGCATGTCGAAGCCGAGCAAGATCGACGGTTGCGGCGCGACGGCGGCCGACTCCTGCAAGTGCACGAAGAGCACCTGCATGTGACGCAGTGCTGAGATTGCACGCCAGGTGCTGAGCTTCGGACACCCGGTGTTGAGCTTCGGACACCCGGTGCCGAGCTTCAACGCCGAGGGTGGGCCTTCGAAGCCGGGTGTTGACCCGCGAACTCCACTGACGCTGGTCGTTCGAGCGGCGCTCGGTGGCTCGCGCTAGGCTCGGCGGTTGCAACTTCCGCTCGGCTGATGGCGGGCCCGACCGAGTCGAGGCGCGGGCTCCCAGGCTCCGCGCCGTGCGCCATTCAAGGCTTCTTGGGTGGCAGCAGGGATGGGCTCGCGGGCGAGCCGCGCTCGTCGCCCGGGACGACCGGATTCCACGGCATTTTCCACGAGTGATGTGCCGTGTGGACGACCTTCTCCCAGGCCAGGTTGCGCTCGCGTTGCTTTGGCGTTCGCGGGTCGGTCGGGGCGCCATCCGCCTCCGCGCAGCACCGCCAGCTCAGGTAGTAGTAGGCGAAGCTCTCGTCGTGCGTGCGGATCTTCGGTCGGCACATGTTGCGGGCGCCGAAATACCAGGGGCCACCCGTCGTCACGTTGTCGAAGTCGGCACCGAAGGAGCGACCGCGCACCTCGAATTTCCCGTGGACGTGGAGCTCGGCGGCGGCGAGCTCATCGGCATTTCCCGGCATGTCGTGCACGCCGTAGTCGCTCACGCAGCGGGGCTGCGAGCCGCTCTCGACGCCCTTCCAGAGCCGCTCAAGCTCCGCGGGATCGCGCTCGAGGAGCTTCGTCGTCTGCGGATTGTCCCAGCGAACGTCGCCGCGGCACGCCGTCGGATCGCGCACGTAGCCGTAGGGAAAGGGCTTGTTGTCGGGGCCTTCGCAGGCTTTCGTCCACTCCGACTCGGTGCAGATCCGCTTGCCCCGCGCCGCGCAATGGAGCTGCGCCTGATAGAAGTTCTGCATCACCATCGGGCGCACGCCCGCACGATTCGGAAACTCGTACCGGTCGATGCAGTAGCGCATCGGCCGAGTCGCACCGACGCACCTCGTCGGCTCCTTGACCGCCAGGCACACGCGGCGGCTGGCCTCCGAGGCAGGCCGGGACTCGAGGCAGTCGATCTCGAGGTCCTCGCAGTACGTTCCATCGACGAGCACCATGTCGGCGGGGCACGCCTGGGTGGTGGCCGGCGTCGCGGCGGTCTCCTCGAGTGGCGCAGCGGGGCGGCTCGCGGAGACTCGTTCGGAGCTGGCGGTCGTTCCTCCCGAGGTCGGGCCGAGCGCTGGAGAGGGCGCGGACCCGCTCGCCGACGCTTCGGTGATTGGCGGACGGGTTGCAGCTCCGGACGTCGGATTGCTTTCCATCAAGTCGCGGGGAAGGGGGGCGCGCGACGGCGTTCCGGCCGTGCTGGCCTCGACGCACCCGCCGAGGACAAGGCTCGCGACGAGCGTCAGCCGCGAGCCCGGCCTGTCGCCAGGTACTCGGGCACCGAAGCTCGGTCGTTGACGAGCGAGGTGAGGATGTGATCGCGCCATGAGCCGTTGATGTAGAGGTAGTCGCGGGCGTACCCCTCGACGTTGAAGCCGAGCTTCTTCAGCAGCCGGCCGCTCCGCTCGTTGATGGGCATGTAGTTCGCCATCACGCGATGCATGCCCAGATCGCCGAAGACGTGCGCGAGCGCGCGCCGGAGCGCCTCGGCCATCAGCCCCTGTCCCTGTGAGTCTTCGTCCATGCTGTAGCCGAGGGTGCACGCCATGAACGCGCCGCGAACGAACTGGGTGAAGTTCGCGAGACCGACGATCGGGCCGTGAGGCTCGGTCCGGCGTCGCAAGACGAGGCGCATCGACTGACCGCCCACGTATTCCTGCTGGTTCTGCGAGAGCCGGTGTTGCCAGAAGGAGTTCGTGAACATGCCCCGCGGGAAGGGCGGCTCCCACGGCGTGAGGTGCGCGCGGTTCGACTCGTAGTAGTGGACCATCCGCGAGGCGGCTTCGGGCCCCGGCAAGTGAAGGATCAGCCGATCCGTGTGGAGCACCAGCGGCGAGCTGTCCGTCATAGTCGTCGGCACGGAAGGGGGCAGGGCACGCGCGTCACTGGGCGCCGCAGGCCACGCGCGCGAGCTCGATGCGGTCGGGGCTAGCGCTGCGCACGAAGCTAACGAGGCCCGCCGTGTCCTTCGCCTTGGGAGCCGGGAGGGCGTCGAAGGCGGCGAGGCCTACGAGCCCCGGGGGCACCTCGGTCGACGACAACAACCCGTCCGGCCACACGTAGGTCAGCCCCTCCGCGCCGACCGCGCCGGTCGTCGCGTGGACCAGGAGCAGCCCGTCGAGGAACGGCAGCGCCGCGAAGCTGCGGTCCGCCAGCGCCGCGGGGACGAGGAATGGTCCCGAGGCGACCGTGCCCGCCGTCGCGTCGAGCCGCGCGGCGTAGACGCCCGACGGATCGCGCCAAGCGATCCAGGGAGAGGCCCCGGCGCGAACTTCGAGTACCACTTGCGCGATCGCGCCGGACGCCGTCAGCGTCGTCGCGAGCGCGGGCTTGCCGAGGGCCGTGTCGACCGTCGCGAGAAACAACCGATCCAGCGGCATGCCGATGGAGCCGCCGCAGTTCGTGGCGCCGAAGCTGCTGTCGGTCCCCGCCGCGGCCACCAGCCAGCCGCTGCCAGCCACGACGACGTCGGCGCTGGAGTCTGACCCGCAGCCGAGGGGCCAGCGCGTGCCGAGCGCGAAGTTGTTGCCCGAGAGCGTCAGCGTGCGAACCGCCGCCGGCTGGGAGCCATCCCGGTTCGCGACGCCCACGAGCAAGCGACTGTCGCGCAACGAGAGGAACTGCGCGAGTTCGGCCTCGTCGATCACCTGTGGGCTCGGGACGTCGCCGCTCTTCGGGGTCATCGATGGTGTGAAGAGCATGCCATCCGGATCGGTTGGCTTTCCGCCGTCGCTCATCAGCAGCGCGAATTTGCTCGAAGGCGCGCGCGAGATGGCGAAGGACACGCCGGCGTCGAAGCTCGCGCGGAAGCTGAGATCGAGCGGTGCGGCGGGCCACTGCCCCCACGGCGAGAAGGTCACGTGGCGCAGCTCCGACGGCGCGGCATTGCCCGGCATCAGCCACTCCATCGCGACGGTGACTTGCTGCCCGTCGGCGCTCGTGTACGCGAGCCGCGGCTGCCGTTGCGCGAACGTGCCGCCACCGTCGACGCCGACGGTGGGCGTCACCGTGATGGGGCAAGGCCAGTCGGTGGGCTGACCGCCCGCGCCGCCGGTTCCACCCGTACCCCCGGTTCCGCCTGCGCCGCCGGTTCCACCCGTACCCCCGGTTCCACCCGCGCCGCCGATTCCACCCGCGCCGCCGATTCCACCCGCGCCACCCTCGCCGTCCGAGCCGCCGGCGCCGTAGAATCCGAACGGGATGGGGAGCAGGGCCGTCCGACCGCAAGCTGCGCCTGCGAGCGCGCAAGCGAGACCCAGAGGCAACACCAACCGGAGCATGGCGGCGCAGTTTACCTCGAAGGGGAGTGCGTCACGACGGTTCTTTGCGGGCGAGGTGCCGGCGGAGCTTCCCGCGCGTGACGCCAAGCCGCCGTGCCGCGGCGGTCTCGTTGCCACCTTCGAGGGCGAGGGCTTCCTCGATCGCCGCTTCGGTGAGGGCGATGGTCGGGGTGCTCTCGGGCTTGCCCAGGATCCGGTTCACGCACCAAAGCCGGAGTCCCGGGCGCGGGTCGAGGGTGGCTGCCTGACGGAGGGTTGCTTCGAGCTCGCGGACGTTGCGCGGCCAGTCGTGAGCGAGCATCCGCTCGATCGCCTCGACCTCGGTGTTGGCGGGGTCGAGCTCGATCTGGTGACGCGACGCGAGCTTCTGCGCGACCGTGAACAGGTCTTCGGGGCGCGAGCGCAGCGGCGGCAGCTCGAGTCGGGCGATGGCGAGCCGGGCGAGCAAGTCGGCACGGAAGCGCCCCTCGGCCACGGCCTGATCGAGTCCACCGTTCGTCGCCGCGATCACGAGGACGTCGACGGTGCGCGGCTGGGAGGCTCCGACCGGGAGGATTTCGCGCTGGTCGAGGAGCCGCAGGAGCTTGCTCTGGAGGGGGAGGGCGAGCGACCCGATCTCATCGAGGAAGACCGCGCCGTGCTCGTGCGCAGCGAGGATGCCGGGTGAGGCGACCCGCGCGTCCGAGAACGCCCCTGCGACGTGGCCGAAGAGCTGGGACTCGAACACGCCGTCGGCGATGCCTGCGATGTTGACCGCCGCATAGGGGTTCGTCCGGCCGAGGATCGTCGCGACGTACTTCGCGAGAAGCTCCTTGCCGGTCCCCGTCGCGCCCTCGATGAGGACGAACGGGTTGGGCCGCCGCGCGAGTGCGGTGAGCTGCTGAGCCAGCGCGCGGACCCCGAAGGGGGCGACGAGGTCGCCGAGCGCCGCCGCGGGGAGGATGCC